>Ga0209988_10000153_pt1 | contig 37903 bp, 23 predicted proteins | sample N075metaG_FD_183115 | JGI IMG/M metagenome (GOLD analysis project Ga0209988, IMG submission 183115) | Deep subsurface microbial communities from Kermadec Trench to uncover new lineages of life (NeLLi) - N075 metaG (SPAdes) (version 2) | ecosystem: Environmental > Aquatic > Marine > Ocean trench... | reverse complement strand
ACAGTGGATGTGGTGTACGGAGCGGCGACCACGGATGAGATGGCCAACGCCCGGATTTATTTTGCTCCCGTGACCAAGCAGGGCATCGTCGTGGGTGAGGAGATCCCCCAAGACCTTCTCGAACAGGCACGCGCGCGCGAGCAGCGACGGCGGGAGCGAGCCGAGGCGCAGAACGGACGGTAGGGCGGGTAAAAGGTAGTTGGGGAAAAGCCCGCCCCTCCCGCCCCATGCGGCGGAGGGGCGGGTTTGATTACATCTCATAGCATCTAGGGGAGGAACCCATGAAGCGGTCCGCAATCGGGCGTATGGCGATGTTCTTAGGTCTCCCGGTGGTGATTGGTCTGGCAGGGGCGTCGTGCGGCGGCGAGGCCGGCTCGGGCTCCCAGGAAGTCGCACAGATGGCGAGCGGCGCGGATCAGTTTCTCATGTCTTTGTCTGACGAGGAGAGGGAGCGCGCGACGTTCGAGTTCGATTCGGACGAGCGAGAGCGGTTTCACTTCGTCCCGCCCGAGACGTTCGAGCGCCACGGACTACCCCTCGAGGATATGAGCACCGAGCAGAGAAGCCTGGCCCATGATCTGCTCAAGACTGGCCTCAGTCAGAGCGGGTACATGACCGCTACCGAGATCATCGAGCTCGAAGCGATTCTAGAGGCGCTGGAGGGCGGCGAGGCGTTTTCGCGTGACCCGGACCTGTACTTCGTGTCCGTGTTCGGGACACCCTCGACCGACGGCACGTGGGCATGGAGGTTTGAGGGACACCACCTCTCGCTGCACTTCACGATCATCGACGGGGCGATCACCGTCAGCGCGCCGACCTTCCTGGCCGCGAGCCCTGCAGAGGTCAGGGATGGACCCAGAGCGGGGCTGCGTCCACTGGGTTCCCTGGAGGATGCGGGTCGAGCGTTGCTCGCGTCCCTGGACGCGTCACAACGTGAGGTCGCGATCCTCGACGAGGTCGCACCGACGAACATCGTGAGCGGCGTGGAGCTCGCACCCGATCCCCTCTCCCCGGTGGGCATTGTGGGCTCGGACCTCACGGCGGCGCAGCGCGATCTGCTGATGGATGTCATCGAGTTCTACACGTCGGTGATGAGCGATGACATCGCCGCGCTTCGACTGGCAAAAGTTCAAGATGATGGCATCGAGAATGTCACGTTCGCATGGGCCGGTGGGACCGAGTACGGCGACGTTTCTTATTTCCGGGTGCAAGGCCCCAGCTTCTTGATCGAGTTCGACCACACACAACGCGATCCGAATCACATCCACTCGGCGTGGCGTGACTTCGACGGGGACTTCGGACGCGACCTGTTGCGGGACCACATGGCGCAGGTAGTGCACTAGACGCTGGGAGCAGGGAGGAGGCCCATGCTGATGAACGCGAGAAACTGGAAGGCGGGACGCCGCGGCGCAGAACAACGGTTTATTGCCCGTCGAACCTTTGCTCCCCGGCTCTTCGGGGCGCTCGCGGTCTTTGGCTTCATGGTCCTCCTTGGCGCCGTTCCCATCGTCAGCGCCCAAGAAGTCCCGCCCTTGATCACGGAAGCCGAGTACGAGCGGTGGCAGGTGGAGCTCTCGAACTGGGGCCGTTGGGGGCCGGATGACGAGCTCGGCGCGCTCAACCTCATCACTCCGGCGAAGCGGTTAGCCGCGACTGCGCTGGTGCGGGAGGGGATCACCGTGTCGCTCGCCTCGACTGCGCAGACCGAACGGACCATCGACAACCCCTGCCCCCTCGAATGGGAGATGGCCAACGCCAACCGGAGCGGGGCTACCGATCGGATCGCCTATCGGTGCATTCACGGCCCCGGCACGACACACATCGACGGCTTCGCCCATCGCTTTTTCGACGGCAAGATGTGGAACGGCTATGACGTGGCCGACCTGGTCACGATGGAAGAGGGCGCGTTGAAAAACGACATCCTCACGCTGAAAAACGGAATCGTGACCCGCGGCGTGCTTTACGATATTCCCCGGCTCAAGGGGGTGCCTTACCTGGAGCCGGGTACGCGCATCACCGTCGAGGATCTGGAGGCGTGGGAGGCGCGTATCGGTGTAAAAGTCGGTCCGGGCGACGCGTTCCTCCTGCGATGGGGCCGTTGGGCCAGGCAGGACGCGATAGGAGCGTTCGATACCGGGGCCGAGGCGGCGGGGCTCGACAACTCGGTCATCCCCTGGCTGAAGGCTCGGGACGTGGCGCTCATCGGGTGGGAGACTCCAGGCTATATGCCACGGCCACCCGGCGAGCTTCCCCGGCTCGCCCTGCACGACTTCGCGTTGACCATGCTGGGAATACATCTCCTCGACCGTGCGGATTTAGATGCGCTGAGTGAGGTGGCGGCGGCCCAAGGACGATGGGAGTTCATGCTGATGCTCGCGCCGCTACCGATTCCCAACGGCACGGGCTCCCCGGTAAACCCGATCGCCATCTTCTAAAGCAGCGCCGAGGCGTAGCGCGCCTGGGCCCGCCTCTAGCGCCCTGCCGCGCTCCGGCCTAATCCGAGAGCGCGTGCGGTCCCCGCGGTAATCCCGCCGTCCCCTCCCACCGTCACCATGCGGAACCCTTGGCTGAGACGATCCTCCACCGAAGCGGCGCCCGTAGTGATCGCGCACGGTACGTCGTGGCGCAGACAAGCGGCCAGAACCGTTTGGATGGCCTGCTCCACCTGGGGCGCGCCGGGGTTGTCGCCGTAGCCCATCTGCGTGGAGAGGTCCGACGGACCGATGAAGATGACGCCGACGCCGGGGGTGGTGATGATCTCCTCGATCCTCTCGACGGCACCCGGGGTCTCGACCTGGATTATCGTGAGCAACTCTCCACCGGAGCTCAGGGGCCATACATCAGCGCTCTGGTAGTACGCGCCGCCTCCGATTCCCCAAAACCAGGAGGCGATGCCCGGCGAACGACCGCGACGGCCATTGGGCTCACGGATGTCGGAGCTCAGTGGCCGGGGGTACCGCATCGACGACACCGCGTTGAGCGCCTGCTCGCGGTTCTCGATCATGGGAAACATGACGCCGAACACTCCCACATCCAGCGCCTGCTTCACCACGAAGCTCATCATCTCCACGCCGTTCTGAGGAACCCGGACGAGGGGGGTGACGGCCATCTGCAGGTGACCGTTGGCCGCGGTCCTCTGTCTGTCGGTCATGCCGAGGAGGAAGATCCGCAGAGTCTCGGGGCTCCACGGGCCGTGCTCCATGTCGATGATGATGAAATCCAGGCCGGACCTGGCGAGGGAGCGGGCATTGTTGAGGGACCGGTCTGAGCTGATGATTCCGAAGACCGCCTCTCCCCCGTCGAGGAGGTCGATCACGCGGCTGAGGCGAATGTCGTCCCCCTGTTGCGCACCCATTGGCGTGAGGGCGAAGAGCCCGGGAGGGGCGAGGAGGGTACACAACGCCACCAGACCGAGGCAAAGGCGCGACGGTGATGTTCGGCAGGATTTCTTCATGATTATCTCACCGGTTCTCGGTGTTCGCCTCAACCCACCGCGTCCGGAGGGGAGGCAGCAGTCTCCTTCGCCGCCGGCGCAGCGCCTGGCACCCTCTCCTTCCGGAATTCGTCCCTGGGCGCCGCGGGCATCGGATGCCAGCCCGCCTCTTTTACAGCCGCCTGCGCTGCCGCGAGGCGTGCGACCGGGACACGGAACGGAGAGCAACTCACGTAGTTCAGGCCCAAGTTGTGGCAGAATTCCACCGAACGGGGATCGCCTCCGTGCTCGCCGCAGATCCCGATCTCGAGATCCGGACGGACGCCTCGCCCAAGTTCAACCGCCATCCGCATGATTTTCCCCACTCCCTCTATGTCGAGGGTCGCGAACGGATTATCGGGGAGAACGCCCTGCTCCAGGTAATGAAGAAGGAATCCCGATTCAGCGTCGTCCCGGGAGATCCCGAATACCGTCTGCGTCAGATCGTTCGTTCCGAACGAGAAGAAATCAGCCGACGCCGCAATTTCGTCCGCTGTGAGGGCCGCCCGCGGGATCTCGATCATCGTCCCGAGCTTATACGGTATCTCCTGCTCCTCTTCCTCCATCACTTCCAGCGCCTCGGCTTCCACCAGTTGACGCTGGGTCTTGAGCTCGTTCACGTGTGACACCAAGGGGATCATGACCTCGAGCTTGACGTCGACCCCATCGCGCATGCAGCGGGCCGCGGCCTGAAAGAGGGCACGAGCCTGCATACGGGTGATTTCCGGGCGTAGCATTCCGAGACGGACCCCGCGCGTGCCCAGCATGGGATTCGCCTCCAGAAGATCCTCGGTCCGCTCGAGGAAATCTTGTTTCTCCCGGATCTCCTCGAGTGTGTCGTCGATCTCGCGAAGCGTTTCCAGGTGCTGGAGCCGGACCTTGAGCTCCGCCAACTCGCGCAGGAGCTCCTGATGGTCGGGGAGGAACTCGTGAAGCGGGGGGTCCAGAAGACGCACCACGACCGGAAGACCGTCCATGGTCCGGAAGAGCCCCTCGAAATCACTGCGCTGAAGGGGTAGGAGCCGATCGAGGGCGTCCTCGCGCTCCAGATGGTTTCGGGCCATGATCATCTCCCGCATCACAGGGAGGCGATCTTCCTCGAAGAACATATGCTCAGTCCGGCAAAGGCCGATTCCCTGGGCCCCCAAATCGCGGGCGCGGCGAGCATCATCGGGGTAGTCCGCATTCGCCCAGACCTCGAGGGTCCGGAACTCGTCCGCCCAACCCAGCAGTTTGGTGAGCCAAGGGTCCTCGATGTCCGGAACGACGGTCGGTAGTGCGCCCAGGTAGACTTCTCCGCGCGCCCCATCGATGGAAATTTCAGCCCCCTCCCGAATCGTGAGGTCTCCGACCCGCGCCTCGCGGTCGTTCAAATCGATATCGAGGTCCTCGACGCCGACGACTGCCGGCTTACCGAACTGACGTGCTACCAATGCCGCGTGGCTGGTCCGTCCCCCCCGGCTGGTAACGATCCCCTCCGCCGCGAGCATCCCGTGAACGTCGTCGGGCCTCGTCTCGGGCCGCACCATGATTACCGCTTTTCCGTCCTCCTTGGCCCATCGCTCTGCCGTATCCGCATCGAATGCGACGATCCCTACAGCCGCTCCAGGCGATACGTTAAGACCCTTCGCGAACACCTGTGCCTTGGCTCTGGCCTCCTCGTCGAACTGAGGATGTAGATAGAAATCCACCTGCTCGGGGCTCACCCGGAGCACGGCCTCCTCTCGGCCAAGGAGCTTCTCCTCAACCATGTCCACGGCGATCCGCACCTCCGCCTGAGCGGTGCGTTTACCGTTTCGCGTCTGGAGGAGCCACAGGGTTCCGTTTTCGACCGTGAACTCGAGGTCCTGCATATTTCGGTAGTGGTGCTCGAGCGTATCCGCGATCTCACGGAGCTGCTTGTGGGGCCCCGGGAACAGTTTCGCCATCACGCTGATGTCGAGGGTCTTCCGGGTTCCATCCACCACGTCCTCTCCTTGGGCGTTCACCAAGAAGTCCCCGTGCAGCCCCGGCTCTCCGGTGGACGGGTTGCGGGACATCACGACTCCCGTCCCGGACGACTCGCCCATATTCCCGAAGACCATCGTCTGGATGTTCACCGCCGTACCGAGGTCGTGCGGAATTCCCGATGCGTTTCGGTAGTCGACGGCGCGTTTCGTATTCCAGGAATCGAACACGGCCTCCGTGGCCGCCTGCAATTGTTCCAAAGGATCTTGCGGGAAGGGGGCCCGGGTGTGTGTCCGGACGAGCTCCTTGAAGCGCTGCGTGAGGGCCATCCAATCATCCGCTCCAAGCTCTGTATCCGAGACGACCCCGGCAGCCAATCGACTCTGTTCGATGACCGCTTGGAAAACCGCGTCTTCCATCCCCCGAACCACGGTCCCGAACATCTGAATCAACCGTCGATAGGAGTCGTACACGAAGCGCGCGTCACCCGTGAGCTCCACCATCCCTTCGGCCACCTGGTCGTTCAAGCCCAGGTTCAGGATGGTGTCCATCATCCCGGGCATCGAGAATTTCGCCCCCGATCGGCACGAAACCAGCAAGGGCTTTTCGGGATTCCCGAACTCCTTGCCCGTTTCGGCCTCGATCCGGCTCAGGGCCTCGATCTCTTGTTGCCAGATGTCCGCGGGAAAACTGCCCTGAACCGCTAGGTAGGCGATGCACGCCTCGGTTGTCACCGTGAAGCCGGAGGGCACGGGGACCTGAATCCGCGCCATTTCCGCTAGATTCGCGCCCTTCCCACCAAGAAGCCCCCGGACCGCCTCCCAATCACCCGCCGCGGCTTCCGCAGCTTTGAGCTCGTCGAAAAGATACACCCACTTCCGATCCATTTACCCTCCGAAACCGGCAGATCGACCCGGGCGGAGCGTCGCCTAGTGCGTCACCCGCCCCGGTTAAGGTAATCCCCAATGCGGGTAGGGCCAGTTTAAGGGGTCCCCGCGAGCTCTAGGCGCCCGCCGAGCGTTCCGCCTCGGCCAAGGCCGATGGAACGACCGAGGCGGCCCAGTCGGCGAACCGGCACCACCCCACCTCCGGATAAGCGGTTCGGAGGCCCTCGATATCGACCGAGTATCCTGTTTCGATGAACCACTCGTACATCAACGCGAAATCCTCGCTGAAAGCTCGGATCTGGTCCATGGGCACCTCGTAGTGCTCCACGGCCCGGTCCAGGAGCTGCCCTAGGACCACCGCGGTCCGCTCGGACGTCAACTCGTCGCTCGCGATCTCCACCCGACGGCTCACGAATTCGTCCTTTCTATCGACCACGAGCGCACCGAAGGCGCCAATGTCGCTCACGGCCACCTGCTGCAGGGAAAGATCGGCGGGAAGAGGCAACGGATATGAGCCAGTCTGGAGGGCATCCAGGTTCTGCCCAAAGAAAAGATTCTCCATGAAGTAGACCGGAGCGATCACACTCCAGTCCAAGTCGGTCGAGGCGAGGTACTGCTCGACCTCCCATTTGCTGTCGAAATGTGGGATCCCGGTGCTCTTGTCGGCCGAGGCGACGGATGTGTACACGAAGTGATCGACCCCAGCCGCGACGGCCGCATCCACGATCGCCTTTCCCTGAGCGACCTCGGCCGCCTCCCCCGCTTCAAACGGGGTACTCATGGCGAACACCGTATCGACGCCGGTGGTGGCAGTGGAGAGAGAGTCCGGAGCCCCGAAGTCACCCGTCACGAGATCCACACCGAGTGCCGCCACGGCCTGTGCCGCGGCACCGTCCACGTTTCGTGTCAGGCCGCGAACGCGATGGCCCTTCTCAAGCAGTGCGCGGGCGACGGCACCGCCCTGCTTCCCTGTAACTCCGGTGACGAGGACCAGCTTTGAGTTCGACATCGTACCTCTCCTTGACTTCGGTCGCCCGCCCGAGCGTCTTGACGTAGCGACCTAATTATTGAATATTCAAATGTTGAATACACAAGATTAACGGTATCTGTTCTCGTGTCAAGAGATTGAGAGGGGTTCCTTTCAGGGACCTTTCGGGTGGACGCCGGAGTCTCGATCAGATCAAAACCCTAGGCCGAGGGACAAGAGCACCCGTGAAACTATCTGAAGAAATCCAGCAATCCACGTTCAGGAGCGTTCACACCGAGGCGGTCCTCAACCTGCACTTCACAAGCAATTGGCTGCTGCGGATCGTGCAAGGGGAGTTGAACGCATTCGGAATCTCTCACGAGCAGTACAACATTCTCCGGATCCTGCGCGGCAATCGGGAGGGTACGTACTGTCTAGGCGACGTTCAGCAACGGATGCTGAACCGGACGGCCAACACGACACGCCTGGTTGAAAAGCTCCGGAAGCGTGGCCTCCTCAGCCGGCGCCCCAACCCGACCAATCGGCGGATGGTGTGTGTGCGGATCACCCGGGCAGGTCTCGACCTTCTCAAAGAGATGGACGGGCCAATCCAAGAGATGGACGCCCGAATGCAGGCGGCTCTTTCCAATGAAGATGCCAGCCGCCTCACCGAGATCCTGGAGATTCTGCGCGATCGGCTCGAGGTCACCGGACCGGCGGAGTCGCGTCAGGGCCGTGCGGTCCCGCCTACGTCAGCGGGTCGGACTCTCACGGGCCATCAACCGGAAGGAGACTGAGCTACCGATACTCCTTCGTGAACCCATTCCGACTATTCGTAACCGTGAATGAGCCATCGCCGTGCCCTGACACCTTGATCCAGTGCGCGTCACCGTTGTGCACCGGCCGGGGAGGGGCTCCGGCCCCACGGCTCGGCCCAGTCAGCGGCGCAATGGGCATGACCTCTTGTACGTCATCGACCGGGTTCGCGATGAACAGACCGGGCACCGTGTATTCCTGGCCGCTCAGTTGGGAGAAGTGAAGCTGCCAGAGGTCTTCGAGGCCGGGAGCGGAGTAAAGGACTCGCATCGCCTCCGGCTGCCCACCTTTTCGCGTGCCGTTGTTCAGGATGGCCACACGGGCCTCGATGGCGTGGACGAGGACCTTCGCGTTGGAGATCGGCTGTCCATGGTGGGAGACGACGAAGAGGTCGACCGTACCAAACGGATTGTTCGGGCACATGAGCTCGAACTCGGTGTTGACCGTCAAGTCGCCCAGATGGAGGACACGGAACTCGCCGAACCGGACGAGAATGCCCACCGACTGCGCGTTTTCGCCGTTGTCTTCGGCCTGCGAGACGAAATCGGCACAGTAGGGATTCGGTCCGCCGCGACCCGGTAGCGGCCGGTCGATGACCCGCTTCGCGGAGGCAACTACGGTGATGTCGATCCCGGCGAGGGAAATCCGATCCCCGGGCGTGACGACCGTGTGCTCCGCACCTTCGTACAAAGCCCGATACGTGGTGTTGAGAAACTCGGCCACCCTTTCGTTCGACTCGACGCTCGGGCCGTGGTCGATGAAGTGTCGTACGGGAACCTGGCTCGCCAGCTCCTGCATCGCTCCGTAGTGGTCGCCGTGCCAGTGCGTGGTGATCAGGTGGTCGATGTCAGCGACGCCTGCGTCGTCCATCGCGTCCCGAATGCGACGGGTATCTCGAGCCGCGTTCTGTCCACCGTTTCCAGTATCGATCAGCAGGGTCCCCCCGGCTGGCGAGACGAACAAGGTCGCGCCCCCACCTTCGACGTCGATCAGGTATATCTCGAGAGTTTCCTGCGTCTGCGCCTGCGCGGTGGCCAGCGGGACAGCCAAAAGAAGCGTAAGCAAGACCGCAGGAAAAAACTCTGAACGGGCGCGCGATTTGCGGTTCAGCATTGGACGATGCTCCCCTTTCTTCGGCAGCCTTCCGGCACGACCGACGTCAGTTGATGGCACCCAAAATGTCACGTGCGAGCGCGAGCCGCCACTGAGCTGAAGGGTAAGCTTCAGGACGGCTCCTCGCGATTCGGATCAGGCTCAGTTATTTCTCGCATTCGTGTGTTTAGGTCAAGCAAGGGGTTCCGTGCCGAACCCATGCACCTACCGCGGCGATAAGACGCCGGCAGGAGGACTCATGATCAACTTGGTACGAGGAATATTTCTGGGCAGCGTCCTTGTTGCAGCTACGCTCACTGGCGCGCACGCGCAGAACAGCCTGTCCATTGAACAGGTCAAGGATGGCCTCTATGTCATCATCGGCAGCGGTGGAAACGTCGGTGTCCGTGTTACCTCCGAAGGAGTGATCCTGATCGACGACAAATTCCCGCGAAACTTTGCCGAGATTCAGGAGCTGGTGGCCCAGGTAAGCGATCAGCCGGTCAGATACGTCCTCAACACGCATCATCATGGCGACCACGCCGGTGGCAACGTGGAGTACATCAACATCGCGGAGATCATCGCGCACCAGAACGCCAGAGACAACATGGTGAGAGGGAACCAGGATGCACCGCCGAGATTGGTTTTTACCGATCAGACCGCGGTTTATCTCGGTGGCGTTGAGGTACGAGCCTTCTACATGGGCCGTGGACACACGAACGGTGATGCGGTGATCTATTTTCCCGATCTGCGTACCGTCCACGGGGGCGATTTGCTTCATGGGATCGCGCCATTTATCGACTACGGCAATGGCGGCAGCAGCAGCGGTTGGGTCTCTACCATCAACAACATTCTTGCCCTGGATTTCGACACCGCCATTCCGGGGCACGGTGCGATCATGAGTCGCGATGATGTGGTGAATTTTCGTAATCAGATGGAGGCGGTTCGAGCCCGCATGGCGGATCTGATCAGGTCGGGAGTGCCCAAGAGCGAGGCATCGTCTCGCATAAAGACCGAAGAACTCAGCTGGACGATGGCGGAGAACGGCCTTTTCATGCAGAGAAGCATTCCTGGCTTCTACGATGAGATCGCGGCTGCTTTGCCGTAGGGCTCGCCGCGGATCAGTGCACTAGATGCAGCTCCGTCTGGCGCCGAAGCATCCACCGCATCTCGCCCGCCGCGGTGACCTCGGCCTCCTCTTCCAGGGCCATGCGCACTCGCTGTCCGTCCCACTCGCTCACCGGAGTCGTAACCTGGAGCTCGGTGGAGAACCACATGCTGGGAATCACGAACGGGTCACCGCGACCGGGCACCCCCTCCTGGTTGTCCCACCGGCCGATCAAGGGACCGGCGCCGTGACCGTGGTCGCCAATGGGGTGCGTGTACATGGTCCCATCCAGACCCTCTGAGCGCATGACGCTCAGGACCGAGGCGAGGATTTCGTTTCCGGACCGGCCGACTCTGATCTCCTCCAGGAGAATGTCCTGGAGGCGGTTGGCTCTGGCCAGAGCCCGTTGAAGGCCCTCGGGGGCCTCGCTTTCCCCTTCCAGCAGAACGTAGCCCATGTGCTGCGTATCCGTGTTCATCCCCATGGCGACGAGGCCGAAGTCACAATGAAGCACGTCACCCCGCAGGATGACCGGCGCGATCGAGTCGCCCATCTCCACGCCTCGGCGTTGCACGGACACGGAGGGCTGGAACCAGGAGCCCAGTCCCAGATCGTGGACCCGCTGACGCATCCACCACACCAACTCTGCCGTGGTGGTCTTGCCGGGCTGGATGATCACTTCGGAGAACGCGGTCCCGATGATCTCGTGTACGATGGTCTGCATGCGGCGGTACGTCGGGGTCATACCAGGAACCCGCATGCTCAAATAGTCGACGGCCAGAAGGGGCTCTCGGACCACGCGTCCGGCCAACTCCGATCCTAGCGCTTCCTCCATCTGCTCCCACTCACCCGCCGTCAGCCCATCCGCGACGTTGATGTCGTGCGAGATGTTCACGGCAATCCGTTTGGGATCCCGCTCAGCGACGATGCGGGCGAACAAGTCCCATTGCTCGTTCCCCACGAGCTCCGCCGCTCGACCGTCAGATGCCACCGCAGCGGCCCGCACAACCTCGTAGACCCCGCCCTGTGAGTTTCCGCCCAACGCCAGACGCTCGACACCCTCATCTTGGCCGCGGTCGAAGAAGACATAGATCGTGCGACGGCGCGCCGCAAAGGTGGTTGCGGAGACGAGACCCCTGAATACCGGGTCCTCATTGTACTCGCGCATGGCCACGACCCACATGTCTATTTCGTGCTTCCGCATGAGCATGGGCAGGTTGGTCCCAAGACGCTCTTCCAACCACGCCTGCTGCACCTCAGCCTGCTCACGGAGGGTCCCGAATGGGCGGGCAGCATCGTATTCGCGGATCTGGCCCCGAAGCGCACTCGGCGCGAGGAGGACCAACGCCCCTACGAGGCTCATGATCGAAGCGCGAAAACGGGAGCTATGTGAGATCCATACGTTTTGTCCTGACTCAACGTGGTGGGATGTTTGAGGGCCTGCCCCGAAGAACATGGCCGGGCCGCTGGAGAGTTCACAAGGTCGGCACCGTTCCGCTGAGCGCGGGTGACAGCCGGCCCCACGTCGTCTTCAGCCTTGCCCTCACCCCCGATCCTCTCAAGGTTCAGGGCCGTTGAAATGTTGGATGATGAAGTAAGGAGCTCCCACATGAAGACTCTCGCTGCCGTCGCGTTGGGCGTCGTCGTCGTGAGCGGCTCGATGCTTGCTGCCTCGCGCGGACCTGGCGCACCCGACCCCTCCTCATTTCCCGCGGCGGCGCAGAGCGCTCTCCCAGCGGTCGCCTTCACCCACGTCAACGTCGTTCCCATGGACTCCGAGCGAGTTCTGAGGGACCAGACCGTTCTCGTGGAGCAGGGAAGGATCCGCGCTTTGGGATCTGCGGACGAGGTCCAGGTTCCTGCTGGTGTCACGACGGTGGACGGATCGGGTAAGTACCTCATGCCCGGCCTGGCGGAGATGCACGGCCACATGCCCGGTGGAGACGTGGAGGAGATGGTGATGTTCCTCTACGTGGCCAATGGTGTGACCACCGTCCGAGGCATGCTCGGTCTCGACGGCCACATGGAGCTGCGCCGCAAGGCGAACGCCGGCGAGATCGTGGCTCCGACCCTCTACCTGGCCGGACCCAGCTTCAACGACAACTCGGTATCCTCTCCGGAGCAGGCCGCCCAGAAGGTCCGTACCCAGAAGGACCAGGGCTGGGACCTCTTGAAGATCCACCCGGGGCTTACGGTCCCCGAATACGATGCCATGGCCATCACGGCCCACGAGGTGGGCATCCGGTTTGGCGGTCACGTTCCCGCCGATGTGGGACTCGAACACGCCATCCAAATGGGCCAGGAGACCTTCGACCACCTCGACGGGTTCATCGAGTACCTCGATGCGTTCGACGAGCCCATCGACCGAGGCAGCCTCGAGGAGCTGGTCACGATGGTCAAGGGCGCGGGTGCCTGGGTCGTGCCTACCCTGGTGCTCTGGGACGTGGGCATCATCGGCCGCGGAAACGCCCAGGCCCTGGCAGCCCGTCCCGAGATGCGCTACTGGCCCAAACGCAACATCCCGGGGGTGCTCGAGGGTGTGGAGGGGTGGATCCGCAGGCACGCCGGCGCCGCACAACGAGCGCAGGCGGATCCGGGTGCAGCCGACCTGTGGGCCAGCAACAGGCTGGAGGTGCTCAAGGCCCTGTCGGACGGCGGCGTAGGCATTCTCATGGGGACGGACTCACCTCAGATCTTCTCGGTGCCGGGCTTTTCGCTGCACCGGGAGATGCGAGCGATGGCCGAGGCCGGAATGTCACCCTACGAGATCCTGGTTTCGGGCACACGGGCGGTGGGCGAGTACTTCCGGCGGAGCGACACCTTCGGCACCGTGGCCGTGGGTCGGCGCGCCGACCTCATCCTGCTCAACGCAAATCCACTGGACGACATCGGCAACGTGGCCGACCGGGCCGGCGTGATGGTGAGGGGTCGCTGGTTCTCCGGAGCCTACATCCAGGAACGACTCGACGAGATCGCCCGAAGGTTCGCCACGGACTGAGGGCCGACCGAGCCGACCGGGGGCGGATTCCGCGACGACTACAGAGCGGCTAGATCCACCAATCCCGCTTCGAGCTCCACGATTTGTCCGGGACGCAGGTAGACCGTGATTCGGTACTCCCCGTCCGGTAGGCTGTCCCCCAGAATTGTCGCGGCGCTCACGAGGCCCGTGTCGAACGTCTGGCTCTCGCCGGCGGCGAGGTTGACCTCTATTAGGGCCAGAGTACAGGCCACGGTGCTGCCCATGTCCCACGCCGGCTCTCTCCCTACATCGTAGGCCCTGATCAACACCACGCACCCGTCCGGGAAGGTCACCGATTTCGGCGTCGCGGATTCGTTCTCGAGCTCCACCGTGATCCGGAGTTGAACGGGGAAGGACTCGGCGATAACGAATTCCGTCACCCTGTAAGTGATCCCATCGACCAGTCGGTCGAGAAAATCGGGCCCGGTAGCACTCGTCTGACACGCCGCGATGCTCACGGTGGCCAGCAGGGTGCACGCCCTGAACCGGCTCGCTGTTTCCTGGCTGAACGCGCACCATCGTGCTGTGCGCGACACGCCGTACTCCTTCAAGAACCTCCTGCAGCCCATCTACCCTCTCCCAACGCAGTGTTGATTGAAAAAGACGGAACACCGCTGCCTTACAGCGGGCTCCGGCGCCACTGCTGGGTCTACGGGTCGGCGGCGACCCACCGGAGGTAGGACACCTGGGATTAGGTAGAACACCTGGGAGGTGGAATTTGTTACAGGGAGGAGGCAGGTCCCGCGTCTCTCGCCAGCCTGTTCGTCAATCCTCTCGAGACCTCCGCCGGAGGCGCAAATGATCGGTTACGCCTCCGGCGGCAAGGTCAGTCCAGGTCGCTGATCACTCCTGGCATATTCCGGTCGCGGAGCATGCGGTTGAACCCCGCTACGTCCGTCCGAAGCAGCTCGTCGACCTCGGCGCGGTACCGGGTGACCTTCTGGTTCAGGATGACCTGCACCTGTCGCGCCTGATCCGTCGGGGGAAAATCCGCGGTGGCCACCGCGCCAGCCAGGTAGTGGATGTCCTCCGCGAGCTTGGGAGCCCAGCGGACTCCATCCTGTCCTGTGCCGGTGGTCATGAGCCGAATCAGGTTGCCCTCGACGGCGTGGAGCTTGTCGTTCAACTCGGTGGATGCCTCGATAATCCCGGGCGCATCCCCCTGGTCCTCGAGCACGCGGTTCAGGTCATAGAGCTGGCGACGAATCCATTCAAGTCGGTTCACCATGCCCACTACGATTTCGTAGTCGTCCCTGAGCTCCGAGAACATGGCCGTCTGCGCCCGGATGTTCGCCTCCGTGCCCTCGGAGTTGGGATCCTTGAGCACCCTGAGCTCCTGCTGCGAGGGGCTCTGGCCATCCACCTCCAGCGTCACCATGTACGTGCCGGGAGGGACCAGCATGGAGAGCTCTCGGCCGCCCGACCGCCATCCTTCGTCACCGAGGTCCACCCAGTCGGCGTACAGGGGCTTCGTGCGCAGCTTGATCTGCGTGGAGGGCTCGTCCCGGAGGTTCCACCATATCCGGTTCACGCCGGGACTGTGCGGCCCCGACAGCGTCCGGACCAATCGTCCCGAGCGATCGGTGATCCTCAACGTCACGCTATCCTCGAGGGCATCGGCCAGCCAGTAGTTGATCGACGCACCGTATGGCGGGTTCTGGCCGGCCGACGGATCGTTGGGCAGGGCGCGCGCCCTGGTCAACGGCCGGAACCGGTACGCGTCCCGTGGCTCGAACAGATGCGCTGAGGACGCCAGGACCTCCGCCGTCAATTGCCGCAGCGGGGTGATGTCGTCCAGGATCCAAAAGCCGCGCCCGTACGTCCCCACCACCAGATCGTTGAAGCGTTCCTGCACCGCGAGCCAGTACATGGGACTCGCCGGAAGGTTGTTCTGCAACGGCTGCCACCTCTCGCCATCGTCGAAGGAGACGTACAGCGCGTTCTCGGTGCCCAGGTAAAGGAGCCCGGGGCGCACCGGATCCTCTTGGATGCTCCTCGCGTAGCTCAGAGGGCTGTCGGCGATGCCATCTACGATCTTCGTCCAGCTGTCCCCGTAGTCCTCCGTCTTGTAGACGTGAGGCTCGAAGTTGCCTTGCTGATGGTGCTCGATCACGATGTATGCCTTGCCGGCGTCGTATCTCGATGCGTCGATGTTCCGGACCACGCCGTCCGGCGGAAGGTCCGGGAAGTTGCTCGTCACGTTCGTCCAACTGCTGCCGCCGTCCCTGCTCACGTGAACGAGGCCGTCGTTCGATCCCGTCCACAACACGCCGGGCTGGACCGGGGACTCGTCGAAAGCGTAGATCACACAGCAATACTCCACCCCGATGTTGTCCGGGGTGAGCCCGCCCGAGATTCCCTGTCTGGACACGTCGTTGGTCGTGAGGTCAGGGCTGATCACCTCCCAACTCTGACCGCCGTTCGTCGTCCGGTGCACGTGCTGGCTGGTGACGTACACGGTGTTCCGGTCGTGAGGCGAGAGGTGCAGCGGGAAGGTCCACTGGAACCGGTAGCGGACCTCGCTCGCTGGATGTCCGCTGGCCAGCTCAGGCCACACCTCAACGTTGCGGAACTGTCGGGTGCGTGCATCCCAGCGCACCACGATTCCGCCCCGAGCGCCTGAGCCCGAAGCGCTGGACCACACGATATTCGAATCCTGGGGGTCGGGTGTGGCGAAGCCGCTCTCTCCACCGCCGACGGTGGTCCACTCCGAGCGTTGGATGGCCCCGCCCCCGGGGCTGTTGCTCGGACCCCGGAACGAGGGACCGTCCTGCCTATTCCCCATCACGTTGTACGGAATCGCGTCGTCGACGGTCACGTGGTACATCTGGGCGATGGGGAGCTGGACCCGGTGCCACGTATCGCCGCGGTTCACCGAGACGGCCAGGCCACCGTCGTTTCCGATGATCATGCGGTCGCCGTCTTCGGGATCGATCCACATGTCGTGGTAGTCACCCCCCGGGCGGCGGCGGCCGCGCTCGTTCACGTAGGTGTGCCCTCCGTCGAGGCTGCGGGCGAGACCCGAGGTCTGGAAGTAGACTTCGTCCGCATCGTCGGGATTGACGAAGCAGTTGTTGTAGTACGCGGTGCGCCCGCCGAGATCGCGACTGTGGTTGATGAGTTGCCACGTGGCGCCACCGTTGTCGGAGCGCCAGAGCTCGCCGCTCTCCGTCTCCCGGCCGTGCCAGGGCACGCCGTCACCCGTCTCGATCAGCGCGTACACGCGATCTGGGTCCGCAGGCGTCAGGCAGATGTCCGTCTTCCCCACCGGCAGGGTCGGCAGGCCGTTCCCCTCGAGTTTCGTCCACGTATCGCCCCCGTCCTTGGACACGTAAATCCCGCTGCCTTCTCCCCCGCTCTCACGTCCCCAGGTGTGGACTTCTACCGTCCACATTCCGGCGAAGAGTTTGCGAGGGTTGTGCGGGTCCATCTCGAGGCTGGAGGCACCCGTGTTCTCGTCCACGAAGAGCACGTGCTCCCAGGTCTCCCCGCCGTCCTCGGTGCGGAAGATGCCTCTTGCCTGTTGAGGGCCGTGGGCGTGTCCTAGCGCCGCCACGTACACGATGTCGGGGTTCGTCGGATGGATGACGATCCGCGATGTGCGTGTCGGTCCGCCCTCGCCGAGTCCCATGTGCCGCCAGCTGTCGCCCCCATCCGTGGATTTGTAGACGCCGGTGCCGAGGGAGACGTTCGAGCGGATGTGCGGCTCACCGGTCCCTGCCCAGATGATCGCCGGATCCGACGGCGCCACCGCTAGAGCACCGATGGAGTGGTCCGTCTCGCCGTCGAAGATGGGCTCCCAGTACTCGCCACCGTCCTCCGATTTCCAGATACCACCGGATGCGGCCCCGGCGTAGTAGGTCAGTGGGTCGCCCAGCACGCCCGCAACCGAGGCGATCCGATTCCCCACGGGGCCAATATGACGGTACCTGAGGCTCTGGTAGAGATCGGGGGAGATGTCTTGTATCAGACCCTGCACGGGCGTTGTCGCAAACAAGGCGAGGAAGCCGAGGAGCAGGCTGAAGCGGCGGGGAGATCCGGGCACACTCGTCGGCATGGGTAGTCTCCTGACCTTGAGAGGGTAGGCCTTCACAAATAGCCCGCCGGAGAGCCGTCCGGCAACCGATCACCGCGGAGGAGGGGCGGAATCAGTCCCTCGTCCAGACATTGTTGGTGCGATCCGTATCGGGGAAGTTCTCCTCCGGATCGATCTCCACCCGGACCACAGGCGACGGGACGCGGAGGGTGAGAGTCGTCGTGCGCTCGCCCGCCAGCCAGACCTCCACACCGATGGTCTCCTGGCGTACCTCACCGTTCTCCAGAGTGAGGGTCAGAGGAACGGGCATGGGCGCCAATCCTAAATCGTCTATCACAATCCGAGTCTCTCCCCCGGAGGTCGTCACGTCGACGATGGCCTGGTCCAGGGACCAGGTCTCGTAGTACCAGGTGCGCCAAAACCAGTCGAGATCCTGCCCGGCCGCGGTCGCCATGGTGTTGAAAAAATCCATCGGCTTGGGGTGCTTGTAGGCCCAATCCGCCAGGTACTTCTGGTAACCCCGCATGAAGGTCTCTTCGCCCAGGAGCCCACGCAGCGCCACCAGGATCGACGCGGGTTTGGAGTACGAAGCCACCCCACGCGCGAAGTCCTCGTAGTGGTAGTCGGTACGCCGCATCAACTCACCCTCGATGCCCAACCGGGTAATCTGGACGTACTGCTCCTGCTCGCCGGAATTGTGGTTTTCGCCCGGAAAGAATTCGGTGCGGGCTTGGTTCTCGTTGAAGCTCGTGGTGCCTTCGTCCATCCACGCGTAGCGCCGCTCGTCGACACCCACCATCATCGGCACCCACATGTGAGCCAACTCGTGCGCCGTCACGTTGTAGAGAGCGACGTCACCCCTCTGGTTGTAGTCACCGATCAGCGTCATCATCGGGAACTCCATGCCACCCCCGATGATCCCGCTGCCCTCTACCGAGCTCATGTGAGGCCACGCGTACGGCAGACCCGTGTAGCGTGAAAGGAAGTCGATGGAATGTTGGGCGTATCGGGCCATCTCGGTCCAGCGCTCCGCGTCGGAGCGGTAGAACGCATCGATGCGAGCGTAGTCGGGCTGGCCATCGCCGTCCCGATCTCCCACAGGCGTTCGCACCGCGTCCCAACGTGATTCACGCGTAGCGCTGAAGGCCACGTCTCGCAAAGTATCCGCTTGAAATCGCCACGTGACCCGTCCGTCGACGCCGGGTAGGGTCACCCGGCCCGAACTGATATCGTCCTGGCTCACGACCTCAATCACGTCGTCGCTGGCCTCGGCTTCGGCAAGCCGCTCCAGAATGTGAGGCTGCAGGACCTCCTCGCGGTTCATGAGCTCCCCCGAGGCCATCACGACCCAACCGGCGGGCACGTCGATGCTCAGATCGTAGCTGCCGAAGCCGTCATAGAACTCGGCGCTCCCCAGATACGGATCGAGGTGCCATCCGACCACATCATCCAGCACGGCCATCTTCGGGAACCAGTAGGCGACCATGAACAGATTGTCGTCGTTCCACCCCATACGGCCCAACCCGGACTTGGGGACGATGAACGACCACTCGAATTCAAAAACCATGGACCCTCCGGCAGGGACCGGCCTGGGCGGCCTGATCACCAGGAGGGTGCCGTCGACCTGGTACGCGGGCCCGGCCTGGGTTGAGCCCTCCTCCAAAGTCATACCGTCGGCAACCACGAGATCGAGTGTTATCCCACCGGTGATCTCCACGGGCTCGTTCCGCACGGCCCCGGCCGCATGGACGTTCTGATGGAGGTGGAGCGCAACCACGGGCAGAGGCCGGGCAAACCGGTTGAAATGTGTGATTCGCGCCGACCCGGTGACTCGTTTTTCGTCCGGGTCGAGCGTCGCGCTGAGCTCGTAATCCGTCCACTGCTGCCAGTAGGCCGGGCCCGGCTCACCGGTCGCGGTGCGCGTACCGTTCTCGATCGCGAGTCGGAACTCCTGTGAAGGAACAACCGGATACGGTATGGGTCGCCTGTTCGGCGCCACCTGGCCTGTGAGCATCTGGGGAAGGCCCAGCAAGATTGCCGCGCCCACCTGGCATGCGGTTCGTGGAATCATCGTATGTGCTCGTCGGTGAGGTTGAAATGAAACCAGCAATGGGAGCCTCAGCGCCGTGGCACAAGCAGGAGCCGGGCCTCCGTAACCCCCTCGATTTTCTCCCGGCTGAAAAAGACGGGGTGGAAGCGGTCCGTAGCCCATAGCTCGAAAAGATCCTCGTAGTGAGGATGATCCGGATCACCGCTCTGGCCCGGATTGTTCATGCCGACCGTCCGGTCCCAGTCGCTCGTGTCGACGATGATTCGGAAGGACGCACCGGACGTCTGGTTGTTGCCCGAGCCGGTCGCGAGCAGGGTGTACCCATATCCGCCCCTGGGAAACGGACCGACTTCGAGCCGTTCGCGCATCTGTTCGTTGACCGCCGAGCTCAGAGGATGCTCGAGCAGGACGTGCTTGTAGCCCGACTGGCCGTACTGCCAATCGCTCATATTGGAGCCGAAGCTCGCCCGCAGACCCTCCACGGCCTCCTCCAAGCTCCGAATGAGAAGAGCATCACGTCCGGCGACCGGGTCGGTCCCGAATTCGCCCGGCGGATAGGTCAACCACTCGATTTGTTTCCGTAGGGGGACCGACCGGAGGTGCGGCCGTGCCGCCTCCGGCACCATCAGGTCATAGAGGTTGGTATTGATCCTCCTCTCCCATGCCACATAGATCCCGGCCTCGACGGACTCGGCGTCCAGCACATAATCCCAGTCGAGGAGACGCTGCCGTGCCTCCTCCGTGCGGCGGTCTGCTGCCGACAAGGCTGCAAGCATCGGCACGATCGTGCGTGCAGGCACCGAAAGCGCGTCGGTTTGGAGGCTCATCATGTCGGTCATGTTGAACCGCCGGCCGCTCCCCAACACCTCCACGGCCCGGAGCCATCGGTAGGGGTCGGTCCACGAATACCCGATCGCGTCCATGTAGGGATAATCTGGCGGGGTCAGATTGTTGTTGGCCGTCGCGAAGTATCCCTCGGGCGGATTATAGACGTGCGGCTTCGCCTTGATGGGCAAATAGCCGTCCCACTCGTATCGTCCGTCGCCGGGCACGGGCACGAGGCCGCTCCAGTTCCGGCGCACCGGCGCGATGCCTACGGCCTGCCAGCCTATATTCCCGGCCCGGTCCGCCCACACCATATTCTCGCCCGGAATATTGCTGTAGTTGCTGGCCTCCCGGAATTCCTCCCACGTCTGGGCTTGGTCCATCCGCAGACTGGCCAGGTAGGGAGAGCCACCCACCTCCATCCACGCCGCCCGGACCGCATAGGCGACGTTCCGAGTCCGATCCTCGAAGACGACGGGGCCGTGGCGCGTGTATTTGAGCTCGACCGACTCATCGGCTCCACCCCTCACGGGGATAACGTCCTGGATGATGCTCATCGCCTCCCAACGCCCCTGGTACCGGTACTGATTCGGATCGGCGGGATTCGTCTCGTAGACGTAGAGATCCTCGCCGTCCGTCCTGAAGACGGTGAGTCCCCAGGCCCCATATTCGTTGTGGCCGATCGATATTCCCGGGAGCACCGGCTCGCCTCCGCCGATCACGTTCCACCCAGGCCCGACCAGGTGCGCCCAGTAGCGGAGGGAGGGAGCGGCCTGCGCCCGGTGAGGGTCGTTCGCCATGATCGGGTAGCCGCTCTCGCTTCGGCTTCCGTCGACCACCCAGTTGTTGCTCCCGATGTCGAGGCCGTCATCATGAGGGAAATCCAAAATCTGGGCCGCCGAAAAGGCCGGGTCCGCGGCATCGAACCGCTCGACCCCACGCTCTGCTTCTTCGCTCGAAGCAAGCCGGTATTCCGTCGCTATGTCCTCCGGCTGAAAATCTATCGAAGCCCTAAAAGCGTTGTACAAGCCCAAAATATCCTGCGAAAGCAGATCACCGTCCACCGCCGGATCCAACTCGAGAAGCGGATCCCGCGGCTCGAAAACACGGAGGCTCTTCACGACATCCGGACCCACCGCAGCCACGGCACGCCCATAGTTCAGTTCTGTGGTGATGTTTCCGAGGAGGCCTTGGTGTCTCGAGATCACGACCTCCGGGGTCCACCTCCCGGGCACGATGCCGAGCAGCTCGAATTCGACGGTCAACAGGTCGGGATTCGCGAGCACCTCGTCCACGTAGGCATTGATCCCGTCGACGAAGGCGTTGACGATCTCGACACCGTTGGGATGGTAGTGCGAGAGCTCCTGATCGAGGTCTCCGCGGAACTTGAACAGGCGGGTGCCGATATCCCTCCGAATTTCCCTCGGCCCGAGGATCTCCGCGACCGTGCCGGTGGCCTGCCTCCGCCACAACTCGAACTGGAAGAGCCGGTCACGCACCGCCGAGTATCCCTGGGCGAAAAACAGGTCGTGTTCCGTCTCGGCGTAGATGTGGGCAATTCCCCAGCGGTCCCGGAGGATCTCGACGCTCTGCTCCAGACCCGGAACGGAGACCGTCTCCTGGGTGGCCTCCCGCGGAGCTTCTTGTGCGCCAAGCTCATTCCAGACGGGAGCCTGGAGAAGAAGCGTTCCGGCGAGAAAAGCCACCACCTGTATCCTGGGACGTCCGGACATCGCAGTACTCCTGGCCTGTGGCCTTACGGCCTGAGAAGTTAGTTCAGTCGAGGGCAGTCAGAATCCCACATGGTCCACCCCTTCGCAAGCCCACCCGGGACGGTTCAGGGAGGGAGGGTCAGCCGCGCTGCAACCGCTATTTCGGCCCCGCGGCCTTCACCCCGTCCTGAACCTGCGCCCCGAATCGGACGAAGTTCTCCCTGAACATCGCCGTCAGCTTCTGGGCGGCCGCATCATAGTCCGCGCCGTCCCCCCAGGTGTCGCGCGGGTTCAGGATCTCGGAAGGCACATCCGGGACCTCGGCTAGGACGTGCAAACCGAAGAACGGATCGGGCGTGGCCGCGACATCGTCCAGACGACCCGCCAGGGCAGCCCGTACCATGGCCCTGGTGTAGGACAGCTTCATCCGGCTGCCCACGCCGTACGCGCCACCACTCCATCCGGTGTTCACCAACCAGACGTTCGATCCGTGCTCTTGCAGCCGCTCGCCCAGCATCTTCGCGTATACCCCGGGATGACGGGGTAGAAAGGGCGCACCGAAACAGGCGCTGAACGTCGCCTCGGGCTCCGTGACGCCACGCTCCGTTCCGGCCACCTTTGCCGTGTACCCGGACAGGAAGTGGTACATGGCCTGCTCCGGGGTGAGCTTCGAGATCGGAGGCAGCACGCCAAAGGCATCGGCGGTCAGGAAAACGACGTTCTTCGGATGGTCCCCCCGGCTCGGAAAGACCGCGTTCGGGATGTAGTGAAGGGGGTACGAAGCCCTCGTGTTCTGGGTGATCGTCGCGTCGTCGAAATCGATCTCCGCGGTCCCTTCGCGTAGAACCACGTTTTCCAGGATCGTTCCGAACATCTGCGTCGCGCGGTAGATCTCCGGCTCGCTCTCCAGGGAGAGCCGCATGGCCTTCGCGTAGCACCCTCCCTCGAAGTTGAACACCCCGCCATCGCCCCATCCGTGTTCGTCGTCCCCGATGAGGCGACGCTCCGGGTCGGCCGACAGCGTGGTCTTGCCCGTGCCGGAGAGGCCAAAAAAAAGCGCCGTGTCCCCGTCCGAGCCGATATTGGCGGAGCAGTGCATCGGCAGAACACCCTGATCGGGGAGCATGTAATTCAGCACCGTGAAGATGGACTTCTTGATCTCGCCGGCGTAGTTGGACCCGCCGATCAGGACCTGGCGCTCCTTGAAGTTGATCACGATGAAGGTGCCCGTGGCCGTCCCGTGCTTTCTCGGATCGGCTTCCACTCCCGGTGCGTGCAGCACCGTGAATTCGGGCTGGAAGACGGCCAACTCCTCCGATGTGGGCCGGAGGAACATGTTGTAGGCGAACAGGTTGTGCCACGCGTTCTGATTCACAAACCGGACGTTCAGAACGTGATCGGGATCGGCGCCGGCACGGGCGTCCCGAACAAAGAGTTCTTGCCCGTTCAGAAACGCGATGACCTCCTCTCGAAGAGCGTAGAATTGCTCCTCGCTAAGAGGTCGTCCAACGGAGTCCCAATCAACGGTGTCCCCGGTCAATGACTCCTTCACGAAAAACCTGTCTCCGGGGGAGCGACCGGTGTGAGGACTGGTGACGGCGGCGAAAGCGCCCATGTGGGCGAGCCGGCCTTCGCCCCGCTCCAACGCCCTTTCATAGAGTTGAACGGGCGAAAGATTCCAGTGCACGGACTTCCGCGGCTCGAGTCCGTGTGTGTCCAACCCAGCAACGCCTACCGTTCCCGTGCTGATCACTTCCGTTTTACTCTCGGTTCTCGTCGCCATATGAACCCAGGTAGGACAAGGTCGTTAGAGAATTACAGCCGGCCGACTGGAAGATTAATCCGAACGGGCCTGTGCATCCACCGACGCGAGCGTCACCAGGTTCACGATGTCCTGGACCGTGGATCCCCGCTGGAGAAAATGCACGGGATGCCGCATTCCCAGGAGCACGGGTCCGATCACCTCGGCTCCCCCTAATTCAGCCAACAGTTTGTAAGCCGAATTGGCCGCAGCGAGCCCTGAGAAGATAAGCACGTTCGCGGCCTTTTTCAGGTCGCTGAAAGGGTACTGCGACCGCAGGAGCTCCTTATTCAGGGCTGTATCGGCCTGCATCTCGCCATCGATCTCGATATCAGGCCGAAGCTCCTTCACCTGCGTGACGGCTTGCCTAACCTTCCGCGCCTGGGGGTGCCGAACCGATCCGAAGTTCGAAAAAGACAGCATCGCTATCCTCGGGACGATGCCCAACCTCTCCACGAAGCCGGCCGTGAGCAACGCGATCTCCGTCAATGTATCGGCGTCCGGATCGATGTTCACGGCAGTATCGGCGAAGAAGAGCAATTCCCGATCCCGTAGCGCCACCATATACATGCCGGCGACCCTTCGCACCCCATCCGCCCGTCCGATGACCTCCAGCGCCGGCCGTATGGCCTCAGAATAGTGTGACTCGATCCCTCCTACCATGGCGTCGGCGTCACCGCACCGGACCATCATGCCGGCGAAATAGTTCAGCTGGTACATCCTCGAGCGTGCCTCGGCCCGCGTGAGACCCTTCCGTTTCCGGGCCACGTGTAGCGCTTCCGCGTACTTGTGCCGTATTTCCTCGCTCACGATGGGATGGACGATCTCCACACCCCCCAGGTCGAGACCGTGCAGCTCGGCGATCTCGTTTACCTTGACCTCACGTCCGACGAGCACCGGCGCCGCTATGCCCTCTTCCACGATCTCCTGGGCCGCGCGGATCACCCGTTCGTTGTAACCATCGGTCAGAACCACTTTCATCAGACGCTTTCGGGCCCGGCTGATCAGGCCCCTCATCACCTCTCCGCCTGGGCCCATGCTCGCCTTGAGCCGATCCCCGTAAAGCTCGATGTCGATGCTCACACGGGCGACGCCGGAATCCATCGCCGCCTTCGCCACTGCGGGTGCGACGTAGAAAAGGACTCTCGCGTCGAAGGGTTTGGGGATCAGGTACTCGGGTCCAAACTCGAAGACCTCTCCACCATAGGCGGCGGCCACCGCAGGCGGGACGGTAGCCTTCGCCAAATCGGCCAGAGCCCGGGTGGCGGCGATCATCATCTCGGGGTTGATGGCACGCGCGCGAACATCGAGCGCACCTCTAAAAAGAAACGGGAATCCCAGAACGTTATTGACCTGATTCGGATAATCGGAGCGCCCCGTAGCCATGATGGCGTCATCCCTCACTTCAGCCACCTCCTCGGGCGTGATCTCCGGGTCGGGGTTGGCCAACGCGAATATGATCGGACGCGGAGCCATCGAGGCGACCATCTCCTTTGTAACCAGCCCCCGAACGGACAGCCCTATCAGCACGTCGGCGCCCTTCAAGGCCTCCGCCAACGTGCGCAGGTCCGTAGCGACTGCGAAGCGGGCCTTGTATTCGTTCATCCCCTCCTCGCGCCCCTCGTGGACCACCCCCTTGCTGTCGACAAAGATCAGGTTGTCGCGTGCGACGCCCATCCGAGTGAAGTGCTCAGCCGTGGAGAGCGCTGCGGCGCCAGCACCGCTGAACACCACCCGTACCTTCGAGGCCTTCTTTCCGGCTAGCTCCAACGCATTGAGCAGCGCCGCGGCAGCGATGATCGCCGTGCCGTGCTGATCGTCGTGGAACACCGGTATCTCCAAGGACTCCTGGAGCCGCTTCTCGATCACGAAACAGTCGGGCGCCTTGATGTCTTCGAGGTTTATCGCACCGACCGTAGGCTCGAGAAGCTCGCAGAAGCGGATCACGTCCTCGGGGTCCTCGGATCCGACTTCGAGATCGAACACATCAATGCCGGCAAACTTCTTGAAGAGCACCCCCTTGCCCTCCATGACCGGCTTCGACGCACTCGCACCGATATTCCCCAAACCCAGTACCGCGGTCCCATTGGACACGACGGCAACCAAATTTCCTCGGGCTGTGTACTTGAACACCGCGTCCGGATCATCGCGGATTTCGAGACAGGGGGCGGCCACTCCAGGACTATAAGCGAGCGACAAATCACGCTGCGTGTTGAGCGCTTTGGTGGGAATGACCTCGATCTTCCCGGGGCGGCCCCTGGTGTGATACTCGAGGGCTGCTTTCGTACGAGCGTCCATTCGGAAGCCTCGCGGAGAGGGGTTGGGTTAGCTTAGCCGACGAGAAAGTTAGCGAGTCAAAAGCGTGACAGAGGTTCGATGGCCATTTATCCCACACATACGTTAACGCTACTCGCCCTGCTCGGTATGACTTCGGCAACGGCCCTCGCCGGCCAGGTGTGTCCCGAGGGAGAGGTCTCGGCGGTCCTGGTTACCCCCCATTCCTACTTCGAAACGGACGATGCCACGGATGGGGGCACCATTTCGTGGTTCTTCAAGGTCGCGAACGCGATCCACGCCGACACAAACGAGGATTTTCTCAGGGGGGAGCTACTCCTGGGAGTCGGCGACTGCTACGACCCGTTTCTGGTGGACGAATCGGAGCGACTCCTACGCCAACTCGGTTTCATCGATCGAGCGGAGGTTACCAGTGAACGCCAGCCGGACGGGTCCGTACATATCAGGGTCGAAACCTGGAACCGGTGGACTCTCCAGTTCAACGTGCGTTTCCGTTTCGAAGAGGGGTTCGAGTTCGCCGGGCTCGACGTCACGGAGAGGAACCTGTTCGGAAGAGGCATCCTGCTTCGCGGTTTCTACCGACAAAATCGGGAGCGCCTCGATGTCGGAGGAAGATTCCAGAGCCCCCGCCTCCTCGGCACTCGTTGGAATACCCTGCTTGAAGCCAGCCGAACGCGGGCCGGGAAGTCCTTCCAACAAGGCTTCCTCTACCCCTTTGTAGGGGAGGTAGGCCGCCGGGCGGCGGTACAGTCGTTTGTCCAGCGGGAGGACCTGTTCTCCTACAGCCTCCCTGCGGGAGGGACGTACACCCACGTCGTCCAGCCCTACTGGCAACGGTCGAGCGAGATGACGGTGGCCGGAAGAGTCGGACGGCCAGGGCGCCTCACCATCCTCGGCGGTGGACTCTCGAGGGAGGAGTGGGAGTACACGACATCCCTCTTCCCGGACGGGGCGGAGGTCGTCCGGGACCGGGATTTCGGAAACGCGGAGCCGGCGCCCCCCGGAATTTCCGACATCTTAGCCCCACAGCTCCGTTCTTACTCTGCCACGCGTGTGAACGTGGTCCTGGCGCAGAGAAACCTTTCTTTCCAGCGGCGCGACCGCCTGGACGCGCTCAGAAGCGTTCAAGACGTCGCGGTCGGCGGAGAGGTGGCTCTCGTTCTCGGTCGGAGCATTCCGTTCCTCGGATCGAGCGCCGCAAATGAGGACTCCGATTTCTTCGCGCGGTTCCGCGTCTTCGGTGGACTGGCACCCGGGCGCTGGGTCCTGGCATCGGCGGTCAGCATCGAAGGTCGGCAGATCTTTGGCGGAGCCGAAAAAGGATGGAAGGACGTACTCGGTGAGTTCGATATCTATTCCTATTGGCGCCCGTCGGAAACGTCACGGCATACGCTCTTCGCCCGTATCTCCGGTGCCGGAGGCTGGTCTGTCACCGGTCCGTTTCAGCTGACGCTGGGTGGAGTATCGGGGCTGAGAGGGTACAGCGTGGACGACCTCCCGGGAGGGAAGCGCCTCATCGCCTCCCTGGAAGATCGGATCTATTTCGGGTCCCCGGGGAACGGCTTCCTGGATCTGGGGATGACCGCCTTCGTCGACGTGGGATCGATCTGGGAGGGGGGAGTGCCTTTCGGAGCAGATTCCGGCCTTCGGGCCACGGCTGGGGCCGGGCTGAGGATCGGGTTTCCGGGCGGTACTCGAGGCGTCACCCGGATCGACTTCGCGTTCCCGCTCAACGGCGCCGAAGCGTTCGGCTCCCCCACCTTCCGCATCTCGGCCGAGCTGCTCGGGCTGAGGCGCGGGGTCGAGGACAGGCAGCTACGCCGGAGCCGCCGCGCTGGCGTCGGCCCGAGCCTTTTTCCCGATCCTTCGGTGGGGCGTTAGGCCGGGCCCCTTTGACGTCGGAAACAAAAGTTTTAGTTTATTTTCCCTTCGCTTGGTAACTTTAAACATCTGTTCCATTGCCTCGTGCGTAGGTAGCGTTGCTACGAAGGGTATGGATTGGTTGCTGTTAGAGACACCTCATCACCTTCTAGACGAGGCGCCCAGCACGAATGTTTTCCACTTCCCGAGGCCTGGACTCATTCGACCAGTATCTCCAAGACGTCGAGAAATACCCTCTCATTCAGGATCCAGCGGAGGAACGAGCGCTCGCTCGCCGAGCCCGATCCGGAGACAAAGAGGCCGCTGAGCGACTCGTTACCGCCAATCTCCGGTTCGTTATTTCTTACGTAAAAAAATACCAGGGCCGTGGCTTGGGACTCGCCGAACTGGTGTGCATCGGCAACGAGGGTCTGCTGAAGGCGGTCAAGAAATTCGACCCGGACAAGGGTGTCAAATTCATTTCGTACGCGGTCTGGTGGATCCGCCAAACCGTCCTCCAGGCCCTGGCTGAGCAAACCCGGTCGGTTCGAATTCCGCTCAACCAGAACTCCAACCTCGCCAAGCTCGCCCGAATCGACACCGCCCTCACCCAACAACTCGGCCGCTCCCCCACCATCCAGGAAATTTCTCGTGAGATGGAGGAGCCGATCGAGACGATCCGCGCTCTTCGAAGGGTAGCCGCCAGCGAGTTGAGCCTCGATGCTCCCATCGATCGCAGTGACGGAAACAGCGCGAGCTTCGGTGAGCGCTTCGCCGGAATGGAGGCGACCGACATCGAAGAGGACGTGGAAGCCATCGCTCGCCGGGATTTCCTAGACACGATGTTCGACAGCTATCTCACCGAGCGGGAGAGGAAGATTCTCTACCTCTACTATGGTTTGGATGATGGCGAAGAACGTACGCTCGAGGAAATCGGATCTCTGCTCGGCGTCACCCGCGAGCGGATCCGCCAGATACGGAACCGCGCCTTCGAGAAGCTGCGGGAAAGTCCGCACGGCGGCTCGCTTTTGGGATTCTGGAGCGCCAACTGACCAGCTGAATCCTCGACTGAACTCCGGGCCCCGTCACGCCAGACGGGGCCCTTTTTCTTGCTCGGAGGGTTCCACCGGCATGAATAGTGGAAATTCCCCGAATACTCTGATGCCGTCAGCGACGACCATCGGAGGCCTGATCATCGCTCTTCTCTGGCCGTGGGCCGCGAACGCCCAGGCTCGGGTCCAAGCCCAGTCCAATTGGAACAGCGAGAGGGTACTCGGGCTCGTGCGGCAGGCCCGAAGTCTCCGTCAGGCTACGGCGGTGGACTCGGCCCTGCAGGCCTACCAGGCCGACGCGCGCGGTTATGTGTACTTCTTCATCGATCGAACCGAAAGCGACGAACGGACGCTGGTAAAGACCGACCAGGTGGCCCTCGAGGTCTTTTGGAAGGCACCCGGCCAGACCACGCAACGTTTGGTCGGCCGACGCGACGCGAAGGCGCTCCCCACCAACATCACCTATCACCTCGATCATCTGACCATCGTGCAAGATGATTACGGAGATCTGATCCGCCTCGGGAATGGTGATGAAGTCGAGGCTGTAGTTCATCCGGTAGCACCCGGGTCGGAGGCCATCTACGACTACCGTCTCACGGACTCTTTGACCGTGACGATTCCGAGTCCAGTTACAGAAATCCGGGTCTATGAGGTTGAGATTCGACCGAGGGACCCTGAGGCTCCAGGCGTTATCGGGAGCCTGTTCTTGGAGCGAGGGACAGGTGCCATCGTCCGGATGAGCTTCACCTTCACCCCTGCTTCGTACGTGGATGGGAGCCTGGATTACATCCGTATCTCCATGGACAACTCCGTATGGGACGGAAGGTATTGGCTTCCCTATAGGCAGGAATTCGAGCTCAGGCGGGAGCTCCCCATCATCGATTTTCTGGGAGGCAGCGTCATCCGGGGCCGCTTCGAAATTAGGAATTACCGGTTCAATCCAGAACTTCCGGAGGATCTTTTCCTCGGTGGAGCCTTCACTTCCGCTCCGGCTGCCGACCGCAGGAATTTTCCGTTCGAGTCCGGGCTATACGATCAACTCTCGGACGAGGGCTTGGACCCTTCACCGGAGATCGAAGCGATCCGTGAGCAGGTGAGCTCCGTCTTGGGAAGGCGGTACCTGAGTGGGTTGAAGGGGTCCCGGCTCCACGTGCCATCCCTTTCATCCGTGTACCGATACAACCGGGCGGAGGGCTCCTTCCTGGGAGCCGGCGCGTCCTTTCGGCTGGGCTCGACCTGGAGTCTTCGTTCGCGCGGCGGCTACGCAATCGACCGGAAGAGTGGTCAACTCGCCGTCGACGTCCGGTCGAGCCCCACCGCGGGGGGCCTCAACATGGGTGTATGGTGGAACGAGCTTCAGGACGCGGGCGGCGGACTCCCGGGCGCCAGCCAAGCGGTCAACACGCTGAGCGGCCTGCTCACGAACCGCGACTACACCGATCCCTACTTCACGTCGGGAGCCCGGATCCGCTACGGATGGAGCCTGGGCGGGGCCAGCACACTCCGAGTGGGCGTCGAATGGGAACGTCATCGTTCCGGAACGAACGTGGTGGCCGATGGACCCGGCGGGAATCCCGCCACCGAGTCCGGGATCAGCCGCCCGGTACTATCCGTCGACGAAGGCGACGACCGTGCGGTCGAGGTGACGCATGCCACCCGGACCCCCGCCCGAGGGCTCGAAAGCTCTGCCACGGCGCGGGTCGGGCAATTGGAAGACCAGCCGTACGCCTCGCTCTCGTGGACCACGACGCTCCGGCGGGAATTCCGCGAGCGGGGCACCACCCTCGAGGCTGGGCTTCGCCTCGGCATCTCGACCGATGCCGCCCCCGTTCAAAGGCTTTTTCTCCTGGGCGGCCGGCACACCCTGCCGGGTTACCCCTATCGCTCGTTCATCGGAAACCAGATGGCCCTGCTTCGAGTCGAGGCCAGCCAGACTGTACTCGCTCCTTGGATCAAGCTCCACATATTCGGTGCGGCCGGGTGGACCGGCTTCTCCCGCTCCGGTCTTCCCGACCCCCTATGGCTTCGCAGAAGCACAGACGGATTGAAAAGCTCCGCCGGGATGGGCGTTAAGCTGGGCTGGGATCTGTTGCGCTTCGACCTGGGGCGGGGCCTGAACGACGGAGGGGACTGGGAATTGGTCTTTTCCGTCCAGCGCCGCTTCTGGGAATGGTTATAGAAATCCGGCCCCGCCCCTAGAAAGCTGTTGAAGAAGCACAGCGGGTCGTGGCCGATTCAGGCGGCTACTTCGACCTCAGCCTCCCGTGCGGTGAGCAGCACCAGCTCGCGTACGTTGACGTCGGCGGTGGGAATCTTCACACCCTCCCTTTCGTACGTATCGTACTCCAGTCGTCCCTCGACATAGATCCGATCACCCTTCTTCACGTTTTCCTCCGTGAACTTCGCCAACCCGGCCCAAAGCGTGAGCCGATGCCAATCGGTCCGCTGCTCGTCATCGTCGCCGAATGGCGGGCGGTTCGTCGCCAGACTCAGGTGCACGACCTTGGTTCCGGTCTTGGTCTCGAAGACGTCGGGATCGCGTCCGACGTTGCCTACGAGAATGACCTTGTTGATGGTGCGGCTCATCTCATCCTCCCGCGTAAGTTCGCGGCCGGCCCGTGGGCCGGCTCCATCGAGCTCGGATCGCGGCGGCCTGTTCTTGAATGGGAACGACGGAAGGTGTGGAGTCGGGAGGGGCCGGAGGATGGCTGGACGGGCCTGTGTGGCTACCCTAGACAGACGCTAGCCCTTGGTCTCGAACCAGCTCTCTCCCACAACTCCCTCGACCACCAGCGGAACGCTGAGCTCCATCGCGCCCTCCATCGCCGACACCACCAACTCGGCAAGCGCGTCCTCTTCGCCACGCGGTACCTCGAACAGCAGCTCGTCATGGACCTGAAGGAGAAGACGGGCGCCCGAGTCCACCTCGGCCAAGGCGGCGGTCACGTCGAGCATCGCCTTCTTGATCATGTCCGCCGCCGTGCCCTGGATCGGTGTGTTCTGGGCGACCCGTTCCCCGAACTGGCGGACGTTCCAGTTCTTGGCTTGCAACTCCGGGATGTGGCGCCGCCGCCCCATAAGGGTCTCGACGAACCCTTTCTCGTGAGCACTCGCCACCTGCTTGTCCAGATACGCCCGCACACCGCTGAAGCGCTCGAAGTATTGATCGATGAACGCCTTGGCCTCTTCGCGGCCGACGCCGAGCTGGCGGGCCAGCGAAAACGCGCCTTGCCCATACAGGGTGGCGAAGTTGATCGTCTTCGCCTGGCCCCGCTGTTGGGGGGTCACCCGATCGAGGGGAATGTCGAAGACGACGGCGGCGGTCTGCTTATGAACGTCGATCCCCTCCCGGAACGCTCGCACCAAGGGCTCATCTCCGGAGAAATGCGCCAGGATACGCAGTTCCACCTGGGAATAATCCGCTCCATAGAACAGGTAGCCATCCGCGGGGATGAATCCCTTGCGGATCTCCCGCCCCAAATCCGTTCTTATCGGGATGTTTTGGAGATTGGGATCGCTCGACGAAAGGCGCCCGGTGGCCGCCACCGTTTGGTTGAAGCGGGTGTGCAGCCTACCCGTTCGCGGAAGAATGAGCTGGGGCAGGGCATCCACATAGGTCGACCGGAGCTTCTCCAGCTCCCGGTACTCCATCATGAGCCGTGGAATTTCATGCCCCTGTGTCGCCAGCTCTTCCAGGACCGAGGAGTCCGTGGAGGCCCCCGTCTTCGTCCTCTTGATCACGGGAAGCCCCTGCTGTTCGAAGAGGACCTCACGTAGTTGCGGCGTGGAGTTCAGGTTGAATTCCGACCCGGCTAGCTTGTAGATCTCTTCCCGGATGAGCGTCAAATCGCGATCCAGACGCTCGCTCATCGCCTGGAAAAAGGCCGGATCGATGCGGATCCCCTCCTGCTCCATCCCGGTCAGAACCGGCACGAGTGGCATCTCCAGGTTCTCGAAGAGTCCGGTAAGCTCCTGAGCCGCGAGATCCGTGGCGAAGATCTCCGCCAGGCGGAGCACGGCATCGACGCCCTGAGCGGCATAGTCCCGGGCCATCTCCTGGTCCACCTCTGAAAAGGTGATCCGTTTTTGGCCCGTCCCGACCACTTCCTTGTAGGGCGTCCGGGAAAAAGCGAGAAAATCCTGGCAGAGTGCGTCGAGATCGTGCTTCCGCCGGCCGGGATCGAGCACATAGGACGCGAGGGTCACATCGAACGTCATCCCCCTGAGGCAGACGCCTACTCGGGCCAGAGACAGCGCCGAGGTCTTCAGGTCGGCCCCTAGCTTCTCGACGCCGGGATCCTCGAGAAGATCGACCAGGGCGGTGAGCGCGTCGTGGCCCATTTCCGGAAGATTGGCGATCCCGGACGACTCGAACGCCAGAGCCGGCTCACCATGAGGCACGTGACCGAACGAGAGATAGAAGGCCTCGCCCTCGTCCACCGCCAGCGCGAGGCCAACCAGACCAGCTCGATGCGGATCGAGAAAGGCGTTTTGCACCCCCACGGCCAAGCGACCTGCCTCACGGGCCCGAGCGACCAGCGCCCCTATATCGTCCGGCTCGGTGACCAAGTGGCAACGGACGGGTGGGGGCCCGTCCGAAGCGGTGGACGGCGGACCCGCCGCCTCATCCCCGGGTGAGGAATCGGGCGCAAAACGCTCCATGAGGCGCCGAAACTCCATTTCGGCGAAGAACCGGTGAAGCCGGGGATGATCGGGCTCCCGCACCCGCAGCGCCTCCAGGTCCAGCTCGACGTCGAGATCCGTCATGAGCGTCACGAGCTGCCTGGAGAGTCGGACCTGGTCGGCATTCTCCGTGAGCGACTCCCGCACACGCTTGGCGGAGATGTCGCTCGCGTGTTCGAGAATCTCGTCCAGGCTCCCGTATTCATCGAGAAGCTTGACGGCCGTTTTCGGCCCTACACCCGGAGCTCCTGGAATGTTGTCGGAGGAGTCCCCGATCAGGGCGAGGTAGTCGACTACCTGGGTCGCCGGAATGCCGAACTTTTCGTGAGCGTTACGCTCGTCCACCCATTCGGCCGCCACACCTGTGCGTCCGCCTCGCCCGGGGTTCAGGAGGTGGATACCCGGTCCCACGAGCTGATAGAGATCCTTGTCTCCGGAAACGATTACGGCCTCGAGTCCTGCGTCTCTCGCCTTGATCGCGAGCGTGCCGATTACGTCATCGGCCTCGTACCCGTCCAGTTCGACGAGGGCGTCGTTGAAACCCGCCACGAGCTCGCGCACCCGGGGTAAGCTGGCCCTGAGCTCATCGGGCATCTTCTCCCGGGTCGCCTTGTATGCCGGGTAGAGCTCTTCCCGGTGGCTATTTCCGGCGTCGAAGACCACCGCGAGATAGTCGGGCTGGTATTTGTCACGGATATCAATCAGGAAGTTCGCGAAGCCGAAGGGGGCCGATGTGTTCTCCCCCTTCGAGTTGGTGAGAGGGCGGCGAATGAAGGCGAAGAACGCGCGGTAGATCAGCGCGTAGGCATCGATAAGGAAGAGACGGGGCGCCTTCTTCGGTGGGACGTCCATCGGCTAGGTCCGCGAATCACAGAGCTGTCGGGGCTGGAAACTCATAGACGGGCGAACTTAGGCAACCCGGGAACGCGAGGCCACATGGTGCCTTCCGAAAAAATGCCCTGCGGATTTCCTCAATCCGGGGGCGGCTCCATCCGTTGTGACGGTGTCAGGCCCTGACCACGTTAGAAGCCTGGATCCCATTCTCGGTTTCCGTCAGCTCGAACTCCACTTCCTCCCCCGCCGTGAGCGTGCGAAAGCCATCGGTTATGATGGCTGAGAAGTGAACAAACAGGTCATCGCCCTCTGGACGAGCGATAAACCCATAACCTCTGGTATCGTTGAACCATTTGACGGTCCCTTTGGACATACGGCCTTCTCCTTCTGCGGCATGAACAATGGTTCGTCACGCCCAAGGCACTGCGTCCGGCCGAGGGCCGTGACCGAGTCTGGCGACCCGCCCCTAGGTTATGGGTCCGACCGGGTAGCCGTCAAGAAACTCTTCTCAAAGGCCTCAAAACTGCTAATTGTCCCCGTATAGAAACTGGTAGAGCCCGATGTTTCGCGTGATGTTCTTCACGTATCCCCTGGTCTCGTCGAAGGGAATACGCTCTGTAAACCGAAGGAGATCCGCAAACTCAGGAAGTCGCCTCCAACGACGGGCTCGGGTGGGACCGGCATTGTATGCGGACAGCACCAACGGCAGCTCCCCATCGCCGTAGCGTCGCTCCATGTCGAGCCAAAACCTCGTTCCCAAGTGAAGGTTGATTTCCGCGGTCTCGAGACTCGCAGCCGTGAACCCCCGAACTCCCTGACTCCGAGCGAGTTCCCGCCCTGTCGCTGGCATCACCTGCATGAGGCCGATGGCGCCCGCCGGCGAATGAATTCTCGGCGTGAAAGCCGATTCTTGCCGAATCAAAGCAGCCAGAAAAATCGGATCGATGTCGCGCTCAGCTGCCTCCCTGGTCACCAACTCCCGATAGGGAAACGGGTACAGCACCCGAAGCAGGCGCTTGGTCTGTGGGGCTCCACCCCGCTCCAGATCCCGCCCAATGTTGATCCCCCTGATGGAGAAACCCCGTTCGATCAAGGCATCGGCCAAGTCGAGCGCTTCAGGAACCGACCCGTTCGTTCGCGCGATCAGCCCATCGACGTGGGCCTCCACGCCTTCGTCGAGACCTGCTGCTACCAGCAGGTCGAGTGTTCTCATTTCATCTCGGAGCCAGCGTCTCGGTGCCGAGAGCGGCCCCGGAGGCACATCGGGGCGAAAAGGCTCCTCGAGGAGGTCGAACACGAGCACACCGTAGTAGGACAGGACATCTCGGTCTCGGATCTCACGCAGGTACGCCCCAGCCTCCTCGTCGCGCCCGAGAGCTCTCAGGCTTCGAGCCACCCAGTAGGTGGCCTCGGCCCAGCGCCGCCCATCGGGAAATTCCTCGAGATAGCTACCGAACACCTCGGCCGCCGCCTCTACATCGTTCTGCTGAAGACGGATCTGACCGAGTCGCATTCGGGCCAAACCCGCCGAAGCATGCGACGGCTCCATCGCGATCGCCCGCTGGTATCCGGCGGCGGCCTCCCCGTACGTGCCTCGCCCCAGCGCAGAGTGGGCCCGTGAGACGACGATATCGACCGCCTCGCGGCTCTCGGGGTACCGGTCGATGATCCATCCCTCGATCGTCCGCACTGCAGCTCGCCGGCCCTGCCGGTTCCGAGCCCGGCGCCACTGGTCGAGTACGCGGAGCTCGAAAGCAGGGTCGTCGGTCTCGACCAGCTTCCTGAATTCCACGACCGCCGCCTCGTGGGTCCCAACCGCGGAGAGCAGGCGCGCACGATTCAGCAGTGCCATGGGCTCAGGCTGGACCGCCTCCGGCAACCCGGCCAAGTACCGATTGTAGGCTTGTAGTGCCTGATGGTTTTCCCTGACCCGGTCCAGGATCCGAGCCGAGCGAAGGGCCTGTTCCGCATCCACCGCACCGGTGCGTAGAATCCCCCAAGCCGACCTCGCGCCGCTCGCCCCCTCTGAATAGGCATCCAAGGACGCCTCGTACGCCTCGCGGGCTGCTCCCATGTCTCCAGCGATCGCCGCCAACGCGCCGATGGCCTCGAACGCCTCACCACGCCGTGCCGCCCCAAGATTCCCCCGCACCACCTCTCCATAACGATCCAGGGCGCGGGCCGTGTCGCCCGCCACCAGCCAGGCACGAGCTTCTAAATCCCACGCCAAGCCGGAAATGGTGGCGTCTCCGCTCATCAGCGGAAGAATCTGAAGCGTCTGTTCCGCATCTCCCTGCTCGAGGAAGTTTCGGGCCAACTGCAACACGGTCCATCTCGACAGCTCCGATGAACGCCGTCCTGTCGCCTGCAAGGCATCGAGCATCGGCCCCCAAAGGCCGGCCCGGGCCGCAACCTGCGCCTCACGAGAAGCCGCCCAAGGAGTTTCCTCCGACATCGCGCCCGTCGACCGGAAGTGTTCGTATTGTCGGGCCGCCTCCTCCCATCGCCCCGCCGCCTCGAGCGAGCGCGCCAGCAGCAGCCTGCCCTCGCCACCCCTGAGCTGATCGAGCCAGTCCGCCCCTTCCAGCTCCGCCAGCACACCCTCCCAATGGTTCCAGCCCGCATCCGCACGCGCGAGCAGGAGTACCTCCAGGGGCGTCAGCGGAGCTTCGTCGGCGTCACGTTCTCTCAATAACCGACTTGCGTGCCAAAACCTTCCTGCTTCGAGCTCGGCTCTGGCCGAATCGACCGTGGGATCAGCAGCATCTGCAGGGACGAGGAGGGCGGCCGAGGATCGGATCGTGAAATACTGGCCGTCTTCCGTAAAAGGCCGTTCGTCGAAGGCAAGCCGGGGAGCGGAAAAAGGCGGAGCCGTAGGACCGCCCGCCCACAGCGCCAAGAGAACAGAGATCGACCCGAGGAGTTTCACCGACAGACACTACCCGACACGAAGGAAAGCCTGATAAGTAAGCCCTGTTCTGGAAACAGATACTTCAAGAGGCGGACACTTAATAATAGTGCGGACCTCTCATAATACCTACCGACCCTCAGCACCCATCGGGCAGCCCCGCAGGGAGGGTGGAGTGCACCACCCGTGTGACAAAAGAAAGGGGCCACCCTTTTGGGCGGCCCCTTCCGGTCGTTCCTGCGAGCTTTCCTAGCGGCCGGCGCGATCCGCCTCCATGGCGTGGAGCATGTCGATCATTTTCTGAGCCGACTCCTCCATGTCGATGACCATGCTGTCGATGCGCGCAACGAAATAGTTGTGCGAGATGCTCACGGGGATCGCGATGATGAGTCCCGCTGCCGTGGTGGTCAAAGCCACCTTGATCCCACCTGCAACCAGCGTGGCCTCAACCTCGCCCGCCGCTTCAATGGATTGGAAGGCGATGATCATTCCGATCACGGTTCCGAGGAAGCCGAGTAGCGGGGCCACATTGGTGAGAG
>Ga0209988_10000151_pt1 | contig 38066 bp, 30 predicted proteins | sample N075metaG_FD_183115 | JGI IMG/M metagenome (GOLD analysis project Ga0209988, IMG submission 183115) | Deep subsurface microbial communities from Kermadec Trench to uncover new lineages of life (NeLLi) - N075 metaG (SPAdes) (version 2) | ecosystem: Environmental > Aquatic > Marine > Ocean trench... | reverse complement strand
TGGTGTGTTGTGGTTTTCACCCTTCGGCCCGCTACAGCTGGTCCTTGGATTCCCGATTTCTCCGCGCTCCAACGAGCAAAGCCCGGTCTTCGAATTTTCAGTCGGAAGTCTGGGGATCTAGTTGAATCACGTGTCCACGCGGGCCCGGGGTGGACTCGCCTACAACCCCCGATGACTCGGTCGAGTCGGTCGGGGCGGAAGCAAATAATCGAAGTCGGCGACTCGGTCGACGCGAATGTGGGAGTCGGAAGACGATGAGCATTCAAAAAACCCTCCTTTTGGTCGCAGTGGGACTGTTGATCGGCTGGGGCCTCGGTGCGACCGAGGATCCCGTGAAGGTTGGATTCGTCGACGTCGAACAGGTGTTGGCGAGCGTCGACAAGGGAAAGGCGGCCCGCGAGGAACTCGAGCGCAAGTCGAGGGACGCACAGGCTCGGCTCACGCCCCTCGCCCAACAGCTCGAGACGATGCAGAAAGAGTTGCAGGCGAAGCGGTTCGTGATGTCCGAGGACGCGGTTCGAGCGAAACAACTCGATCTGGTCGAACTCAGGAATCGATACGAGACGAAGACGAAGGAAGAAGAAGGGCAGTTCAAGATCGATCAGCAACGTCTGATTGGCCCCTTGCTCGAGCAACTCGAGTCGGTGATCAAGGAAGTCGGTCGAGACAATCAATATTCCGTGATCATGAGAATCGACGCGCCAAGCCTCGTGTACGCGCGCGAAGCCCTGGACCTCACGGACCTCGTCATCAAGACCTTCAACGGAAAGGGCTGATCCCTTGCCCACGATCCATCCGACGGCATGCGTCGAAGACGGAGCGATTCTGGCTCCGGATGTGGTGGTCGGCCCGTTCTCCTTCGTCGGACGCGAAGTGGAGCTTGGCAGCCGCGTCGAAATTGGGTCGCATGTGACGCTTCTGGGCCGCACCCTCATCGCGGAGGATTGTCGAATCTTTCCCCATGCCTGTCTCGGCGCCGAACCGCAGGATCGGGCTTTTGACGGCGAATCGACGCGCCTCGAGATCGGCGCGCGCACCCAGATTCGGGAACAGGTGACGATCCATGTCGGGACCTCGCAGGGCGGCGGATGTACACGGATCGGCAATGACAACTATGTCATGAACGGTGCGCATATCGGTCATGATTGTCAGATCGGGAACCATACGATCATCGCGAGTTTTTGTGGGCTGGCCGGCCACGCTCGAGTCGACGATTTCGCCGTACTCGGCGCCTATACGGGACTTCACCAGCACGCGCGGGTGGGCGAATCCGTGATGGCCGCGGGTGGGTCGAAGCTCTCGCTGGATGCACCCCCCTTCGCGATGGTGGCCGGGGATCGCGCACGACTCGTCGGATTGAATTCCGTCGGGCTTCGTCGACGTGGATTTCCGCCGGCGACGTGTCGACAGATCAAACATGCTTTTCATGTGATCTTCCGATCCAAGCTGCGACTCGAAGACGCGCTCCTGCGGGTCCAGGAAGAAGTCCGTGACTCGCCGGAAGTCGAGCGACTGGTTTCATTCCTGCGGAAGACTGAACGCGGATTCTGTCGCTGAGGGTCGACATGCACCAGGCCGACGATGGGGGAGCGCTTGGCTTGATCGCGGGTGCGGGAAGTCTGCCGAGTGAAGCGGCCCGTCTGCTCCGGGCCCAAGGCTATTCACTCTCCGCCATCGGATTTCCCGGCCTGACCGAACCAAGCCTCGAAGACGAAGTCGATGAATTGCGATGGATTCGACTCGGACAACTCGAGGCCATGTCCGATGCCCTGCATGAGATGGACGCGGAGCGCCTTCTGCTGGTGGGGAAGGTTTCGAAGGTCTTGCTCTATGAGGGCCGGGGCATCGCCGATCCCGACGCCGAAGCGATTCGTTTGCTCTCCGAAGCGAGCGATCGTGGCGATGAGCCCTTGATGCGAGCGATCGCCCGTTGGCTCGAGGGACGCGGCTTTCAGCTCTGTAGTCAGGGGGAGCTCCTGGCGGCGATGCTCGCGCAGTCGGGATCGCTGGGCGCGCGTTCGCCAAGCGCGACCGAGCTCGCGGATCTCGATTTTGGCCGGCCGATCGCGCAGGAATTGGGTCGGCTCGGCATCGGCCAATGCGTCGTCGTGAAGCAAGCGAGTGTTATGGCGGTCGAAGCGATCGAGGGGACCGACGCCACCATTCGACGGGCCGGAGAGCTGGGCGGAAAGGGGGCCACGGTCATCAAATCGTCGCGGCCCGGACAGGATCGACGCTTCGATCTTCCGGCGGTCGGTTTGGGTACGATCGATGCCATGCGTCGGTCGGGCGCTTCGTGTCTCGCGATCGAAGCCGGATCGACGCTGCTTCTGGATCGGGAGGAGATGATCGCGGCGGCCGACCGCGAGAATATCGCGGTGTGGGGCTTCCCCGCGAATCGAAATCGCGCGTGAAGAGAATTCGAATCGGCATCGTCGGCGCCGGCCCGATGGGACGGCTTCATGCCCGCACGGTCCGTCGCCTGGCCGAGAACGACGAGGACTGCGTCTTGAGCGTCATCGTCGACCACCACGCGGGCCGGGCAGAATCGCTTGCGAAGGAGTTCGAAGCACGCGCTTCGAACGAACTCGAGGCGGCGGTTTCGGAGCTGGATGTGGCCGTGATCTGCGTCCCGACTGCGGCCCATTTTGCGATTGCGAAAGAGTTGCTCGAACGCGATGTCGATCTGCTCGTCGAGAAGCCGTTTACGAGTTCGATCGACGAGGGGTCGCAACTCGGCAGCCTGGCGCGCGAGCGCCGGCGTGTTCTTCAGGTCGGGCACGTTGAATGGTATAATCAGGGTTGGCGTGAGGCGGCCCGGCGGGCGGGCTCACCCCGTTCGATCCGAGTCGAAAGGTTGAATCCGCCGAGCGATCGCGGTCTCGATCTGGACGTCGTTCAGGATTTGATGCTCCACGATCTCGATTGGGTCAGCCGGTTGCTGGACGAGGAAATCATCGAAATCAAGGCGCATGGACGCGCGGTCCTGAATCAAAGACTCGACGAGGCCGAGGCGACGCTTCGATTTAGAACGGGCTGTCTCGTTACGCTGCGGGCGAGCCGCGTCCATTCGACTCGTCGCCGAAGGGTGCGCATCGAGGGTCAGGAGGGCGTTGCGACGGCCGACCTGATCACGCGAAGCGTGAGCGGCCCCGGTTGGGAGACGGGTCCCGGACGGGATCCACTGGAGGCGCAATGGGCCGATTTCCTGGAATCCGTGAGGACTCGCAAGCTTCCCCAGACCGACGCGGGCGTCGGCGTCGCGGCTTTGAAGCTCGTCGACCGTGTTCGAGACGCGATCGACGAGACTTCCTGGAGTTTGGATCGTGAAGACGATTCTGCTCTCAGCGGGTGATCTGTCCGGCGAGCGGCATGTGGCCGAGTTGGTTCTCGCCTTGCGGGAGCGGATTCCAGATCTTCGTTTCGTCGGCATGGGAGGCGCCGGGATGGCCGCGGCTGGCGTGGAGCTCTGGGTGGATCAGCGCCAGCTCGCCGTGGGGGGGCTATTCGAAATTCTTGGCAGCCTGCCGCGGATCTTGCGAGCCTGGCGAGGGATGCGGCTTTGTCTCGACGAAACGCGACCGGATCTGGTGATCCTCGTCGATTCGGGTGGATTCAATCTTCCTTTCGCGCGACGCATCAGGCGGCATTCGAAGGCCAAGGTCCTCTACTACGTCGCACCGCAAATCTGGGCTTGGCGACCCGGCCGTCTTCGGAAATTGGCCGATCGGACGGACCGGATCGCGGTGATTCTCCCCTTCGAGTCGGCCTTCTATTCCGAACGGGGTGTCGAAGTCGATTTCGTCGGACATCCCGCCATCGACACGCGTGTTGCGCCCGTTGACGACGCGGCGAGACAGCAATCCGTCGACCTTCGCAAATCTCTGGGTATCGAGCCTTCGGCGAGTCTGCTCGGAATCTTTCCAGGCAGTCGTCGAAACGAACTCGCGCGCCACCTTCCGATTCAGCTGGACGCGTTCTCGTGGCTCCGGCGGCACGAGCCGGGCCTGCAAGACCTGCGCGCGGTGATTGGCCTGGCGCCGAGTCTCGACCCCCAGGAAGCACGCCGGATCATCGCGGCTCGGATCGCGTCGACCTCGGGTGTGGTCGATCTCGTCGTCGAGGCGCCGGGCGCCGTGCTCGACGCTTGCGACGTGGCCCTCGTCAAACCGGGTACGATTACGGTGGAGCTCCTGTTGCGTCGGAAGCCGATGGTCGTGGTCGGTCGAGTCCATTCGTTGAGCGCTGCGATCGCCAGGCGAATGGTACGCGTCGAATGGCTTGCGATGCCGAATCTGATCGCGAATCGCGAGATCGTGCCGGAATTTTATCAGCAGGAGGCGCAGCCGGATCGAATCGCTGCGGCGCTTGCGCCCCTGTTCCGGGCGGAGGGTCGTGAATGCCAGATCCAGGCGCTCGATCGAATTCGACCGCTGCTCGGACAGCCGGGAGTGGCGAATCGAGTGGCCGCCATCGTGGAGGAAATGCTTGGGACCTTTTCGGCATAGTCTGGCTGCGCTGATGGCGATCGGCCTTGGCCCGTTTCTGGCGGCGGCTTTGGTCGCACGTCCGAAGCTTCGGCGAGGGTTGGGCGAACGCTTCGGGCGAATTCCGGAGGACTCGGTGGAGCGGATCTGGGTCCACGCTTCGAGCGTCGGAGAAGCCCTGGCCGCTTGCCGACTCGTGCGGGTTTTGGAGGAGGACGGATACGCCGTGCGCGCATCCACCACGACGCTCACTGGCCTTGGTGTTTTTCGGCGCGATCGACCGGCCATGCCCTCGAGTCTGGCCCCCCTGGATCATCCATGGTGCGTCGAAAGCGCGATTCGGCGAGGGCGGCCGTCGCTCTCGGTCTTGATCGAGACCGAATTGTGGCCGAACTGGATTGCCGCCTGTGCACGCCGTGAGATTCCCGTCGTGGTTGCGTCGGGTCGTCTCTCCGACCGGTCCTTTCCTCGCTATCGCCGAATTCGGCACTTGCTCGGTCGGACACTCCAAAGGATCGACGCGGTCGGCGCCCGAACGGAGGTCGATGCCGAGCGATTCGTGGAACTGGGTGTGCCGGAGCATCGAGTCTGCGTGACCGGCGATCTAAAACTCGATCCACCGGCCGCGCAGCCGGCTCTTGCGATCGACCTGATTCGCGCGCTGGCCGATGTGTCCGTGGTGGTCGGCGGCAGCACCTACCCCAGCGAAGAAGCGGCGCTCCTGGACGCGCTCGATGGCGCAGAAAAAGCGGGTCACGCTTTCGTACTCGTCCTCGCTCCTCGACAGATCGAGCGCGCAGCCGAGTTGGCTCGATTCTGTCGCGAACGGCGTCGTCGTGTGCATCTCCGTAGTCGGCTCGAGGGACGCCACCTCGTACCGGGAGAGATCCTGATTCTCGACACGCTCGGCGAGCTGGCTGCGACGTACGCGACGGCTTCGATCGCGTTCGTGGGCGGGACTCTGGAGCCGATCGGTGGTCACAATCTCGTCGAGCCGGTTCACGCCGGATGTCCGGTGCTCTTTGGACCCTACTTCCAGAACGCGCGCAAGGTCGTCGAAATTCTCGAAGTCGGCGGAGCGGGTCTGTGTGTTTCGGACGCGGGCGAACTCGGCGTGGAGATCATTCGCGCATTCGACGATCTGGAGGCCTGCAGGATTCGCGGCGAGATGGGTCGGGAGAACCTCGAGGCCCATCGCGGAAGTGTTGCGCGAACCAAGGAGATGATCGAAGACGTCCTCGAGCGTCGCGGCCGCGCTCGGCCGGTGTCGCTCGCCCCGTGAGTTCTCTGCCGAGCGAGGGGCGCTTGCCTTCATGGCTGCTTCGGGGGGCGTCGGTCTGCTATGGCGCCGGGGCGCGAGCGCATCGTGGCTTCATGCGCTGGACGTCGGGCGGGCGGGGTCGGCTCGCTTGCGCGGTCGTGAGCGTGGGCGGTCTGACCGTCGGCGGTTCGGGAAAAACGCCCTTTGCAGCGCGTCTCGCGTCCGGGCTAAAGCGTCGAGGATGGCGCGTCGTGTTGGCGAGCCGCGGCTACAAGGGAAACAGTCGCCTGCCGGTTTCCGTCGTGTCCGACGGTTCGTTCATCCATTCGAGTGTGGCCCATTCCGGAGACGAATCGTTCGTACTCGCGGCCCATGCTCCGGGTGTGCCCGTCCTCGTTGGCCGCGACCGACGCCTGGTCGGGCATCATGCGGTATCGGCCTTCGACGCCCAGATCGTGATTCTCGACGATGGATTTCAGCATCATCGTCTGGCTCGCGACCTCGATATCGTATGCATAGACGGCCCGGGTGGTTTTGGGAATCGAAGACTCCTGCCTGCGGGTCCGTTGCGCGAACCGATTTCGACCTTAGGCGACGCGGATTGGCTCTGTGTGATGGATGGGCGATCGACCGCCTCGGAATCGAGTGGCGAAACCCTGCGCGAATCCGACACCATTCGATCCTTCGAGGCCTCCGGTCGCGAGGTCATCTGGGCCCGCCGTCGACCGATCGAATTGGTCTCGCTCGATCATTCGGACACGCTGTCCCTGGCTTCCCTGCGCGGTCGGCGGGTCGGACTCCTTTCGGGCGTGGCACGCCCGTCCTCCGTGCGCAGAACACTGGAATCGCTCGGTGCCCGCGTCGTGGTCGAGCGTCGCTTTCGGGACCACCACAAATATACAGCCAAGGATTGTGACGATCTCGACCATTCGGGTCTGTTGTGGATTACGACGGAGAAGGACGGGCTCAAGATCCTACCCGATTGGCTCGGAGGCCATCGGCTCTGGGTTCTTCGCATCGAGGTCGAGATCGAGCAGGAAGACGCTGTCCTCGATCGATTGCAAGCACGCTTGCAGTCGACGGGGAGATTGGCCAAGCGGCCCGGCTGAAGTCTTGGGCCAGACGGCGAGAGGCCGCCGTCTCAGCGAAGATCCCTTTCGCGGACCCGCCCCTTCCGATCGACCTCGAAATGGGCACGGAGCCTGTCGCCTCGAAAAAGCCTCAACCAAGGCCATCGTGGTGCCTCGAAGAGGCGCACCGAGAGGCGTTCGACCTCGTCACGGGGCGTGATCAGGTCGATCCGCGCGAAGCCCAATACGAGTGCGCCGAAGCGTGCATCGGGGTGATTGCGAGCGAGCGGGGGTGCGGCACGGCTGCCACTGCCGATGCCGATGTGCAGGGACGGTGTCGGGGCCCCGATCTCGAAGACCTGCAGGCTATGGTGATGTCCCGCCAACACGAGCTGTACCGTTTGGCCGCTCTCTGCGATCGCTTCTCGAACGAATCGGGGATAACCCCCGACGGCCGGAAATCCCTCGTCGTCGGTCGCGATCGGACGGTGGGTGGCGAGAATACGCCACGGTCCGCGCGCGTCGGACAAAGCCCGCTTCAAGGCCTGTTTGATCGCCGCCTCGTCGTCGATGGCGATCTCGGATTCGAATAGGATCAGGCTCACGCCGGGCGCGACTTCGAAGACCTGGGCGAGGGCTTCGCTCATTCGCCAACCCGGTAGAAAATCCGGAATGACTCGACGTTGGAGCCGAACGCTTTCGGGTCGCTCGAGATCGTGATTGCCGAGTACCGCGAAGAGATCGACGGGCCTGCGTTCGCGGACGTCGATTGGGCATGCGTTCTCGACTTCCTTTGAGCGCGGGCCGCTCAGATCGAGAAAGTGGCAATAGGGCCGCACCAGGTTCGTTCGAATTCGTTCGACGAGATGTTCGTGGTCGATGCCGTGCGAATAGAAATTATCACCGAGCAGGGCGACGCCATTCACAGGGGCTCGACGAGCCTCTTCCGTCATGGCCTGTGCGACGGACAGTTGGCCCTCGAAAAGTCTTGGCAGCGTGCTGTTTCGTCCGGTGTCGCCGGTGGCGAGAAGCGACCAGCGGGCGTCTTCCGTCGGGCGAATCATTTCGTCCTTGCAAGCGACTCCGAGAATCGCGAGTGAGGCGAGCAAGACGCGCGTCCAGCGATTGCCGAGCCACCACCCGACCCGGTGGCGTCGGGTGCGTCGCGCTTCGCGGGAACTCCATCTCAGCATCGAACGCCGCAGTCCGCGGTCGCCGCCGCAATAGGCCGACAGCGAAATTGCGCGATGGCGCTTGGAGAGCAGATCTGCGCGATTGGCCTTTTCGAGGGACCGCGCAAAGCGCATCAATTCCCGAAAACGTCGACGAGCCGATACCCGACGTACGATTCGAGTTCGGTCGAGGTCGACGAGGAAGAGCCGCAACGTATCGAACGGCGCCTCCTCGTTCGAGCATTCGATCAATACGTTGCGGAGATGGAGGTCGCCATGCACTCCGCCGGCATCGTGGAATAGACGCAGCGTTCGTGCGAACGCCACACACGCTCGCCGAAGCTGGACGGCATCGGGCGCGGTTTCCAGCCAGGCGGCTCCGTCCCTCGCGCACGATCGATCGAGCGAAGCGAAAGCGGATCGCCAGAAGAGTCCGCGGCGGCGGCTGACGGCGAATACCGGGAAGGGCAGAGGAACACCCCGCCGATAGAGCGACTGCCATATTTCGAACTCGCGGAAGGGGCGATGGGGGGACAAATATCGGTCTTCGAGCAGCCGAGCCAGTAGGCCGCCCCGTCGGCTGGGACGAAGTCGAATCGGCTCTCCCGAGGATTCGAGGATTCTGTGGGAACCCCTTCCTCCCGGCACGCGCCGCGCTGTCGCCATGACATGGTCGAAGCCGGCTGCGTCGCGAAGTCCTTCTGCGGCTACGCGCTCCAGATAGTCCGATGCGACGAGTAGACGGAAATGTCGAGCCACCTGCAGAACGGAATCGCCCTCCTGCGCATCGCTCACGACGGGATTCGCCTCGTTTCGCGCAGGATCAGCCCGAGCCCGAGCACGGCGAATAGGATGTTGGGGATCCAACTTGCGACGCTCGCGCTGAGCCAGGGTTGTCGGGCCATCGTCTCCATCGCCGCGGCGAGTGCATAATATCCGAAAGCCACGGCAAGCACGAGAAGCAATCCGATCGAACGGCCCCGATTCTCGCTCGCAAGTGCGATCGGAACGGCGACGGCGGCGAAGAGGAGGGGCGCAAAGGGCAGGCTGCGTCGACGATGGATCTCGAGTTCGTATTCGATCGGATCCCGCTGATCGAGTTCGCGAAGTGGATCGCCTGCCTCCGCGCGCGCGAGGACCTTGCGAAGCGTGGCCAGATCCATCTGTTTGGGCCGCACCGGTCCGAAGTCCGCGCCCAGAATGTGACCGACGTCGATCCGGTAGAGAAATTCCTTGAAACGGATTCGTTGGTAGCGCGTCGGCCTTCCCTCGATCGGCGCGAAATGCAGGTCTCCGTTCCAGAGCTCGAGTTCGATCTCGGAGCTGGATTCGTTGAAATGGAAGCGACCCCGATTGGCGAATATGCGGTAGGGGCGGTCGGCCTGACGCTGGTCGAAAATCATCACGCCGGAGAGCATCCCGTCGCGATCGCGGTCCTCGATGAAGATCACGCGCCGACCGATCTCGCGGAATCGGCCTGGTTCGAGAATGGCGCCACGCGCGGCGGCGGTCTTGAAGAGCTGGACGAGTCGTCTGCGCGATTGGTGTTCGACCGAGGCGAGCAGCCAGGCCGAAACGATCGTCGCGATCAGGCCGAGAACCAGATAAGGGACCATGAACGAGATCGGTCCGATGCCGGCGGAACTGAGCCCCGTGAGTTCCCCGTCCGCGCCCAGCCTTCGCACCGAGAGCAGACTGCCGACGAGAAAGGCCAGCGGAATCGAATACGAGAGTGCCATCGGGAAGATACATTCGACGACGACCCAGAGGTCCTGGAGCGTCAACCCGATCAAGAAGAGCTGGTCGAGTCGTCTCAGGAAGCCTTGCGTGAACAGCACGAGCGTCAGCACGAAAAACGTCAACGCGCAGTAGGATAGAGTCTCGCGCATCACGTGTAGGGAGAGGGTGCGCGAAATTCGCATGCTCCGTATCCTATCGGCCGGGCCATCGCTCGGCGAGGTGTCCGATCCCATTCATGGTTCCCTCCGCCCGATCCAGATCCCCTGCACGTACGGACTTCGGCGACACAGGCCGAGACCGGGAGGCGGCGCCCGTTGCGCACGACGTTTCCGCGCGTCCGCCCGCTGCCGATCGAATCCTGATCGTACGACTCGGTGCACTCGGCGATGTCGTGCGCACCCTGCCGTCCGTGGCGGCGCTCAGGGGGCTCTATCCGGGCGCGCACCTGACCTGGTTGGTGGAGCCGGCCGCCGCGGGCGTCGTCGACGCGGCTGGGATCGTGGACGAGACGCTGATCTTTCCACGACGCGAACTCAGCGTCTTCCTGCGGGCCGCGGATGGGCTGTCCTTCGCTCGAATGCTGATTGGCGTGGTCCGCCGACTACGAGAACGTCGCTTCGATCTCGCGCTCGATTTTCATGGCATTCTGAAGAGCGGAATCCTGACCCGACTCTCCGGGGCGCCCCTTCGTTACGGATTTGGTCGCGCTGCCTCGCGTGAATTTGCGCATCTCTTCGTCAATCGGAGGGTCGAGCTGCTGGCCTCTCGTGTCTCTCGCTACGACCGGAATGCCGCCCTCGTCCGGGCCCTCGCACGTCACGCAAGTCTTCCGCAGGCCCCTTTTCTGGAGCCCTCTCCGCTGGCCGTGGCTCGTCTTGCGGCTCGCATCAGCCACTTGGATCTCGCGACGACGGAGCGTTTCGTATTGATCCATCCAAGCAGCAGTCCGCGTGCGCGCTACAAACGTTATGCGCCCTCGGCCTGGGGGGAGGTGGCTCGTCGACTCTCGAAGGAAGGCTTCTCGGTGTGGATCGCGCGCGGGCCGGGGCGCCACGAAAAGGCTCTGGTCGACGAGGTTCTGAGGGCGTCTGGGGGCACTGCGGTCCAAGCGCCGGAGACGAGATCTTTCGACGATCTGTTGGCGCTGATGGCGCGTGCCTCGGTTTTCGTGTCGTGCGATTCCGGACCGCTGCATGTCGCTTCGCTCGTCGGTGTTCCCGTCGTTCAACTGCTCGGCCCAACGGATCCGATCCACAACGAATCGTGGCGTCACAGCCCGTCGCGGCGGGTGCACTTCCCCTTGCCGTGCAGCCCGTGTCGGAGCGGCTGCGCCGAGGCGACCTGCATGCGTGCGATTCCGCCGGCGCTCGTCGTCGCGCAGATTCGCGACCTCCACGCTGGATCGAACGATTCGACCGAGTCTTTTGTCGAGCGTCCGGGGTGACGGGGCGGGTCGAAAAAATCCTGGTGCGGTGCCCCAACTGGCTCGGGGATGTCGTGATGGCGACGCCCGGATTGCGCGCGCTTCGCCGGAGCTATCCCGAGGCGTGGATCGTCGGCCAGCTTCCGGAGGGGCTCATACCCTTGCTCGAAGGCAGCGGGCATTGCGACGAATACTGGCCCGTGGTTTCGCGACGAGCCGGGTTCTCCTCGCTTCGCAGCGAGGCACTACGCTTGGCGAGCATTCGCTTCGATCTCGGGATCGTGATCCCCGAATCGATCTCCTCGGCATTGCGGATGCGCTGGGGACGCGTCGGGCGCGTGACCGGATTCGCGCGAGATCCGCTGCGACGGCTTCTGCTTCGCGAAGTCGTCCCCGCGCCCGCCAGCTGGGGGCGACGCCGACTGGTTTCACGCGAGCGTTTCGTGTTGACGCTGATGAGCGCGGTCGGAGCCGAGAGCGACGACTCGACGCTGGCGCTCTCGGTCACGCAGGCCGAAGAGAATCGATTGGATGCGGTGCTTCGCGCACAGGGGCAGAGCTTCGCGGATCTGCGGTGTGAGCCGCCGATCGTTCTCGCACCTGCCGCGGCCTACGGCGACTCGAAATGCTGGCCGGCCGAGTCCTATGCGGAACTTGCGGACCGATTTGCCCTGCGCGGACGACGGGTCGTCGTCGTCGGGGGTCCCGGCGAGCATTCGAGAATCGCCTCCGTCGTGGCTTCGATGAAATCCGATCCGATCGTGCTCGATGCGACACTCGACCTGGGCGGCTTGAAGGCGCTGATTCGAATCGCCGGTCTGCTGATTTCGAACGATTCGGGGACGCGTCACGTCGCGGCCGCCTTTGGCGTCCCGAGCGTCGTCTTCTTTGGGCCGACCTCGGTTGATAAATCGGCCGACAATCTGGACGCGATCGAAGTGTTGGAGACCGAACACCCCTGTCGACCCTGCTATCGGCGAATTTGTCCGATCGACCATCGATGTCTGCGTTCGATCTCGGTCGACGCCGCCGACGAAGCGGCGTTTCGAATTCTCGACGACCCGAGTGGTCGATCCGCCACGGATGTGGCCCGAAAGGCGCTCGGATGATCGATTTGACGATCGTGATCCCGAGTCATGGAACTTCGGACCTGCTCGCGGGTTGTCTCGCTTCGATCGAAAAGGCCTGTCTCGACCATCCCCGACTTCGGGTCGAGACCCTCGTCATCGACAATGCGTCGCGGGATGACAGTGTCGAGGTGGCGCGAAGATCGCCTGTCGCACCGCGTGTCGTCGCGCTGATCCGGAACAAGGGGTTCGCGGCGGCCATCAATCATGGCTTGCGGTTGCGTCGGGGTCGGCATGTGTTGCTGCTCAACAGTGATGCGGAAATCGAGCCCGACGTGCTCTCGCGTGGCGTGGAGATTCTCGACGCCTCCGCCGATGTGGGTGTCCTCGGGATCGCGCTCCTCCATCCAGACGGGCGGCCACAGCGTTCGATTCACGCTTTTCCCGGTCTCCAGACCGAGCTCTTGCCCGATCCCGTCCTGCGACTCTTGCGTCCGAACGGATTCGACGCCCGCGTTCGATCGCGACGATCCGAAGCGACGAACTCGACACGCGCCGTCGAGGCGATTCGCGGAGCGGTCTTCTTCATCCGGGGTGAGTGTCTCGCGAGGGTGGGTCCTTTCGACGAGGGCTATTTCTTCTTCATGGAGGAGACCGACTACTGCTGGCGCACCCGCGCCGAGGGCTACCGGGTGCTCTACTGCGACGGATTGCGTGCGATGCATCGGCTCGGGGCGAGCAGCAAGCGTCGTGCCCCCCTGGCGACGCGAATCGAATTCCATCGCTCGCTCTATCGTTTTCTCGAAGATCGCCGGGGCCCTCGAGTGGCGGCACTCGCGCGGAGCGTCCGCTTGTTTCGAAGCGTGGCCAGCGTGATCGGATTGTCGATGCCCGCCTTGGCTTCCCGCCGTGCCCGCCGGCGACTGGCGGAGCGATGGGGGCTCGTTCTGTGGCATCTTCGGGGGCGACCCGCCGAACCCGAATTCGCGGAGGCGTTGCGGGTCGCCGTGGAGAGGGAGGGAACATGAAGACGAAAGGAACCCTCGAACGCCTGGCGGGACTCGAAGCGATCCTCGAACGGATTTCCGAACTTCGGGTGTTGGTCGTGGGCGATCTGGTTCTCGACGAGTATCGAAGCGGGGATGTCATTCGTGTCAGTCCCGAAGCCCCGGTCCCGATCGTACGCGTTCGGGATTCACGTTTCGACCTGGGCGGCGCCGCCAATGTTGCGCGGGGTGTCGTGGCGCTCGGGGCGCGGTGTCGACTGGTCGGTCTCATCGGCGAGGATCCCGAAGCGGAGACACTGGTCTCCCTGGTCGATCGGCTCGGGATCCCGAGCGCGGATCTTCTCCGGCTTTCCGATCGCCCCACGACCCACAAGCTTCGCGTGCTCGCCCGCGGCCAACAGATGCTAAGGCTCGATCGCGAGACGGAGTCCGCCATTGGTGTCGAAGCCACCGAGCGTCTTCGACGAGTCCTGCTGGAGAGAATCGGGGATTGTGATCTCGTGATCCTCGAAGACTACGACAAAGGAATTTTTGGCGATGGACTCGCGCATTGGATCATCGAACTCGCGCGCAGTCGCGACAAATTCCTCGTTGCGGATCCCAAGCGGGATCTCGCGAGATTTCGAGGGGCCAAGCTGGTGAAACCGAATCTCGACGAAGCCATCGATTTCGTCGCCGGCAGCGGAGCCGACTTCGCATCGCGGCGCAAGCTGCTCGAGAAATTGCATCACGAACTCGGAGGCGGGGAGGTGGTCGTGACGCGTGGCCGACTCGGGATGAGTGGCCGCGACGTGGATGGCCAGGTATTCGATGTGCCGACCCGTGCGCTCGAGGTCTACGACGTACAGGGCGCGGGGGATACGTCGATCGCGGTCCTCGGGCTGTGTCGAGCGGCGGGTGCGTCTCTGCTCGACGCGTGTGTGCTTGCGAATGTGGCCGCTGCAATCGTCGTGGAGAAGGTCGGGACAGCGACGGCCAGCCCGAGCGAAATTCGAGGGCGCCTGCCCGAAATGCTCGCGAGCAAATCTGCGGTCGAAGAGGAGCCAGTGTGATTCAGAGCATGACCGGGTTCGGACGAGCGAGGCGGGAAGTCGAAGGGCTCGGTCTCGAAGTGGAGATGAGGAGTGTCAATCATCGTCATCTCGATTTACGGGTGCGCCTGCCCCGCGTTCTCAACGATCGGGAATCCGCGATCAAGAAACAGATCCAGAGCGAACTTTCGCGTGGAAAGGTCGATGTGACGGTGAATCTGACGATGGACTCCGCCGCGACGAGTCTCGAAATCGACGAACACCTCGCGTCGCAATACGTGGCGGCCGCGCGATCGTTGGATGAGAAGCATTCGCTCGGATCGGAGGGGGGGAAGCTCGACGGCGCGAGTCTGCTGGCGCTGCCCGGCGTGACGCGGGTCGTCGAAACCGAGGTCGATCCGGCACTTCTCGAGGGTCCGCTGGCCGACGCGATCCATGAAGCAACGCAGGCGATGATCGCGATGCGTGCGATCGAGGGTGAGTCACTCCTCATCGAAGTGGAGACCCGTCTGAACCACGTCGAGGAGTTGGCGATCCGCTTCGAGTCGCGGGCGGGAGAAGTCCTGTCGGTCGCAAAGCAACGCTTGCAGAAACGTGCGGACCAGATCAAACGTGAGGTCGGGCTGGTGGACGAGGCGCGTCTTTACCAGGAGATCGTGATCGCCGCCGACCGGTTGGATATTACGGAGGAACTGGTTCGACTCCAGAGTCATGTCGCCCAATTCAGAGAAACCCTGCAGTCCGCGGGGCGAGGCCATCCCGTGGGTCGTCGGCTCGATTTCCTTCTTCAAGAGCTTGGCCGCGAGGCGAACACGGTCGGTTCGAAGGCGAACGATGCGCCTCTCGCGCAGGATGTCGTCGAGCTGAAAACGGAACTCGAGCGGATTCGCGAACAGGTGCAGAACGTTGAGTAGCTCCGCATCGAAAGAGGGTCGCGGTGGCGACGGCCCGAGCCGCGATCGCACGATACGAGACCGGCATGTGGCGCCCGCCCCGACGATGGTCAACATTGGATATGGCAACCTCGTGACGGCGGCGCGGGTGATCGCGATCATCGCCCCGAGTTCCTCGCCGATGCGGCGGCTTCGCGAAGAGGCGAGTCGGCGTGGAAAGCTCGTTGATGCGACCGAAGGACGTCGTACTCGCTCGATCGTCGTCACGGACAGCGACCATGTCATTCTTTCGGCGATTACGCCCGAGACGATCGCGACACGTCTGGCACCGGACTTCGAAGCGGAGGGCGGTGAATGATGGCCAGGGCCGGCTCCGAGCCGAAGGGCCATGTCTTCGTGATCGCCGCCCCTTCCGGCACGGGCAAGACGACGATCTGTCGACGGCTCCTCGAGCGCGACCCGCGCTTGCGATTGTCGATCTCGCACACCACGCGAGAGTCACGCCCCGGTGAAAAAGAGGGCGTCGACTACCACTTCGTGAGTGCGGAAGCCTTTCGCGAACTCGTTGAAGCCGATGGCTTTCTCGAACATGCGGAATACGGCGGCAACGTCTACGGGACCAGTTTTAGGGCCATCGAAGAGCCGATCGATGGCGGTCTGGATGTCCTGCTCGAAATCGAGGTTCAGGGCGCATCGCAAGTGCGTGAGCGGAGGCCGGCTGCGTGCCTGATCTTCATCTTGCCTCCGAACCTGGAAGTTCTCGAAGATCGACTTCGGGGTCGTGGGACGGACGAAGAGTCGGTGATTCAGCGGCGCATGTCGCTCGTCGATCGGGAACTCGCGGCGGCAAACATTTTCGACTACGCGGTCATCAATGACGATCTGGACGAGGCGGTCTCGGAGGTACACGAGGTCATCGCGGCTATTCGCGATCGACGCGGCGCGGAGATCACGCTTCGATACGGTCGTGCCGGGGTGCTCGAGCGCTGGGGGCAGTCACTGAAGGCGTAGCGGCCGCGTTGCCCGGGTCGACGCCTCCGGGTACTCTGTGCCGGATCCTTTCTGTGGATAACCCACCGGGACACAAGGCTTTTTCGTCTCGTATGCTTCGATTCAACGATATCGCCGACCGCATGCTCGACTACAATTCGGACGCCGACCTGGAGCGGCTGCAGCGGGCCTATGTCTTTACGGCCAAGGTGCACGACGGCCAGGAAAGGCTCTCGGGTGAGCCCTATCTGATCCATCCTCTCGAGGTTGCGGGGATCCTGCTCGACCTGAATGTCGACGAGGACACCCTGATCGCGGGCCTGCTTCACGACACCCTCGAAGACACGCTGACGACGCGCAGCGAAATCGAACGCCTCTTCGGTTCGAAGGTCGCATTCCTCGTCGAGGGCTTGACCAAGATTGCGCGCATCGAATTCAAGAGTGCGCGAGAACAACAGGCGGAGAATTTCCGCAAGATGCTGATCGCGATGTCCGAAGACATTCGGATCCTGATGATCAAGCTCGCGGATCGCCTCCACAATATGCGTACGATCGTGCATATGAAGGAGGATGCCCGTCGTCGCATCGCACAGGAGACGATGGACATCTACGTCCCCCTTGCACATCGCCTGGGCGTCCATTGGATGAAACAGGAACTCGAGGACCTGGCCTTCCGGACCCTCGAGCCGGATGCGGCGGAGGAACTCGAAGCCCAGCTGCTGATCAGTCGCGATGAGCGCGAAGCCTACATCGAAGACGTCATCAGGATCATCTCATCGAAACTCGCCGATGTTCAGCTGAAATGTGAGGTTCAGGGTCGAGTCAAGGATATCAGTTCGATTCACGCGAAGATGAAGAGCCAAGATCTCGAACTCGAACAGATCTATGATGCGATCGGATTCAGGATCGTAGTCGAGGGCGGGATCGATGTTTGTTATGGCGTACTCGGTCAGATCCATTCGGTCTGGGCGCCGGTACCCGGTCGCTTCAAGGATTACATCGCGTTGCCCAAACAGAACGGCTATCGCTCGCTCCATACGACGGTGATCGGGGAGTATGGCGAGCGGATGGAGGTTCAGATCCGGACGGCCGAAATGCACCGCGACGCGGAACTCGGAATCGCGGCTCATTGGAGGTACAAGGAGGGGCATCTCGACCCCCAGCGCGACGACTCGAAATTCGATTGGCTGCGCCAGCTCGTCGAGTGGCAGAAGGAAATCTCGGATCCGCATGAATTTCTCGACGCCGTCAAACTCGATCTCTTTCCGGATGAGGTTTTTGTGTTCACCCCCACAGGAGAAGTCATCAACCTTTCGACGGGCTCGACGCCGCTCGACTTCGCCTACGCGATCCACAGCGAGGTGGGCGCACATTGTGCAGGGTCGAAAGTGAATGGTCGGCTCGTCCCGATGCGCCATCGACTCAAGGACGGGGACACGGTCGAAATCATCACGAGCCCGAGTCAGGCGCCGAAGAAGGAATGGCTCGAATTTGCCGCCTCGAGCAAAGCCAGAAACCATATTCGACATTCGATTCGCCAGGTGGGCAAGGCGCGCGCGATCGCGTTGGGGCGCGATATTCTCGGTCGCGAATTGAAACGGAACGATCTGACGCTTTCGAAGGTCCAGGAAAACGGCAGTCTTTCGCGCTATGCCGACCGGGAATTCGGGGGTCGAACCGCCGAGGAAATCTTTGCGGCCATCAGCTACGGAAAGATCGCAGCGAGCGTATTGGTTCGAAAGCTGGCGGGCGGCGACGAAACCCAGAAAATTGAGATCTCCGCCGCCGCCAATGTCGTGCCGAAGCGTCTCCGGCGGCTCTTCCAGCGCGAGCGCCGACACTCTCTCTCCGGTGTTCGCGTGTCCGGCACCCCGGATGTCCTGGTTCGCTTCGCGGGCTGTTGTGAACCTCTGCCCGGAGACGAAATCATCGGGTTCGTGACGCGGGGGCGCGGCGTGACTGTTCATGCGAGGGGATGTGTCAAGGTTTTCGCCCTCGATCCGGAACGGCGAATCGACGTCGAATGGGACTCGGAGGCGTCGGTTCGCCGCGGCATCGCGATTCGGGTGATGTCGCGCGACGAGACCGGCATCCTCGCGAAGATCACGAATACGATCTCGGCCGCCGGGATCAATATCGGTTCGGCCAAGGTCGCAACGAACGAAACGACGGGCAAGGCGGCCGAATTGATCTTCGAACTCTGGGTCGAGAACGTGAAGACCCTGGCCGGCGTCATGCGTGAGATTCGCAAGGTCAAGGGCGTTCGCTCGGTCGAACGCGTCCGCGGATGAGTGTTCCGCTCAGCGTCTGTGTCCTGGCTTGCAACGAGGCGAGCCAGCTCGAACGATGTCTTCGATCCGTCGATTGGGCGGACGAAATCGTCGTGTTGGTCGATGACAAGAGCAGTGATGGGACGGAGAGCGTGGCACGACGCTTGGCTTCGCGCGTCGAGCGTCGGGCCTATGCGGGAGATGTCGAGCAGAAAAGAAGCTGTGCTGAGCTTGCGAAAAATGACTGGGTCCTGATTCTCGATCCCGATGAGGTCGTGACTTCGCAGCTCGCGAAGTCGATTCGAGCCTGTCTCCAATTCGAACTGGATGCCGCTTCGGCTCCGGTTGCGTATCGCGTGAATCGTTCGACCTTTCATCTGGGTCGATGGATTCGCCACGGAGATTTCTATCCGGACTGGAAATTGAGATTGTATCGACGTTCGCGTGCCCAATGGGCCGGACGGGATCCCCATGGCCGCATCGAAGTGGAGGGTCGCGTGGAATCTCTCGACGGCGCGCTTCTCCACTACAGCTATCGCGATCTTGCCGATCAGATCGCCCGAATCCAATTCTTCAGTGACCAGGCGGCGGATGCGCTCGTTCGCGAAGGCGCCGTTTTTCGGCTGAGCCAACTCGTGTTGCGTCCCCCCGCGCGCTTCCTGCGAAGCTATTTCCAGCGCCGTGGATTCCTGGACGGCGTGCCCGGATTCGTGATTGCCGTGGCGAGTGCGTTCTACGTGTTCTTGAAATACGCAAAGCTTTGGGAGCGAACCCGCTTGGACGATCACAGGGACTCCGAGGCTTGAAAATTCTTCAGCTCGTGAGTGATTGGAAGTGGACGGGCCCGGCCGAGCCGATGCTGGTTCTCATGCAAGCGCTTCGTGAACGCGGTCATCGGGTCGATCTCGTCTGCCCCGAGCCTCCGGTGGATTCGAATCGCAGCCTCTGGCGGGAAGCCTCGATTCGCGGCCTCGACCCGATCCATTCCTGCGAGGCGATGCGCGGTGCCCTCGCCATCGGCGATCGGGCTCGCGTTGCGCGATTGCGAGGCTGGCTCGAAACCCGAGATCGGGGAGGCCCCTACGACATCGTGCATTGTTGGCACAGTCGAGACCATGTGCTCGCGGCGCGAGCACTGCGCCTGGGTCCCCATGCGTCCTCGGCTGCTCGATCCACACGGCTGGTGCGAAGTCTCTCGAGCGCCGAACGAATTCCCAACTGGCCCTGGAATCGTTGGCTCTTTGGACCGGCCTGTGACGGATTGATTTGCGTGAGCGATCCGGTGGCGGCGATGAACCGGACGCTTCGCAGAGGCCGGGCCGTGTCCGCGACGACCGGGGCGATCGATCTCGATGCGCTCGACGTTCAAATCGATCGCCGGCGCATTCGCGAGGAGCTTGGCGTGTCCCAGACCGCCCCGCTGATCGGTGTGGTCGCTCGCATGCAATCCCATCGCCGCTTCGATTTGTTGTTGGGGGCGCTGGCCCGCCTCGTGCGGGACCGCCCGGACATTCGTCTGGTGCTGATCGGTCGAGGAACCCAGACAGACGAGGTCGTGCGGATCCCGGCGCGCCGATTGGGGATCGAGGCGCACGTCGTCTTCGCCGGCTATCGCGTCGAGGACTACGCCGCTGTGCTGGGGACGATGGACCTCTTCACATTTCTGGTTCCGGGTTCCGACGGGACTTGCCGTGCGCTCTTGCAGGCGGCCGCGCTCGGGCTTCCGCTTGTCGGAACGCGACGTGGCGCCATTCCCGAGATCATCTCGAACGGTCGGACGGGCGTGCTGGTGGCCGAAGATCCGGAGGAGCTCGCCTCGGCCTGGGCTGGATTTCTCGAGGATTCCCAGCGCCGCCGAACCTTTGGAGAGGCCGCAAAAAGGGATGCGGCGATTCGATTTCGTCCCGATCGATTCGCGGCGTGGACGGAACGTTTCTACCGGGAAGTGTCGAGCTGAGGCCTCAAGTCTCGGACATTCCGATCAGTTCGCGATAGATCCCGGGTCGCTCGATCAAGCTCTCGTGGTCGCCGATCTCGGCGATGCGACCCTCGTCGAGGACGATGATCCGGTCCGCGTGTCGAATCGTCGTCAGCCGATGGGCGATCAGGAAGATGGTGCGTTGTCCACGAAGCGCCTCGATCGCGATCTGGACGGCACGTTCGGTCTTGGCGTCCAGCGCACTGGTGGCTTCGTCGAAGACGAGGATCGCTGGATTGCAGAGGATCGCTCGGGCGATCGTGATGCGTTGGCGCTGGCCACCCGAAAGGCGCAGTCCGAACTCGCCGACCGGGGTCGCATAGCCCTCCGGTAATTCTTCGATGAAGTCGTGGGCGGATGCGGCGTGGGCGGCCTTCCGAACCTCGGCGTCGCTGGCGTCGAGACGGCCATAGCGAATGTTTTCTTCGATCGTTTCGTCGAAGAGGAAGGGCTCCTGGGTCACGACGGCCACATGATCGAGAAAGGATTTTCGCTGGAGGTCGCGCAGGTCGATCCCGTCGATTTCAATCGAGCCGCGGGTCGGATCGTGAAAGCGCAGCAGCAGATCCATCAGCGTGCTCTTGCCCGTTCCCGTGCGACCGACGACGGCGATGACTTCGCCGGGCTGAACCTCGAAATCGATGCCACGGAGGATTTCGCCTTCGCCATAGTCGAAGTGCACGTCGCGGAATCGGATGCTGTGGGAGACGCCGGTCATGCTTCGGGCGCCGGGTCGGTCGGGTGCCTCTTCCTCCATGTCGAGGACCTCGAAGAGTCGTTCGGCGCCGGCCATGGATTCCATGATCGTGGTGTAGGACGTGGTCAGGGTCTTGATCGGTTTGTAGGTCATGATCAAGGTCCACGCGAAGGCGGCCAAGGTGCCGATCGTGACATCCCAGAGCCCGTTCAGGGTGAGCACGACTCCGATCCCGAGGATCAGCGTGCCGACGGTCTGGTTCAGCGCCTCGGTCGAGGACTTCGCCATCACGCGATTCCAGACCACCTTCATGTGTCGCTTGAAATATTTGTCCGTCTCCTTTTCGAAAGCACGCATTTCGAGATCGTGACCGCCAAAGGCCTTGATGACCTTGATCCCGCTCAGAATCGCGATCAGACGTTGGGAGAGATCTCCCTGTGTCTGTTGGCGTCGCTGCGTCTGGCGCTGTACGCGGCGGCCGAAATACCGCAGCACGACGAGCAGTGGGGGGACCGCGAAAGTGCTGATCAGGGCGAGTCGCCAGCTCGTTGCGAACATGGTGACGCCCCCCCCCACGAGCATCAGAACACTGTTGATGCCGTCTCGGTAGAGCGTATTCAGCGATAGGCAGGCCAGTTGGACGTCGGTCAGCGCGCGTGAGAGATGGTCGCCGCTCGAGCCACCGCGGTGAATCCGAAGCGGGGCTTTCAGGAATTTGTTCGCGACGGCGAGATCGATATCCCGGCGGGCACGCGCCACGATCCAATTGGCCAGATAGGAGCGGTAGAACATGACGATCGGTGTCACGACCAAGGTGATGGCCACGATCACGCCGATCTGCCAAAGCATGGGCCTGACGGCTTCGAACTCCAGAACGCCATTGGCCGCGGGGACCAGGACCTCGTCGAGCAGGGGTTTGGCGACCAATGGACGAATGAAGCGGGTCGCTGCGAAGAGGCCGGCGAAGACGAAGACGCCGGCGACGGCCGACCAATGGCCGAACGAAAGTCCAATCATCCGGCGCAAAAGGCGCCAGGCCGAGGCCCGCTTCTCCTTCGATGGGAACTCGAGGGGGAGCGAGGCGGCCTCGTCGTCTTCGATCAATGGCGATTCCGGATCCAATCGCTTCAGCTCTCTCTACGCCAATTCACGCGCGATCGCGTCGCCACCGCGCCAGCCGAGCAAGAGGTCTCCCTCGAGTCCCAACCCAGCGACCGTCGCGCGATCGAGATGAAAGATGGGCGGGCGGCTAGAGAGTCGCAGGTCGATCTCCGCGGGCCAACCGCTGCCGGGAGGGGGATCTTCGAGCCAACCGTCCTCGGCATCCCATTGGGGTGCTGCGACCTCGATGCGGTGCAGATGGTCTCCGCAGAAGGGCATCAACGCCTCGAGGCGGCGCCCGATCGAGTCGCCGAGGCGCGTGAGCTGATCGGGCAGACGGATGGGATCCGCTTCGGGGACGATCGCGCGTGCGACGAGATCGATCCAGTTGGGTTTGGTCTGGCTTGGAAAGGCCGTGATCGTCACGGTCGGCGGATCGCCCTCGCCCCCAGTTCGGGTGCTCGGATCGGCGTCGTTCTGCAAGTCGGAAAGGATGACTCGCGCACTCATGCCTTCGGGCAGGATCGTCGTGGGGATCCGAAACAAGAACGCTGCCCGGTAGGCGCGAGTGACCTGCCGATCCAACACGCTCGGGGCCGGTCGGGTGGGTTCGTGATGGACGGCGTCGCGCAATGACGAGAGCGGCGCAGCGAGAACCAGACTGCGACCCAACCAGATCTCGCCCGTCCGAAGCACTCGGATTCCGGGTTGGCCCGACACCGAGACCAATTCGAAATCGCCAGACAGCGTCCGGAAGTCGCCGTAGAGCGCGGTGACGCGTTTTCGAAGGATGTCGTTGAGCCAGGGAGGCGCGTCGGCGAAGCCGGTTCCACCCGCCAATCCGAGACCCAGGAGTCGAGCTTGTGCTTCGGGGGAGGGGGTCGTTTGGCCGAGATTCGACAGACTGCGAATCTGCGCGGCCAGCACGTCTGCGAGCGCGCCGGTCGCCCGCGCCGCGTCTCCCGGAAGACCCCGCTTGTGATGGCCCAAGCCGGAGGCCGAGCGGCTGCCCGCCGAGCGTCGCCCGATCCGCGCGAAAGGCGCTTCGAGCAGCAATCCGAGCTCGACCTCCGAGGCCTCGATGAGATGCCGGACCAGACTCTGGGCGTCGTCGGGTTTGGCCAGGCCCCAGGTCACGAGCTCTTCGGCGGTTACGAGTGGTTGTCCGATATCGAGGCGATGGGGATCGGCGGCGATCTGATAGGCGAGTCGTTCCGGTGCCAGCCGGCGTCGCTCGATCATCGGCACCGCCAGCGCGCGCAAACAGCCGTCGAGAACGCCCCCATCTCGAAACCCGGCGAGAAAGAAGGGCTCTCGCAGCGCGGGCGGCAGCTTTGCGCGGGCTTCCTCTTCCACGACCAGGACTCTTTGGCCGGTCTTGCCGATGCGAACGGCGGCGACGAGGGCGGGAATTCCGCTGCCGAGAATCAGCGCGTCCCAGCGCCGGGCGCGCGGCGCCTCTCTCGAATCCAGCGAGGGTATTTCGACCATCGGATCGCTACTTGCCCGCGAGGAATCCCGGATCGAAGAGGATGGCGGGATCGCCCTCGTTCTTGCGTTCGATGACGCCAATCTCGTAGGCACGCTCGCCGAGGCCCTGCAATCGTTGCAGGACTTCGGAGACGCTCTTCGCCGGGACGATCACGATCATCCCGATACCGCAATTGAAAACGCGCAGCAGCTCGGTTTCGGGTAATTCGCCCGCCTCCGAGATCCATGCGAAGACTTCGGGGCGGGGCCAGACCTGGGTGTCGATGCGTGCGCGCACGCCCGCGGGCAGCACCCGTGGAACGTTGCCCTCGAAGCCGCCGCCGGTGATGTGGATCATGCCGTGGACTTCGAAATCGCGAACCAGATTCAGCAGCGACTTCACATAGATTCGGGTCGGGGTCAGCAGGGCGCTGGCCAGGCTCGTTCGAAGTCCGGGAGGTTCGGAGAAGAGTTCGAATTTTCCGGCTTGGATTCCCGCATCGAGCACGGACCGCACAAGCGTGTAGCCGTTGCTGTGGAAGCCGCTCGAGGCCAGCCCGACCAACACGTCGCCCTGTGCGATCGTCGAGCCGTCGATGACCTGGTCGCGCTCCACGACGCCCACGCTGAACCCGACGATCTCGAGTTCCCCCTTGGCATACACGCCGGGCATGGTGGCCGTCTCGCCGCCGATCAAGGCGGCGCCCGATCGGCGACAGCCTTCGGCAATGCCGCGCAAGGCGTCGCTGGCGATCTCCTTGCTCAGATCGGCCATCGCAATGTAGTCGAGGAAGATGATCGGTTCGGCACCCTGTACGATGAGGTCATTGACGACCATCGCGACACAATCGATGCCGATCGTGTCGTAGCGTCCGATCTGGGCGGCCAACTTGAGCTTGGTGCCGACGCCATCCGTGGCCGCCACGAAGACCGGATTCTGGTAGCGGTCGGGCGCCTTGAACATGCCCGCGAAGCCGCCAATCGTGCTGAGGATCTCGGGACGGAAAGTGCTTTTTGCGATTTCCTTCACCTCTTCGATGAAGGATTCGTCGTGATCCAGATCGACCCCGACGGCCGCGTAGGCCGGGGCCGAGGTCTTCGAGAACGGCTTGTTGTCCGGGTCGGAGGGTGGGGTCACGGGCGAGTGATAGGCAAACGCTCTTGGGCCGTCAATTCGACGCCGCGGCCTCCGCCATGCCCCGGGGCGAGGGCCCATTCGTGGGCCCGTTCCAAGCCGACGCGATGGGCGAATCATCGCGGGGAGCGTGGGGCAGGGCGGCTCCGATTGGCTAGGCTCGACGGGTGACGATTTCGGTCGTGATCCCGACACTCGATGAGGCTGCGTGCATCGTCGAAGCCGTCGAGAGCGTGGTTGCGCCCGGGGTCGAAGTCATCGTGGTCGATGGCGGCAGTGGAGACGATTCTTGCCGCCTCGCCCGAAAAGCCGGAGCTCGGGTCCTCGTGAGTCCGCGAGGACGCGCCCGCCAGCTCCGGATCGGTGGTGAGAAATCGACGGGGAACGTGGTTCTCTTCCTGCATGCCGACACTCGGCTCGAGTCCGGTTGGCAAGAGGCTGTACGGCGGGCCCTGTCCGATCCGGAATGCGCGGGCGGCGCCTTCGCATTCCGTTTTGCGGAGCGCGGGGCTCGCGAGCGCTGGATCGAATGGGGCGTCGCATTGCGAATCGCGCTCTTTCGGTTGCCCTACGGCGACCAGGCGCTCTTCGTGCGTCGCGATGTGTTGGAGCGAATGGGCGGAATACCGATCGTGCCGATGATGGAAGACCTCGACCTCGTGCGTGGAATCAAGCGCGCGGGGCGCTTGCAGATGCTCGCTTCCCGAGCCACGACGTCGTCGCGACGTTATGCGCGTCGCGGCGGGCTGCGCACGGTGCTTCGACATCAATACGCGTTGTTGGGCTGGTGGCTGGATTGGGATCGCGAGCGAATCGCGGAACGGGTCGGTCGATGAGCGGTGGGGTCCCGATTCTGACCCAGGCCGAGACCGGAGACTCGCCGGTCCGCCACGCGCTCCGACGGCTCTCCGTCTATTTGCGGCGGAATTGGATCTATTACGCCGCCTGGTATCTGGTGATCGTGCTCTATTCAGGGGCGCTGAACACCTTGCCGCTCGCGGTGGGTTGGGCGATCGGCGGCGTGATCGATGTGAGCGTGAATCAGGCGGAAGTGATCGAGCGCTGTTGGGTCATCCTGGCTCTGGCGGTCGTCGGCGGTGGCCTGCGCTTCGTCTCACGCATGCTGGTCTTCAATGCCGCGCGTGAGGTCGAGTACGAGATCCGAAACGATCTCTTCGAGCATCTCCAGAAGCTGCCCCAATCCTTCTATTTCCGTTGGCGAACCGGCGACCTGATGAGCCGTTGTGTCAACGATCTGAACTCGGTTCGCATGCTGCTCGGGATGGGGCTGCTTTCCGTGGCGCAGAGTCCGATCCTCTTCGTCGGCGCGTTCATCGCCATGTGTACGATGAGCGTGAAGCTGGCGATTTTGATGATGCTTCCGTATCCGCTTTTCATTCTCATCTCGAGATGGGTGGCGGGCCGGCTCTATCCGCGAAGCCTGGCGGCCCAGCAATCGCTGGCTTCGATGTCGAATCTGGTCCAGGAGAGCATTGCGGGGATCGCCGTCGTCAAGGCCTACGCGATGGAGGAAGAGCGAGCGGCGCGTTTCGAGGAGGCCAATCAACAGCTGCGAGATCGACAGCTCGGGCTCGTTCGTGCCTTCGCCGCGATGCCTGCGTTGGTTGGTTTGCTGCCAGCGGCGGGGCTCGGCATGGTCATCGTCGTTGGACTTGGTGAGATCGAGGCGGGTCGAATGACGACCGGAAATCTCATCTCGTTCACGATTTTCGTTCGCATGCTGACCCACCCCACCTTCATGATGGGTTTCGCGATCAGTCTGGTCCAACGGGGCGCCGCCGCGATGCAACGGATCGATGAAATTCTGTCGGTCGTGCCCGCGATCGCGGATCATCCCGATTGTGTCGAGCTGGACCATCTGGAGGGCTCGATCGAATTTCGCGGACTGTCCTTTCGATACAACGACGATGCGCGCGACAAAGCGCTCGATGACATTTCGATTCGCGTGCCCGCCGGCACTTCCCTCGGCATCGTTGGCCGCGTGGGCTCCGGAAAGTCCACGCTCGCCTCGATCATTCCGCGTCTCTACGAAGTCGAAGACGGTCAGGTCTTTCTCGACGGCGTCGACATCAACCGGATCGGGTTGTCGACCCTGCGATCGGCGATCGCGATGGTTCCCCAGGATTCCTTTCTCTTCTCGATGTCCCTGGCCAGCAACATCGCTTACGGCTTGCCGCCCGACGCGACGGAGGAGGCCATTCGCGTCGCGGCGGAGCGGGCACAACTCGATCGGGACATCGAAGATCTGCCCTTCGGCTATGACACCCTCGTCGGGGAACGGGGCGTCATGCTTTCGGGCGGACAGCGACAGCGAACCGCACTCGCCAGGGCGTTGGCGCTCGACCCGAGCATCCTGATTCTCGACGACACGCTGTCGGCGGTCGACGCGGAGACGGAACGACGGATCCAGGCCCGACTCGACGAAGTCTTTTCGGGCCGCACGGTCATCGTCGTCGCCTCGCGCGTCCATTCCGTTCGGAATCTCGACCAGATCATCGTGCTCGAACGCGGTCGAGTCGTCGAGCGCGGCAAGCACGAGGAGTTGATGGCCCTCGATGGACTCTACGCGCGACTCGCTGCGGAACAGGCGGAGGACGAAGCTCGAAATCGCATGCAGTCGGCATTTCCGGCCGAGCCGGAATCCGTCGCGATGGCGGAACGCGGATGAGCGCGACTTCCCCTCCGAACGACACGAAGCCGATCTCGCGTGAAGCCGAAGCGCACGAAGAAGAGGCGCTGGGTCGCGCCTACGACGGTCGATTGTTGCTCAGACTCTGGCCCTACGTTCGTCCCTATCGGGGACAGGTCGCGGGTACGATTCTGCTCTTCTTCCCGATCTTTCTACTGGAACTCGCGCCGGCCTGGGTGGTTGCGGTCGGGTTGCATCAGATTCTGGCTGCGCGCGATCTTGGGGAGACGCTCACGACTGCCGGATCGCCGCGTTCTGGAGATCTCGGGGCGAGCTGGCTGGCCAACTTTTTCGAGCCCCTGCTCCTCTGGATGAATAATCCGCCGGTCGGAATTCCCAACGCGGTCTGGCTGGGTTTGATCTTTCTCGCGGTGACGGCGCTCCTCACCTTGCTGGGCTACATCCATCAGATCCTGATGGCGACGACCGGTCAGAACGCGATGCGGGATCTCCGACGACACATCTTCGGCCACATCAACCGGCTCCACATGAGTTTCTTCGACGTGATTCCGGTCGGCCGCCTGGTGACGCGAGCGACCAATGACGTCGAGAACGTGTCGGAGATGTTCTCCCAGGGTCTCGTCGCGCTGGTCACCGATGTCTTCAAGATGCTCGGTTTTGCCATCGTGCTCTTCATGCTCTCGCCGAAGCTCACGCTCTGGACCTTCGCGATCGTTCCGGTCCTCGCGATCGCCGCAGCGCTCTTCAGACTCAAGGTTCGCGAAGCGTTTCGCTCCGTGCGAGTCAAGATCGCGCGAATCAACACCCATATTCAAGAGACCGTGACGGGGATGAAGGTCGTTCAGCTCTTCAGTCGGGAGGCGCGAAATCTCGCCGAATTCGACCGGATGAACGCGGACCATCGAGATGCCTGGCGCCAATCGATCAAATACGACTCGCTTCTCTACGCCACGATCGAGGTCGCGACCAACATGACGATGGCCATCATCATCGCCATGAGCACCGGCCTCGCCGAGGCGGGCATCATCTACGTCTTCATCGACTACATGCAACGCTTCTTCCTGCCGCTTCGCGATCTGTCGGCGAAATATTCGGTGATGCAATCGGCGATGGCGAGTTCAGAACGGATCTTCGAGATCCTCGACACCCAGCCCGGCGTCGAAGACCCCGTCTCGGTCGCACCGGAATCGGCCGCCGCCGATCGGGGGCTCGTGGAGTTCGATCATGTCTGGTTTTCGTATTCCGAATCGGACGGCAAAGCCGAGGACTCAATCGATTGGATCCTGCGCGATGTGAGTTTCAGGGTCGAGCCAGGAGAGAAAGTGGCCTTCGTCGGCGCGACCGGCGCGGGCAAGACGACGATCATCAAATTGCTCACGCGACTCTACGACGTCGATCGAGGCACGGTCCGCGTGGACGGAATCGATGTGCGGGACCTGCCTCAGCAGGAGTTGCGTCGTCGCATCGCGACCGTCTTGCAGGATGTCTTTCTCTTCAGCGGGACGATCGCACACAATATTTCCCTGGGTCGCGAGGATCTCGATCCCGAGGCGGTCGAGCGCGTGGCGCAGGCGGTCGAGGCCGATTCATTCATCGCGAGGCTCCCGGATGGCTACCAGACGGAGGTGCTCGAACGCGGTGCGAATTTCTCCACCGGTCAACGACAGATCCTCTCCTTTGCGCGGGCGATGGCGCATGGCGCACACATCCTGGTTCTCGACGAGGCGACCAGCGCGATCGACAGCGAAACGGAGGCCGCCATTCAGCGCGGGATTCACGTTCTGATGGAAGGCAAGACCGCGATCGCGATCGCCCATCGACTGTCGACGATTCGTGACGTCGACCGAATCTATGTGCTCAAGAACGGTCGGCTCATCGAGTCGGGTTCGCACGAGACCTTGATCGCCTCGGGCGGTCACTACGCACGGCTCTACTGGCTGCAGACGATGCACGATGATTCGCGCACATCCGCGGCACAACCCGCCTGAGCAGCGAAGCTTCAGGCGGAAGGAGGTTCTAAGCATGGCGCTCTTCGAATTGGTTTCGTCCGAATCCGGTCGTCGAACCTATGACGTCAAGAGTCCGGTCACGCTCGAGTCGATCGGCCAGTTCGACGCGGCCAGTACCGCCGAGGTCCGGGAGGCCGTGGATCGCGCGCGCAAGGCTCAGCGTGAGTGGGCCACGAAGTCCTTCGCGGAACGCGCGGAGGTGTTGTGGCGTTGGGTCGATGTGATCGTCGAACGCCAGGATGACATCGTCGACCTCGTCATCAAGGAAACCGGAAAGGCTCGTTTCGAGGCGATCGCCATGGAGGTGATGGCGCCCTGCATGCAGATTTCGCATTACGCGAAGCGCGCCGCAGGTTATTTGCGGACCCGGAAACGCCGGCCGACGGGTGTGATGCGCTTCTCGAAGAAGCTCACGCTGCTCTATCAGCCGCTCGGCGTCGTCGGCCTGATCACCCCCTGGAATGGGCCGATCGCGCTCGCGACCAACCCTCTGGCCCAGGCGTTGATGGCGGGCAACGCGGTCGTACACAAACCGAGCGAGGTCACGCCCTTCTCGGCGGTGCTGCTGAAGGAGTTGACGGTGGCGGCTGGTTTCCCTGAGGACCTCTATCAGGTGGTCCAGGGCGATGGCGAGACGGGCGCTGCGCTGGTCGACGCGGGCGTGGACAAGATCTCCTTCACGGGGAGCGTGGCGACGGGGCGCAAGGTCGGAGAAGCCTGTGGGCGAAATCTGATTCCCGTCACGCTCGAACTCGGCGGCAAGGACGCGATGATCGTTTGTGAAGATGCGGATCTCGACCGGGCGGCGGACGGTGCCCTTCGCGGGTCGTTCTTCAATACGGGCCATTATTGCTGCGGCACCGAGCGCGTCTACGTACCCGAATCCATCTACCAGCCCTTCGTCGAGAAAGTCGTGGCTCAGGCCCGCAAGCTCAAACAGACCGAAGCCTGTGACGGCGATGTGGGGGCCGTCTTCTGGGACAAGCAGATGGACATCATCGAGGCACATATGGCCGATGCCAAGAAAAAAGGAGCGACCGTTCTGCTCGGCGGTGAACGCAACCGCGCGTTGTCGGGGTACTTTTTCCCGCCGACGGTCGTTGTGGATGTCAACGGCGAGATGGACCTGATGCGCAAAGAGACGTTTGGTCCGATCGTGGCGATCCAGAAAGTGCGCGACGAGGAAGAGGCGCTCGCGCTCGCCAACGACTCCGACTACGGACTCTCGGGGAATATCTGGACGACCGATCTCGTGAAGGGCGAAGCACTCGCCGCCCGCGTCACGACCGGCAGCGTGTGTGTGAACGACATTTCGGTCACCTACGGGATTCCCGAAGCGCCCTTCGGCGGTGTCAAATCGAGTGGCGTCGGTCAGGTCAACGGCGAGGTCGGCATCCGGGCCTATTGCCATCTCCATCCGATCATCATCGACACCGGAAAGAAGGCACGCGGGGGTTACCCTTACACGCCCGAAGGCGCCGCAGGGCTCCAGAAACTGATCAAGACGGTTTTTGGAAATCGCTTCCTGAGAAGGCTCTTCGTCTAGACGCGAGGGGTCGCATCGCTTGGCGGGCGGGGGGCGAAAGTGGTATTGATTCGCCACCCCCCAAAAAGACAACGGCGGTGTCGAGTTCAGCTCGTCGTCGCCCGGGAACCCCCGAGTCAGGGTCGTTTTTTTTCGATTGGATCGCGGGCCAAGCTTTCGATCTCCAAGGGAAAATCCGGTTCTGGCGCCTGACGAAGGTGGAAGGTGAGTGGATCATCCGATTCCGGGCGGCGGTCGTCTAGTATCGGGGGTGAATTGCCGCACTGGGTGGGGGCCCTTGGATCTGCTCCAGCGGGCGAATCGCATCGAGCATGCGAAGCGTCGGCCGGAAGCGATGCGAGGAGAGCGCCCCGATCTCGGCGTCGGCCGATCGATCGAGGGTCAATTTGCGCATCAAGAGTCTCCAACTCCACGGATTCAAATCCTTCGTCGACCGGACGGTGTTCAGCTTCGACGCAGGCATGACCGCTGTCGTTGGGCCGAACGGATGCGGGAAGTCGAACGTCGTCGACGCGATCAGGTGGGTGATGGGCGAACAGTCCGCACGCAAACTGCGCGGCAAGGGCATGGACGATGTGATCTTTGCCGGATCGGAGGACCGACCCCCGATCGGCATGGCCGAAGTCGTCCTCACCTTCGACAATTCCGATGGGAAGGCCCCCGCGGCGTTTGCGGCCTACAGCGAGATCGAGATTGCGCGGCGTCTCTATCGCTCCGGTGAATCCGAATACCTGATGAACAAGCAGCCCGCGCGGCTGAAGGATGTACACGATTTTTTCCGAGACACCGGCATCGGCCTACGCGGCTACACCATCGTCGAGCAGGGGAAGGTGGCCGAAATCGTATCGGCCAAGCCCGAGGATCGACGCGGCCTGATCGAGGAAGCGGCCGGAATCAGCAAATACAAGGCGCGTCGTCGCGAAGCCGAAGGCAAGATGCGATCGACCGAACAGAACCTCGTACGGGTCGCCGACGTGCTCGGTGAGATTCGGAGACAGATCGGTTCGCTCGAACGACAGGCGAAGAAGGCGGCGCGCTACAAGCGGTTGCAGGAGACCCAACGCGTTCTCGAGCTGTCCCTGGCGGCAGACGAACGTCGAAGCCTGCTCGAGGAGGTCGCTGGCGAATCGGCCTCACTGACCGTCCTGAAGGACCAGATGTCGGTTCTCGACACACAGCTGGCCGAAAGAGAATTGGCCGCCCAGGAAGTTCGCATCACGTTGACCGAAGCGGAGAAGGCGGTCACAAAAGGCGCGGAGAAGCTTTACGGCCTTCGGAGTGAGATCAAGAATCTCGAAGGCCGGATCGAATTGGCGCGACGTGAGCGCGACAACCTCGGGGAGGCGGGCGAAGCGCGTCGCGAGGAGCTCGAGCAATTGGGCGATCAACTGCGGATCGCGGAACAGGAGCATCGCGGCGCAAAACAGGAGCTCGATCAGCTCGAGCGGGGTCTCGAGCAAGAAGAGTCCGCGATCGAGGTCGCCGAGCGCGAAGTCCAGACCGCCCAGCAGGCCTCGCGTCGCATCGAGGGTGAGCGAGACAGCCAGAATACGGCCCATGTCGATTTGCTGACCTCGGTTGCGCGGCTCGAGGATCGCATGGCGAACCTCGCGGATCGGCAGGCCGCGATCGACCAACAAATGCGTGGCGTCGATGCCGACGTCGAGGCTCAGCAGAGCGAAGTGTCGATGGCGAGTCGTGAACAGACGAACCTCGAAGAGGGACTTCGCAACCTGCTCGCCGAGCGGGACCGTCTACAGGACGATCTGCGAGAGGCCATGCGGCAGCACGATCTGGCCAAGGAGAGCCTGCGGGCTACGACCCTCGAAGAGCAGGCCGCGATGAAGGTCGCTCAAACGACCCGGGCGCGTTTCGACTCCTTGCGTGAGGTCGTCGAGGGCAATCAGGACGTGGCCGCGGGAGCACGCCATCTTCTCGAAGGCGGTGACGCCGTCGCCTCGCGCTTCGGACTCAAGGGTCTGGTTCGCGAATTGCTCGAGGCGGACTCGGAGGTCGAACGAGCGGTCGAGGCGGTCCTCGCCGATCGGGCCGATGCGATCGTGATCGAGGAAACTCGGGGTGCCTTGGCGGCGCTCGAAGCCCTGCGTGAAGACGAGGCGGGCCGTGGCGTCTTCGTGATTCAACGATCGGCGCACGAATTGCAAACCGGAACCGTTCCGCTCGGCGACCCGCTCCTCAAACACGTTCGGCCTCGCGCAGGCAGCGAAGGGATCGCCCGCACTCTGTTGGGGGATGTCTATCTGATCGATCGACTGGAGCTCGCCTTCGAGCATTTCGGGAACGATCGATTGCCGGCCACCTTCGTCACGCCGAGTGGAGACCTGGCAACCCCCGACGGCGTCATCCGCGGCGGCGGCGAGTCCACCGCGAGCGGCGTGTTTTCCCGCGCTCGCGAAGTCCGAGAGCTCGAGGTGGAGGTTGCCCAACTCGATTTGGCGGCCGAGCGAGCCCACACCACCCAGCAGCAGGCGGAGTCCACGCTGACTCGGGCCGGTGAGGAGCTGGAAAACCTCCGCAACCGCCATCACACGGCGGCTCTCGCCGTCGCGAACCACGAAAAAGATCTCGAACGCTCGACGGAGAAGGTGAAGCGAATCGATGAGGCCCAGCAGACGCGTGTCGCCGAGCGGTCGGATCTTCTCGGAGAGCAGGAGTCGGTCGGCGATGATTTGATCCGTCTCGAGCAAACGCTCCAAGAACAACGGAAGGAACGCGAGACGAGTCAGCGCATGCTGGATGGGTTGGGTCTGCAAATCAGCTCCGCGGGTCGGGATCTGTCGCGCCGCGAGACCCGGGTGGCCGAGCTGCGTGTCGCCTATCGAGCGCGGGACGGCCACCGCCAGCGCTTGCGTGAGACGGCCACGCGGGCCGAACAATCCGAGCGTGAAACACGCACCTGGATCGACCGGCGCAATGCGGAAATCGAGACGGCCGGGCTGCGACGAGAAGCGCTACTCGGCGAGATTGAAACCGCCGAGGCCGAGCTCGGCGTCCAGCTGGCGACCGAAGAGGGCGTCCGGCTCGAAAGCGATCGATTGAGAGAGCATTTCGAGGCGACCTCGGCCAAGGTGTCGGAACTCGAGGAAAGTTCCCGCGGCTTGCGGAGCGACCTCGGCAGCGCTCGCGAGAAGACGAGCCAAGCCGAACTCAAGCTCAGCGAAGCGCGAATGCGACTCGACCATCAGGCCTCGACGGTGCGCGAGCGTTGGGAGATCGAGATCGAGCATTGGAAGCTCCCGACCTTCGAGGAGCTCGAATCGAGCGCCGGGGAGGTTGCTAACGATTCGAAAACTACGTCCGCCAGCGAGGGCGCGGTGGAGGCCGATGCGTCCGAAGTCGTCGAGGATTCCGGCGCGGTGGTCGAAGCGGCCTCGGAGGAGGCCCTGGAATCCGAGCTGACCCCGGCCGCGGTGTTGCGCGAGGCGCGACACAATGTCGAGCTTGCGATGTTGCCCACGGTCGAGCGGCGGCGAGAATCGGAGAAGGTTCGCAAGGCTCTTCAGTCGCTGGGCGATGTCAACCTCGGCGCGATCGAGGAGCACGAAGAACTTGCGGAACGCTTCCGCTTCCTTTCCGAACAGAAGGAAGATCTCGAGGCCACGATCAGCAGCCTGCGTGATGCGATTTCGCGTATCAACCGCACGAGCCGGAAGCTCTTCCGGGAGACCTTCGAACAGGTCCGACTTCGTTTCGAAGAGAATTTTCCGCGACTCTTCGGTGGAGGCAAAGCGAGTCTCGAATTGACCGAGGCGGACGATATTCTCGAGGCCGGCGTCGACATCATGGCGATGCCCCCGGGCAAGCGTCTCCAGAACGTGAACCTGCTCTCCGGCGGAGAAAAGACGATGACGGCCCTCGCGCTGCTCGTGGCGGTCTTTCAGGTCCGTCCGTCCCCGTTCTTTCTGCTCGATGAGGTCGACGCCGCCCTGGACGACGCCAACGTCGGCCGTTTCAATCAGTTGATCACGGAGATGGCCACCGAGAGCCAGTTTCTCGTCATCACACATAACAAGCGGACGATCGAAGTCGCCGACGTGCTCTATGGTGTGACCATGGAACAGAAGGGTGTTTCGAAGATCGTTTCGGTGGTGTTGAACTAGCGACTCCCTACGCTCGCCCTGGACGGGTCGGGAACGCTTTCGAGGCCGGTGATCCAGCGGTTCAAGGCCTTTCCGATGTTGGTTGGCTGTGTCTCCTGCACATAGTGCATTCCCGGACCGATCTCCTCAGTCGTCATGCGTGGCAGCTCGCGCTTCAGCGTGGCGACGAGATTCGGATCCATGATCATGCCGGGATCGGCCGTGAGGAGCAGGAGCGGCATCGTCGAATTCTTCAGCTTCTCATAGGTCGCGGACATTCGGATCTGGTTCCGTTCGGGGACTCCGTCGAGCGGAATTTCCTGGGGCCAAACTCGAATCGGCTTGCGGTCGGCCTCTTTTAGATAGGGCGCTCGGTAATAGTCCATCTCCTCCTCGGAGAGATCCCGACCCGCCATCATCGGCATGAGATTCTCGACGAAATAGTTGTCGCGCACGATGAGGTCGTATCCGGTCTTTTCGTCGCGCAGATTCTTGAAGAGGTATCGCGCGATGGCCGGGGCATCCTGCCACCGGCTGGGCCGCAAGACGGCCTCCATGAAGGCGATCCCGCGCACGTTTTCAGGGTGACGCATCGCGTAGTCGAAGCCGATTCCGCCGCCCCAATCATGGAGAACCAGGAGGATGTTTTCGAGTTCGAGCGCCTCGATGAATGCCTCGACGTATTCGATGTGATCGCTGAGCTCGTAGGCGAGATCCGGCTTGTCGCTCTTTCCCATTCCGATCAGGTCGACGGCGACTACGCGGCCCGCTTTGCGAACATGCGGAATGACGTTTCGCCAGAGATAGCTCGAGGTCGGATTTCCGTGGATAAAGAGGATGGGGTCGCCTTCGCCCTCGTCGATGTAGTGCATTCTTGAGCCGAGTACTTCGACGAATTTGGACTCGTAGGGAAATGCCGCACTGATCGAGGGTTCCGCGTCGACGCCCGGCGCGATCGCGGGGATGATCTTTATGCATCCGCTCGATCCTGCGAGGCATAGGCTCGCCAGAACCAGGGTCTTCCAAAGGCTTTTCATTGCTCAATCTCCATGTTATTCGAAATCTCGTTCGACCGTGGCCATGATCTCGTTGACGAGGCGCTGGATCGGCCGGCCCTCGACCCCCATTCGCTTCTCTACGAAGAGGCCGAGGATCGCGGTGAAGAGGAACTCGCTCCGTGCGCGAACGACCTTCCTGGGCATCTGGGGGAATGCGTGGACGAGCGCCCGGGAGAAGGCCTTCAGCATCAGGTCGCGATAGCGTTGGATCGAAGCCGATACCGACGGGGTGTGTTCGGTCAGTTCGATCATCGTATTGCAGATCAGACAACCGTTGGGCGCGTTTCTGTTTCTCGTGTCGACGAAGCTCTCCAGGAATTCTCTCAGCTCCGGCATCGCGGCTCGTTTGGAACGAAGCGGACGCAGCGCCGATCCGAGGACCACGTTGTCGATATAGTGGTTCAAGGCACGTTCGAAGAGACGCGATTTACTCTCGAAGGCGGCGTAGACGCTATAGGAATTGATGTCCATCGCCTTCGACAATTGGCGCGTGCTCGCGCCATAGCCATCCGCCCAGAAGACCTCCATTGCGGCGGCCAATACCTCGGTCTCATCGTATTTCCTCGGTCTGGGCATGCGTTTCCAATCGATCGATTAGAAATAGATAGACCGTGGTCGAGCCAGAGTCAAATAAGCGGTAGGCCGTGGCGAATTCGGTGGGTAGAATGGAGCCATGTCGAATCGTCCCGAGTCCGTCGCAAGCATCCGATCCGAGCTGAATTACCTGAGCGAGGTTCCGTCCGAGAAGGCCGCCGTATACCTGCATGTCCCGGTTCCCGAAAATCCACGCCGAGGGCCCCAGCTCCAGCCGAGATCGACGCCGATCCATGACGCGAGACCGGTTCGCGACCGGCTTTCGCTGGACACCGAGGGCGTCATCCTGGTCGATTCGCCGACGGCGTTCAGCGAGTTCTATGATCCGGATCGGGTTCGCGAGTCGTATTTTCCCGAGATCGAGGCTCTTGTGATGCGGGAGACCGGGGCCATTCGAGTCGTCGCCTTCGATCACAACTTGCGCTCGAAGGCGTTGGCGAAAGAGCAATTGCACGGCGCGCAAATGCCCGTGCTCTTCGCGCACAACGACTACACGGAGGAGTCCGGACCACAACGTGTGCGCGATCTCTTCCCCGACGAAGCGCAGGAGCTGCTCGAGAAGCGCTTTGCCGTCATCAATGCGTGGCGCCCGACACGAGGTCCCGTACGCGAATCGCCGCTCGCGGTCTGCGACGCTCAGACGATGGGTCCCGACGATCTCGTCGCGATGGACTTGATCTACCCCGACCGCATCGGAGAGATCCAATCCCTGCGTTTCGACGCGGGCCATCGCTGGCTCTATTTTCCGGAGATGGAGCCGAGCGAGGTCCTGCTTCTCAAATGTTTCGATTCGGCAACCGACGGCCGAGCACGTTTCACGGCCCATACCGCGTTCGACGATCCGAACACGCCGGCCGACGTCGAGGCTCGGGAAAGCATCGAAGTTCGGACGCTGGCCTTCTTCGCCGAAGCGCGTTAGGCGTGGGCGCTTTCTCCGGAAGGGCTCGATCTATCGACTGTTGCTGTTAAGATCCGCAACCGATGGATCTCTCTCTCTCTGAACTCACTCTCTGGATTCGACAATATCCCTGGGCGCTCGTCGCCATGGCGGGCCTGGGGCCGGTCTTTTTGGGGATGCTCCTCGAGCGCATCGGCCGGCGTCGACAACGGTTGGCCTCGGAATCGGATTCCAGCCCGACGACCGATGATGTGCCGCCTTTCGAAACAGGATCTACGGCACAACCGATCGAGGCTCCGCTCGAGGAATCCGCTGCGATCCTTTCACCTGAGCCTGAGCCTGAGCCTGAGCCTGAGCCTGAGCCTGAGCCTGAGCCTCGAGTACGACTGCGAGATCGC
>Ga0209988_10000150_pt1 | contig 38119 bp, 29 predicted proteins | sample N075metaG_FD_183115 | JGI IMG/M metagenome (GOLD analysis project Ga0209988, IMG submission 183115) | Deep subsurface microbial communities from Kermadec Trench to uncover new lineages of life (NeLLi) - N075 metaG (SPAdes) (version 2) | ecosystem: Environmental > Aquatic > Marine > Ocean trench... | reverse complement strand
TGCAAACGTCCTGGCTGGCCGCGAAGAATACGAAGTACTCGCTGGAGAAGTTCTGTACAACGGCCGGAATCTGTTGGATATGAAACCGGAAGAGCGGGCGAGAGAAGGGTTGTTTTTGGCATTCCAGTATCCGGTAGAAATTCCCGGGGTGAGCATGTCGAATTTTCTAAAGACTGCTCTCAATGAACTTCGCGACCATCATGGCCAGGAAAAGCTCGACGCCATGGAATTCTTTGCTCTCATGAGAGAAAAGCTCAAATTGGTTAATATGGATGAAAAGCTCCTCAGCCGCTCAATTAATGAAGGTTTTTCAGGCGGCGAGAAGAAGCGCAACGAGATTTTTCAAATGGCACTGCTCGAACCCAAGTTGGCCATCTTGGATGAAACCGATTCCGGGTTAGATATCGACGCCTTGAAAATCGTATCCAAGGGTGTGAACCAACTACGAAGCCAGGACAATGCAATCATCATTGTGACCCACTATCAGCGTCTCTTAAATTACATTGTTCCGGATTTTGTCCACGTTCTGGTTGATGGTAAAATTGTGAAGTCGGGCGACAAAGGACTGGCGCTTAAACTTGACGAACAGGGTTATGACTGGGTCAAAGACAATGTAAGCGAGCCGGTAGCTGCTTAAATATAATTTAAATAAAACGAAAATAATATGGAAATAACAGATATAAAACAGTGGTACATTTCGAATTTTGAGTTGTTTGAAGAGAGTCTGAACGGAAGCAGGGAAACTCCGTTCCATGAAGTGCGCAGGTCGGCAATTTCAAAATTTTCCGAGCTGGGCTTTCCAACTCCGCGCCACGAAGAGTGGAAATATACCAACGTTGCACCCATGCTGGAACACAAGTTTAAGCTGCCAACTGAAGTGGCAAAGGTTCCGAAGGAGGTACTTCGCGATTTTACTTTTGATACGCTTAAAGAAAATTTAGTTGTTTTTGTCAACGGTCTTTTTTCGGAAGAGCTTTCTAATATTGCTCTAAACAGCGATGACATCATCGTCAGCAGTCTTCGGAATGCCATGGTAAATCATGCCGACCTCGTTTATAAACATCTCGGTCGTTACGTGAGTTTTGAAGATGAATCCTTTACTGCTCTCAATACCGCGTTTACGAATGATGGCACATTTATCTTTGTGACCGATAATAAAGTAATAGCAGACCCTATTCATTTGATATATATTTCAGATGGGGACACGGAGCTTGTTTCGCACCTACGCAACCTGTTTATTGTTGGGAAAAATAGCCAGGTGAAAATCATCGAGAGCTTCCATTCATTGTCAGATACAACTTATTTCAACAACTTGGTAACCGAAGTTTTTGTTGACGAGTGCGCGATTATCGATCACATAAAACTTCAGGAAGAAAGTATAAATGCCTTTCATATCTCAAATTCGCAAGTACAGCAGGAGCGGCAAAGTGTTTATAGGACGGTCAACATCGACCTGGGAGGCGGATTAGTTCGCAACAATCTAAATGTTTTGTTGAATGATGAGCACTGCGAATCCCATTTGTTTGGATTTTTTCTCGGGCAGGGGACGCAACATATTGACAATCACACGTTTATCGATCATGCAAAGCCACACTGTTTCAGCAACGAACTTTACAAAGGTATTCTCGACGACAAAGCTCGCGGTGTGTTTAACGGCAAGATTATAGTGCGTCCGGATGCGCAAAAAACCAACGCGCTGCAATCCAACAAAACGCTTTTGTTGACCGACGACGCCTCGATTAACGCCAAGCCGCAGTTGGAAATATTTGCCGATGACGTTAAATGTACCCACGGGGCAACCATTGGCCAGCTCGATGACGAAGCCATGTTTTATTTGCGCGCAAGAGGCATTGGTGAGGAAATGGCGGGCGCAATGCTGCGGCACGCTTTTATTAGCGACGTTCTGGAAAACATTAAAATAGAGGAGGTTCGCGAGCGGATGGACGCGCACATTATCGAACGTTTTACAAAAGCACTTAAATCTTAAATGGAAGAATTACTCGATAGCGTTGTTTTAGAAAAACCAGTCAGTACACCTATAGCCGGATTTGATGTTGAACGAATTCGCGAGGATTTCCCGATTCTGCAAACGCGGGTGCACGGGAATCCGCTGGTGTATTTGGACAACGCCGCCACTTCCCAGAAACCGCAAGCTGTTATTGACGCGATCAGCAACTACTATTCCGGAGAAAATGCTAATATTCACCGAGGGGTGCATTATCTCAGCGAGCTTGCCACGAGGAAGTATGAAGAAACGAGGGAGAAGGTAAGAGACCTCATCAACGCGAAATCCATACGTGAAATTGTGTTTGTGCGCGGAACGACAGAGGCGATTAATTTGGTTTCTTCAACTTATGGTCGCGAAAACATCAGAGCAGGTGACGAGATTATTATTTCAAATATGGAACATCATTCCAACATCGTTCCCTGGCAATTACTCTGCGAATCGATCGGCGCGAAACTGAAGGTTATTCCGATCAATGATGACGGCGAAATCATCTTTGATGAATATCTCAAGCTTCTAAATGACAAAACCAAATTGGTTGCGGTTGTCCATACTTCTAACTCACTCGGAACGATTAATCCAGTGCAACAGATCATCTCAGGGGCACATGCCCACGATGTCCCTGTTCTACTCGATGGCGCTCAAGCTGTCCCGCACCAAAAAATTAATGTGCAAGATTTGGATTGTGACTTTTTTGCTTTCTCCAGCCATAAATTTTTCGGGCCTACCGGTGTTGGGGTTTTATTCGCCAAGGAAGATCTTTTGGAAAAAATGCCTCCCTATGAAGGCGGCGGGGAAATGATTACGTCGGTTACATTCGAGAAGACAACCTACAACGAGTTGCCGCATAAATTTGAAGCGGGCACGCCGAACATTGCAGGTGTGGTAGCGCTTGGGAAAGCTATCGATTACGTGTCAGAAATAGGCTATGAAAACATTCACCGACATGAAGTGGAGTTGCTAAAGTACGCCACTGAAGAGTTGTCGTCCATCAAATCTTTGCGGTTAATCGGAACGGCGGCAAAGAAAGCCCCGGTGATTTCGTTCACTTTAGACAATATTCATCCGCATGACATGGGAACTATACTCGATAGGCAGGGCATCGCGGTGCGAACGGGGCATCATTGCACGCAACCGGTCATGGAGCGATTTAATGTGCCGGCCACTACGAGAGCGTCTTTCGCTTTTTACAACACCAAAGAAGAGATTGACCGTCTGGTCGAGGGCATTCATCACGGACTCAATTTATTCAACTAATAATGGAAGATTTAAGAGAACTATATCAGGAAGTGATTCTGGATCATAATAGGAATCCGAAGAATTTCAAGAAACTGGAAAACGCCAGTCACACTTCGGAAGGGTACAATCCTCTTTGCGGCGACCGCATTAATCTGTATTTGCAAATCGAGGATGACCGCATCAAAGACATTAGCTTTGTGGGCTCCGGGTGTGCGATTTCAAAAGCATCTTCGTCGGTAATGACGGGCGAACTTAAAGGAAAATCGTTGGCTGAGGCAAAAGAGCTTTTTAAGAAATTTCAGGGAATCATCACCGGTAAAACTGAAGCGGATTTGACAGGTTTAGATAAACTCTCCGTTTTTGCCGGCGTTCGAGAATTTCCTGTTCGAGTTAAGTGCGCTGCGTTGGCGTGGCATACCATGCTTGAGGCAATTGAAAATGGAACCGAAGCAATTTCAACAGAATAAGATTATTAAAGAGAGAAATAAAATGGAAGACATCAAGGAAAAAGTCGTCGAAGTTATAAAAGGCTGTTACGATCCGGAAATTCCGGTGAATATATATGAACTCGGTTTGATTTATGATATTAATGTGGATGAGTCAAATAATGTCAGTGTCAATATGACATTGACATCACCTGCTTGTCCGGTTGCCGGCACATTGCCTGGAGAAGTCGAGCAGAAAATTAGAGGTTTACCGGAGGTCAATAATGCTAAAGTTGAAGTTGTTTGGGAACCGCAGTGGTCGCCTGACCTCATGAGTGATGTGGCGCGGTACGAACTCGGAATGATGTAAAAAAAATATTTTTATCGAAATCAAGGCTCTTCTCGTTAAGAGCCTTTTTTGTTTATTTTGGAAGGGAAACCTTGGTTTAAACCACGAAAATTTAGCTTGAGTTTCCGCTTGAAAAATATTAAATTGAATCGCTAAATTTCAACGACAAAATCGAGGAGGAGAGGAATGAAAGACTTAAAGGCCTATGTGGCTGAACTGATTGCGACATTTACTCTGTGCTTTATCGGTGCCGGTGCGATTGTAACGAATTCGTATACGGATGGCGCTGTTGGACTTGTCGGGATTGCCCTCGCTCATGGTATTGCTATTATGATAATGGTATACGCCACCGGCCATATTTCGGGTGGTCACATAAATCCCGCTGTAACGATTGGGTTTATGGTCACGAAGCGTATCGAAATTGGCAAAGGAATCGGTTATATTGTTTCCCAGTTGGCGGGTGGCGTTTTGGCGGGTTTTACTCTGCGCGCTATCTTTAGTCCCGCTGTCTGGGGCGCGACGCATTTAGGAACGCCGGCCCTTGGTTCGGGAATTGGCTTCGGATCCGGCATTATGATCGAAGCGATCTTAACATTTTTTCTGGTGATGACTGTCTTTGCCACTGCAGTAGATTCCCGGGCGCCTAAGAATATTTACGGGATTGCAATCGGTGCAACGATTGTCTGTGATATTTTGATGGGCGGCCCCTTAACTGGAGCCGCAATGAATCCCGCCAGAACATTTGGAACGGGCGTGGCAGCCGGTTTCTTTGAAAACCATCTGGTTTATTGGATTGGACCGATCGTTGGCGGTGCTGTGGCTGCCTTGCTTTATAACAATTTTTTTATGTCGAAAGAAGATTAGTTTGATCTATCAATTTTAATCCAAAAAGGAGAATTAAATGGCTTTAGTTGACTATCGAGTTGAGAATAGCATTGCCATCATGGAGCTCAACAATCCGCCCGCAAACAGTTATAACCACGAAATGATGAAAGAACTCGACGCCTGCATCATGAAGGCGCGTTTTGATGAGTCGGTGCATGTTTTAATAATTACCGGTAAAGGCGAGAAATTTTTCTCCGGCGGCGCCGATATTTCCATGTTGCAATCGGGTTCGCCGAATTATCTTTATAACTTCGCCCTGCATGGCAACGAAACGTTGATGCGTTTCGAAAATACACCAAAGCTGGTAATAGCGGCCATCAATGGTCACGCTATGGGTGGCGGCTGTGAAATCAGCATGGCATGCGACATACGAATTGCCAAAGCCGGCAAAGGTAAAATCGGGTTACCGGAAATCAACCTCGGTGTCATGCCGGGGATGGGCGGAACCCAGCGTTTGGCCAAATTGCTGGGAAGGGCCAAAGCTTTGGAAGTCTGTACCTCCGGAGTCGCGCTTTCAGTTGACTCAGCCAAAGAAATCGGTCTGGTGAGTATGGTTTTTGAAGAAGATGGTTACTGGGATAAAGTTATGGAATACGCGGGAAATTTTGTTCCGCCCAAAAAAGCCAGCATGTCTGTCGGTATGATTAAACGCGCGATTCAAACCGGTGCGGATATTTCTCTTGCCGACGGCCTTGCACTCGAGCGTGAGCTTTTACAACGTGCGTTTGACAGCGATGATGCTAAAGAAGGTCTGAAAGCCTTTCTTGAAAAAAGAGCGGCCAATTTTACCGGCAAATAAAATTATCGACTCATTAATTTTAGAAATAAAGGAGTATTTGAATGGCACAAATGTTCATAAACGGAGAGTGGGTAGACGCCAGGAGCGGCGCAACATACGAAGTTAAAAATCCCGCCAATGGTGAGACAATTGACACCGCACCGTTGGGGGATGCGGCTGACGCCAATGCTGCCGTTGAATCTGCCAAGGCCGCTTTTAAGGACTGGGCGGCGATGGCGCCGGATGCCCGCGCCGAGATTTTACACAAAGGAATTAATCTTGCCAAAGAGCAGGTTAAAGATTTGGCCGCACTGTTGACCAAAGAGCAGGGCAAGCCGTTCATGGAATCCATGGGCGAGTTGAATCATTGCTTGCATGGTATGGAATTTTATGTTGGTTTGGCAAGTAAAATCAGAGGTTCCCAGGTGCCGCTTCCTCCTTCGATGAATCCAAATTGCTACGGGGTGATTATGAAGCAGCCGGTTGGGATCTGCGTTGGCATCGTTCCCTGGAATTTTCCTATTACTTTGATGGGCACAAAGGTCGGACCTGCTTTAATAGCCGGGAACCCGATTATCGTCAAACCCGCTTCGACAACTCCTCTGACGACGCTCAAAATTATCGGCATTTTGAATGAAGCAGGACTGCCCGCTGGGATTTTGAATTGTGTGACCGGTCCCGGAAGTAAAGTCGGCAGCGCATTGATTGGCCACCAAGACGTTAGACGAGTGGCGTTAACCGGTAGTTCTGAAACCGGACGCCAGGTCATGGAAACCGCCGGACCGGATTTTAAGCGCATTACCCTTGAACTCGGCGGCTCCGATCCCATGATCGTTTGCCCGGACGCTGATATGAAAAAAGCAGTGAATGGCGCCATGATCGGTCGTTTCTGGAACGCGGGTCAGGCATGTTTGGCGGTAAAGAGACTTTATTTGTTTGAAGAAATTTATGATGAGTTTCTTGAGCAGTTGGTCGGCAAAGTTGGCCGCTATGAGCCGGGTGACGGTATGGAAAAAGCAGAAAAGCCGCGAATTCGAATGGGACCGCTGCACACGGCCTTCCAAAGAGAAGAAATCGAAGAGCAGTTGCAAGATGCCGTTGATAATGGGGCGAAAGTTTTGGTTGGCGGCAAAAGACCGGAAGGTAATGAGCAGGGTTATTTCTTTGAACCGGCCGTTGTGGAAAATGTTGCTGAAGACAGCAAGCTGGTTACCGAGGAAGTCTTTGGCCCGGTTCTTCCGGTTTTCAAAGTTTCAAATCTCGACGAGGCGATTGCGAAAGCAAACAACAGTAAGTGGGGACTGGGGTCTTCCATTTGGACAAATAACATGAAATATGCAAATCAGGCCGCCCGGGAGATTCAGTCCGGAATGGTGTGGGTCAATCAAATTCACTTTGGCTACGACGAAATGCCATTTGGCGGTGTCAAGGCTTCCGGAATCGGACATGAACACGGTCCTGAAGCGCTCGATTATTATTTTGAGCCGAAAAGCGTCGTTTTTGGCGGCCTGGATTAGGCATAAATAATCTTTTAAAGGATCTATGAACCACAGAGACACAATGGCACAGAACGTTCTTTATATTGGCGTGATTTAAAATCCCTAATAATCAGTTCTGAGTTGAAAAAACTTTTGTTTGAAGATGTCTTTTTTTCATAATGTTTTTTTCTGCGTCATAGTATCTCTGTGGTAACAATTTAGGTTTTTATCTATTATCTTAATGAATTAGGGAGCAATATGGCGCAGATGTTTGTCAATGGCGAATCCGTTGATTCGATTTCCGGAGAAGTTACCGAAATTTATAACCCGGCAAATGGGGATTTAGTCGATACGGTTCCGAAAGGAACTAAAGATGATGCGCGTCAGGCAATCGATGTTGCGTACGATGCCTTCCAAGCATGGTGGGATACTCCTTTTTCAAAACGAGGCGAGATTTTATTCAACGCTTCCCATTTAATTAGAGAAAATGAAAAAGAGCTGGCCACGTTGCTTACAAAAGAGCAGGGCAAGCCGCTCAGAGAAGCATTTCTCGAAATTCAACGTTTTGCACACACGCTCGATCACTATGCCGGTTTAGCCAAAAATATCCGTGGGGGATATGTGCCGCTTCTGGACGCCAGTCGCCACGGTTTGATTCTGAAAAGACCCTTGGGCGTTTGCGGAGCAATCATTCCTTGGAATTTTCCGGTCTCGCTTATGGGCAATAAACTCGCTCCCGGACTTATTGCCGGCAATACATTTGTCGTAAAGCCCGCAGGAACCACGCCGCTAACGGCCACAAAAGTGATTGAATTAATGTTTAAAGCCGGTTTACCTAAAGGTGTTTTGAATATTGTCACCGGGCCGGGAAGCACGGTCGGTCAGGAAATTATCGAGAACTCCAAAGTTCGAAAAATCGGTTTTACCGGCTCTACTGAGATAGGCAGGAAAGTCATGGAAGCAGCGGCCAGAGAAATCAAGCGAGTCACGCTTGAGTTGGGCGGCAGCGATCCGATGATTGTCTGTGAAGACGGTGACATCGACAAAGCGGTTAGCGCGGCCTCGGTGGGGCGCTTTTTTAACTGTGGTCAGGCCTGTCTGGCAGTAAAGAGACTCTACCTTTTTGAGCAGATCGCAGATGAGTTTATTGAAAAATTAACTGTAAAGGCAAAAAAACTCAGAGTAAAGGATGGCATGGCAGAAGGCGCCATGATCGGCCCTATGCATTCGACGTCTCAACGGGAAGAAGTTGAAATGCAGATTCAGGACGCGGTTGATAAAGGCGCACGTATCTTAGTTGGCGGAAAGCGACCTGAAGGCGCTGAATACGAGAAGGGATATTTTTACATGCCGACTCTTCTGACCGATATTGATGAATCCTCCAAAATTGTTCAAGAAGAAGTCTTTGGACCTGCCTTGCCTATTATGAGGGTTGGGGATTTAGACGAAGCGCTCGCCAAAGCCAACAACCACATTTACGGCCTTGGCTCCTCTATTTGGACCCGCGATATAAACCGTGCCCACTTCGCTGCTGAACGCTTTGAATCCGGATATACCTGGATTAATTCAGCACAAATCATTTTCGATCAGTTGCCCTTTGGCGGCTTTAAGCAGAGCGGGCTCGGCAAAGAGCACGGCTCAGAAGCGCTGGATTATTATATGGAAACGAAATCGGTTGTCGTTGCAACGAGTTGATTCAACACCGATGCCTCACTTTGAACGAAAGCATCGGTAATGGGGTATCGATTTTTAAAAGGTTTCTATGTCCGATTCCTTTAAAACTATCAAATTCGAAATAGACGCTGACGGAATAGCCCTAGTCACCCTGAATCGCCCGGAAAAGCTCAATGCAATGAACGCCGAAATGCGTTCCGAGTTCACAGCGCTTAGTAATGAGTTGGTTTGGAATGATCAAATTAAAGTGGTTGTGTTTACCGGCGCCGGTCGTGCCTTTTCAGCAGGCGGCGATATCGATTTTTTAGATAACGATTGGAAGACACCTGAATTTCGACGGGAAACTCAGGAGTTTACCGCCTTTTTCGATGCCTTGGAAATACTCGAAAAACCCGTGATTGCGGCCATCAACGGACCGTGTACAGGCGCAGGGCTGCAAATCACTTTATCCTGCGATATTCGACTTGCATCTGAAGAAGCGAGGCTCGGTTTTAAAGAGAACTTAATCGGTCTCATTCCGGGCGCCGGTGGCTGCTCACGGCTTGTAAAACTTATAGGGTATGGAAAAGCCAAAGAACTTATTTTTATTGGTGAAATGATTTCAGCAAGTGAAGCAGAAAAAATCGGACTGATAAACAAAGTTGTCTCGCATGATAAATTGTTAGATGAAGCTCTGAAGCTAGCTCAGCATCTATTAACCCGCGCACCTGTTGCTCTGGGTTTGGTCAAACGCATTTTATGGAATTGTGTGAATGTTGACATGGCAACGGGTCGAACACTCGAAAGTTTAGCCCAAAGTATTTTGATCAAAACCGAAGATCATAAAGAAGGCATCAAGGCTTTTCGCGAGAAGCGTAAGCCGAAATTTCAGGGCAAATGATCTTCGATTCCCCGATTATTTTGAATTCATGGTCAAACGAGATAAAAATATATTTCTGTGTGCGCCGGTCCGAACGCCCATCGGTAAATTCGGAGGACAACTCAGTTCGTTGACAGCTCCGGAATTGGGGACAATCGCGGCCAAAGAATGCATCAAAAGAGCCGGAATTGAACCCGGTCAGATCGATGAAGTGATTTTCGGCCATGCGCGACAGGCGGGAACAGGTCCGAACCCTGCACGCCAGATTGCCTACAAAAGTGGCTGTCCTGACCTAGTTCCGGCTTATACCGTCAACAAAGCTTGCGCTTCGGGAATGAAAGCAATCGTCAATGCTTATCAGGCAATTGCCCTGGGTGATGCAGAGATCGTATTGGCTGGCGGGACTGAGAGCATGAGCAACACGCCTTACTTTTTACCCCGTGCTCGCTGGGGATACAAGCTCGGCCATGCTGAACTGGTTGACGGTATGTATCGGGATGGGTTTCTTTGTCCACTCTGTGAAGAAATGATGGGAGTTACCGCCGAAAATCTGGCGAAAAAATATAAAATTACCCGTCAGGAAGCGGATGAGTACGCTTTGATGTCGCAGCAAAGAGCTGAAACTGCCCAGAAGAATGGCCGACTCAAGGCAGAGATTGTAGCTGCAGAAATTCCAGGCAGAAAGGGACAAGTTAATTTAATCGAAAGCGATGAGCATCCGCGACCTCGGACCACTCTCGAAGATCTTGCTAAACTCAAACTCGTGTTCAGAGAAAACGGAACCGTTCATGCGGGAAATGCCTCAGGAATTACCGATGGTGCAGCAGCGGTTTTGGCGGTGTCGGAATCTAAAAGCAATGAGCTAAGCATCAAGCCCATGGCCAGGATCGTCGATTATACGGTTGCCGGCGTGGATCCTGCCCTGATGGGGATTGGGCCGGTTTCAGCGATTAGAAAATTATTAGAGCGCAACCAACTGACCCTTAACGATATTGATTTAATTGAGTTGAACGAGGCTTTTGCAGTGCAGGTGTTGGCCTGTCATCGAGAATTGGATTTTGATCTTGACCGGGTCAATGTTAATGGCGGTGCAATAGCTTTAGGGCATCCAATTGGCTGTACCGGTACTCGAATCGTTGTGACTTTGGTTCATGAAATGCAAAAGCGGAATGCTTCGCTGGGTTTAGCTACTTTGTGTGTGAGCGGTGGCATGGGGATGACGTTGTTGCTGGAGAGAGTTTAATCCCGAGACTAAATAAAAACGGGAAATGGGAACCTGAAAAATGAATAAGGATGAATCATGATCGATTTTAGCCTTTCCGATGAACAAAAGCAACTGAGGGACCTGACACGGGAATTCACCCAAAAAGAAATTAAACCCGTTGCCGCTGAATACGACAAGAAAGCGGAGTTTCCAACCGAGGTGATTAAGAAAGCCTGGGAGTTGGGCTTGATGAATGTCCAGGTCCCTGAGGAATACGGCGGAGCGGGTCTCGGTGTTCTTGATGATTGCTTAATTGCCGAAGAGTTTGGGGTTGGCTGTACCGGAATCGGCACTTCGATGATGTCAAATATGCTCGCCGAGGGACCGTTGTTGGTAGCTGCTAACGAAGAACAAAAGAAAAAATATCTGGGGCAGATGGTTGAGGAATTTTCATTTTCAGCTTATGCGGTAACCGAACCGGGCGCGGGTTCTGATGTTGCCGGTATCAAGACAAATGCCAAAAAAGTTGGCAACGACTATGTCATCAACGGCCAGAAAATGTGGATCACCAACGCCGCTCAGGCCAAGTGGTTTTTTGTATTAACTTACACGGATCAGGAAGCCGGTTATAAAGGAATGACGGCTTTTATAGTGCCCGCTGATACGCCCGGTGTCACGGTCGGAAAACATGAGGAAAAATTGGGACAGCGAGCCTCAGACACGCGCGGGATTACCTTTGAGGACGTCAAAGTTCCCGAGACCAATCGCTTAGGCAGTGAAGGCGAGGGCTGGAAAATTGCCATGTTTGCCTTTGATCATTCGCGGCCTGTCGTGGCGGCGGCCGCAGTTGGTTTAGCACAAGGCGCCATGGAAGAGTCTATTAAATATGCGTCGGAACGCACAACCTTCGGCGTCCCGATATCAAAACACCAAGCGGTGAGTTTTATGATTGCGGATATGGCTATTAATGTTGAAGCAGCGCGCCTGCTGGTTTGGAAATCAGCATGGAAAACGGATCAAGGTAAACCTAATACTCTTGAAGCGGCCTTTGCGAAAGCCTTTGCAGCGGACATGGCTATGAAAACAGCAACAGATGCGGTGCAAGTATTTGGCGGCTATGGCTACTCAGCAGAATACCCGGTTGAGAAAATGATGCGTGACGCCAAAATTTTCCAGATTTATGAGGGCACTAGTCAGATTCAAAGAGTGATCATTGCCCGAGAACTTTTTCGTAAGAAGTAAAAGGTCAAACAAAATGCTTTGTAAAATAATCAAACTAAACATCAACGGCTCAACCCACGAGACCGCAATCCGGGAATACGATGTACTTCTCGACGTCGTGCGGGAAAATCTGAATTTAACCGGCACTAAACGCGGCTGTGATATGGGCACCTGCGGCTGCTGTAATGTCCTGATAGATGGCCGAGCAAGGCTGTCTTGCCTGACCATGGCGATGGAGTGCATTGGTAAAAAGATTGTTACCATCGAAGGGTTGAAGTCGCCAATTGTGCATCCCTTGCAGCGGGCGTTTGCCGAATCCGGCGGATCGCAGTGCGGATTTTGCACTCAAGGATTCATTATGACCGCGAAAGCCTTGCTTGATGAAAATCCGGATCCGAAGCGTGAGGAAATCGAGGAAGCGATATCCGGAAATATGTGTCGATGCACCGGTTATATTAAAATCGTAGATGCCATTGAAAATGTTGCAAAATTACAGAAAAATGGTAAAGGAAGCAATTAGAAAACTCCTTTTAGGAAGCACATCATGAAAAACTCAAAGCAAAGTTTTAACATCATTGGAAAACGTGTGCCGCTAGTCGACGCACTCAAAAAAACCACCGGCGAAGGCTTTTACACCGACGATATCAAACTCCCGGGAATGCTGATCTGCAAGATTCTACGCAGTCCGTATTCGCACGCCAGAGTCAAAAGTATTGATGTCTCAAAGGCCGAGGCCTTGGACGGCGTTTATGCGGTGATTACAGGAGACGAACCAGGTGCGCAAAATCGCTTTGGTGTTTTACCGATTTCAAAAGACGAAATCAGTCTGCCTAAGCCAGGCGCTCCCGGCAGGGCAGGTAAGGCGCTTTATATCGGTGATTGTGTAGCTGCGGTAGCTGCCATTGACGAAGAGACCGCGCTTGCAGCCTTGCAGCTCCTTGAAATTGTGTGGGAAAAACTCGATCCCGTTTTGCGTTTGGATGACGGCCTGAAAAAAACGGATGAGCCCATTCAGGATAAGACAGAAAATGGAACCAACATCCATAAATCTGTTGAACAACATTTTGGCGATGTACCAGGTACGATAAAGAGCTCAAAATACGCCATCACAAAAGATTTTGATTTTGTCGGTGTGACTCATGCCTTTACCGAGCCGATCGCCAGCATCGCACATTTCGATGCAGACCAGCGTCTGATCATTTGGTCGGCACAACAAGTGCCTCACTATCTGCACCGGGCGTTGACCGAAGTGATGGAAATGCCGATGCACAAGATCCGGGTTATTCGACCGATGGTCGGCGGCGGCTTTGGTGGTAAAAGCGATCCGTTTCCCCATGAAATGATCGTCTCGCTGCTTTCCAGAAAATGCGGTCGTCCGGTGAAAATTCTCTTTGATCGCGAAGAAGTGTTTTATAACAATCACGGCAGACATCCCACCAAAACCCACATTACCATTGCTGCAGACGAAAAGGGCAAGCTTACCGCTTTGGATCTAGATGCCACGATTGATGGCGGCGCCTGGGGAAGTTTTGGTGTCGTGACGACTTATTATAACGGCGTCCTTTCAATGGGTCCTTACAAAATTCCGAATTTCAAATATGCCGGCCGCAGAGTTTATACAAATAAAGCGCCCTGCGGGGCGATGCGCGGACATGGTGCCGCGAATTCCCGTTACGCCTTTGAAGTGGTGATGGATCTGCTGGCCGAGGAAGCGAACACCGATCCCTGTGATTTTCGCCTGCAGAATTTATTGCCAGCCAATACTGAAACGGTTAACGGTTTTAGAATCACCAGCAACGGGACGCGCGAATGTATCGAGCGGGCCCGCCAACGGTCAGGATGGGATAAAAAACACGGCAAGCTGTCTTATGGAGAGGGAATCGGCGTCGCCTGTGGTTTTTACATCAGCGGCAGCGCACACCGCATTTATTTTAATGAACTGCCGCAGTCGACTGTGCACCTGAAAATTGATATGGACGGCGGAATCACGGTTCACTGTATGGCAGCGGAAATAGGGCAGGGGAGTGATACCATGCTGGCTCAATGCGTTGCCGAGCCATTGGGTGTAAACCTTGACCGCATCCGCATCTTTTCAGCAGATTCCGACACCGACCCGATTGATTTGGGGTCCTATTCAAGCCGGGTTACCTTCATGGCCGGAAATGCAGCCATTCAAGCTGCCGATAAAATCAGGGAAAAGCTCGCAAATGCCGCTGCGAAAATAACCGGGCAGCCGGCGCAAGGTTTTATTTTAAAAGATGAGAAGGTTATTTTTGCACCGGATCCAAAAATCAGCGTAACTTTTGATGAAGCGCTTACCGAAGCCCTGGCAAAAAATGGTGCGCTTCTCGCCAAAGGCATTTATCAGTCGCCGCCGCCAATAGGCGCTCAGGGAAAATTCAAAGGTTGGCGGGCCGGGCTTTCGCCAACTTACAGTTTCCAGGCCTACGTGGCTCAGGTCAGTGTCGATCCCGATACCTGCGAAATTCGCGTCAATAAAGTCTGGGCCGCCCACGACTGCGGAAAAGCATTGAATCCGCTCGCCGTTGAAGGACAAATAGAAGGGTGCATTCACATGGGATTGGGACAGGTGCTTTGCGAGGAAATGCCCTATCTCAAGGGAGCGATTCAAGGTCCCAATTTTCTCGACTACCGTACTTTAACCCCAATGCAAATGCCGGAAGTGGACGTCATCATCGTCGAGAGCAACGACCCGGAAGGACCGTTTGGTGCAAAAGAAGCCGGGGAAGGACCCTTGCTGCCAATTCTGCCAGCTGTTGCAAATGCCATATATGATGCTGTTGGTGTTCGAATGTATTCCCTGCCAATTACACCGGATAAGCTGTGGAGAGCGGTGCAGCGGCAAATGACGGCAGGGGCACCACGTGCAAAAGCATTCGCATAAACAAAAACGAAAAATACTACTGGAGGAGGGAGCGAATATTATGAATAAGTGCAAAGTAATACTGCTGTTTGCTTTAACCTTCATGATTTTTTCTCAAGTAAGAGCCCAGCAACCAAATATCACCGCTAAAAAAGTCTACCGCCCGGTCCACACCTACTCAATCGTCGCCCGAGATCCTGAAACAGGACACATGGGCGTGGCCGTGCAATCTCACTGGTTTTCAGTGGGATCGCTGGTTACCTGGGCCGAAGCTGGCGTTGGCGCAGTGGCGACGCAGTCACTGGTTGATGTTACCTATGGCAAATTAGGTCTTGACTTGATGCGCGCCGGACGTAGCGCGACCCAGGCCCTGGCAGCGCTCAAAGTTGCGGATCCCAGTCCTGAAATTCGGCAAGTTGCCATGATCGATGCCAATGGAAATGTTGCCGCCCATACCGGAGAGAAATGCATTCCTGACGCCGGACATATCGTTGGCGATAATTTTTCGGTGCAAGCCAACCTGATGCTTAACAAAAAGGTCTGGCCTGCGATGAGAGACGCCTACCAAAAAACGGCGGGGGACCTCGCCGATAAAATGCTGGCTGCCCTCGAGGCGGCACAAAACGTAGGTGGGGACATTCGTGGCAAACAATCCGCGGCTATTTTGATTGTGAAAGGCGAATCGACCGGCAAGCCGTGGGAAGACAGGGTGATGGAGCTGCGTATCGAAGACCATCCCACGCCCATCAAGGAACTCAAACGCCTAGTGAAGTTACACCGGGCTTATGATCATATGAATAAAGGTGATTTGGCAATCGAACATAACGACGTTGAGGGCGCATTAAAAGAATACGGCGCGGCACAGGAACTCTTCCCGGAGCATTTGGAAATGAAATTCTGGCAGGCGGTCTCTCTGGTCAATGCGGGTCGAGTTGACGATTCGCTGCCGATTTTCAAAGAGATTTTTGCCAAGGAGCACAATTGGGCGATTTTAATACCGAGGCTCGCCGAAGTGGATATCCTGCCTAAAGATGACGCTGTAATCGACAGAATACTGTCCGTTGCAACGAAAAAGGTAATGAAAGACACCCATTAAGCCTATGATTTTACCACAATTCCAATACCACCAGCCAGCAACTTTGGATGAAGCGCTAAGCATCGCCCGGAAAAATGATGGCGAGTTTGATTTTATCGCAGGCGGCACAGATGTGCTCCCGAATTACAAAAATCGATTGAACAATCAAAAGCATGTTATTAGCTTGTCTGGAATCAAAGAGCTGTTCGAGGTTTCGGATGAGAAAATAGGTTCCATGGTAACCCTGGTTGAGATCGAAAAGAATCAAACAATCAGCGAAAATTTGCCAGCCCTTGCAAAGGCCGCACATGTTATCGCAACACCTTTGCTGCGGGAATCGGCTACCGTTGGCGGCAACATTTTGCTGGATACGCGCTGCTGGTTTTTCAATCAGTCCTTCTTATGGCGTGAATCAAAAGGCTTTTGCCTGAAGGCAGACGGTGATGATTGTCTGGTCATTCCCCAAAAGGAGATCTGCTACGCAACTTATTCCGGTGATCTGGCACCGGTTTTTATGGTTTTAGATGCGATGTTCCATCTTGCAGGCCCGGAAGGCAACAGAGAAATTCATTCAAGTAAATTCTTTACTCACGATGGCATCACAATGAATGTTAAACTTCCCGAAGAAATTCTCACCCACATCTCTCTGCCAAAAGAAGCGCAATCCATGAAAGCAGCTTATCGGAAGCTGCGCGTCCGCGACTCCATGGATTATCCGGTGCTGGGAACCGCCGTTGCGCTGCGTTTGCGCGGACAGACAATCGACGAATTGAAAATCGCGATCACCGGCACCGGCACCACGCCGTTTATTTATGATGAGATTACCGACAAATTCAAAGGCGATCAGTTGACCCCCGAGTTAATCGACAATATCAGCAATGAGGTGATGGAAGAGGTGCAGCCATACCGCAACGTGCATTTTTCGCCGCAATACCGCAAGGCCATGGTGGGAGTTTATCTCAAACGACTTTTAACCGAGCTTGCCAATCTTTAGAGTCCTTTTCAAAATAAACACCGAAATACACCGAATAAAACCGAAATTTGCGGGGGCATATTCAGTGTATCTCGGTGTTCTTCGGTGTTCTTCGGTGTTAAAATATTTATAAAGATGAAAGAAATGATGAAAGCTATCGTGAGCATGGAGCACGGCGGCATTGATAAACTGTGCTTTGAAGAGATGCCTGTACCAAAAATCTCTGCGGATGAAGTTTTGGTTGAAGTCAAAGCCGCAGCTCTAAACCACCTCGACCTGTGGGTTCGTGGTGGATTGCCAGGATTTAAATTGCAGATGCCGCACATCTTTGGCTCTGATGCCGCAGGAGTCGTGGCTGCTGTTGGCGACGTGGTTGAGAATAGCAAAGTTGGAGATGAAGTCTTACTGGCCCCGGCTGGGGGTGCGGAGCCTGTCACGACTGTCTCAGCGGCGATGACAACCCATGCGCGACCGCCAGATGTTAGGAGAGACCACGCAGGGTACTTATGCTGAATATGTTAAAGCACCTGCAGGAAATGCCTTGTTGATTCCGGATGGATTATCTGATCAGCAACCGCCAGTACCGACGAAAAAATTGCAAAAAGCCGGCGAGCTAGGTGCAGACGGACTGATCAACTACACGGAAAAGAACTTTCTGCAGGAAGTCAAACGGCTGACAAATGAAAGAGGTGTGGATATCGTATTTGAGCATGTCGGCAAATCGACGTTGGAGAAGTGCATCAAAGCCTCGCAAAAGGGCGGCCGTTTGGGGCCCTGCGGCGCTACAAAAGGCTGCGACCCGATCTACAGACTTGCGTTATGTCTTTTTTAAAGCGCTCAAGATATTCGGTAATTTCATGGGCAGAAAGGAAGGCCTAAAAAAAGCGCTGCATTTTTTCCGGAAAAGTTGAAACCGGTCATCGACACTCCGTTTCCTTCGCAAAACGCAGCAAAAGCGCACCAGAGATTGATGAACCGGGAGCAGTTTGGGAAATTGATATTGAAGCTCTGATAATTTTTTCGGCTAAGTTAATTATTGACTTTCACGAAGGAAATGTATAATATGTTTATACATAAATGTGGAGACCTTTTATGAAAGCGAGTGTAGTTGATTTGCGTTATAAAATGAACGATATTTTGAAAGCGTTGGCTAGAAACGAGGAAGTAACTGTACTTTATCATGGAAAAGTTAAAGGTGTGATTGTGCCCGTGAAAAAGGATGCTAATAAAAAAGTGACCGATCATCCTTTTTTTGGAATGCTTAAAGATAATGATAAAAAACCCGTTCAGGAGATTGTTGATGAACTAAGAAAGCCGAGATATGATATTTGATACTGATATTTTTATCTGGGTTCAAAGGGGAAACAAAAAGGCAGCCAGCAAGATACAAAAATCTAAGAATAGATATCTTTCCATTCAAACATATATGGAGCTTTTACAATGCGCCGAGAGCAAGGCACAACATAAATTTGTAAAAGATTTCATTACTTCTTATGGCTTCACTCTTCTGCCATTGACTGAAAATATAGGGCATAGAGCCTCAATCTACATTGAAGAATACACCCTCTTTTCCGGACTGAGATCGGGAGATGCGCTTATCGCTGCTACGGCTGTAGAAAATAATATTACCCTGATTTCAAGTAATGCAAAACACTTTAAAGCTATTAAAGATTTGAGGTTTAAGGTTTTCAAGCCATAAAGTCTGTAATTTCTTTCTGGAGAGATAAATATTTCAGGACGTGCTTAAAGGGTATTCGCGAGCAGTTTGGCAAACTGATTTTGAAACCCTGAGTTTCACGTGCCAACCTCATATTTTAACCTGAGATGCTTTTCAAAACACAATTTCATGAGGGAATCCGCAACGGTTCGATTGCGCTGACCTTTCGCGCCTGGAAGTCCGTGCGTGCCAAAGTGGGTAAAGCAGTACCGGTTTGGCCCTGAAGAGGGAGTAGAAGCTGACGCTGTCGAATGAAGTAGGTGTCTCTGCAATTGATGCTGAAGAAGCCCACCGTTCCGGTTTCACGAGCGCCACAGAACTTCGTGATTTTCTCATAAAGCACTCAACGACATTCACCTCAAAATCAACGGTATTTCGTGTTCCTTTCATTATGTTAACAGCTCTGATGAGGTACCGCAGGCGGATCTTTCGCTTGCAGAAATACAAAGAAAACTTGAAAAAATGGACCGCTTGAGCATGCATGGACCCTGGACTAAACAAATTCTTGAAATCATTGCCCAGAACCCGCACACGGCTGCCTCCAAACTTGCGCCTCTGCAGGGCAGTGAGACCAGACCGTTTAAAGCGGACATACGCAAGCTGCAAAAGCTGGGTTTGACCGTGAGCTATGAGGTGGAGTATGCGTTGACTCAGCTTGGAAAAGCATGCCATGTTTTGTAATTTTAGTTGATTCCGCAGCCCTTTGTTACTATCTTTTATTTGTCATTAGCCCAAAATAAATCAGAGTAGTCAAGAAAGGCTACTTATAGATGAAGAAGATAGATTTAAGGCGAGCAAGAAAACAAAAAGACTTCATGGATATTGATCTCGTATAATTTACATATTGTATTTTAGGGAGAATACCTGGATTGAATATTAAAAACATCACCATCCTCGGCGCCGGCATCATGGGCCGAGGCATCGCTCATGTATCCTGTTTTGGTGGGTTTCAAACTGTACTCTATGACATCTCCGAGGAGATGCTGGAATCCGCATCCGCCAGCATCCAAAAGAACTACGACAAAGCGGTTGAAAAAAACCTCCTCACTGCTGTGCAGGCGAAAGAGGCCTTTTCAAAGCTTGAGCTCAAACAGGATTTGCAGGAAGCTGTTTCCGGGGCGGATTTTGTCATCGAGGCGGTGCCGGAAAAAATTGACTTAAAAGTTGAGATGTACAGCCAACTCGACAAGCTATGCAAGCCCGAGACCATTTTTGCTTCCAACACTTCGTCACTCAGCATCACGGAAATGGCAGCCGCAACCGACCGACCGCAACAGTTCATCGGCATGCATTTCTTCAATCCGGTACATATCATGAAGCTGGTGGAAATTGTCAGGGGTCTGGAAACCAGCGAGGAAACTATCGCCGCTACAAAAGGTGTTGGTGGAAAAATGGGCAAAGAGACCGTGACTATCAAAGAGTCGCCCGGCTTTATTACCAGCAGAATCAACGCTATGATTGGCAACGAGGCCTTTTACATGCTGCAGGAGGGCATTGCCAGCCCCGAGGAAATCGACAAGGCGCTCAAGCTGGGCTTGAATCACCCCATGGGACCGTTCGAGATGGTAGATTTGGTCGGTCTGGATACCCGCCTCAGCATTCTCAAATTTCTGCATCAAACGCTTGGCGAAAAGTATCGTCCTTGCCCGTTGCTGGAGCAGTATGTGCGGGCCGGAAGGTTAGGGCGCAAGACCGGCAAAGGCGTCTATGATTATACCCAAAAATAAAATGGCACTGTTTATGGTTTCCTTATTTACCAAACAATAATAAAAGATAAAGATGCCCCATCATAACGATTTTTCTCGCCAATCAACTTTGCCTCCGCACCTTTACTGCCAGGCAGTAATCCCGAAAGTTTCCCGAACGTTTGCCATTAGCATTCGTGTTTTAAAGGGTGATTTTCATAAATCGGTACTCTGTAGTTATTTGTTGTGCCGTATTCTTGATACCGTAGAAGATTCTTCTTTTCCGGATTTTGCACATCAGGAAACCGTTTTCAATTCTTTTACCGAGCTATTTTCCCGGGAGGATTTTTCAGACAGAGCGATCCAAAGCTGGCTCGAACTATTTTTTACAACTGCCCTATTGCGGCAGGATGAAGGTGACTATTACGACCTGCTTCGAAATACCGATTTGGTCATTGCAAACTTTCTGACCCTTCCCGGCAACTATCGTAAGGTGATAAAAGATTGCATCATAGAAATGTCCAGGGGTATGCTGAGTATGGTTTCGAAGCGGCAGCAAAGCAGTACGCCGTTTTTTCTAAAAACAGAAGCCGACCTTGACAAATACTGTTACTTCGTGGCTGGAACAGTCGGTGTACTGACTGCCAGACTGCTGCGCGAATACTCAGGCCGGATCAATCACTCCCTTTTCAATTACCTCGAGGGAAAATCTGTTTCTTTCGGCTTAGGCCTGCAGATGACAAATATCCTGAAGGACTGTTGGGCGGATTATCAAAGAGGCCTGTGCTATATTCCGGAGACCATGATTTCGAAACATAACCTAAGCGCCGCGGGTTTCTTTGAACCCCAAAATCTTAAAAAGGCACAAAAAACCATAGATGATTTGATAACCCTGGCGGCGGGTCACCTTGATGATGGCCTGGATCTAATCCTATCCATACCCAGGAGTCAGTTCAGAGTTAAACTGTCGTGTTTGTGGCCCTTGTTTTTTGCCATCACCACGTTGATTGAAACGAAAAGAAACAGGAAGCTGCTTTTAGGGGAAGTCGTGAAGATTTCCAGGGCGAGGGTTCAAAAACTGATGCGAAAAACGACACTTTTAGGCTGGAATAACAAAAGCATTGGTAATTACTACGAAAGTTTTCGCGTGTTATTGTAAGACGGAAGATGGTGTGTCTTAGAGGCGACCCAGAGGCTTTTAAAAAAGCGCACAGTCGGGGCCCGGCCCCTGAAGGGACATCTCTTAACCAGCCGAATTTTGCAGGGTTCGAAATAATTATTTAAAGGCAGTGTTGTTTTGGCTTTTCCCAGACTATTCGAACTTAAACTCTTTAGTTTTTCGAAAATCTGAAAGAGATAGTCAACATAAACCGTCTTTCCCGTGTTATAGAGGGTTCCCAAAAAGGCCTTGACAATTGTTTGATGGTTTGCTATAATTCAAAGTTATAAATTATTGTAATTTTAATACTTCTCTCCACTTAGTTTTCTTTTGAATTTCGGTAGAATACCACTTTCCACCAGACAGGCGGGGAATGTTTTGAATGCAACCTTTCATTAAGTTATAACCAGTCTCTTTTCATGAAAATCGATGGATAAAATAGGCAAATTTGAAATTGTCAAAATATTAGGCAAGGGTGGGATGGGCGTTGTTTACAAAGGCCGCGACCCATTTATTGAGCGCGATGTAGCCATTAAGGTTATTCTGGAACGCGCTTTAGGTCTTCCCGAAATAAAAGAGCGATTCTACCGCGAAGCTCGTTCCGCCGGAAAGTTGTCTCATGAAAACATAACCGTGGTTTACGAAGTCGGAGAGGTCGACGGCAATCCATACATTGTCATGGAGTATCTGGAGGGCGAGGAACTCAAGAAAATCATAACAAATAAAAGAGATATCCCGCTCCAGAAAAAAATCAGCTATGCTATCCAAATTTGCAAAGGATTGCATTACGCTCATTCCAAAAAGATAGTTCACCGGGACATTAAGCCCGACAATATCCAGATATTGAAGGATGGCAAAGCCAAGATCATGGATTTCGGCATCGCCAAACCCGAAGCAAGTACCCTAACTCGGACGGGTATAATGGTTGGAACGCTTGCTTATATGTCCCCCGAACAGATTAAAGGGACCAAAATCGACAACAGGTCGGATATTTTTTCATTCGGCGTACTTTTTTACGAGCTGCTGACTTACAAGAGACCGTTCGTTGGTGATAGTACCACTATCATGTACAAAATTGTGCATGATGAGCCGGAAAAGATGGAGCTTCAAGAAGATGACTTGGGCAATCTTCTTGAAGAAATATTGATGAAATGTTTGGAGAAAAATCGCGACGATAGATATCGTAATTGCGCCGAAATTGTCGAGGACTTAGAAAAGCTTATTAGCTTCAAAGGAATTCAACAAAGCATCGTCGAACTTTTGGACCAGGGAAAAACTCTATGCCAGCAGAGGAGACCGGAAGCGGTCGAAAAGTTTGATGAAATCCTGAAGCTGGATCCGGAGCATGCAGAGGCCAAACGGTTAAAAGAAGAGTGCCTGAAAAATATTGATAATGTAAAGACGATTCTTCTTGACAGACCCAAGATAAAACCAGCGAAAGTGGCAGTCAAAAAAGTCGTAGCTAAATCCAAAGCACCTCCCCGCAAGCGAAGCCGAAAGGGAGTCTATGTTTTCATGGTGCTTCTTTTACTCGCGGCCGGGTCATTTGTTTTTCGGGAACAACTTAAAGATTTCATTGAACAAGCTGCTGGCGGAAAGACGAAAATTGCTGCAAAAGCGTCGGCGTCGCTTGAAACTGTCAAGCAAGAAATGATTCGGGCCAAGTCTTTAGCCGGACAAAGCCAGGCCTCAATAAATGCTCTGGAGGTTTTTAGGGTCGCGGTTAATTTTGAAAATCGAGCGATTAAGGCGGAAAAGGCTGGTAATTTTCCAGAGGCCCAAAGCTTATTTGCTCGAGCTGGAGTAAAATACGTAGAAGCTGCAAAGGCGGCAGCAAAGAAATTAGATCTCGCGTCATTTAAGAGGTCAGCGACTCAAGCCAGGCAGAGCGTTTTGAGTGCCGAGAAAAAGGCTCTAAAAGATGGAGCCAAAGATATGGCCTCATACAAAAAAGCCAAGATTTTTCTGGCGAGCGCGGGTAATGAGTTCAAACAAGGAAAATATGAATTGGCAGGGTCGGCATTTGCTTCTGCCGAGTCCTTCTTTAATAGAGCAATCAAAGAAGCTGCTGATCTTAGAAGAAAGAAGATGAGCAATCGACAACTCATCTCGGAAGTAAATGACGCAAAAGAAGAAACAACTCAAGCCAAATCAGAGGCTGACCGAAAAAACGCCAAGTCGTTGGCGAGAGAAGCTTATGATTTTGCTTCAGGCAAAGAGAGCGAAGGGAAAAACCATCTGAATAAAAAAAGATATTCCAGAGCAATCGGATCTTTTCAAGATGCGACCCTGGGCTATAGAACAGCCTTCCGTGAAAAAGACGCAGCGGATAAAGCTCAAAAACTTTTTCAAAAAAGTGATTACGCTCAAAGCCTTAAAGAATTGCAGGCTGTTTTCGTAAGTACGCCTTATAATGGAGAAAATAAGAAGGCCAGGAAGTTATATACAGATATCCAACGGGCGCAATTCAATTTTTCACAAAAAATCGAGGATGCAAAGTCAGCTTCTAATCGTGAAGATTTGACAGCAGCACTGGCGTTTCTTAACGCCCTACCCGCTCGGGACAAAGAAATGTTTGAAGTACGCAATTTGAAAAAAACAATTATTGCCAAAGATCAGACCCCGCCGGTTATTCAACATACGGCGGATAAAGACTACGATCCACAAGAGCCGATCAGAATAAGCGCGACCGTGCAGGATAATCTTGAAATAAATCTCGTTACCTTGTATTATGTTAAAAAAGGCACCAAGACTTATTCGCGAGGTAGAATGCAGACTAAAGGCAGGGGCTCTTATGACTTCATGATTCCACAGGAGTATCACAAGGGTAAAGAAATCAAATATTATTTTGCTGCCCTGGATGCGAATAGCAATAAAAAAAACCTTGCGACTCAAAAGAAGCCTTATAAAATTAAAAGCAAAAGTAAAAAAGCCAACATTCCACAAATACCGTAAATGATTTTCCAAATAGAGGTAATAAAACTTGAAATGGAGGGGATAATAACATGGAAGGAGGAAAAACAATGAAACAGCCTTTAATTCTTGCTCTTCTTTTGAGCCTGCTAAGTTCTGCTTTATGGGCTCAAGATGGATCCAATGTCGGTATCAACTTAGGTCTTTCCACCTGGATAAATAATTGCGACATACCTGCCGGTGGACAAAATAGTGGATTGGCGCCTGCATTCGGACCAAACTTTACCCTGAATTTTGGTAAATTTCGCATAGGTGGAACATTCTATTATGGGCAATTTGATATTGGTGCAGAGGATGGCGTTGAGCAGACCAAGGTCAATGGCATTGTTACTGCCGTGAGTTTTATTGATGACGAATCTCTCAAGAGAGGATTTACATCGCTTGGGGATACAAAAAGGCTCGACTTTACTTTAAACGCCGGCTATGCATTCAATAGATATGCCGCGCTTTCGTTTAGTCTTGTGGTTAATCGGCATGAAGTTGATTTAGTGACATATTGGTTTCCTACAATCGATTCAGGCGGTATAGGTGCCCTTCCGATTGACCGGGCTGTGCCTTTCTCCTATACCGATACTCAGTACTGGTTCGGACAACATTTCGGTGGGTCCATCCCGGTGGAAACTGTATCTGCCAACTTTTCGGTCTTTTATGGCCTCGGACTTTTAGTCATTCTTGGTGAATCCGGGAATAGCAAAATCGGAACCACGGAATTCGATAGTCCACGAATCTCATATACTTTAGAGGAGGGTGGCATAGCCGGGCCGTCTGGTGCAAGAGACTTGGGAACAAGACCTTTTGGCGAAAATGTCGGGGTAACCGTTAATGTAGGAGCGGCTTTCCAATTGTTGAATAATGTTGGCCTTTATGGCGGTTATAATCTTAAGTTTTTTTCGGAAGACGAGACTGATTTCATCGACAGTTCAAAATTTCATGGACCTTTCTTCGGGATTAACTTCAGGGTGAAATAGTGATTGCCTTTTTTTAGAAAGACTTCGGGCCTGCCTTGCGGCAGGCCTTTTTACTTCTAATTCATTAAATTGGGAAGTAACCTCGAATGACATCAGATTTTTTTATACAGCGGCTGAATATTGCCGGGTATCCGTATTACCGAACTTTTTAGTAGCCCAATATGCAATAAAGCTCACCAAAAACCCCCACATTATATACCCCAATCCCGTGTCCGACAGCCACTCCGGTTGCAACGGTTGTAAAACACCGTTTTTCTCCAAAAAATAAAAAATAAAAGTACTGAGGAAGCCTGCTGTAGCTGCACTTTGAACTTGCAGCCTGGTTGCATTTTTTCGAAAAAGGGCGACCATTGGGATAAATATTGTGGTGGTTAGGATACCGGAAGAGAGATAAAAAACGTCCCACAGCGAATCAGTGAAGAGTGCATATATATAAGCTAAAATAACCGTCCCCGCCGACATTACCCGGGCGACAATTCTGCGATCAATTGTTTTCTTCCTTTTCGCCAGGTAGGGTTCAATAATATCATACGAAAGCGATAAAGCCATGACATTGCTGCAAGTGTCGATGGTAGACATCGATGCTGCAGAGAGTCCGACGATTAGTAGGGCAGTTAAGAGTGCGGGTGCATGGTCTCTAATCAACAGTGCAAATATGGCACCGCCATCGCTTAATTCGGAAGGAATCTCAGCGCCGCTTGGAGGGTAGAGATAGAGGGCTGCGAGACCGATCACAACGGGGAGGCCGGCCATAAAAACGACAGAATTAAAGGCGGCGATAGCCACCCCTTTACGAGCAGTGGCATTCGTTTTCGAAGCTTGCAGGCGGAGCCAGATATCTGTTTCAACTGCCCAACCGGGCAAATAGGCCAGCAGAGTCAAGGCAACCAATGCGGGTCCAACTGCAAACATTGAAAGCGCGGTTGAATCGGATTTTGGCGGCGAAGGTAGCGAGTTGAAAACATTACCCAGGGACTCTTGAGCTAACACAGCGTTGCCAGCCACCCAGGAAATACTTATGACAAAAAAAGCGACGAGTGCAAATTGTAATTTATCAGTGGTGACCACGGCTGCGAACCCGCCCAGGAAGGAATAAAGCGCCACGACCACGGCTATGAAAGCCAGAATCAGATGAAAAGAAACATCCAGAATCGGCGAGAGTATTTTTGCAGCGGCAAAAATTTCTGCGCCGCCCCAAACCAAAAATACGAAAGCAAGCGGGAGGGCTAAATAAGCGCGGACACTTTGACCGAATCGCTGAGCGACCATTTCCGGTTGTGAAAAGGCAGGTAACTTGCGAAAATACGGAGTCAAAATATAGTAAATTACCATGACAATCAGCCACGGAATGGCCAGAAGCCAGAGTGCGCTCAAACCGTACCAGTAGATCAGTTGTACCGCATATACACACGACCAACTGATAGACATAAAGCTGGCTGAAATGGAGAGCCCGGTTGCCCAGGGGCCGAGAGATTTGCCGGCCGCCCAAAAATCAACCTCAATTTTGGAAGCCGCTTGATTGGATCGATAGCTGCGCCAACCGATGTAAACGACAAACAGTGCATAAAGAATAAAACCTAGCCAGTAAATTGAGGTCATGTTAGAAAAAGCTACATACTTTCTTTTTGCCAGTAAACATCGTCCAGCCCATTTTTGAAATTCTCGTATCTTGCCAGGACAAACAATGTATCAGAAAGCCGGTTCAAGTACTTTAAGACGGATTCACCAAGCTCTTCCTCTTTAGAGAGCTTCACGACAAGCGATTCAGCGCGGCGGCAAACACAGCGCGCCTGGTGCAGAAACGCCGATACTTTGGTCCCGCCGGGAAGGATAAAATCTTCGAGGGGCTTTAATTCTTCATTCAGTCGATCCATTAGCTCTTCTAAAGCGTCGACGTGTGCACTTTTGATTTGCTGCATTTGCCATTTTTTTTTATCTTTTTCAAGAACACAGAGATCCCCGCCGAGTGTAAAAAGCTCATGTTGGATATTGGTAAGCGTGGTTCTGACATCCACGCTTGGCTCAAAGGAAATGGCGATTCCGATCACCGAGTTCAATTCGTCAACAGTGCCATAGGCCAGGATTCTGGTAGAGTCTTTAGCGACTTCCTGACCGCCGCCCAATCGGGTCGTTCCTTTGTCCCCTTTTTTGGTATAAACTTTAGTGATTCTCAGGCCCACGGTCTCTTCTCCTTCCCGGATGAACTGTATTAAACTCTTAAAGTTTAGTAAAATTGTTATGGATAGATGATTCGAATCAGTAAGGTGAGATTTAATTCTTGACTTTTATGCGATTTTTATTTATTATGGATGCCGAATAAGGGGCCGTAGCTCAGTTTGGGAGAGCGCATGACTGGCAGTCATGAGGTCGAGGGTTCGATCCCCTTCGGCTCCACCAAAGCTCAGGGGCTGTAATACTGAATTTTTGCAGTGTTGCAGCCTTTTTTTGTGTCTAAACCAACCTGACCAAAAGGTACTCACCGGTGTCAAAAAGAGCAGGCGGCTTTATGACCTTTTCACACAAGGAGCACTTATTTAAAAGAATATATCTGAAACCGTTTTAAAAATCAATAGAAATCCTTTTCAGGGAGTCAAAGATATTTTTCGCCCTACCTAGACAATCATTGGTGATTACAGATAATCTCAGTGTCAATAAATACTTTTTCTTCCACAGATTGAGAGGAGGTGTTGAATGCGTTCTAGGGCCAGACAATAAAATAATTTATATGTATGTTTTTATAATGTTTAAGTAGAGAATTAGATCGTGATTCAACTGCTCTAGCCGACTGAACGACACCTCAATTACTTTTTTCTACATTTTTCTTGACATTTAGTTGACAAATGCTTACTATTTCCAGAATGTTGTAAAAACAACATAATTAAAGTTACTCTGTAGTATATTCAACATAGTATGTCGTGTGGATTTCTTTCATATAACAGTGGATTCATTTCCTAAGTAAAATAGTCAAAATCGTAAGATGAAAAACCCGATTTATCTGATTAATAATCGATATAATTCACTTAGGAAATCCGAAAAGAGCGTTGCGGAATTCGTGCAGAAACACATGGACGAAGTGGTACTTCTGTCTCTACAGGGGCTTGCCAAGAAGTGCGGTACAAGCGATGCTACCGTCCTTCGTTTCTGCAGATCGTTGGGCTATTTAGGATTTGCCGACTTTAAGATCTCTTTGGTTCCGGAACTTCTGCGCAGTGGTAAGAAAACTTTTCTGGAAGTAGACGGAAACGAGAACTCTGGGAGCGTCAAAGATGTCTTCCGGCGGAATTTTCAGCAGCAGCTGGATTCGACATTTAGAAATTGTGAGGATACAATTCTACGTTTGGCTGCTTTTCATATTTCGCGAGCGAACAAAATTTTTATCATTGGTTTGGGTGGTTCGGCAGGCGTCGCCCATATTTTCTGTGATTCTTTAGGAAGTCTTGGCATCTTCAGTAGTTTTCTGGGGGACCGGTCCATCATTCAGAACGCGGTTCCCACGTTGAATACGGATGACGTCGTAGTAGGTATCTCGCATTCAGGTGAAACGGAGGAAGTCGTGTCGGCTGTCAAAAAGGCTCAGGACTACGGAGCGATCACGATTTGTATAACCAATTTTTCACCTTCACCGTTAGCGGATGTTTCTCAAATCACACTCGTCACGAGTGTTCCCGTTAATTTATTAGGAAGCTATTCCTGCCAGGCCAGAATCTCTCAGCTGGCAATATTGGAACTGGTACTTTATGAACTTTCGGAAATGCTGACGAAAAAGAATTCTCCAAATCATCGTCAAGCCATAAAAGTTTGAATTTCTAACTAAGGTACAAAGGCACATCTATAGGGAGTTATCTTATCATTTACTGATATAACTTTTCAGAAAAAGGAGGTGATGTCAAAAAGCGTGGATACAAGTAATAATAGAACTAACCCGTTGTGCAGGTTCTATTATGTTCCAAAGAACTCTCAGCAGAGGCACAATTTACGATCATTCGCACAACGGATTATAACTAACTAAAAGGTTCACAATTTTTAAGGAGGGAAAATCATGAAAAAAACCATGATTGTCCTATTTTTCGCTCTCTTTATAGGGATGGGAGGAACAGAGGTTAAAGCTAATGTTTTCGCCTCTTCGGTAACGGTCGACTTCAACGGCACCTTTCCAGCAACAATTTCATACAATCTAAATCAGGCTGCGACTTCGGTCGTTATTACCATCAAAGATAATTCTGATGGAACGGTAGTCCAGACTATTACCATCGCATCCGGTGAGAATGGCGCTTTTGTTGGCTTTAATGACGTCGAATGGGATGGCTCACTGGCTGCAGGGGGTACTGCGTCCAGCGGTATTTTTACCATTGAAATCGACGCCAGCGACAGCGTGGGTTCCGACGGATTTGAATTGATCAGTTTTGAGACCGGACCGGACAGTTGGTATTGGAGTTCTTCAGGCGTAGCATCCAATAATCGTCAAACCAACCCTTACTTCGGCACCATTTATGTAACCGAGCGTACCGGCGGAACTTCGAGCAATGCTGGCGGAATTCGGACTGATAGAGGATTATATCAACACGATTCCTTCGGAAGATATCTCGGTTCTCAACAAAGTATCGCTTATGCTGCAGGGAATTCTGTCATTGCTTGGGAAGACTTCGGTGGATATGAAGGGTCTCCATTTGGCGCAACAGTAGGCCCGGATGGTCGGGTTTACGTGTGGGTGCTCGCCAGTAATGCAGGTGCTCCCTATGTTAAGGATGGAGGATTGTCAGTCGGTGATGGTGAATGGTCGACAAGTAGTGTTGAAACCATCCTGGATCATACGGATCTTTCCAACCACGGCGCGATTTCAGATGCCATCGTTGTCGGCACAGGTGCGAACCGGATGCTCTATACTGTCGAACAGGATACAAGCGGAAGAACAGGTTCTGATAATGATAAGGTTGATGATGGTGATGGATTTGATAGTGCACAGATTAAGAGTTACGCGCTTGGAGAATCCACCGGGCCCTTTACAGGTGCCGGAACTGTTGTAATTCCGACGTCAACTCTGAGTCATCCATTCCGTATTGAAATGGACTCAGCTGGTTATCTGTATGTAGTTCAGCAGGTGTATGACGTCTTGGCTGTAGCCAATACTATCTACGGGCTAAGTAAATGGGATATTTCAGGTACGCCCACTGAAATGTGGCATGTGAACCTAGATGCCGCACCACCGAATGATAGTACCGCAAATGCAAATAACGCTCAAGCAACAAGATTCAACGGGCTTGCTTTGGATGAGCTGAAAGGTCGCGTATATGTAACACGTAAGAGTACTGCAAGACCGCTGCATAACGTTATTGGCTATGCAATGGATACAGGTGCTTTTTGGAAAAGTTTTGCCTCTGCAGAATCAGTAGTTGGCGGAGTTGTTTCAGATATTACGACAGGAGGAGGAAGCGGTAGCAGCATTCGCGATGTTAACGTTGATGCAGCCGGCAATCTATTGGTTGTGAACAGTTCGTTTGAGGCGCTTAGAATCTTCTCGCCTCCGGATGGAGCTAATAACTTCAATACTTATAGTCCCTGGGCTATCGACGTTGATAATAGCGTTGTTATTCCCACCCCAATAGATTTTTCAACGTCAGTTGATGAAAATATCAGCAGTGTTCCGGCGCGTTTCTCGCTAGCCCAGAATTATCCAAATCCATTCAACGCCGGCACGGTGATTAAGTATTCCCTGGTCAACAGCGGCGAGGTGAGTTTGGTTATTCATGATCTCCTGGGTCGGGAAGTCGTTTCCTTGGTAAAGGGCAGACAGAGCGCAGGCACACATACAGTACAATGGTTCGGCCAGGATAATAAGGGGCAGGATGTAGCCAGTGGCATCTATTTCTACAAACTCACCCTTCGCTCGAGTGATGGTACGGGTAGCCCGGTTAACTTGACCAAACGCCTCCTCTATCTTAAGTAAGAAGTTTTTTGATCCAACTTTTTACGCCTTGGGGTAGCTTGGAGTGCAGCAGAATCATGCGAAAGGTGAGGATGCCATGCTTTCTCACCTTTCGCATTAAATTTCTTTGAGATACAGAGTGCTTTTTGATAGCAAATACTTTTTGCGCGACGAATCGTTGAAGGACGAACGGAATGAGAAAATACGACAAAATTTACAGACACGTTATATGCTTGTTAATCATGTTATTCTTTGCACTTGCCCTGTTCATGCCAGTGTCCGGATTGCATGCCGGCACCACCGGGAAGATAAAGGGACGTGTATTTGATGCCCAAACCGGCACACCTCTGCCGGGAGTCAATGTTCAAGTTGTAGGGACAAATTTAGGGGCAGCGACTGATTTAGACGGATTTTACATAATTCTGAATATCACTCCAGGTCAATATCTGCTTAAGGTGTCTTATATTGGCCATGCATCATCTACGGTGCAGGTGCAGGTCGTTGTCGACTTGAGTACAACGCAGGACTTTAGACTAACTCAGGAGAGTATCGAAGTTGGTGAAGTAATCATAATCGCGGAGCGTCCGGTCGTCGAGATGGATCGCACCAATTCTGCCGCTTTTATGAGTGCCGAGCAGATCAGCGAATTGCCGGTGCAGAGTTTGACTGATCTGGTGCAACTACAAGCTGGAGTTGTCATCGATTCGCGTGGCGGTATCCACATTCGGGGAGGAAGGACGAGTGACATCGCCTATTTAGTGGATGGAGTCCCCATAAGTAACCAGTTTTCATCGGGTGGCGGTAGTTTGGTTGGCCTCGAAACCGGCAATATTCAGCAATTACAGGTCATTAGCGGCACCTTCAATGCCGAGTATGGCCAGGCCCAATCCGGCGTCATCAATATTATAACGAAAGATCCAGAAAGGACTTATTCAGGATCGGTAACCGTCTATACTGGAGACCGGGTAAGCAACAATAACCAGATTTTCTCGGGTGTGAATGAACTGCGTCCCTTCAACGAACGCAACATCGAAGGCAATATTACCGGGCCGATACCGGGCATCTCAAATTTGGGCTTCTACTTTTTCGGCCGTCAGAATAAAGATGATGGTTTTTTGTTTGGCGAACGCCTGGCCCGGACCGAGGATGCGTGGAACATAGCAGTTTACGAAACCTGGTTCAGGAGGAGATTCCCCAATGATCCAGCGGTACAAAATAATATTATTGCCATACCGGATTCTCTCCTGACCGGGGATGGTGCGTTCGTGCCGATGAGTCCACGGGAACGCCTTTTCCTGAATTTCAAACTAAACTATCGGATCAGCCCGTTGCTGCGGGTTTCGTACAGCTATTTCTTCGAGAATGTGGATGGCAGGATCTACGATGATAATTTTCGGTTTACGCCCGGCGCCCTGAAGAAATTGGCAATGCGAAGCCAAATTCATCTACTCAACATCAATCATAGCCTGAAGGCAACAGCTTTTTACAATGTTAATTTTAGTTACACCACGCGTCGGGAAGAAGCATTCCTTTTTGACGATATCGTTGACCCTCGTCTGCAGACTGTATCACCGGCCCGGGATCGCTTTCGCCTGGGCGGCACCAAATCAGGTTTTGACCGGATTGAGACCGACAAATTTTTGGCTAAAGCGGACCTCACCTGGCAGTTCGACAAGTACAATCTTCTCAAGTTTGGCGCCGAAATCACAAGACACCGCGTCTTTTTCAGAAGCCTTACGCCCGAATTTTCCGATGATGCTCAATTTAGTTCAAATTTCTTCCCTTCTAATGCATCCATTGCTTTCGATGAATTTTTGGCGCAGTCACGGCGAGCATTGTTTGTACCGCCCCAGACGACCGTTACCGGTGAAACTGGTTTTAGCGACCTGCAGTACGAACACAACCCCATAGAGTTGGCGTTTTATGCACAGAACACCTTGGAACTGAATGAGCTCATTGTCAATATGGGCTTGCGCCTCGACTGGTTCCGCCCGGATCATCAAGTGCTCGAAAACCCACGTGTCAACCCAGTCGTCGGCAGTGTTAGCCTAAGTAGTGCTTCACCTCTCGTGGCTGCCAAGATCCGTTCTCAAGTAAGTCCACGATTAGGCATTGCTTTTCCAATCTCGGATTTAGGGGTCTTTCACGTTGCGTATGGTCATTTCTTCAAAACACCGCCATTTGAGTTTATCTTCGATAACTCGGAATATAAAGTGAACGGTGTCAATGGACCCATCGTTGGCAATCCGGATCTCAAGCCCCAAAAAACAATTGCATATGAAATCGGCCTGCAACAAGAAATATTCGACAACGTCGGATTGGATGTGACACTCTTTTATTCAGATTTTCGCGACCTCGTTGGTTTGGAAGTGATTCGGCAGATTGGTAATTTCAGCAGTTATCTGCGCAGAACCAACGCAGCCAATGGCACAAACAGAGGATTCACGTTAGCGTTAGAAAAGCGTAGCGGCGGCGGGCTGGTTTCGGGCTCGCTCGATTACACCTTTCAAATTGGCAAAGGCACTGAATCCGATCCGGACAACATTGCTATTATTCAAACTGCGGGCGCTGCCGGCGGAGTTGTCGAAGATGCGGTAACACAGGTTTTACCATTGGACTGGGACCAAAGACATACGCTAAACGCGACTTTAACCCTGGGAAACTTGAAATCCTGGTCGCTCAGTTTTATCGGGCGTCTATCAAGCGGCCAGCCCTTTACCCCGGAACTTCTGCGTTTGGATGTAAAAACCAAGTTCAAAAATACAGAGAATAAACCTTTGCGTCATAACCTGGATATGTTTCTGAAAAAGGATTTCCATATTGGTACCAAGTCAGTGTCTTTCTTTCTGCGGATATTCAATCTTTTCGATCAAGCCAATGAGGAGATCGTTTTTCCGGTCACTGGCAGAGCCACCCGGGATCAGCGATTTTCCGTTGAGGAACAGTTGGACCGGAACAGACTGGTCGGACTTTTTACCCTTCAGGATGTCGATACCCACCAGGACTGGTTCTCCGAACCACGCAGAGTTCAGCTTGGGTTTAGCATGAGTTTCGGGTCGGGAGTACGTTAGACGCTAAATTGAGCGATTGGCTTTTGGCGATTAGCTTTTAGCTGATAAAATTCAATGAGTTAAAATAGTTATTGTAAATCACCTGACAGGTGAAATGATAATTACGACGTAAATTCTAAAAAATGGATGCAGGTTTTATTTTAGGTAAATGTATTCACAGAACATGTCACCTCTACTGGGTTTCTGGCTTGCTTGATTTTCGATGTGCTATAGACATGTCACTGCGCTGGGGTGATCTATGGCAAAAGATCTCACCCGTGTTGTTGACCAACGCCGTGGGCGTGGAATATTTTTAAAAATGCTCATGCTAAACCTCAAAACCCCGTAAGGGTGACATATTGCTCCCACGTAAAATTGAACCTGCCCAAAAAAATAACAGCCAAAGGCCAAAGGCCAATTGCCAAATGCTAATGGCCAAAAGCTAACAGGAGAAAATATATGAGAAGTTCTGTGAGAGTCTTTGGCGTGGCTTTTACATCATTGGTAATACTAGGTATCGCTACCGGTGTTCTGGCACAGAAGAAGAGTGAAAGCCCAAAGCTATCCAAATCATTGTTCAACTTTTTCCTCAATCGCACGGGCATCCATACCGGCAACCTGATTCGCACGGCTTATTCTAACTTTGGTAATTTAGGAAGCCGGACTCTCAAGGAAGCTCGAATGGAATGGCCGGTAGGCAGCGGCGTCACCTATGGCTTTGAATTCATTTTTTGGGTTGCCTCGGAAGTGGTTACGGATGGCGGGGATACGCTGCACATTATTAGTGACCGGTACACTGGCGGCAGTCGGGATGTTCCTTCGCCCGAGGATCATAATTGGGGATGGGAACCACTGCCGGGCTATTTGAATGACGGTGAGATTGTGGGAGGCGTGGACGAAGATCTCAATGGCAACGGTGTGCTGGATGAAGGGGAAGATCTCAACAACAACGGCCTGCTGGATAGAGAACTGATCAACAAGGTAGAATACCCTGCGATGAGTCATTTGCCGCAAACCTGGCCGTTTGATTGGCCGGCTGGCAGCTTTCCCGGAGAACCGGGAACGCGTCGCAATAAATGGAATGGTCTTTTTGGCGCTTTCGTGCGCGCCGACCAGGAAAGTTACTATGTTATGGATGACCGGAGCAATGATGAATTTCCGTACTTGCCGTTTCCCGATGATGCCCGGCCATTTCTGCTAGGCGGCAGGCGTGGGGTTGGACTGCAAGTGGAGGTACGTAACTTTCAATGGAGCAATCCGCTCGCTGAAGATATTCTTATTACCATTTACAAAGTCAAAAATGTCAGTGAGAAACCGTTGAATAAGAATATTGTCGGTATGTATGTGGACGCAGATATTGGTCAGGGTGATCCCGATGATGACAATTCATCCTTTGATACGATAGACGACATTACCTACCAATGGGATGAGGAAGGTCTCGACCGTCAAGGGCGGCCGACCGGGTATTTCGGCTTTGCTTTTTTACTGAGCCCGGGTCTTATCGATGGCATCGATAACGACGAGGATGGCATGATTGATGAAAGTCAGCAAGATGGCATCGATAACGATGGCGACTGGATGCCGTTTACGGACAGCAATGGCAATGGCATTTGGGATTTCGAGGATTTAAACCTCAACGGTTTGCTCGATACGGATGAAGACCTCAACGGCGACGGTATTCTTGATTTGGAGCTGCTGAATGACGATGTCGGTTCTGACGGCCTGGGGCCGTTCGACCCGGGTTATACCGGTTCCGACCCCGATGACACGGAAGGAAATGGCCAGCCGGATCTGGGGGAACCAAATTTTGAGTTTACGGACAACGACGAAATTGACCAGATTGGCTTGACCAGCTTTTTTAGTGGCGGCGTCGGTGGGGCCTTTGTGCCAACTGATGACGAGGACTATTGGCAGACTAAAATACAACCAGGCTTTTTTAACGAGGCGGCGTCGGGTTTTGATATCGGTTTTTCCTATGGCAGTGGATTTTTCGATTTGCCGCCTGGCGCATCAGAGACCTTCAGTATCGCCAGCTTGTTCGGCAACGACTTCGAAGATATTTTGCGTAACAAAAGAACGATGCAGAGGATTTTCGACGCTGATTTTGATTTCATTAAACCTCCTGTAAACTCAACCTTAAAAGCAGTTGCTGGCGATCGCAAAGTCTTTCTAAGCTGGAACGACACTGCAGAACGTTCACGCGATCCAATTTATGGTAATGACTTCGCAATGTACAAAATATACCGCTCAACCGACCCATTTTTTAATTCCATCAAATCGATTACCGACGCCTTCGGCAATCCCATTTTGTGGGAGCCGATTGCACAGTTCGACGTAAAGGATGGTCTGGTTGGTCCGCACCCCATTCCGCTCGAAGGACTCGGAGTCAGCTACGATATGGGCAGCGATACCGGCGTTCAGCATTCCTACGTCGATACTGACGTGGATAATGGCCGGACCTATTATTATGCTGTGGTTGCGGTTGACAAAGGCTATGACACGGATTTTTTTGCGCGTGGCATTTCCGAAAAAGAAAACCTTTCCCCCATCTCTCCCAGCGAGTCCAGCAAGAGAATTGAAGTCGATATTCTTGGGAATGTTCTTTCTCTGGATCGAAACGTGGCGGTTGTGGTACCCCGCGAACCTGCAGCCGGACACCAGCCCCCTGAATTCGAGTCCGGTGTGCAGCATGTAGCTGGAGATGCGACCGGGAGTTTTATTCCGGTGATTGTCGATCCGGATGAAATCAAGAGCAGAACTTATGAAGTCGTCTTTGTGGATGATTCAACTTTGGCGCATCTTACCGCCGAGTTCACTGTTTTGGATCGGGTGACGGGTGAAAATTTACTTTCAGGCAATGCTGATCAATTTGGCTCAGTCCAACTTGAAAAACAATTAGTAGATGGATTAAAATTTATTTTTAACAATGACGAGATACCGGAAATCAGCAGTATAGACTGGACTGGTAAAAGTAATCTGGGCATTAAATCTATTATACCTCAAGTACGCGCTCCCTTTGATTTCGAAATTCGATTCTTTGATGATTTTGCCGACACTTCCTATGCTCCATTTAGTCGGTTCCGGATTCCTGTGAAATTTCAAGTATGGAATACCACCGACAACGTGAAGTTGGAATTTCAATTTGAAGAATCTGAAAGCGGCAGAGACAGCACCATAAGTGATGGAGATGTCTTGACGGTGATTGCGGAACGGCGGGGCAGAAATCTCTCGACCACCTGGAAACTTGAATTTAATATTACAACGGGGCTGGAACCGGTATTGCCCAAACCTGGGGATAAATTGCTGATAAAAATCCGCAAACCTTTTTCATCACAAGATATTTTTGAATTTTCTACCACGGGGTGGCAAGCTCCCGCACAGGAAAGAGAAAATGTGCTGGATAACATCTACGTCGTTCCCGATCCTTACGTTGCGGTGAATGCTCTCGAGCCAAAGCAGTCGGCCGCTCTGTCCGGACGAGGCGAACGGCGGATCGATTTTGTCAACCTGCCGATACAATGCACCATTCGTATTTTCACAGTGAGCGGACAATTGGTGGCCGTAATCGAGCACGAAGGATTTCGGGACAACGGAC
>Ga0209988_10000149_pt1 | contig 38184 bp, 32 predicted proteins | sample N075metaG_FD_183115 | JGI IMG/M metagenome (GOLD analysis project Ga0209988, IMG submission 183115) | Deep subsurface microbial communities from Kermadec Trench to uncover new lineages of life (NeLLi) - N075 metaG (SPAdes) (version 2) | ecosystem: Environmental > Aquatic > Marine > Ocean trench... | reverse complement strand
CACGGGAACGACAAGCTGGGGGCCGGCGACTGAAGCGATTTCCGGGTCTACGCCTTTGGTCGAGATTTCAAATGGCGCTCCCTCTTCCTGCAGGTAGCCGATCATTTTCAGGAAAGCAATGTAGTCCTCGCGGCACGACTCCCCGCCTGGTCTTTCGCGGTGCCAGTCATCGATCTGCCGCTGCAGCTCATCCCTGACACGAAGCAGATCACGGTTCAATGGCGCCAGGTCGTCAATAATGTTCTCAAGTCCGGCCCAGAACTCTCCGGCATCGAAATTGATGGCCGGCAATAATTCTTCTGCAACGAAAGCGTAGAAGGCGGGCTCGACGTTCAGGTTGCCGACGGATTGCCAGTCATTGCTGGTCGAAAGTTCAGGCAAGCTTGCAGTCATGGCGTTGGCCCCGGGTTATGCGACAAATTGCTCTTCTTCCGTGCTGCCGTTCATTGCCGTGGTCGATGACGAACCGGCCATGATTGTGTTTTGTACCGCGTCGAAATAACCGGCGCCGACAAATGACTGATGTTTAACGGCGCGGAAGCCGCGCTGCTCATCGGCAAACTCCATTTGCTGGAGCTGCGAGTAGGCATACATCCCGTCCGTCTTGTACGCGCTGCTTAGCCTGAACATGCTGGAGTTCAGGGCGTGCCAGCCGGCCAGCGTAATGAACTGGAACTTGTAACCCATTGCTCCCAGTTCCTCACGAAAGCGGCGCATCGTGTCGTCGTCGAGATTGGCCTTCCAGTTGAAGGATGGTGAGCAATTGTAAGCCAGCAATTTATGCGGATATTCGGCATGAATTGCGTCCGCAAACCGTTTTGCCTGGGCGAGATCCGGTTTTGAGGTCTCGCACCAGAGCATGTCAGCGTAAGGGGCGTACGCAAGACCCCGTGCGATTGCCGGTTCGATGCCTGCGTTGGTGCAAAAAAAGCCTTCCGCGGTTCGTTCGCCCGTGATGAACCGGGCGTCGCGTCTATCAGCATCGGAGGTGATCAGGTTTGCGGCATCGGCGTCAGTCCGCGCAAGCAAGACGCTCGGCACACCCAATACGTCAGCAGCAAGACGCGCCGCGACCAGTTTTGCGATCGCCTCCTGCGTTGGCACCAGCACCTTGCCGCCCATATGGCCGCACTTCTTCGCCGATGAAAGCTGGTCTTCGAAATGCACGCCGGCGGCGCCGGCCCGAATCATGCTCTTCATTAACTCGAAGGCGTTGAGATTGCCACCGAATCCTGCCTCGGCATCCGCGACAATCGGTGCCAGCCAGTCAATGCTGTAATCCCCGTTCAGACTGTAAATCTCGTCGGTACGGAGGAATGCGTTGTTGATCCGCTCCACCATTTTTGGCACCGAATCGACCGGATACAGGCTCTGGTCCGGGTACATCTCGCCGGCACTGTTGCCGTCGCCAGCAACCTGCCAGCCAGAGCAGTAGATCGCTTTCAGGCCTGCCTGGATCTCCTGAATCGCCTGGTTACCGGTCAGCGCACCGAGCGCACACAAGGGCTTGTCCTGGTTGACCAGTCGCCACAGCTTTTCCGCACCCTGGCGCGCCAGGGTATGCTCTATCAGCACCGAGCCGCGCAGTCTGACCACAGCAGCGGCGCTGTAGTCGCGCTGTATCCCTTGCCACCTGGGGCTCTCCGCCCACTCTGATTCGAGCCTGGCGATCTGTTGCTGTCGCGTCATGGTGTACTCCCCTCTGGCGCCTTTGCTAAATCACAATGCGGTGCAATCCCTGTTAACGAGAGGTATAGTAGACGCCCGAATCAAGTAATTTCACAATAGAACTTTCACACTGTTAATTTTACAGGTTCGATCGATGCCACGCAGCCATAGCCTCCTCCGCAAAGCACATTTCCTGGGCACCAAGATCCGGAGCCTGCGCAAGCGCAATCACCTGACGCTGGAAGATCTTTCAGTACGCTGCATACAAATTGACCGTGAGAACGCCCCTTCGGTGTCTTACCTGTCGATGATCGAGAACGGCAAACGCGTCCCGTCACAGGACCTGATGCAGGTGATAGCCGAAATTTTTCAAAAAGACATCGACTGGTTCTTTGACGAGACCATTGCGGACATTGCCATCGAGCCGGAACCCGGGTCGGGGGGCATCCGCGGCATGCCGCTTGAACCTGGCTTTCTGTTTTCAAAGGAACTACTGCAGACCGCGATCCCGGAGTTGCTTTCGCAAACCGGCACAACCGGCAGACAATTTGCACATCTCCTCATTCGTGCTCACCAGGAATCGAATCAGAATCGATTTCCGGACCTGGAACGTGCCGCCGAGAGTGTCGGAAACAAGCAATTTCCGTTGAGTATTGACGATATGTTCAATCTTGCCGCAAAACTCGGTCTGAAAATCCGCTGGTTCGACCAGTCTTCGTTCAGGGACAAGGGAGACACTGAGCATTCGCTGGACACGCTGGTCCGTTCGTTTTTTGACGCTCCCAATGTCGTCTTTCTCAACAATATCCTGCGAGAAATGCCCGATCGTCTCAAGTACGACCTGGCAAATCACATAGCCCACCGGGTATTGCACGGAGGCGACGGCGCGCGGGCACCACAAATATCCGGAGGCAGAGTTTCGGCACGACGGCATGATGCGGAATCGCCCGACATGGATGCGAAGGACATTCTCTATGCCTGGCGCGATTTTGAGTGCAGCTATTTTGCCGCGGCCCTGCTCGGCCCGAAAATACCGTTTCGACAGTTTCTTGCGCGCCACTCCTATGCCGTCGATGCCGGCAGCAAGGTCGAACTGTCGACAACACTGATCATGCGGCGAATGTCGAGCGTTTCTCCGTACCGGCATTGGCACTATTTTGATGCATATCCGCCAGGCAACCTGCGTGCCGTATATAGGGGCAACGGCATTCCGTTGCCCTGGGGAAACATGCGCATGGTCCTGGATCCCTGCCAGCACTGGGCGGTTTTCAAAATGCTCAACACCCGGTCGAAAAAATCCTCTGCGCAGATTTCGATTCTGCGAAATGGCGACGACAAGCGGCTCTATTGCTGTGAATCCATACGCGGCCGGGACGCCGCCGGCAATGCTCATGTCATGTGCACCGGTATCGACTTGGCGCCCGCGCTAAACGCTCAGGGTTTCAACGCAGCGGACATTATCGGGCAGATCGAGTCAAGCTGTGCCAGCGGCGGAGGTGCGGCACCGATTCCTGAAGAAGCCCGCCGGAAACTCGAGAGCGTTGGCAAAATTCTGAACATCGGCTGGATCGCCGCCGGAGCGGCAAAAGATGCGAGCATTATCTGCCCGAGAAGTTCCGCCTGTCCGCGCGATAAACCTTGTGTTGGCAGGCGCGCATCGCGGCTCAAACCACAGATCGATGAAATCAGGGAGAAGTTGGTGGCAGAGACCGCCGTCTAATTGTAGGAACCCGGCCTGCCGGGCGATAGCACACGGCTAAACGAATGCACTAAAGATCAATCCGCACCGTCCATTGGGACAGTGTTTGTCGATGCAGGCGGATTGGGAGCGAGCTCCTGCAGGCGAACTCCTGCGGCGGGATATTCGAATCAGGCCGGGAAGAATTCGATCGGCTTGGTCGTCGTAATGGCTTCTACGTCTCTCGCTTCGAAGCGGAACATCTTGATGCGCTGTACGAGTTTACGCTCGAGATCTTCATCGCCGAGTTCACTGGATATAATCTCGCAGAACGTGACCTCACCGTTAGGCGCAATCGTCAGGCGCAGCACCAGCTTGCCCTCGAGGGTCGGATCCATGCGCAATGCACGATTGTAGAGCGCGAAAATTGCACCCTTGTTCCTGTCGAACACGAGCTCGATTTCCTCGCGGCTGCGTGATGCCTTGCCGCTGGATCCGGTGCGTCGTGCTCCGCCTGCTGAGCGTCCGATCGACGCAACCGGGCTTTCGATTGCTGTCGTGTTACGCCCTGCCAGCCCGGAACCGCCGGTGTTACGGCTCATGTTTGCAGTACTGATGCCGCGACTTGCGGTGCCGACCTTCGAGGTAATCATCGAGCGCAGGTTACGCACAGCCTGCCCGACTGAAGCGGTCAATGGGCGCTTGTCGGCAACCCTCTCCAGAATATTACTGTCTGTGAGTGCCGCAAGGTCTTCGGTAAACGGCAGCAATGCAGCCTGTGCCTGCCGGCGAGCAACCTGTTCGACATCAATTTCCGGCTCTGGTGCAGGCTCTGGTTCAGGTGGCGGTGGTTCGTCCGCAACCATCTCCGGTTCCGGTTCCTTGATTGCTTCCGGTTGCGGCTTGGGCTCGGGCTCTACCGGTGGTGGCGGCGGCCTTTGTTCCAGCAGCAGCTTCGCGATACGTGGCGGAATCTCGTTCACCGCGTTCGGATCGAGTGCGGGCGTCGGAAGCCATGGCCAGACTGCGCCCAGGAAGAAAGTGACGCCGAAGATAATCGCAAGCAGGCGCCTGAATTTCCTTTCCTGGCCCGTGTGCTTGGTCCAGGGCAGCCGGTACTCTCTGTAATAAGGCATGTCCAATCCGCAACTCCTAACCTGGATCCCTGCTCAACGAGCTAACGCGCCGCACCCGGCTGACCGATCCCGGCCAGCTTGTCCGAGCTCTTCTGTAATACAGCCAGTGATATCTGCCCGTATTCCGAATCCGTGCAAGTCGCCATCACCTTCTTCAGCAGGCGGTAGGGAATATCCTTGTCGGCCATGATCGTGACCTCGCGGCCCGCGATGTCATCCTGTGCTTCTTTGCGCAGCACCCTGTCATTCTGTGACAAGAGCGCCTGGCGCAGTTCGGGAATATCGTTTCCACGGAGTGCCATCACGTCCGCAACCTTAACGACCGGTTTTCCCTGCACGATGATGTCTTCCTCGCTAATCAGGATGACGACCGTCTCCTGCGCTTTTTTCTCGGCGATCGATTCCGGTAACTGAATATCCTTCGTATTCGGCAGCACTTCGACTTCCGATGAATTGACCAGCAGGAAGAATACGAGGATCGTAAAAATATCCATCAGCGACACGAGATTCAGGGCACCAGCTTTATGCCGCCTGTGGCGCGTTTCCATGCGTTTTGCGCGTCTTGACTTGTGCATGCTTCAGGCTCCGTCAACGCTTGGTGCGTCGCCGATCGAAATATCAGGAAACAGGTCGCTGCGCAGAATCCTCCGGTCTTTAATCGTTTCCTCGACCCGCACGCGGTCCATCACCTGCACCAGCGTGTCGTAAGGAATGTCCGATTCCAGCAAGATCGCTGCCTCGGTCGTTTCCGGATAACTCTGTTTGATTTCTGACAGCTTCTGACTCAGTGCTTCGTAGTCGTATCCTTGCTCGGTATTGGGATAGATTCCCAACGCGCCGATGTTTCGATCGCCGACTTCGATCTGTCCTACCCTGACAATCACTTCCAGTTGAAACGTCAGCTCCTGCGGATCTACGGGCTCGGTAGAGGGGCCTGGCAAATTCAGTTCCAGAATTGCCACTCGCGAGAAAACCGCGGTTATCAGCAGGAACGGAACCAGGATGACCATCAGGTTCATGAACGCCGTAATGTTGAGTTCAGTCGTTTCAATGTTGCGATGGCGGCCTCTGCGGCTACGTCTCATTATCAGGCTCCGGAGGGCTTCATCTGACGCTCGGTAATGGCGTTAAGAAACTTAACGCTTGCCATCTCGAGGCTGTCGACAATAGTGTTCGTCTTTGTCTGCAATAGCGCGTGTATGAGGAGCAACGGAATTGCGACCATGAGACCGAACGCGGTCGTGTTCATCGCGACCGATATACTGGCTGAAAGCAAGTCGGCTTTATCCGCAGGATTTGCATTCGAAACTGCCGTAAATGCTCGAATCAGGCCGATAATCGTACCAAGCAGTCCTAGCAGGGTGGCAATGTTCGCGAGCGTGGCGAGATAGTGCGTGCGTTTTTCGAGACGCGGCAGCACCTCCATCAGGCTCTCCTCCATCGCCTTCTCGACATCGTCACGGCGTCGCGCAGACTTAACGCGATAGAGGCCGTAGGTCAGGATGGAACCGATGGCTGCTTTTGATTTGGCAGTGAGCGCTGCCGCTTCCTGGAAATTACCCGCCTTCAGATAAGGCACGATTTTTTTCCAGAGCGCGCGGTTAGTGGCTCCGGACATGGTCAGATACGTCCAGCGCTCGACCGCAATCGCCAGTCCCAGCGCAAACACGATCAGGATCGGGTACATGAACAACCCGCCCTGTTGGAAAAAACTCACGAAACCGCTTAAAGCGTCCATTTGGTGACTCCTCTTCTAAATCAAATCGTTTTGCAAAAACCTCAGACTACTTTTCGTCTTTACCGTACAGGTCGTGGTAGTAATCAACCTGTCGAATAAACTCTGCTCTGTCGATCGGTGCCAGCACTTCGTCGAGCAATGTATTGACGGGTTTCCCGGTCAAATCTCCCGGGTCAGACTTCCGCCACGGGACGATGTAAAGCACCTTCGGTAATTCCTGGTTGCCGGTAATCTCGGTACGTGCCAGTTCCATCTCGTCCATTACCCGGTTACCCGTTGTGCTTCTGCGTATGTCCTGCGCCAGCACTGCGCTTGGAGCAATGGACTCTGTCCGCTGCCCTGCCAGCAAAAGCTCCGCAGACGACAGACCTGGTTCGTTTGCCTCTCGTTGCGCTGACAGAGCTTGGCTCGACAAGCCAGGTTCCAGCCCATCGCTCTGTGTCGCCGGGGGCTCGTGCCCCTTGACTTCGCCCGCGGACGACTCCTCTGCTGCTGCAGCAAGTCCGGCTGTGGCCAGCAGCAGCAACAGCAATAATCTATGGAGAATCGTCTGCATGCCCGTTACTCCGTCACATTAGCGGTTCTTTGTGCGACGCCGATGCGCCGCTTCAGATCCACAATCCATTTCGTGACCTGGTGGTCCTCGCCGGCAAGCGCCTGGTAGCGCTCGTAATGCCGTAATGCGGCATCGAGACGCTGTAAATAGAGATCATTAAGGACGCCCAGGTTATAGTGTGCCAAGGCATAGCCGGGGCTGGCTGTGACGGCCTTCAAATAAGCGGATTCTGCCTCGAGAAACTTGCCCTGCCGCCGCAGCAGCATGCCAAGCTGATTCAGCGCGACCGGATGCTCCGGGTCGAGGATCAGGGCATCGGTCAGGCTGTCTTCCACCGCTTTGTCGTCACCCCGGCCGGCAAAGATAATCGCCAGGTTGACGTGCCCACCGGGGTAGTCGGGGTAGCGCAGCAGAAACTCCTGGAAACGGAGCTCAGCATCGATGATGTCGCCGGCCGCCATCGCTGCCACTGCCTGCTCATATAGAGTTTGTGCTTTGGATGGCACATCTCGCGTCCCTATCAGCCGCCCGTCCGGACCCGTGCGCATGTCCTTGGTGCTGCTTACTCGTTTCGATCCCGGACCCGTGGCACAACCTGCCAGCACCAGCGCGCTTAGCACCAGCAGAGCAAGGCTGTATTTTTTGCATTTGTCAGTAAAGCGCCGTAACGACATTTTCGCTGCGCTCCGTTTTTGCGTATCGGGCTGGCACCAGGTCTGCCAGCGCCGCAAAACTTTTTCTGATCCATTCGTCGTAAACACCATCGGCCGTCCGCGCAGCATTTACCTGGTACAGTTCGATGGCTTTCTCCTCGAACGGAAAGGTCTGCTCTTCAAGTAACAGGTCGTATTGCTCAAGGGCCGCCTCATCGAGGTCCCGCGGCCGCTCGGAATCCATCAGGTCCTTGCTGAACTGCTGATAAACCTCACCAAGCCGGAAAGTTGCCGCAGTTGTCACCTCTGCAACACCGTATTCCGCTGCAGCGCCGTACACTTCCAGCACCTCTTCCATGAGTGACTTCTTGAGGCCCAAGCTGTCGGCGAGCGGCTGCGTGATCTTCAGGGCCACGAAACTGCGGCGTACCGGTTCGGCGAGTTCCAGCGATGCCGTCGCGGCCAGGAACCTGGTGCGGTCAGACCGCTCTGCACCCGCGCTCGCATCGACGCGAACCATGTCACGAAGAATCTGCGTGCGGACTTGTGCATTGCCGTTAATCCCCGCTATCTCGAGCAGCCGGAATCGCGCTTCGATCGACTCTGAAACCGGCTTCGGGTAACGGGCGAGGATGTCCTCCAGAACGTCCTGCTCCTCAAGCAATTGCACACTGTCCTTATAGAGGTCAGCCGCCTTCCACAATGCTTCCCGGCGCACTTCATCGGTGCTTGCTGTCGCATTGGCGATGCGTACGAATTCGCCCGCCGCCGCTGCGCTCCGTCCGGATTCAAGGTAGGTGACCGCAAGTTTGCGGGTAACATCATCAGCAAATTCGCTGTCCGGGTAATCGCGGCGGAAATCTTCGAGTACGGTCGCTGCGAGCGTCCACGAGCCCATGGTTATGAGCGCCGCTGCAGCGTCGTATTCTGCAGTCGCCCGGATATCTGATTCCGGCACCGCCTGACCGAGCCGGCGGAAATGCGTCACCGCTGATTCCAGGTCGCCAGCGTCACGCGCCAACTCACCCTGCTTGTATATCGAGGAGGCGATTCTGTCCTTGATGTCCTGCTGTGCCTGCAGATCATCAGCCGGCGTAAACGGACGCAGCCTGTAATAGGCCTGCTCCGCCTGGGCGAAATTATTCAGATCGAATTGCGAATGTGCGATCACCGTCCACGCGGTGCGCGCGAGCGGTTGCTGTACCGGCGGCTGTTTGTTGACGACAAGCTGGCCGACTGCGAGGGCAAGATCGAACTGGTTTTGCGCAAACAGATCCTCAGCGACCGTTGTCAGCACGGCGCCGGATTCCGAATGTTCCGGATAGGTGTCCGCAAACTTCAGACCGCTGTCGATGTACTGCCGATGCCAGGCAGACTTTGCCGCGCCCTGTAATTCAGCCTCGTGCCTGCGATAAGACAGAATGGCGGCATACGCGGCTTCGGCAGAATGCTCGTGCAGCGGATATTCGTACGCGGTGACCTCATATTCCACAGTCGCAAGCTGGAAGTCCGCGCTTTCAAACAGGATTTCCGCAAGCAGGAAGTTGGTATTCGCAGTATCAGGCTCACGCGGGAAATAGTCGAGATACTTGCGATACCAGCGAGCAGCTTCCTGATAATCGCTGCGCTTGCCTTTGCCCTGTGCTGCGGCGTGATAGTACTGCGCGAGATCGTTGAGATTGTCTTTGAGATGCGCGGCAACGGTCGCATTCTGTTCGCGCGGATTGCGCAGCCAGAACCCACTGTCCATGCCATAGCGCTCGACAAAACCTTTCTTGGCCTCAAGCACCAGTGTCGGGAATCCGCCGCGCTTGTATGCTTCGATGACCTCGACCTGCAACAGCGGTGACTTCGGGTGGTAAGGTTCCTGATCGGCGAATGCCTCGTAGGATTCTGCGGCGTCAACAAAACGTTCCTTTTCGAGATACAGATCACCAAGATTCATATAGATGACGTAGGTGTACTCCAGATGGCCGCGTGTGCTCAGGAAATCGCCGATACTCTCGGCGCCGTCCATATAGGAAAAGCTGATACTCAGCACGCGGAAGGTATCTTCAACAAGCTCCCTCTCGGCCCGGCTCAGGTCCTGCAGGCGCCTTTCGCCGTCCTGCATGGCAATGCCGGTCACTTTGCGATCCAGCAGATCAAAAAACGGCGTCAGGCTGGAATCGTACTCGCCCAGTTTGAACTGTGACCAGCCCAGTTTGTATAGCGACTGTTCGTAAAAACGCGAGTCTTCACCGTAGGTCACGACACTCTGATAGGCGGATTCTGCGTCAAAATAATCCTTGCGCAGGAACAGCATTTCACCTCGACGGAATTGCACTTCGTCGATGAAAGTTGTATCCGGGTATTTGCCAACCAGTTCGTTGAGCACGCGCAACGCGTCGTCTGTCTTTCCGGAAATCTCGTAGGCTCGTGCGAGCTGATACAAAACGGAATCATTGCGGCGGTAATCAGGATACGCTTCAAGCAACTGATGAAACAGGCCGACGGCGCTATCGTAGAGTTCGTAGTTGAGCCCATCGATATTGGTCGCAAGCTGCTCCGCCTCGGTGGCCTCCAGTTCGAGATCACCCAGTCGTCGCATCGCCTCGGCACGTAATTCCGGATCATCGGACACGAGATTCAGGAATGCCCGGTAGTTGTCCCTGGCCTTATTGGTGCTGTTTACAATAATCGAGCCGGGTCGAACCTCGACAGTCTTGCGCTCAAGGCTTGCGATCGTGTCCCGCTTTTTGATTTTGTCAGCCGCTGCTGTGGACCCCCAGACAAGGGACAACGCCAGCATCGTCAATAACAGGAAACAGATTAACGTGCGCAGGATCATCGCGAACCAAATCCAGCGTCAGCTGTGGCGGTTGCAGCCAGATCATAAATTGCGGCCAACGCGAATCGCGCTTGCACAGTGTAGGTATCCAGCCTGTGCTTTTGTGCCCGTAATTCATCGGCAGCGACACCGAGCATGAACACGCGCTGCCTGTCCATCACAATTTCGACCCGAGCTTTCAGGTCGTCGATTTTCGGGCTCAAGCCACCGACACGCCGGTTGAATTCCGCGAACAGCAGTGGCTCGTTGCGCATTGCCTCCTCGACCTGTCGTCGCGACCTGCTGCTCTTGACCAGCGCCTCACCTGTCTGCCGCAGGTCCCTGCGTATCTTCCACAGGCGCGATTTAAATTCCTTATCGAGATCCCACTGCAACACACCCCTCAGGAGCATGACCTTGTCGCGTATCTCTTCTGCTTCGGGGATACTCGCCTGTAGCGCCGGGTTTCTTTCGAGGGCGATAATTTCACCCCACAGATCGAACTCACGTTCGGTCGCGAGCGCAAGTGAGTCGGCACTGCCTTCGATACTGTTTAATCGCGCATCGAATTCCAGTTTGCGCGCGGCCATACCGTCGAGGTCTGCCTGCCCGAGACTTTTTTCAATTCGCGGCAAACGCTCGTTGTACGCGAGTTCGCGCGTGTCGAGCATGTTGCGATATACATCGACGCTCTGTTGCCACTGGTCGAGATTTCGCAATAAATAACTAAGGTCGCGATAGTTTTTCAGCCCTTCCTGGAAGCGATGCGTCGCCAGCAGGTGTAACAGGAAGCGCGACTCAGGGGCCTCGGGAAGCGCTTCAAGTTTCCACGACCAGCCGGTCGTTTCCAGGGCATCCTGTGCCAGGAATTCGCTCAAGAATTCGCCACTCTCGATGCGATAAATGGCCTGGTCGATTCGACGGGTTTCTTCGTAGAACGCTTCGATGGCGTTCAGGTAGTGGTCTGCGGCCTGGCTGATCGAGTTGAGCTTGGCCATCGCGTAAGGAATGGCAAGCATCGATTCCTGAACCGCCGGGTCGAGCAAATCGCGATCTTTAAGTTCCATCCAGGGAACGAGCGCACGGCGATAGTGATCGACCTCGGCGTCGGCCCAGCCCACGCCGAGCAATGCCTTATTGGAAAACGGACCATCGAGGCGGACACGCTGCAGCGGTGCTTTCGCCGCAACCGGCTGCCCATCCTGAAGGTAGGCATAGCCCAGGACGAGATTCGCCTTGTCACGCAGCGAACTGAGTTCCTCGTTCTGCGGATTGATCTTGCCGAGTTGATCCAGAATGTCAGCAGCAATGTTAACCCTGCCGCTGCGCACCATCGCAACGGCAAGATTGAATTTCGCATAGCTGGCCCAGGTATCTTCACCTGGCCAGTCGCCCAGCAGGGCAATTGCCTGGTCATGCTGAGAGTTGTCGATCAGTAGCTGCGCTTGCAGCATGGTCCGCTCTGCCTCGAGGGGCTTCGGTAATTCGGTTTCGATCTTGTCCAGCGCATGCTGGGATTCAGCGAGATAACCACGCTGGTACCAGACTTTGGCAAGGAAAAACCAGGTCCGGTCACGAATATCCTGGTCGACACTATCGACGAGCAGCCTTTCGAATATCTCGGCAGCTTGCAGATGGTGACCATAGGAAAGATACAGGCCGCCGAGCAGCAGTTCGGATTCGTCAATGTGATTTTCGAGCTGTGTCTGCTTGTTCGCTGCCAGCAAGCGGACGATTGCTGGAAAATAATCTTCCTGGTAGAAGTAGAACAGCACTTCACCGAAGTGCGCGTCCTTTACAATCGTGAGTCCGGACTTGTCGTCAGCCGCTAAAGGCTGTGACAACATCGTGCCAGCCGCCAGCCAAAGCCATAGTGCTACCGTTATGAGTCGTCGGGCGATCAACGATCACTCCCATTCCTTGATAACAAACTCAGGCTGCTGTTTCGTTATGCGGTCAGTAATTTTCAGCTCGACGTATTTTGCGCCGATTCCCTTTTTGAAACTCATTGTGGCGCCACGACGATAGTCACGAACACCTGGCCCCTTGCCGGTAAACACCGCGACCAGTTCATGGTCACCTACCTTCAGGTTTTCCATATGCATGCGGTGTACGCCACCACGATGCAGTGCACTAACCTCACGCTCGGTATAAAGATAGTTGGAGACATCCTTGCCATCGATCTTCAGCTTGATGGCGTCAAGATCAAAATATTCGCCAACATCCATGGAGATAAAAAATGCGACCTGGGAGTTCGCTGGAAACAGTAGTTCCTCTTCGAGCAGAAACAGGTCCCGGTTCAGGTCGAGTACCTCTTTTTTGAGTGATTGCACATCCTGATCGAGACTGCGAAATTCAATCCGGGCCTGCGCCTCGCCAACTTCCATTGACTGCGCTTCGGCCAGCGCCGAGTCAGAATCAAGTGGCGCAAGATCCTGAGCGAATGCCGCGGTCACCCACAAAATCGAGCTTAGCGCGATACTGGAAAATCGTATTCTTGCCACTTTCGTGTCTCCTGCCAGCTGGATCCCCGTTACTCTCTGAGCAACGAACGAATCTCTGTCAAATATTTGTCCTCATAACCGGGTTTGTAGCCGTGATGGACGTGACGAATCCGGCCCTCGCGATCGACCAGAATGGTCACGGGCATGGCGTCAACTTTGTACAGCTTGCTGACGTCCTTATTCTCATCGAAGAGCACTGGAAATTTCACGCCGAGTTCCTGCACCATCTTCATGGCCCGCCGCGAATCGTCATCGATATTGACGCCCAGCAGGTTGAAGCCGACGTGTCGGTAGCGTCCGTACAGTTCGTCGAGGACCGGCATTTCCTGGCGGCAAGGTCCGCACCAGGTTGCCCAGAAATTGATCATGACCACGTCGCCCCGGTACTCACTCAATCGCAGGTTTTCTCCGCTTGCGCTCTTAAGCACAAAGTCCGGCGCAATCTGACCTTCCAGGCTGGAGGAGGCGAGGCTGCTCGCCGCAAAGATCACAAGAATTGCTCCTAGCAATGGTAATTTTAGTCTCTTCATGTTCAAGTTCCTTTTGTCCTGACAAGACGATCCCCGCAGCAGCGCCGTCGACGGCCACGCGTTTAAGTCATCTCCGGGCGCCGGGTCGGCAATCTTGTGGGCAGCACAGAAAAAGGCCGCAGAACCGCGCTACGGGCTGCCGCCACTGCCCAAAAGTGGCGATCGACACCAAGCCATAAGCCTCGCATGGTGACAGCCCGCAACGGCATGGGGAGTGATCATGGTCACAGATGACCCGTCCGGTCTGGCCATGAATGTGGCTGCTTATTGCGACACCGAGGCGGTGGCCCAGCGAAGCCCGCCCGTATTACGTTAAATCGCAAACGCATCGCCCGCGGGGCGGGCACCTACGACACGTCACCACACGCGCTATCGTAGGTGCCCGCCCCGCGGGCGATGCGGCTAGTCAGGAGGTTGCAGGCCGTCCGAATAGAACATCTGCCCGTCGGCATCGATGACGATGCCCTCGTAGTCCGGCAGGGTCGCTATAAGGCGCAGACCCTGGTCGACACCCATGACGAACACGGAAGTCGACAAGGCATCGGTCAGGACTGCATCGGGTCCGATGATGGTTGTCGAACGAACATCGCCCGCTGGTTGCCCGGTGGAGGGTTCGATAATGTGGTGGTAACGCTCACCGTCTTCCATGAAAAAGCGCTCATAATCTCCGGAAGTCGAGATTGCCTCGTTCTCCAGAGGAATGGTGACGGCAACCTGATCCGGGTCCCGCGGGTTCTGCACGCCGACCATCCAGGGTTGTCCACGGCGGTCACCGAGCAGTCGCGAATCGCCGCCGGCGGTCACCCTTGCATGGGCAACGCCATATCGCCTGAGCACCTCGATGCCGCGCTCGACTGCATAGCCCTTGGCGATGCCGCCCAGGTTGATGCGGACACCTTTTTGCGTAAATCGGATCGTGCCATCGCCCCGGTTGGGTTCCACGAAACGGTAATCAAGCCGCGGCAATTCTTCCGAGATCGTGTCTGCGTCGGGCCGGCGACCTGCCCTGAAATCGTAGTGCTGCCCGACACTGTCGTAGGTGATATCGAACGCGCCGTGAGTCAACACCGATATGTCCAGTGAGCGGAGAATCAGCGTAAAGAGTTCATCACCGACTTCAACAGGCCTTTCTGCGGCATCGCGATTGATTTCGGAAATTTTACTGTTCTCGATATAGGTGCTCATCAGGTTGTCGATTCGAGCAACTTCGGCGAACACGGCTGCGACCGCCTTATCCGCAGTTGCGGGGTCGTCGTGCCAGACGTAAACGCTGACTTCCGTACCCATATGAAGTTGCGCCTCACCAACCCACTCGGCGAGGGAAAGCCTTGAAATCATTAGGAATGCAAACACAACCACGACTAGTGTTCGCATCAGACAACGTTTATCCTTGCTGTCACAACTACACACCGGGGAGGTGGACTGTGATGTCATCCGTAATTTTCCTCGTGCTGATTGCCGCAATCGTCCTTTTTGCAATTGGCATCTACAATAGTCTTGTCAACCTGCGAAATCGCGTCAAGAACGCCTTCGCACAAATTGATGTACAACTGACCCGCCGGCACGACCTGATTCCAAATCTCGTGGAAGCGGTCAAAGGCTACATGAAACACGAGCGCGAGACGCTCGAAGCTGTCATCAATGCCCGCAATACCGCTGTTTCAAGTCTTGACGCCGCCAAACTGGACCCAACCAACGCCGCGGCAATAAAAGAACTCGGTGTATCCGAGGGCGCTCTCGGCGCTGCCCTCGGCCGCCTTTTTGCCCTGTCCGAAGCTTATCCTGATCTCAAGGCGAATCAAAACATGATGCAGTTTCAGGAACAGCTCACCACTACAGAGAACAAGGTCGCGTTCTCACGTCAGGCATTCAACGACGCTGTTCTGGGTTACAACAACAAAGCAGAGAATTTTCCCAACAGCATCATCGCCGGCATGTTCAAGTTCGAACTGGCGAGCTTCCTGGAAATAGACTCGGAAGAGAAACGAGAAGTTCCGGAAGTCAGTTTCTCCTGAGATTTCCTTCCTATTCCGCAACTGGATTACTGACGTGCAGTCTCACAGACCGTCATGAATTTTTTTGACGCACAGGATCGGGCAAGACGCTTCACGCGCTGGCTGGTCGTCGTGTATGTAATCTCGACCGTTCTGATTGTCGCCGGCGTCACGCTGATCGTCGGTGTCGGCCTGGACGCCGTCGGCCAGTACGACAACCCGGCGAATCCCGCAATTCTTGGCTTCACCGCCGTCGCTGCCACGCTCTTCATACTGGGATCTACGCTGTACAAGACGGCCCGCCTTTCTTCCGGCGGTGGCCGGGTCGCACAGGATATGGGCGCTACGCTGGTGCCACCGGATGTCCGGGATCCGTTGCGGAAACGTCTGCGCAACATTGTCGAGGAAATGGCCATCGCGTCCGGCATCCCCGTCCCCGAAATCTATGTGCTGGAGGAAGAAAGCAGCATCAACGCGTTTGCTGCAGGATTTACGCCCGGCGATGCCGCGATCGCCGTGACCCGCGGCACGCTCGAATTGCTGGAGCGCGAAGAGTTGCAAGGCATCATCGCGCATGAGTTCAGCCACATCCTTAATGGCGATATGCGGCTCAACATCCGCATGATGGGCGTGCTTTTTGGCATCATGGTTTTGGGCCTGATAGGGCGGATAATCTTGCGCAGCAGTTATCATTCGAGCATCGTGTCCAGCCGCAGAAAAGGCGGATCGTCAGGCATCATGTTTATCGGGCTTGGCCTCCTGATCCTCGGCTGGATCGGTGTTTTTTTCGCGAGAATTATCAAGGCGGCCGTTTCGAGGCAACGTGAATTCCTTGCCGATGCGTCGGCTGTACAGTTCACGCGACAGACTGACGGCATTGCCAATGCGCTAAAGAAGATCGGCGGATATTCCCGGCATTCCTATATTCAAAGCGTCGACGCGGAAGAAGTCAGTCACATGCTTTTTGCTGCTGGTATTGCCAGTCTGACCTCGATTTTCGCGACCCATCCGCCACTCATCGAGCGTATCCAGGCGCTCGATCCGAGCTTCCGCGAGATCGACTACCCGGACGTCGATCCGCGACACCGCAGGACCGTGAGGCAATCTGAACAGGCCGCGAATTTTGCAGGCGCCGAAGTCGCGCCACAAAACCCCCGCACAGTGACCGGCAATATTGCCGAGGCAATCGGCCGCCCGGAACCGCAACATATCGAATACGCACGGCGGCTGCGGAGCAATATACCGAAGCTGCTCTATGATGCGGCGCACGCACCCGAAGAGGCATTTCTCCTGACTATTTCGCTGGTACTGGACGAGCAGCTTGCCGACCGGCAATTGCAACTCATTGAAGAACAACTCGGCACCGAGCGGGCAGCGCTGGTCAGGGCTTACTTTAAGAAAGTCAGCGAGATAGGTCCAAGATACCGCTTGCCGCTGCTGGAAATCGCATTTCCCATGCTGAAGGCCCGGCCGAAAACGCAAATGGAATACTTGCTGGAACTGGTCCGGCGCCTTATCGAATTAGATGGTCGCATCGACCTCGGTGAATTCTGCATTTACCGGGTACTGGCAAGCCACCTCAGCCAGGCAGCAGATCCGGTTGCGGACAAAATTGGCAATCGCGTGCCCCGGAAAAAGGCTCGGCGCGCAGCAATCGATGTGATTCGGATAGTCGCCGACCAGGGCAATGATGATGAAGTGGCTCGCGAACATGCCTACCAGGCTGGAATCTCCACATTCGGTGAATGGGCCAGTGGGCACACGGAACAACTCGACGACGAGCAAACGGTCGAAGCTCTCGGCCGAAGCCTGGACGCATTGCGGCAGATGAACTCCGCTGGAAGAAAGAGCCTGTTACAGGCGGTGAGCAACACGATTACGCATGACGGCAAGCTGACAATTAGCGAGGCAGAACTGCTGCGCGCGATCTGTGCCAGCCTCGATTGCCCCCTGCCGCCCCTGTCTGTCAAATAAGGGGAAACTGTGCTTACCTGCACCGGTAAATCGCGATGAGAGTTCGCGACAAAAGGCGTAGTATGTAGTCATGGAACTCTCGGGAGAATTCTGACTCTGCTAGCAGAAAGCTGTTCGCCTTTGCGGCGACAGCAACGATCACCCAGGATTTTACATTTTCGGAACAAAATCATGCGACTACGCCAATACACACTGACCATCCTGATCTCAATGCTGATTGTCTTGCCGGCCTCCGCCGCAACCAGGGAAGAGAGCCGCGTTACGGACGCCACGGACGTCATCGATCAGTTTCTGAGAATTCCGGAACAATCAATTCCGCCGGCGCTTCTGTCACGCGCTTACGCCGTGGCCGTTGTCCCCCATGTATTCAAGGTCGGATTTGGCTTGGGCGTACGCCGCGGCAAGGGCATCCTGGTCATCAGGCAGGACGACGGCTCCTGGAGCAATCCGGCTTTCATTACCCTCACCGGCGGCAGCTTCGGTTTTCAGATCGGAGCACAGTCGACGGACGTCATCCTCGTCTTCAAGACTCGCAAGGGTGTCGACGGCATTACAAACGGCAAGTTTACGCTCGGTGCTGATGCCTCGATTGCCGCCGGCCCGGTCGGTCGCCACGCCAGCGTGAGTACCGATATTACGTTCAGGTCCGAGGTCTATTCATACTCGAGAAGCCGCGGGCTCTTCGCCGGCATCGCGCTCGAGGGCGCCGGCGTAACGATGGATCGCAAAGCCAATGCCGCGTTTTATGGTTCCGCGACCATTACACCTGAACAGATATTTTCAAGTTCAGGAAATGCGGCGCCTCAATCGGCAAACCAGTTTGTGCAGGTACTGACAGCGCAAACGCGCAGATTGCCGGTACAACCGAGCATGATCGGAGATGTTCCGACACTTACCAGTGCGTCCCAACCGCGATCGACAGTCACAACCTACGGCATGCCGGATCCTGACAAGGACAGCAACAAGCAGCAGAGCGTGCCGCAGTAGATCCGGAATACACGCACTGAGACGATGGGCGTGAGTGATGATTTTGCCCGACGCTCGCCTTGTCTCACACTCCCCTGAGACTATTTCAACAGGCTGCTAGTTGCAGGACGCTATCGAACAAGTTCAATCCTGGGTTCAGTTCGTGGGCCCAAACATTTATTTGCAGGCCGCAGCAATCGCGGTCATTTTCATTCTTGTTGGCAAGCTTGCCGATCTCCTGATTTCGCGAATCATCGCGAAGATCGTCAGCCGGTCCTCGACTGAAATCGACGACAATGTTGTTGCGCTGCTACATCGGCCGATTTTTATTAGTTTCGTGCTCGTCGGACTTGCGCTCGCAATCCGCAGGCTCGGTTTTTCTGAATCACCCCAGTATGTAACGCTTGGGATTCTGCGAACGATTGCCATTGTTGTCTGGTACACCTTTGTACGCGGGCTGGTTCAACTGCTGCTTAATTCACTCCGTCGAGGTCCGACGACAAAGTATGTGCATTCCAGCATGCTGCCCTTGCTGGATACGGTGATCAAAGTCATTCTCCTGGCGCTTGCGATCTACTTCCTGTTCCTTGCGTGGAACATCAATGTCACAGCCTGGATCGCTTCGGCCGGAATCGTCGGCCTTGCATTGAGTTTTGCCGCCAAAGATACGCTTTCCAATCTTTTCGCCGGCGTATCGATCATTGCTGATGCACCCTACAAAACCGGCGATTTCATCCGTCTCGAATCCGGTGAACGCGGCATGGTTACGCATATCGGATTAAGGAGCACCCGGATATTGACGCGCGACGATGTTGAAATTACTGTGCCGAACGGCATTATCGGTAATTCAAAGATTATCAACGAGGCGGGCGGCCCATCTGCCAAGCACAGGATACGAATTGCAGTTGGTGTCGCTTATGGCAGTGATATCGACCAGGTTATTGCCACTCTGTCCGGCGTCGCAGCCGCGAACTCAGATGTTTGCAACGTACCCGAATCACGCGTGCGATTTCGCAAATTCGGGGAATCGAGTCTCGATTTTGAACTGCTGTGCTGGATTGACCATCCGGTTGATCGCGGCCGGCTGATACACGAACTCAATTGCGCCGTCTATAAGGCGTTTGCAGAGGATGAAATATCGATTCCGTTTCCACAACGGGATCTGCACGTCCGGACGATGCCGCAATCGTGACATCGAACCACGTTGCGCGTGGCCGTGTTATTGGGGGTTTTCCTGGCGGCGTTTCAATTCTTCCCTGATCGATTCAATATCGCTGCCAACGCCGGTATCCGGTTCCACATCCTTGGCAGGGTTCTCGACGCTCTCAGGTTCGGGCGGGGTGATCTGGACGCCGGGAGCATTGTCTGACGCGGCATTCGTTGCACTTCCAGGACCCTCTGCGAGGCCGCTGCCATCTGGCGCCTCCCCATCAAAGACGCCCAGGTATGCGGCTTCTTCTCTACGCTGCTGCGCCTCCGCGGTACGGCGCGTTGCCTCGGCCGCCGCTTCCTGAGTCCGTCGTAACGCCAACCGCTTGCGCTCCGACTGGGCCTCGAGATCTGCACGTCTCGCCCGTTCCACACTAACCTCCAGCCGGTTGATCGCGTCACGCGCATTGATGCATTCCGCCAGGTATTTCGTCTCGGATCGGTTCTGTCCGCAGCGCACCATGGCCGCCTCCAGCAGCCTGGGATTTTTCACGAATTCGGCCACGGAAACCGGCGGCAGTTCCTTGGCGCATGCCCAGAGCAGCAGCAGGCCGCTAAAACAGAAATTCAGACGCAAAGTTTTCATCGGCGGTCATTAATGTCATGCAGGTTGTTGCCGGGGCAGAGGTCATTAAACGTGGGCCGCATCATAACATCCGACGTCAAATCCACATTGTGGACGAGTTCGCAATTCGGCCAGTCAACCGATTGCGGCATGTTGCATTGAATCATAGCAGACGGACCAAGTCGCCAACTATCGCGACTTCTGACCAGGGAGGCGTCATGAAAAAGTCTTTGATTATCCTCGCGTTAACTCTCCTGCAAGGTGCCTGTGCGACGCAGGAGCCAGTGCACAGCACGACGACTTCATTGCCTGGTTTTGATGTTATCGGCGCCGAGATTACGATCCGCTATGAGCAATTAAGGGGACAGTGACCTTAATTCGGCATCTGCGTCCGACACCACGAATTGAATTAAGGTCACTGTCCCCTTAATTGCTATAGTGTCGCGGTGTCTGATTCGAATCAGTATTCGCTGCTGAGACAACGCCGGTTCGCGCCATTTTTTGTTACTCAGTCTCTTGGCGCATTCAACGACAATATTTTTCGCAACGGATTGATCATCCTGATTACATTTCAGGGCGTCAATGTCCTCGGGATGAATGCAAGCCAGATCGCCAATGTCGCCGGCATACTTTTTATTCTGCCTTTCTTTCTATTTTCCGCAGTAGCCGGCCAACTCGCGGACAAATACGAAAAGTCACGGCTGATACGAATTATCAAGCTGCTTGAAATCGGATTGATGTTCCTCGCCGCATTCGCATTCATCAACAAGAGTTACGTTGCGCTGCTTTTCGTTCTGTTCCTTATGGGATGTCAGTCAACATTGTTCGGGCCGGTGAAATATGCCTACCTACCGCAGCAGCTGGCAACAGACGAACTCCTCGGCGGCAATGCGCTGGTGGAATTTGGAACATATACCGCAATTATTCTCGGCTTAATCGTTGGCGGAATTTCCGTCGCGATTGATAACACAAACCAGACCGTGATATCAGCGTGTCTGATCGCTGTTGCCGTGATTGGCTATCTTGCCAGCCGCGGAATCCCGATGACCAGGGCAGCAGACCCGACGCTCGCGATTAACTGGAACGTCTGGACCGAAACCGGGAGAATCGTCAGGTTTGCACGAGAGAAACAAAGTGTTTTTCTGTCGATTCTCGGCATCTCCTGGTTCTGGTTTTTCGGATCGGCCATAACACTGCAGATTCCCGCGTATACGCTGGATATTCTGAACGGCAGCGAGGAAATTACGACTGTATTGCTAGCGGCATTCGCCGTTGGCGTCGGCATCGGCTCACTATTATGCGAGCGAATGTCGGATCGGCGGATTGAACTGGGACTGGTGCCGTTCGGTTCCATCGGCATGAGTCTGTTTGCTGTTGATCTCTACTTCGCACAGCCGGCGATGCATGTCATTCCCGTCAATACGGTCTCCGAGTTCCTTGCGCGTTCCGGTTCCTGGCGCATCTTGACAGACATGGCGATGCTCGGTGCCTTTGCCGGTTTGTACAGTGTCCCGCTGTTCGCCATGATGCAACAGCGCGCCAGACGCAAGCATCTGTCACGTATCATCGCGGCAAACAACATCCTGAATGCCATTTTCATGGTTGCGGCCGCGTTGTTTGCGCTGGCAACGTTGAATGCCGGCATGTCTATCCCGCAGCTATTTCTCCTGCTCGCCGGCCTGAACGCCATCGTGGCGATCACTATTTACACCTTGCTCCCGGAGTTTTTTATCCGTTTTGTCGTGTGGATAATCATCAACCTGCTATACCGGATTCGACCATTCGGGCTGGATAATATTCCTGAGAGGGGTCCGGCCGTGCTGGTTTGCAATCACGTCAGTTTTTTGGACGCGTTGATCATTGGTGGATCGATCAGGCGGCCGGTTCGGTTCGTCATGTACTACAAGATTTTTCAGATCCCGCTGATCAATTTCTTTTTCCGCGCCGCGAAGGCGATACCGATTGCATCCTCGAAAGAGGATGCCGATCTGCTTGAGGCAGCGTTTGATCAGATTGATGCAGGACTCGAAGCCGGAAACGTGATTTGCATATTTCCTGAAGGCGGCATCACACAGGATGGGGAAATTCAGCCGTTTCGGCCTGGCATCGAGAAGATCATTGCAGGTCGCACGGTTCCGGTGATTCCGATCGGGATCGGCGGGCTGTGGGGCAGCTGGTTCAGCCGGCGCAAGTCTGGCGCGCTGCGAAGAATTCCGGGCCGGCTCTTTGCCAGAGTCAATGTGCGTATCGGGCAAGCAGTGAACCCGGGGGACGCGACCGCCGGTAATCTCGAGTTGCTGGTTAGAACCCTTCGCGGACAAAACCGCTAGGAGTCTCGCCCCGTACTTTTTGTGTCCATTCGGCGATCAGGTTTCCACGATTGCCGAACAAAGCTGGTCCGGCATCGTAATCGAAATGTATTTCTGCGATCTTTACGAATCCGGTATCGCGGGTCAGCACCAGTACGCGATCATTTTCGTAATCCCCAAGCGGCGCCTTCTTATCGGCAATCACCTGGCGATCGAGCGCCATTCTCGATCCGCTGAGTGATTTAGGCGCGCGGATTGCATCGGTCCACACCAGCCCGGCGGGTGAAACCAGCGCCCGGTGAATCCATAACCCGGTCTTGAACAGCATGCGCGCTTCGCTGCGGCTGAATGCCATTTCTGTAACCGTGTCTGGAAGCTGCAACAGGGTCGTTCCAACGTGGCCGCTACGGATATCGAGCAAGCGTGCTTCATTGCGTCCGTCGACGATTACAATCTGTTGCCTTATCACAGAAAATTCGATCTGACGAATTGCCTCGCTACCCTGCCACACGTTTCGCAAATGCCAGTTGCCGGTGCGATCTGCATACAGGCTGCGCAACGCGCCACTTTCACTGCCAAGATAAAGCTGACCGTCGGCCGCAAATGTGAGGCCGGCGTGCAACTCACCAAGTTCGATATCCGCAAGCACGGCACCGGTCTCCACATTCATGATCCATGCGCGCTGTCCGCTGAGAATTGCGAGCTGTGCCGACGACGGTGAAAACGCCATACGGCCAACTGTACTGGCGGATGCGCTGCCGTAAAACGGCCTCGGCAGGCCGCTGCTGCCATCCCAGATGCGAACCGTGCCATCGGCCCCTGCGCTCGCAACCAGCGACGCATCATTATTGAATACCATCGCGACCACCGGACCACGGTGGCCAAGAAAGCTGATCTCTTCCCTCTCGGCGCCGATCTCTCCCGCACCGGCATCAATTTGCAAGATATGCACATGTCCCGAGCTGTCGCCAATCGCGATTCGTTCGCCGCCCGGTGAAATGACCGTGATCGTGTCACCCGATGCGCTCCATAATTGATGACCCGGCATGATGTCGGCGGACACCGAATTTGTCACTGACGAAGCAGTTGGCGGTGCGGTCCAGAATCTTGCGATACCATTCCGCGCTGCGGTAACGATCATTTTTTCGTCAGCCGAAAACGCCAGCAACATCTGCCCTCCTGCTGCCACGCCCGCATCAAGCAACGGTCCGGAAATCGCACCGTCGCTACTGCGATAGGCCTGATAACCCTGGCGAATGTTGCCGGCCAGGAAACGTGCACCTGACTGCGAGAATGCAATCTGCCATTCATCGCGGCTTGATTCCTGCAGGACCGGTACTTTCGGCCGATCAGTTCGCCACAGCGAAACGCCCTCGTCGCCATGTACGACACCGAGCGATTCACCGTTAGCGGACAGTTTGATCTGACTCGGTTGAGACGCGAGGTCAATTTGGGACACGAGTTCCCCTGCGGAAATATCCCAGATACGAACGGCGCGATCGTAATCGGCAACGGCAAGATGCCTGCCCGTCGCATCCATTGCGACGAGCGCCGGCGCGCCGGCAACACTGAGTTCGGCAACAACTCTGCCACTGGAGAGAGACCACAACTGAAACAGCGTGTCGATATCACTGCGGCGCGGTACCAGGAGGTGTTCGCCGTCGGCGCCGAGAATGGCGTCGGTACCGGCTGCGCCTACATCGAGCACGGCCGACCGGCGGCCACTTGCCGTTCGCCACATATTGACAGTGTCCTGCGTCGTCGTAACCAGGTACTCGGCATTTGCGCTGAGACCCAGGACTTGCTCATTGGCCGGTACCGCAATAGTCCTCGCCGCCTCGGCCGAATTGAGATCCCACAGTCGCGCGCTGTCACTTTGTAATGCGCGGGCGATCGCGTAACGGCCATCGGGACTGAACCAGAGATTTTCGGACGCTATTTCGACCGGGTCCGGGATATCGAGACCACGTTCGAAATTTTCAACGACGACCTGTGAATTCAGGCTCAGATTCCAGCCAACCAGGTGCCCGGATACGCCGGTGGACTCGTCCCTGAGACTCAGGCTCCAGGTACCATTCAACGGCTCGCCGATCAAAGGCGCAAGTTGCTCGCGGCTAATTCGGATTTCGTCATTTGCTGAGGACGCCAGCTGGTCAAAAGCCAGTTCGATTGTGCGGCCGGAAGGCGCAATCAACTTCATGCGTATATCGTCGAGTCGCGCATGGCTGACGTTAACAGTAAGCCCAACGCGATTCGCGAGCCCCCCCCGATCTATGACAACACGGCGAACCAGCGGTGTTACTTCCAGCGCTGACATTGTCCAGGGTTCACGCGCCTCCAGCGACTGGTTAACGAGCGACCATTGCAATATCTGTGCACCGCTGAAATACGTCAGCTGCATCTTCTCTGCATTGAATGCAAGGCCGTCCGTTTCCTGCACCGGATTCGTCGCCAACAGGTGGGAATAGTCGTCCCCAACCAGCGTCGACGCACGACGGCGACGTGCCGGCGTTGATACTACCAGCGATTCCAGGGAAGCGAGCAACGCGTCATCGCGCCTCCCGTCCCGCATTGCAGCGCCGACCTGGCGATCCCAATAATCAGCAAGAAACCCGTTTGCAAGTTCAATTGATCCCGGCAATTGTCTTGCGAACCTGGAAATATTAAGAATCGTCCTGCGGTCTGCCGCCTGCCGTGCCCGGTCTTCGAGTATCAACTGATACATGCGGTCAGCCGCATCGGCGTGCCCCGGGAATGACCGCAAATTTGCATAGGCGTCGGAAATCGTCTCAAGGTCGAACGTCGGTGTCGACATGATCCGCATGTACGGTTTCGGCAGCAACTGTGTATAAGCGAACGGTATTGCAGTCACTAATAAAACGACGACAGCGGCAATCGCAGGCCCTCGCCAGTGCAGCGGCAGGTTTTCGTTTGCCCACCTGGCTGTAAACACTGTTTCATATATTTTGTTTCGAACCGCAAGGTCTCCGCTATCAGTTGCTACGACGAGTCCCGTTGCCATCAGGCGCCGCTGGACCTTTGACTGGGAATCATGAGCTACCCTGATGCCCTTGCGAATCCGGCCATAGAGATTCAGAAGTGGCTCGTGATTCTTTTTATCGTCAACGACCAACCTGTGGAGATGACTCAGGTGCGGTTCATTGCGCGTTGCACCCCTCCCTGCAAGCTGATGCGTTGCAATCCGGTCAACATGGCCCCTGATATCGCCCGAGATTTGTTCACGGGCAACCGACCGTGCAAGTTTCTGACTGAGGTATGGCTGGCCCGACGTCCACTCGAAGATGCGATCAAGCGCCAGCCCCGCATCCACAATGGAGAGGTCAAGTTCCGCTGCAAATATGTTGAGATCTTCACGCGAGAAATCACTCAGCCTGATCTCTTGCGAGATCAAAAACGGCGACATCGTGGGATCAAGCACCAAGCTATAGGGATCGCATTCACCGAACATGGCAAAGCTCAGACGGGAAAATTCCGGCTCGGTTCCTCGCGCATTATGTGCGGCACGAATGCTGGCAAGCAAATGCTCGTCGAACGGCAAGTCAGCGACATACTGAATCTCATCGACGAACACAACGATTCGTTCCTGAATATTCTGAAGGATGATGTCAGCAAAAAATTCAACCAGCCGTTGCCGGTTACTGAGGATCGAGTTGTCCTGCCACCAGGTCTGGAGGTCGACTTTGAGCCGCAACTGCCGCAACAAGCGGTAGGCAATGCTGTAATACCAGCGGCCGGCATCGGAGCCGCCATCCCGCTCGCCGATTTGTGAGAGATTGAGCACGGCAACCCTGAAGCCGTTGTTTTGCAGACGTGCCGATATCGCCGCGATCAAACTTGATTTGCCCGTCCGGTCCGGCGCAATGATATGCGCATAGTTGCCGGCAACCAGCGTCTGGTAGAGGAAATCGTCGGCTGCACGGCGCACATAGCCAGGCTTTACGGCATGCAGCGGTGGTCCGACACTGAAAAATTCGCCAGTTTTGTCGGCCGCCGCCGATGAATCATTTTCCGGTTTCTCAGTCATCAATCAAAGCGACCCATGATCATCGCCCACTTATGAAGGGCTCCTGCGACACGGTCATGCAGCGACTTGCTGTATTCTCTTTGGTTGGCTCTAATCGCGGCAGCATATCGAGTTTTTCCCTAACCAGACATTCAAAGCGCGAGCGTGACATTTTGCAAGCACTTGACTCCAAGTTACTGAAAAAAGACATATTCGGGCGGGTATCGCTGATTCACTCGGAAGCGGGCCCGCTGATACGCAGGGACACGCGCGGCGCACCCGTTCCCGTCCGCTGGATCGCCCGGCGCCTGCTGGCCCGGGAGGCGCGTACGCTGGCCGTACTCGAGGAACTGGAGGGCATACCCGTGCTTCTTCGATCAGACAAAAGCACGCTTGATCGATCCTATGTGGACGGCGTACCAATGCAGGAAGGCCAGCCCGGGCATATTCAATATTTTCACGCAGCGGCCAGGCTCATTCGACGCATGCATCGCCTCGGCGTCGTTCACAATGACCTCGCCAAGGAGCCCAATTTTCTGCTGACAAGCGACGGCAAACCGGCCATCATTGATTTTCAGCTATCCTGGTGCGCGCGGCAGCGCGGTCCGTTGTTTCGGACCCTGGCGCGTGAAGACATTCGTCACCTGCTCAAACACAAACGAACCTACTGCCCGGATCGCCTGACACGCCGTGAAAAAACGATCCTCGACAACCCATCGATGCTATCGAAGCTCTGGATGATGACCGGCAAGCCAGTCTATTTGTTGATCACACGCAAGATTCTCGGCTGGCAAGACAGGGAAGGTGCGGGAGACCGCTAGCGCCGTCGACGGTTTTTTCAACATGCCGCCAGTTCGGTTATTATTGCGCAGCTAACACAATGCCTGTTATATGAGATCTGGAATGGACTTCTGTCATCGACACAATCTGGTAGATCCCGGCACGGCGAACGCCGAAAGAAAATTCGGCATCAAGGTTTCGCTGCCAGCTGGCGATACGTTTTCAGAGATTCTCGGCAACGATTGGCAACGTGTACACTGGTACACCAGCGAAATTGAGCGTGACAAAGCTTTCAACGACATGGCCAGCCGGCACGGTTACTACCGAACCACCGATACGCCCACCCAGGTACTCCAAAAAATCGTCCGCTAGCTTGTATCCCGGATTATCAGCGTTGTGGCGCGCCGAGGAACAGATAGAAGCTGGTAGAACCGCCCTCCGAAAATCCGGCTGCAAGAAAAAGCGGCCCCAGATACGTATCGAGCCCGGCAAACAGGCTGCCATTCACGAGCATCGAATCGAGGCTGATATCAGACCGGAACTGCCAGACGTTGCCGGCTTCAACTGAACCGCCGAAATAGAGCGGTATATCGAAGAGACCACCCCCGGTTTCACCAACCTGCCGGTAGTATATAATTCGGGCGAGTCCCAGGTGCGGCCCGCTTATCGCACCGCGTTCGAGTCCTGACAAGCGAAGAAACCCGCCAAGCGGGAAGAAATTCTGAACCAGATCGTCCGATTGAATCGTGGTCGCATACTCAAGGCCGAAGCGCAGAGTATTCTGCTTCCAGCTCCAGGCCGTCTCGATCGCCGATTCCACGATATCGAAATTGCTGTCCGCACCGAATCCCGGGCGCGATATTAGCCACTCGACGTTGATTTTAGTTCCGCTCTTGGGGATCTGCGCATCGTCGAAGGTATCAAGAGCGAGCTGTGCACGAGCACCCCCTGCATCGAAATTAAAATTCGACAAAACGGGATCGCCGACTTTCAGGCGTGCGTTACCGCTGCCACGAAACGCTCCCAGCCGAAACTCACCCCAGCGTCCGAGTTCCCGGCCAAAATCCAATCCCGCCTCAATTTCGCCGATTCGATAACGCGCGAAGCTGGTGTCACCACTGAACGTATTTATGTTGCTTTGCTCGAAAGAGATTCGCGGTGCAATGAAAAATCGCGAACCCCTGCCGAGCGGCTGATAGAACTCCGTAGCAAGCCGTGGATTAGTTCCGATCTGCAGATCGGTTCGCCACTCGGCACCGCGCGAATTGATCGCGGTGCGTGTCATGCGGACGGCTACATTGAACGCGGTCGAGCCTTCGAAGTCATCTTCAATCGAAATCCCGAACTTCAGAAAATTCGGACCCCAGCTCTTCGAACGGGTTTCGAACTCGACTCCCGTCGCATCTGCCTCCTTAATGAGGCGATAACTGGCCTGCTCGTAGCGCTCCATGCCAAACAGGTACCCGGCTTCATCGGCAAACCGGGAAGCGTCAATGGCGTCACCCGGTTCCGTCCGTATCCGCGCCGTCAGGAAGCGATCGGCCGGATGCCCGTCGTCGATTACTCGAATAAAATCGATGGTTGCAGGCGGGCCGGGGGGGCGCCGGCGCGCCACCAGAAACTCGCGGTATTCGTCTTCAGATACCGAGAGTTTTTTGAGTCGGTCTTCGATGGCGATCGTCGCTGCAGCGCCCGGTGCGATGGTCTGCGCAATATCCTGGAAATTTGTCGACCCATAGTCACCAAGATCAGGACGAATCAGAATATCGGCATCGCGCAGACTCGATAGTTCCCGACGGGTTTCCTTGCGAATTAGGATGGTGAGCATTTGCTCCGTTATCGCAAGCGCGGACTGAAGTTGTTCCGGCGGGTACAGCGGAAACTCGACATCGACGGCAATGATGATGTCGACATCCATTTCCCGCACTACGCTCACCGGTACGTTCCCGACAAGCCCGCCATCGACAAGCATGTGGCCGTCCACAACGACCGGCGAAAAAATTCCGGGTGCTGACATGCTTGCGCGGATAGCGAGTTCGATATCGCCATGCGATAACGTATAGGCATCACCGGTCTCAATGTCCGACGCCACCGCTCTGAATGGCGTAGGCAGATCATCGAAATCATCCACGTCATACACGTGCAACAACTGCGCCCGGAGAATCAGCGACAGCTTTTGCCCCTGGATAAGCCCCCTCGGAAGTCGCAGGCTGCCGTCCCGCAAGCCCAGCTCTAACGGAATGGGAAACGCGGCGTCGTCCTGTTTGCGCCGATAGCTGCGCTGTTCCCGTTTCGATTGGTCGGTGAAGGCATCCGCCCAGTCCAGAGATTCGATCAGTTGCTGCAACTCGTCGGGTGTCATGCCCGATGCATAAAGACCGCCAACAACGGCGCCCATGCTGGTGCCCGCAATTGCATCGATCGGGATACGCAGACGCTCCAGCTCTCTGAGCACACCGATATGCGCCGCGCCACGAGCTCCGCCGCCGCCCAGCGCCAGTCCAACGCGAGGCCTGTCACCGCTGATATCAGCGTCGCCGGGCTGAGCCTTGACATGCATCGCGATTGAAAGCGAAATGATTACGGGCATTGCCCGGAAGAAAGTGATTTTCATTTGCAACTCTTGCTAGTCAGTCGAATCAAAGCTGACAGAGATGATAATCCGAAGTGATCGGGTTATTCTCGTCAACAACGTGTTAACAGTTGATCAATCTCAGGTGAGTGTTTCATGGCAGATCCAAAATGTCCCGATTGTGGTGAATCCGGTATCGAAAAAATCGTATCGACACCAAGCAAAGAACAATCACGGCAGAATGCGCCGTGGTATTACGTGGCTCACTGTGAAAGCTGCGGCCACGTCTATGGAATATTCACCAAGCATGTGTTCGGCCGCAGCGGACCCCAACTCATTGTTGAGGGTAGAAAGTAGCCTCAGCCGACGCTCAACGCTGTATCGTGCCGGCTGAGGCTATCTCAATGGACTGGCGATTTCAGGCGGGCATTGTATTGACCCAATTCAGCCAGCTGTTGCTCCTTCTCTGAATTGTTCCAGTTCGACTCGCGCGCGGCAATCGCTGCGATTTCTTCGCTAATGCCCAAACCCTGGTCAGCCGATAACCCGGTCATGAGGCGGCGATGAACGATGTCTGTAAGGTTGACGGCGAATTCGTGACGCAGCGCGAACACCACCTCTGCCGCAAGCACTGTTCCTTCCTCATCCAAAGTACGTATCAGGTGAGACTCGTTAACGGCAAGCCCGGCGATTCGGCTGGCACGGCCACCATATATTCCAAGTAAACGATCGACGCCACTTTCGGACAGGCAATTCAATGCATCAAGTCTCTTGCGAGCCGCTTCTATACCGGTCGCGCCAGGCAGCGGCATCGTTCGTGTCTCGCAAGTGCCTGCGGCCCCGCCTTGCACCCGAACCGCGAGATCGACAGCCTGTTCCGCCAGGTTTCGATAAGTCGTCAATTTGCCACCAATAATGGAGACAAGACCCTTCGCAACCCGCCGGTGTTTCTTGATGATATGTTTGCGGGTAATCGCCGATTCAGGCCCCTTCTCGCGGCGTGGCAGTGGCCGCACGCCGGCGTAGGCAAAATGAATATCCTGGACAGTCAACTTTGCTCCAGGAAAAACCCGATTGGTCTCGTCAAGTAAGTAGCGAATCTCCTCTTTACTCGCTACAACATCTGCAGGATCTCCGTAATACCGAATGTCGGTCGTACCGATCAGGTACTGGCCATTCCAGGGAATAATGAAAAACGGTCTGCCGTCAGCCGCCGCTTCGATATAGAACGCGCTCCCGGGCGCACTCTCGAAACGGCCAACAACGATGTGACTGCCTTTCGTGCCGCCCATGAAGCGGGGAATTTCCCGGTTGACTGTCGCGAGAACCCGGTCGACCCATGGTCCCGCAGCATTGATTACCAGGCTGGTCGTAACTTCGGTTTCCTGAGCGCTTCCCTGCTTGAGGTAGTGAATGCTTTGCACGATGCCCTGGCTGACATTGATGCCGATGGCGGGACAATAATTTCGGACGTCGGCGCCAGCTTCTTGCGCGCCGATAATGTTTTCGAGTACCAGTCTCTCGGCAAAGGTGATTTGCGCATCATAGTATTGCGCAGCACCCAGCAGTCCTTCCTGGTTGATTCCCGGTTCCGCCTCGATGAGTTCATCCCTGCTCAGCATTTTATGGCGTGGAACATTTTTGCCGATCGATAACAGGTCATACGCGATCATGCCGAGGCGAACAATCAATTTGCTGCGCCGGCTTTGCTCGTAGATCGGGATATTCAGCCGCAGCCGTTTGACGAGATGCGGCGCAAGCTGCCGCAGCCGGCGGCGCTCACGAAGCGATTCAAAAACCAGTGGTATCTCGGCGTGCTCGAGATATCTCAGGCCACCGTGAATCAGGCGGCTCGACCAGCTCGAGGTTCCGCTGCCAAAGTCATTTTTCTCGAGCAGGAGCACGCTTAAGCCCCGGAGCGCTGCATCCCGCGCAATGCCAGCACCGTTAATGCCACCGCCGACCACAACAACTTCGTAATCAGGTTCGGCGTTCGACATCAGGGCCTGGTCTGACCGCTACCGCGCACGATATACTTATAGCTGGTCAGTTGTTCTGCCCCGACCGGGCCACGCGCATGGATTCGGCCAGTCGCTATACCAATTTCTGCACCCATTCCGAATTCGCCGCCATCTGCAAACTGGGTGGATGCATTGTGCAGGAGAATTGCGCTATCTACGTCAGCGAAAAAACGCGTTGCCGCATCAATGTCGTCGGTAACAATGCACTCGGTGTGGCCGGATCCATAATAACCAATGTGCTCCATCGCCTGCCTGATGTCATCAACGACACGGATCGAAATAATCGCGTCGAGGTATTCCGTCGACCAGTCTTCTTCAGTCGCGGCAACTACGTTTGCTACTAATTTTTGCACTTCGTCATCGCCTCGAACTTCACACCCGGCGTCAACCAGTGCATCAACGATGACCGGTAGCAAACGCTCCGCGGCATCTCTGTCCACGAGCAAAGTTTCGGCGGCTCCGCAGATGCCGGTGCGACGCATTTTTGCATTAAGAACGATATCTTTCGCCATTTCTAAATTTGCTGATTCATGCAAATAGACATGGCAGATTCCCTCAAGATGGCCAATGACCGGAATCCGTGCTTCATCCTGCACGCGTTTTATAAGACTCTTGCCACCACGCGGTATGACAACATCCAGGTACTCAGCCATTGAGGACAGCAGGTAACCGACAGCCTCGCGGTCTTTGGTTGGGACCATTTGTACTGCGGCTGGGTCGATCCCGGCGGCGGACAGGCCGGCAACGATGCACCGGTAAATTGCCTGGCTTGAACGGAAACTCTCGGATCCGCCACGCAAAATGACCGCGTTACCCGACTTCAGGCACAGTCCAGCTGCATCGGCGGTTACGTTGGGGCGGCTTTCGTAAATAATGCCGATGACACCCAGCGGCACCGACACGCGCTGGATTTTCAGGCCGTTCGGCCGCTCCCATGCCGCGAGCACCTGCCCCAGTGGATCAGGTAATTCGCTAACGGTCTCCAGTCCGCAGGCCATCGCCTCGATGCGCTCTTCGTCAAGCGCCAGCCGATCCAGCATTGCGCTGCTCAATTCCCTGGCCCCGGCAGCGCCCATGTCCTTCGAGTTTGCCACCAGGATTGCACCAGTTTGCGCGCGTATCTCGGCGGCAGTCTGCCGCAACGCTGCATTGCGTTGATCCGAACTGCAACGCCCAAGCGCGGCCGATGCAGCACGTGCCGCTTTGCCGATTGTCTCCATTGTCGCCGCGATCGATTGTTGGTCGAATGCAATGTTCATTTACGGTCGAAAAGCACCATGTCGTCCCGGTGCACCATGACTGACCTGCCACGATAACCGAGTTTGCCCTCTATTTGTTCCGATCGGCATCCCTTGATCACGATCGCTTCGTCGCTGGCGTAGGCCGCAAGCCCGCGGCCCAGTTCCTGGCCGTCCGCACCAACGAGCGTTACCGCATCACCCCGCCGGAAGTGTCCGATAACCTCAGTCATTCCGACCGGTAACAGACTGCTGCCGCTCTCGAGTGCCGCGGCAGCACCGGCATCCAGGCGCAATTCTCCACAGACCGCCAGCATGCCGGCAAGCCACTGCTTGCGGGCGGCCGCCGGTGTTGCTTCCGCAGCAAATACGGTGCACTTACCCCCATTGGCCAATGCGCGCAATGGCCTTTCGATCGCGCCGCTGGCAACGATGGTTACACAGCCGGCGTGCGTCGCAATGCGGGCAGCCTGCAGCTTGGTCCGCATACCGCCGCTTCCAAGACTACTCCCCGAGCCGCCGGCCATTTCGAGATGTTCTTCGGTGATGTAATCGACAGAACCAATAAATTGTGCTTCTGCGTCAGCACGCGGATCAGCAGTGTAAAAACCATCAACATCTGAAAGCAGTATCAGGCCGTCCGCCATGACAACTTGTGCGACCCGCGCCGCAAGGCGATCATTATCTCCGTAGCGCAACTCATCTGTAGCGACCGTATCGTTTTCGTTGATGATCGGTATAACGTCATGCTCCAGCAATTTCTCCAGCGTACCGCGCACATTGAGAAACCGCCGGCGCACTTCCGTGTCGTCCGGTGTCAACAAAACCTGCGCCGCATTAATATCGTGGCGCCCCAGAGCATCCTGGTATGCATGCACGAGCTGCACCTGCCCTGCTGCTGCGGCGGCCTGCAATTCCTCGAGCCTGGAACGCCGTAGATTAATGCCGAGTACATGACTGCCGATCGCAACGGCACCGGATGAGACAATCAGAACCTGGTGACCGGCCGCACGCAGGAATGCGACGTCCTCCTCAAGGTCATTCAGCCAGTCGCGATTAATTCGGTTGGCATTATCGACCAGTAAGGTCGAGCCAATTTTCACAATCAGGCGGCGAAGATCATTGAGAAACAATGTCGACATGCTCGGCGATAGTTTACTGAACTGATCGAAGCCGGTTTTTGGAAAACGAATCCACTGATGTACCAATTAAGTAAACTGTCCCCAAAATGCTAACCGGTCAAACGATGATGACGAACATAAGATGACAAAGTGACCTCGCCTTTTGATACTGCCACGCTGCCGCTACGAGCGACGGCTGAAACTTCGCCGATCAACGCCGCGGACGCAATGAAATCATCTATTTCGGCGAGTCTGCCGGTCAGTTGCACGGTGCAACTTACTTGCGAATCATCAAGGACTTCCGCACCGAATTTCCTGGCAAGCGCCAGCACTTTCGCATAGCCGCCGGTCGCGAGCTTTAGCTTGACGATGGCTAGTTCGCGCTCGAAATGGTCGCCTAGCGTCATATCGTGAATATTCACGACGTCTACGAGTTTGGCGAGCTGCGCATTCAATTGCGCAATTGCCGAGTCCGAGCCGGATATGACAATGGTAACCCGGGATACCGTCGGGTCATCGGTTGGCGCGACGTTAAGCGAATCGATGTTATAGCCGCGGCTCGAGAACAGCCCGGTCATGCGGGTCAGGGCACCCACCTCGTTTTGTAAGAGCACCGAAATGACGTGTCTCATTGCCAGTTAAATCCCGATAAAATATAAATTCGTATGTAACTAATGTACCCGGAGCACCCGGTGGATGGTGGCGTACTGACCGGAGTATTGCAATGCAAGAAAATTTAGTAAACACTCGCCGAAAATCCGGCACTTATGTGACTTTTAAAAAATATCATGGCAACGCTTAAGCCCGCAAACCAGCATCAGGAACACCCGCTGGCTGGTACACAAATGAGCGGCGCCGATATGATCGTTCAGGTGCTGGCGGACGAGGGCGTGGACACTATATTTGGCTACAGCGGTGGTGCCATCCTGCCTACTTACGACGCTGTCTTTCGTTACAACGACCAGCACAGGCAGGCCGACGGCTCACTGCCCATGCCACTGATAGTGCCCGCTAACGAACAGGGTGCCGGATTCATGGCAGCAGGTTACGCCCGCGCCAGCGGCAGAGTCGGAGTAGTCATGGTGACTTCGGGGCCGGGTGCAACCAACACCGTTACGCCAGTGCGCGACTGCATGGCCGATTCGGTACCGATCGTCGTTATTTGCGGGCAAGTGCCAACTCACGCAATCGGCACAGACGCATTTCAGGAAGCGCCGGTTGCGGCAATCATGGGCGCTGTCGCCAAGCACGTATTCCTGGTCACGGATACGAGCCGGCTCGAGGCTACAGTACGTACCGCATTCGAGCTTGCCCGCACCGGCCGTCCGGGTCCGGTGGTCATCGATATTCCAAAAGACGTGCAGAACTGGGAAGGCGAATTTACCGGTGGCGGTTCGCTGCCGCTGACCGGCTATCGCAGCCGGTTGCAGGCTGTCATCGACAACAAGCTCAGCGACGATGCCTGCGAACGCTTTTACAAGATGCTCGCCGAATCGGAACGCCCGCTGATTTATGCCGGCGGTGGTGTCATCAACGGCAACGCCACCAAGGCAATGCGCCACCTTGCCAACGCCTATGGAATTCCGGTGACGACAACATTGATGGGCCTGGGCGCCAGCGACACGACACACCCGCTCTCACTGCATATGCTCGGCATGCACGGCATGGCTTTCGCAAATTATGCCGTGGAAGATTGTGATTTCCTGATTGCTATCGGTGCCAGGTTTGACGACCGGGTTGCCGGCGACCCGCCCAAGTTCGCACCTAATGCAAAAAACATCGCTCACTTTGATGTTGACGTATCAGAAATTGGGAAAGTCAAACGCGTCAACTGGCATCACGTTGGCGTAATGCGGCAAGACCTAGATGACATGCTCGCCTACGGCCAACGCATCGGATTCCAGAAAGATTTTTCGACCTGGCACGACGAGATCGCGATACTTAAGAAAAAACATCGCCTGAATTTCGACCACGACAGCGAACTGATCCAGCCCCAGGCCGTCATCGAGGAAATCAATCGGCACACCGGCGGCAAAGCCATCATTTCGACCGGCGTCGGCCAGCACCAGATGTGGGCTGCACAATACTTTGATTTCAAGGAACCGCGTCTTTGGCTGACGTCCGGCAGCATGGGCACGATGGGCTTCGGCCTGCCCGCTGCAATCGGCGCACAGTTTGCGCAACCGGACCGGCTCGTTATCGACATCGATGGCGACGGCAGCATGCGTATGAATATCGGCGAACTCGAGACGGCGACCACCTACGAGCTGCCGATAAAGATAATCGTCTTCAATAACTTCGGCGACGGCATGGTCCGGCAATGGCAGCAACTCTATTACAAGGGCCGCATGTCGGGCAGTGACAAATCGCTGCGCCGCAAAAACTTTGTCAAGACCGCACAAGCCGATGGCTTTGAGTTTGCCCACAAACTGGACCGCAAAGAGGATCTACCAGCAGTTATTAAAAAGTTCATGAATTTTCCAGGCCCGGCATTCCTCGAAGTTATTATCGATCCGAACGCCGGCGTCTATCCGATGGTTGGTCCGGGACTGAGCTACGACAAGATGATTACCGGGGACTACATCGCCGACCGGGACAGCACCGATGACCATCAGCCTGATCCCAGCGAGATGTTCTAGTAAGAGAAGCCATCCGATGTCGTCAGAAAAATATTCAGGCAGTTGTATTTGCGGTTCCGTCAAATATGAGATTTCAGGGGAATTCAGGTTTTTCTACCATTGTCACTGTAGTCGCTGCCGTAAATCGACCGGCACCGGTCACGCCAGTAACATCATTCTCAATCCCGACGCTGCGGAGTGGACCCAGGGTGAGGATCTGATTGGCAGTTTCAAGGTACCTGACGCGGAGCGATTCAGAACGGTTTTCTGCAAAAACTGTGGCAGCCCGTTGCCGCGCGTGGCCCCGGACCTGAGTCTGGCAGTCATTCCGGCCGGCACCCTGGACAGCAGCCCTGCGATCAATCCAAGCGGCCATATTTTCTGCGATTCGAAAGCGGAGTGGTCCTGTGATGCGGGGGAGCTGCCGGGTTGGGCCGGGTATCCGTCCAGGCCTTGATGCATATTTCTACACGATCGAACTAAAAGTCAGTTCACCCGCTGACGCCTCATCATGTGCATCGGTGTTTGCGGACTGACTTTCATTGCACTAAAGATCAATTTGCGCCGGCCCATAGCACAATTCCGCCCAAATCAGGCAAATTGGGACCGAGTATCCCCAAGGTCCTGACTGATATAACTCAATCCCCGTTGTTGCAGCGGATAATCCTCTGTATTCTGGGCGGCCCGACACAATTCGAACATTCCCGGTGGAGCATACGAATGACTAATAAATCACTGATCGCCGTATTATTTTCAACGCTTTTCGCACTGGTTGCCTGCAGCGGATCCGAGCCGGAAGCGCCCCCGGCGGCCGAGCCGATGGCAGAGGCGCCTGCGGATCTGCGCACCTTGCTGGCGAGCGATTCGAGATCGGAAGAAGACCGGGCTCGCGATGCCGGCCGTAAACCCGCGGACATCGTCGAGTTCCTGGGCATTGAACCCGGCATGCGTGTCCTGGATGTCATCGCAGCGGGCGGTTACTACACCGAAGTCTTGTCGCTGGCCGTTGGGCCTGACGGACATGTTGTCGCCCAGAACCCGCCGGTCATTCTTGAGATGCGGGAAGGCGCGAACGAGAAAGCAATCAGCGCAAGACTCGCCGACGACCGGCTGCCGAATGTCTCGAGGATGAACTCAGACTTTGAGGATATCGCGGCAGACGCCGGGACCTTCGATGCCGCAATCACTGCACTGAACTTCCATGATATCTACAACAGCCGCGGCCCCGAGGCAGCGCTGGCAACGCTGCAGGCAATCTACAGCCTTCTGAAACCCGGTGGCGTTTTCGGCATCATCGATCACGTCGGAGCAGCTGGCGCCGACAATGCCGCACTGCATAGAGTCGAAAAATCGGTGGCGATTGAAACCGCAAAAGCAGCAGGCTTCGTGGTCGATGGGGACGCCAATATCCTGGCCAACCCGGCTGACGACCATACGCAGGGCGTTTTTGCGGAGGGCCTGCGCGGCAACACGGATCGCTTTGTACTTAAACTGGGGAAACCGCCTGAGTAACAGCAATCG
>Ga0209988_10000148_pt1 | contig 38465 bp, 37 predicted proteins | sample N075metaG_FD_183115 | JGI IMG/M metagenome (GOLD analysis project Ga0209988, IMG submission 183115) | Deep subsurface microbial communities from Kermadec Trench to uncover new lineages of life (NeLLi) - N075 metaG (SPAdes) (version 2) | ecosystem: Environmental > Aquatic > Marine > Ocean trench... | reverse complement strand
GTAAGCCCTTTGCCTTTAATTGTGGTAGCGGGGGCAGGATTTGAACCTGCGACCTTCGGGTTATGAGCCCGACGAGCTGCCAGACTGCTCCACCCCGCAATGGCAGGGGCGCAATATACGGGCATGTCATGCGCTTGTAAAGGGTTTGTAGAAACCATTCTGACTCGGGCCTAAAGGCCCTCCTACAACGCTCCCGGTTCGGGCCTGAAGGCCCTCCTGCGACGATCCAAATTCGGGCCTGAAGGCCCTCCTACAAGACCTCTAGGCAGAGCGTCCACAGCCAGCCAGGCAGGATTCCGAGGGCCAGAACGGCAAGACCGTTCAGGCTCAGGACAAGGCGCATGTCCGCAGCACCCTGCAGTACTGCCCTGTCGACAACGTCTTCGAAATACATGTACCAGATGACGCGCAGGTAGTAGTACGCCCCCACAACGGACGCCAGCACCATGACAATCGCCAGGCCCGTCGAGCCTGTCGTCAGCACGGCGTTTATCGCATTCAGCTTGCCGAAGAAGCCAATAAACGGCGGGACGCCGGCCATGCTAAGCATCAGGAACATCATCATCAACGCGAACCACGGACTGCGCGCATTCAGTCCCTTGAAGTCGGACAAGTTCTCGGCTTCGTAACCGCGGCGACTCAGCAGGATTATCATGCCAAACGCACCTGCTGCTGCAACAACATAGGTCAGTGTGTAGAACAATGCAGCCGAGTAACCCTGCTCCGTCCCCGTTTGCACTGCAAGCAGAATGAAGCCGACATGAGCAATCGTCGAATACGCGAGCATGCGTTTAATGTTCGACTGCGCGATCGCGACGACATTGCCGAGCACCAATGACAGCACTGCCACGATCATCAGCATGTCCGCCCACACATCGTGCAGTCCACCAAGAGCGTCAACAAGAATTCTGAGCGTGAGTGCCAACGCTGCGAGTTTCGGCGCAGAAGCAATATAGAGTGTTATCGGTGAACGGGCGCCCTGATAGACGTCCGGCACCCACATATGGAACGGTACCGCGCCAAACTTGAACGCAATACCAACGATCAGGAACGCAAGACCGAACCAGAGCGGCAGCCCGTTCACACTGGGATCATTGGCAATGACCGCCGCAATTTCATCGAACTGTATAGAACCCGTTACGCCGTAGATCCATGAGATGCCATACAACAGGACACCGGACGCGATCGAACCGAGCACAAAATACTTCATTGCAGCCTCGGCCGCGATCACATTGCGGCGATCAATCGCGACGAGTGCATACAAGGACAACGCCAGAGTCTCGACGCCCATGTACATCGTCAGCAAACTGTTTGCCGAGATCATGATCATCATGCCAAGCAAGCCGAACATGCCCAGCAAATAGAACTCACCCTTGTGCAGATCATTCGCTCGCAGATAGTCACGCGAATACAGGAATACGATGCCGACAAAACCAATCACGGCGATCTTCAGCACGTGCGACAACGGATCGCTGATATAACTGCCACTGAAGGTCAGCTCAGTCCCGCCCGGGTTGGTTGAAAGAACCGCCAACATCGTCACGACCAGTGAGGCTATTGTCAGCCAAAACGTTATGATGCGACGATCATCATCTATGAACAGATCCGCAATCAAAACGATGCAAATCATTGCGAGCAGAACAATCTCTGGCGCTGCTAGCCAGTAGAACGGGAAATTGCCTGTCGTCATCACAGTTTCGAGTGCCCCAGTTGTTCAATCAAATGCTCAATCGTCACGTTCATCATGTCGACAAGCGGTGCCGGCCAAACGCCCAAGGCCAATACGGCAATTGCAAGCACACCCAGCACAATGAATTCGCGTCGATTCAAATCAGCCAGTTCCGCTACGTTGTCGTTGGCGACTTCGCCGTAGATAACCCGCTTGATCATCCACAACGTATAAGCCGCGCCCAGGACCATGATCGTTGCCGCAAAGAATGCGAACCAGAAATTGGCCTTGAAGCTCGCGATGATCACCATGAACTCGCCAACGAAACCGGAGGTCCCCGGCAGTCCGGCGTTCGCCATCGCGAACAGCACGGCAAAGGCCGCATAAACCGGCATCGTGTTTGCGACGCCACCGTAGGCTGCAATCTGGCGACTGTGTACGCGGTCGTACAAGACGCCCACACACAGGAACATCGCAGCGGATATCAGGCCGTGCGAAATCATTTGGATCATGCCACCCGATATGCCGAGAGCCGCGCCCGTAGGGCCCTCAATGTGCCAGAACAGGAAGAAACCGAGTGTGACGAAGCCCATGTGTGCAATCGAGGAATAGGCAATCAGCTTCTTCATGTCTTTTTGCATCAGCGCCACGAAACCGATGTAAACGACTGCAATCAGCGAGAGTGCAATCATCATCGATGAAAAATACGCACTGCCATCCGGCAAGATGGGCAAAGACAGACGGACGAAGCCATAACCACCCATCTTCAACATGATCGCGGCCAGGATGACGGAGCCACCCGTCGGTGCCTCGACGTGTGCATCCGGCAGCCATGTATGCACGGGCCACATTGGCACCTTGACTGCGAACGCCAGCAGGAAGGCGATGAAAATCATCTTCTGCGCCGACATACCCAAGGGTGCGTCCACCCAGCCGAACAAATCGAAGCTGCCCGTCTGGATGTAGAGGTAGACGAATGCAACCAGCATCAGCACCGAGCCGAGGAATGTGAACAGGAAAAACTTCAGCGTCGCGTAGATACGCCTCTGACCACCCCAGACACCGATGATCAGGAACATCGGTACGAGCATGAATTCCCAGAACACGTAGAACAGCAGGCCGTCGAGCGCACAAAAGACACCGATCATCAGGCCTTCCAGAATCAGGAACGCCGCGAAATACTGTGCCGGTCGCGATGTGATCGTATCCCAGCCCGCGATGATGACGAGTGGCGTGATGAATGCCGTCAGGATAATCAGTGGCACCGACAGGCCATCGACGCCGAGGTAGTAATAGACGTCCAGCGCCGCGATCCACGGCACCTGCTCAACAAACTGCATGGCCGCGCTGGCCGAGTTGAAACTTATATACAGTGCGATGCTGCAAGCCAGTACCAGCACTGACACTGCGAGCGCCACCCAGCGCATGGCAACCGCTCGAGGCGAACGGAAATCGCCGCCGTCGCCGATCGCGAGCAATGCAATACCGCCCAGCATCGGCAGCCAGATCAGGATACTTAGAATGTGTTCACTAAAATTCATGCTTATCCCTGATCAATCCAGCCAGAGGAGCCAGCCAAGCAGCATCGTCAGGCCCAGGATCATTGAGAAGGCGTAGGTGTACAAATAGCCGGTTTGTAAGCGGCGCAGAACGCCGGCCAGGCGGACCACCGAGTTAGCCGTTCCGTTAACCATGATGCCGTCGATAAGAAAGGCATCGCCCTTTTCTGAAAACAGTGTGCCAATCCGACGACCACCGCCGGCGAAGCCACGAATCCACAGATCGTCGAAGTAGTATTTTTGATCGAGCAGCGTGTAGATACCCGACAATTTGTCTTTGATCATTTCCGGAATGTCCGGTCGCCGCAGATACAGGAACCACGCAGTTATCAAGCCGCCCAGCGCGAGGTACAGCACAGGCGTCTGGTAAGAGTGTTGCAGCAGACTCAGGCCACCGTGCCAGGTCTCGCCCATGTGCGCGAGCACGTCGCGACTGTGGTCGACGAAGATTGCGTCGCCGAAGTAACCCTCGAATAACACGGGCGATACCGTGTACCAGCCAATAATTGCCGATGGGATTGCCAGCAGCAGCAGCGGAATTGTTACGACCCACGGTGTCTCGTGCAGGTGTGACTTTGTCTTGGCGTCCATGCGCTCTTCGCCGTGAAAAACCAGGAAGAACATACGGAAGGTATACAGCGCTGTGATAAACACGCCGAGCAACACGCTCAGGTAAGCAATCCAGTAAATCCATTGGTCGGTTTGCTGCCAATGAGAGTCTTTGACGGCTTCGATCAGCAGATCCTTGGAAAAGAAACCGGCCGTGCCCGGAAAACCGATCAATGCGAGCGAACCAATCAACGCCGTCCAATAGGTGATCGGCATGTACTTGCGAATGCCACCCATCTTGCGAATGTCCTGTTCGTGATGCATCGCGATGATGACCGAACCTGCTGCGAGGAAGAGCAATGCCTTGAAGAACGCATGCGTCATCAGATGGAAAATCGCGGCGCTGTACGCGGACGCGCCGAGTGCGACGGTCATGTAGCCAAGCTGTGACAACGTTGAGTAAGCGATGACACGCTTGATGTCGTTCTGCACGATGCCCAGCAAGCCCATGAAGAATGCCGTGAACGAGCCGATGAGTATAACGACCCCGAGGGCCGTGACGCTGAGCTCAAACAGCGGCGACATGCGCGCGACCATGAAGATGCCGGCCGTGACCATCGTGGCAGCATGAATTAATGCCGATATCGGGGTTGGGCCTTCCATGGAGTCTGGCAGCCACACGTGCAATGGCACTTGCGCCGACTTGCCCATCGCGCCAATGAACAACAGGATGCATATAACGCTCATTGCATTCCACGGCGTACCCGGAATGACTTCGATACTTTGATCGGCGATTGATTCTGCTTGCGCGAACACCTCGACGTAGTCGAGTGAATTCGTGAACATCACAATGCCGGCGATGCCGAGGATAAATCCGAAATCGCCAACACGATTGACGAGGAATGCTTTGAGGTTCGCGAATATCGCTGTTTCTCTCTTGAACCAGAATCCGATCAGGAGATAGGACACCAGGCCCACGGCCTCCCAGCCGAAGAACAGCTGCAGGAAGTTGTTCGACATGACGAGCATGAGCATTGAAAACGTGAACAACGAGATATAACTGAAAAAACGCTGGTAGCCCGGATCGTCCTTCATGTACCCGACCGTATACACATGCACCATGAACGATACGAAGGTCACGACGACCATCATCAGCGCCGTCAGGCGATCGACGAGAAAGCCAATCTCCATACGCAAGCCATCTGTCACAGCCCATGTGTACAGGTAAATATTCTCGGCAACGGCCCCGCCCCACAGCATCTGGTACATCACATAAAAGGACAGTACACAGGACAGGCCCACACCCAGAATCGTGACCCAATGCGAAGCAGCCCTGCCGAGTCGCTTGCCGAACAAGCCTGCGGCAATTGCTGCCAACAAGGGCGCAAGAACGATTGTGAGGTAGTAATCAATCATCCCCGGCTAGCCCTTTAAGATGTTGAGTTCTTCGACGTCGATTGAACGTCGGTTACGGAACAGGACGACAAGAATTGCGAGCCCGATCGCCGCTTCGGCTGCCGCGACCGTCAGTATGAAGAACACAAATATCTGGCCCGTCTCATCACCCAGAAAACGCGAGAATGCGATGAAGTTAAAGTTGACTGCGAGCAACATGAGCTCGATACACATGAGTATCAGGATAAGGTTGCGGCGATTGATGATGATGCCCGCGATACTCAGTACGAATAACATCGCCGACAACGTCAGATAATGCTGCAGCCCGATCATAACTTCTTCTCCGATTTCATCTTGACTATTCGGACTCGATCCTTCGCGCGTACCGCTACCTGAGCCGCGATATTCTGCAACTTAAGGCCTGGACGCTTGCGCATCGTCAGCGTAATCGCTGCGACGATCGCAAGTAACAAAATGACGGCTGCAATTTCGAATGCGTAGACGTGTTCCGTGTAGAGAACGGCGCCCAATGCTTTCGTATTGTCGTATCCCTCGGGATTGGTGCTGAAAATTCCGGGAATCGCAGCGCTTGAACTCTTGTACCAAATCAGCTGGATCAGCTGCACGACCATGACTAACGCAATTCCGATCGCGACGGGTGCGAAACGTGTGAGTCCACGTTTCGCGGATTCGACATTGACGTCCAGCATCATGACGACAAACAGGAACAGCACCATGACCGCGCCGACGTAAACAAGCACGAGCACGATCGCGAGGAATTCTGCTTCGGCCATCAGCCACAAGGCCGCAGCCTGAAAAAACGTCAGCACCAGGAACATCACGGCATGCACCGGGTTACGCGAAAACACAACGCCCAATGCCGCGCCGATCAGCATGGCTGCAAATGCATAAAATAAAATGGCCTGAAAAAGCATCTCTTTCCCTACTGGTAAGGCGCGTCCGCCGCCTTATCTGCCGCTATCATTGCTTCGTACTTATCACCTACCGCGAGCAATTTATCCTTGGTCATGATGTTCTCGCCCGGCGCTTCCATGTGGTATTCAAGGATGCGCGTTTCGACGATGGCATCTACGGGACAAGCCTCTTCACAGAAGCCGCAGTAAATACATTTGAATAAATCGATGTCGTAGCGCGATGTGCGACGAGTTCCGTCTTCACCGACCTCCGACTCGATCGTTATCGCCAGTGCCGGACAGACAGCCTCGCAAAGCTTGCAGGCAATACAACGCTCTTCGCCGTTGGGATAACGCCGCAACGCGTGCAAACCGCGGAAGCGATAAGACTGTGGTGTTTTCTCTTCGGGATAATTGATCGTGACGCTTTTCTTGAAGAAGGTTCGCAAGGTCACAGACAGCCCGCGCAGGAGCTCCCAAAGTAAAAATGTTTTTATGTAACTAATCGCTTTATTCATAACAAAACCTGCCGTTAGGCGCCCAGACCCGACCAGGGACCAATCCGTAGCCAGGCCATAACGCCCTCAACAACGATCCAGATAATGGTGATGGGAATGAATATCTTCCAACCCAGGCGCATGATCTGGTCATAGCGGTAACGCGGGAACGTCGCGCGATACCAGAAGAATGAGTACATGAAGAAACAGATCTTCGCGAACAACCAGCCGAAACTGGGCGCCGCCATAAACGCGAGCGGCGTCGCTTGCAAGAACGTCCAGCCTTCAAACGGAGATGCCCAGCCACCGAGGAAAAACACCGAAACCAGGGCTGAAATCAGCACCATGTTCGCGTATTCGGCCAGGAAAAACATCGCAAACGCGACACCCGAGTACTCAACGTGAAAACCGGCAACGATTTCCGACTCGCCCTCTGCCACGTCGAAGGGTGCTCGATTGGTCTCAGCGACCCCTGAAATCCAGTACACGATAAACAGAGGGAAAAGCGGTATCCAGAACCACTGACTGACCCCACCGGCCTGCGCTTCGACAATTACGCCCAGGTTCAGACTGCCGCCGGCCATCAGTACGCCGACCAACGCAAATCCCATCGCGATCTCGTAGGCAACAATTTGCGCACCGGTGCGCATGGCGCCGAGGAACGCATACTTGGAGTTGGTCGCCCAACCCGCGAGGATCACGCCGTAGACACCCACCGATGTGAGCGCCAACACGTATAAAAGACCCGCATTGATATCTGCGATCACGAAACCCGGATGCAGCGGCATCACGGCCCAGGCCGCAAGCGCCGGCGTCAGCGACAACAACGGTGCAATCACAAACAGGAACTTGTTCGACTTGGCCGGAATAACAACTTCTTTGATTACGAGCTTAATAACATCGGCGAACGGCTGTCCGAGACCAAGCGGCCCAACCCGGTTAGGCCCAACACGATTTTGCATGCGGCCAATCACCTTGCGCTCGAAGTAGGTCGAAAATGCGACGACGAGAATGACACTGATCATGACGAACAGAATCTTCCAGGTCGTTATCGTGAGGTATTGAACCAGCGGCGGCAGCGAATTCCAGATATCCTGCACAAACTGCGGCACGAGCTTTTGCAGAAAACCGAGCATCAGTCAGTGTTCCCCGCTGCGCGTCGCGCTTCTGGCGTGAGTTGCAGTGCATGCGCACGCCGCACCAGGCCGTCACCGGAATACAGCGGCGTATCGATTTCCGCGTCCGGCGCATCCTCACCATCAGGCTTCGCGATCTTGCCTTTGCCGGCATACTGATTGCTTGGCGTCACATCGCCCAGTTGCTCGACTAACTCGTCACGCACGTCTTCACTTGTCACGTAATCAAAGCCGTCCGCATCGACGAGGTTGCCAATGACTCGCAACACTTTCCAGGCGGGCCGTGCCTGCCCGATTGGGGTCGCGATACCAGCAAAACTCTGCCAGGTCCCTGCGACGTTGACATAAGTGCCGGAGGTCTCGGCGAATGTACCGATCGGCAATAACAAGTCCGCCGATTTGAGCAAGGCAGCGGACACAAACGGTGTAAGCGCGATGACATAGGCTTGCTTTGACAATTTGGCGACGGCGTTCTCGGTCGCGTGAATATCGGCGTCCGGCTCTATATTGACCAGTACAACGACATCAAGTGATGCATCAATCATTGCTGCGGCATCCAGGCCCGTACTCGAACGTGGCTGGCCGCCTTGCGCGCGATGCGGCAGCAGTCCGGCCAGTTGAGCCCCGGCACTGTTCGCACCCTCCGAGACATTGCCCAGTTTGGCGCCCGTTAGTTCGGCGATTGCCGCCGCCAGCGCACGTACGGCCGAATAAGCCGCATGCCGGCCCGCAATATTGCCGAGCAGTATCAGCGCATCATCTGCGCCGGACAGCGATTTGGCGATTGCATTGTGACCTGCATCGGCTTTTACGCCCGTGCAAATATCGGCGACCGACGCGGGCAATTGCTTGCCGTTCGCCGCAGCCACGGCGACTCCGGCCAGTAATTCTGCAATACCGGTGCCTGACAGGCTCGTCGCCACGTCGAAAAATACTTCGTATTCGCGGCTATTCGCAAAACTGACATCGGCACCCGCAAGCGCCGCTTTGCGAAGGCGATGCGCCAGGATCGGTGCTTCGTGCCGAATATTCGAACCGACAACGAAGATCGAATTCTGTGTTTCGAGGTCGGCGATGTCGCAGCCAAGCCACGTGTAAACCGGGTCGTTAACCTGGTCCGAAAAATCGCGGCGTGAAATCCGATGATCGAGATTATTCGTACCGAGGTGGTCGGCAAGTCTCACAACAAGATGCGCTTCTTCAACCGTCACACTTGGCGACGCCAGGAACGCAATCATGTCAGCCTCAGCCCTTTGCAACACGTCTGCCGCTTTGGACAACGCATCCTCCCATTCGATCTCACGCCATTCACCACTCACCTTGATACGCGGCGTTTCGAGGCGGTCACCGGAGTAAATAGCTTCGTAGCTGAATCGGTCCCGGTCTGAGATCCAGGTCTCGTTGATGCTCTCGTTTTCACGCGGTACGACGCGTTTAACGGTGCCGCGTAAAACATGCGCATACATGTTCGAGCCAACACAATCGTGCGGCGAAACGGTCGCGACCTGAGTCATTTCCCAGGCACGCGCACTGTATCGGTAGGGTTTGTTATTCAGCGCACCGACCGGACACAGATCGATAATGTTTGCCGACATCTCGTGATCGACACTGTTCTCGATGTAAGTGCCGATCTCCATGTTTTCGCCGCGACCGACCGTACCCATCTGCGGCATGCCGGCAACTTCCTCACCAAAGCGCACGCAACGCGTGCAATGGATGCAACGCGTCATGTCTGTCGAGATGAGCGGGCCAATATCCTTGTCCTTGACGACGCGTTTACCATCGTTGTACCGAGACACGTCCCGGCCATAGCCGATCGCCAGATCCTGCAATTCGCACTCACCACCCTGGTCGCAAATCGGGCAGTCCAGCGGATGATTGATCAACAGGAATTCCATCGTCGCTCTCTGCGCCGCGATGGCTTTCGGCGAACGCGTGAAAATCTTCATACCCTCGCCAACCGGCGTCGCACAAGCCGGCATGGGCTTCGGCGCTTTCTCCACCTCGACGAGGCACATGCGGCAATTCGCGGCGATGCTCAGCTTCTCGTGGTAGCAAAAACGTGGGATATAAACGCCGATCTTGTCGGTCACCTCCATGACCATTTGGCCTCTTCGAGCCTCGACCGGCTTGCCGTCAATTTCAATATTTACGATGTCATCTGTCATAACAGCTTACGCGGCCGCGTCCGTTACGCCATCGACGACACTGCGTCCATGGTGCTCAATCATGTATTCAAATTCGTGGATGAAGTGTTGCAGGAAACTCTGCACGGGCCATGCAGCAGCATCGCCCAAGGCACAAATCGTGTGCCCTTCAATCTTGTTCGCGACGTCGAGCAAACGAGCTAGGTCTTCTTTTTTGCCCTGGCCGTCCACAATGCGCGTCAGCATACGGTACAACCAGCCGGTGCCTTCGCGACAGGGCGTGCATTGCCCGCAGGACTCTGCCATGTAGAACCGTGCGATCCGGCGCAGCATTTTAACCATGCAGGTCGTCTCGTCCATGACAATGACGGCACCCGTGCCAAACGACGAACCCGCCTCTTGCAAAGAGGTGTAGTCCATCGTGCACTCCATGATGACATCGGCCGGCAATACCCGGCATGACGAACCACCCGGAATAACGGCCTTTAACTTGCGACCGCCCAACATGCCGCCACACAGTTCCAGCAGTTCTTTAAAACTAACACCCATCGGCAATTCGAAATTGCCGGGTTTTTCGATGTGACCGGACACTGAAAACAATGCCGTACCGCCGGAATTCTCCGGCCCCAGGCCTGCAAACCAGGATGCGCCCTTATTGAGAATCATTGGCACGCTGGCAAGGCTCTGGGTATTGTTAATCGTTGTCGGCTTGCCGTAGAGACCGTAGTTAGCCGGGAACGGCGGCTTGAACCGCGGCTTACCCTGCTTGCCCTCCAGTGACTCGAGCAGCGCCGTTTCTTCACCGCAGATATACGCGCCCGCGCCGATAAAGGTGTACAGGTCGAAGTCTATTCCGGAGTCCTTAATATTCTTGCCAAGAAGACCCGCGTCGTAGGCCTCTTTAAGCGCCGCTTCGAAACGCGGCACGGGTTCATCAATGAACTCGCCGCGAATGTAATTGTAGCCAACCGTCGCGCCCATCGCATAAGCGGCAATCGCCATACCTTCGATCAGCGCGTGCGGGTTGTATCGCAGGATCTCGCGATCATGACAAGTGCCTGGCTCCGACTCATCTGAATTGCAAACTATGTACTTTTGACCAGCCGTCTTCGGCATGAAACTCCACTTGAGGCCCGTCGGGAAGCCCGCACCACCACGGCCACGCAAGCCGGATGCCTTCACTACGTCAACAACCTGCTCAGCTGTCATCTTGCCGTCAAGAATCTTGCGCCAGGACTTGTAACCGTCGAGCTGCTCATAGGTCTTTAGCGTATGCGGCTCGTCTGCCGAAAACGTATTGAAGCAAACCAGATTCTGTTGCAAAGCCATCAGTCCAACTCGTCCAGTATCTTGTCGACCTGCGCTGTTGTCAGGTTCTCGTGATACTTGTGATCGACCATCATCATCGGCGCACCGCAGCAAGCTGCCAGACACTCTTCTTCGCGCTTGAGATAGATGCGGCCATCGGCCGTGCTCTCGCCCGTCTTGATGCCGAGTTTTTTCTCGACGTGTTCAACAAGGTCGTCCGCACCGCGCAGCATGCAGGATATATTTGTGCAAATAGCGACGTTATGGCGACCAACCGGCCTGGTTTGGAACATTGAATAGAATGTCGCGACCTCGTAAACCTGAATAGTCGGCAAGTCGAGGTACGCCGCAACGGCATTCATCTGTTCCGCCGTGAGGTAGCCTGCGTTTTCGTGCTGCACCGCGTGCAAGGCCGAAAGTACGGCCGAACGCCTGCGGTCTTCCGGAAAACGGGCTTTCCAGTGTTCAATTTCGTCTTTGACGTGAGCAGATAGTTCGATTGCGTCGCTCATCGATCTACCTCGCCAAATACGATGTCCTGCGTGCCTATCACGGCAACCACGTCCGCCAGCATGTGTCCCTCGACCATTTCCGCCATTGCGGACAAGTGTGCAAAGCCCGGCGCGCGAATTTTCATCCTGTAGGGCTTGTTCGCCCCGTCGGATATCAGGTAGACAGCAAACTCGCCTTTCGGATGCTCGATCGCAGCATAGGCTTCGCCGGCGGGCACACAATAGCCTTCGGTAAATAATTTGAAATGATGAATCAACGACTCCATGTCATCTTTCATCTCCACGCGGCTCGGCGGCGTAACCTTGTAATCGTCAACCATGACCGGGCCTGGGTTTTCCCGCAGCCATTGAACGCATTGCTGAATAATTCGATTGGACTGCCGCATCTCCTCGACACGCACCAGGTAGCGGTCATAACAATCGCCATTCACGCCCACGGGAATATCGAAATCCAGGCGGTCATACACTTCGTAGGGCTGCTTCTTGCGAAGGTCCCATTCGACGCCGGAGCCGCGCAGCATCGGTCCCGAGAAACCCAGTTGCATCGCACGTTCCGGTGACACAACAGCAATATTCACTGTGCGCTGCTTCCAGATTCGATTGTCTGTCAGCAATGTTTCGTACTCGTCAACGCAACCCGGGAACTTGTCGGTAAATGCCTCGATGAAATCGAGAACCGATCCCTCACGCGCTGCGTTGAGCCGCGCCAGGTCCTTCTTGCTACGAAACTTCGATTCCTGATATTTCGGCATCGTCTCGGGCAAGTCACGATAAACGCCACCCGGACGGTAATAGGTAGCATGCATGCGCGTGCCGGACACTGCTTCGTACAGATCCATGAGGTCTTCGCGCTCGCGGAAGCAATACAGGAATATCGTCATCGCGCCGATATCGAGACCGTGCGCACCCAACCACATCAGGTGATTAAGAATTCGCGTGACCTCATCGAACATGACGCGAATGTATTGCGCGCGCTCCGGCACTTCGACACCCAGCAGTTTTTCGATCGCCAGCACGTAGCCATGCTCGTTGCACATCATCGACACATAATCGAGTCGATCCATGTAGCCGATACTCTGGTTAAACGGTTTGGACTCGGCGAGCTTCTCGGTCGCGCGATGCAGCAAGCCGATGTGCGGGTCTGCCTTCTGAATTACCTCGCCATCCATCTCCAGCACGAGGCGCAAGACGCCGTGCGCCGCAGGATGTTGCGGGCCGAAATTCATTGTGTAATTCTGGATCTCAGCCATCAGTACGATCCTTCAGATCCGCGGAATAGCGATTGTCATCGCGAATAACACGCGGCACGAGCGTGCGTGGCTCGATGCTGACGGGCTGATAGGCCACCCTGCCTTTGTCTGCATCGTAGATCACTTCGACATTGCCTATCAGCGGGAAGTCCTTGCGAAACGGGTGCCCGATAAAACCGTAGTCCGTCAGAATTCTGCGCAAGTCCGGATGACCCTCGAAGAGAATCCCGAACAGGTCGAACGCCTCGCGCTCGAACCAGTTCGCGCTATTCCAGATATCGACAACCGACCTGACTATCGGTGGATTATCTGTACCCGTAAAGACGCGCAGGCGCAGTCGATAATTATGCTGCAGCGACAGCAGGTGATAGACCACCGCAAAACGGCGGCCATCGAACGTATCCGACTCATCGAGAATGACGGGCAACATCTCGACTCCCCGACTAAAACCCGTTTCGGACGCATCGCTGGTATTCCACTCGTCCATTCCGAAATGGAGATAGTCCACACCGCAGACGTCCATGAGCATCTCGAAACCAAAGTCAGCCTCGTTACGCAACGCCGTCGCGATTTCAATCAGATCGCCTTTCGCAAGCTCATAAGTCAGCTCGCCGCACGTTGATGAAACGCGCTTCATTTGCTCCTCGAACCGCTCGTCGATTCGAGCGGCCAGTTTTTCGTAACGATCACTCATGTCTGAATTGCTTACCTGGCTATTGTGCTCGTGCGGCGTATTTTGTTCTGTAGTTGAATGAGCCCGTAAATAAGGGCTTCGGCCGTCGGTGGACAGCCCGGAACATAAACATCCACTGGCACGATGCGATCGCAACCGCGAACTACGGCATAGGAATAGTGGTAGTAGCCGCCGCCGTTGGCGCAGGAGCCCATCGAGACGACCCAACGCGGCTCTGGCATCTGGTCGTAAACCTTGCGCAGCGGCGGAGCCATCTTGTTGGTCAACGTGCCGGCGACGATCATGCAGTCCGATTGCCGCGGACTCGGCCGGAATATGATGCCGAAACGATCGAGATCGTAACGCGACGCGCCCGCCTGCATCATCTCAACGGCACAGCAGGCAAGACCGAAGGTCATCGGCCAGAGCGACCCTGTGCGGGCCCAGTTCATAACCGCATCAACGCTGGTTACGACAAAGCCTTTTTTCTGCAGGCTGCCGCCCGCTGCGGCGCTGTCTTCCACCTTGGCCTCTAATCCCATTCGAGGCCACCTTTCTTCCATTCGTAAATAAAGCCAACGACCAGCAAGGCCAGGAAAACACCCATCGCAAGCAGGCCGAATGTTCCCACCGTATCGAGCGACACTGCCCAGGGGAACAGGAAGGCGATTTCCAGATCGAAAATAATGAACAGGATGGCGACAAGGTAATAGCGCACATCAAATTTCATGCGCGAATCGTCGAATGGCTCGAAACCGCACTCGTAAGGCGAGAGCTTTTCATCGGTCTTGCTACCGCTGCCGATGAGGAAACCGAGCCCCAAAAGGAGCAATCCGATCCCGGTCGCGACACCAAGAAAAATCAGAACGGGTATGTATTCTTGTAGCATTTTGCCTGCTCAAACGACGCAGAATGCGCCTCGAATTTCTGCGCAATATTGTAAAAGAAATTGGTGCTCTGAGCGAGACTCGAACTCGCACGGCTTTCGCCACTGCCCCCTCAAGACAGCGTGTCTACCAATTCCACCACCAGAGCCCTTGCTAAACCTATAAAAACCGAGGGATTATTCGTCTTCCGGGATGACCGGGAGGTCGTCTTCAATCGCGGCCTCTGCTTCCTCAGGCAGCTCTACGTCAAGTGAGGGCAATTCATCCGCAGAAGTACCGCCCTCGGGCGCTGTATCGCCATCGGCCGGGCCCGCGTCAATCGTAGCCGCAACGGGCTCAGAGCCCTCAAGCAGGCTGCTCGGCCCTTCAACACCCTGGCTGCTCATGTAGGCCAGCGTCAGGCTGCTGGCAAAAAACGCCGTCGCCAGAATCGCTGTGGCCCGCGAGAAAAAGCTCGACGAACCGCGTGAACCAAATACCGTGCCCGAAGCACCCGCGCCGAACGCAGCGCCCGCATCGGCGCCTTTGCCGCGTTGCATGAGCACGAGAATAATGATGAGCAACGCAAGCAGCGTGTGCCCGATCAGAACGGCTTTTTGAATCGTATCCATTAAGACCTCAAAGTGTGGCAGCTGCCTCGACTATGGCGAGAAAATCAGCTGCTTGCAGCGACGCACCACCAATCAGTCCGCCGTCGATATCGGGCATGCCAAACAAACCCGCCGCATTGTCGCCTTTCACGCTGCCGCCGTACAGTATCTGTACGCCAGCGGCAACGTCCGCGTCCTGCGCCTCGAGTACAACGCGAATAAATCGGTGTACGTCCTGCGCCTGGTCAGGCGTCGCGGTCATTCCTGTTCCAATCGCCCACACTGGTTCATAGGCAATCACGGCCGACGCAATCGCGCCGATACCGCTGTTATCAACCACCGCGGCCAACTGCTCGTTGATCACGGCCTCTGTATTTCCTGCCTCGCGTTGTTGCAGCGTCTCGCCAACACACAAGACCGGCGTTATTCCTGCGGCCAGCGCCGCGGCAAATTTCGCAGCGACCTGCTCACTCGTCTCACCGTACAACGCCCGACGCTCCGAATGCCCCACCAGGGCATACGTGCAGCCCATCTCCTGCAGCATTGCAGGCGACGTTTCGCCAGTATGGGCACCAGACGGATGCTCCGAGACATTCTGCGCCCCCAGCTGCACGTCACTGCCTGCAATCTGCTCGCGGACGGCGGCCAAATACGGAAACGGCGGACAAACCAGTACGTCTGGCTTTGCGGCACTGTCGGCAATCCCTGACAGACCTGAAATGATGCCGCCGATCAGCTCGCTATTCGCGGCTGAGTCGCCATTCATTTTCCAGTTGCCGGCAACCAGAATCTTACGCATATCGGCTATTCCACAGGTCTAACGGCGCGCAAGGATACCGAGGCTCTGCGCGCAAAGCAACGCGTATTTATACGATTTTCAGCCCTTGGCAACGACTATGCAGAGGCCGCAGCGACGACGTCTGCGAGCCTTTTCGCCACGTCATCCACGACTTGCTTATTCTGCCCCTCGACCATGACGCGGATAACTGCTTCGGTACCGGACGCTCGCAACACGATTCGGCCCGTGTCTGCCAGTTCTGACTGTGCCTTTGCGGCCGCTTCCCGAATTACAGGCGAGTCATGCGGATTCGTTTTCCTGGCCACGCGCACATTAATCATCGTTTGCGGGTATTTACTCATTCCCGCGACGAGCTCGGACAGCTTACGGCCCGTCTCCTGCATCACCGCCAGCACCTGCAAGGCACACACCATGCCATCGCCCGTCGTCGTGCGATCGAGGATAATCACATGGCCGGAGGTCTCTCCGCCCAGCATTCCACCCGTCTTTTTCAGCATCTCCAGAACATAGCGATCGCCGACCTGCGCCCGTTGGAACTCGATGTCCTTGTCCCGCAGCGCGTGTTCCAGTCCTAAATTGCTCATTACGGTACCAACCACGGGACCTTTGAGCTGGCCACTGGCCTTGCGGGCTATCGCGAGGATGTATAGCAATTGATCGCCATCGATGAGCTCGCCGTTCTCGTCGATCATGACGACGCGATCACCGTCTCCGTCGAGCGCAATGCCGACATCCGCAGCAATCGCCGGCACGGTGGTTTGCAACAGTGTCGTGTGGGTCGAGCCGCAGCCATCATTGATATTTCGACCGTTCGGCGAACAGCCTATTGGAATGAGATCCGCGCCCAGATCCCCAAGCGTGCGCGGTCCTACCTTATAAGCAGCCCCATTGGCGCCGTCGAACACGATCTTGAGACCTGCAAGGCTCAGATTGCTCGGGAACGTTGCAGCACAAAATTCCTGATACCGAATACGTGCTGAATCAATCCTCTTCGCCTTGCCCAATAATTTGGACTCGAGCGTGATCACAGATTGTTCCAATTGCGCTTCGATCTGTCGCTCTACGTCGTCGTTCAGCTTCGAGCCTGTGCCGTCAAAAAACTTGATGCCGTTGTCATAGTACGGATTGTGCGAGGCACTGATTACGACGCCGAGATCCGCATTGAACTCCTGGGTCAACACAGCAATGCCGGGTGTCGGTAGCGGCCCCAGCAGCAGCACATCGGCACCCGCCGCGACAAATCCGGCCTCCAGCGCAGACTCGAACATGTAGCCTGAGAGCCGCGTGTCTTTGCCGATAAGCACGATGCCACCGGTCGGCACAAGTACGCGTGCGGCCGCACTCGCGAGACGCATCGCGAAATCCGCAGTCATCGGGTCCTGGCCCACGGTGCCGCGAACACCGTCCGTTCCGAAATATTGTTTGCCCATTTAGCTCTGTCTCGCTTTCGCTATCGCTTGTGTCACTTTAAGTGCCTCGACCGTCTCGGCGACATCGTGAACGCGCAGGATGTCCGCGCCTGCCTGCACCGCGATCACGGCCGCCGCAATGCTTGCCGGCATGCGGTCGCCTGTGTCCCGGCCCGTCATCTCGCCCAGCATCGACTTGCGCGAAAGACCGACCATTAGCGGCTGGCCAAGATCCGTCAATTGTCGCAGATTCATGAGCAGCTCGACATTATGCCGGTAGCTTTTTCCGAATCCGAAGCCCGGGTCGATGACCATACGCTCGCGATCGATTCCGGCGTCGATGCAGGTCTCAATTCTCGATGCCAGGAAATCCCGAACGTCCAGAGTGACATCCTCATAGTGTGGCTCTTCTTGCATCGTTCGCGGGTTCCCCTGCATGTGCATCAGACATACGACCACCCCCAGATCAGCCGCCGCTGCCACTGCGCCCGCCTCCCGCAATGCCCGCACATCATTGACCATCGCAGCGCCCGCCTCGACAGCCGCCCGCATCACATCCGCCTTGCTGGTATCTATCGACACAGGCGCATCCGTCATATTGTGGATGGCCTCAATAATCGGCACGACGCGCTCGATTTCCTCGGCTGCGCTGACCTGCTGCGCACCGGGCCGCGTGGACTCACCACCGACATCGATGATCGACGCACCGGATTGCAGCATTGCCTCGGCCTGTGCTAACGCGTCGTCGCGCGCAAGAAACCGACCACCGTCTGAAAAAGAATCGGGTGTGATATTAAGAATCCCCATGACGACGGGGATTTCAAGATTCAGCCTGCCGATCCGCATGGAGCGCGGCGCCCCTGGATCCGAACTAGTTTTCGGTTGCTGGCCCACCGATGGTGGGTGCATCTGACTCGGATTTCGAGTCGGTTTTGGTCGCATCCTTTGGCGACTTGGAATCGACCGAGTCATTCCAGTCCTCCGGCGGCTTTGGCTCGCGGCCTTCCATGATGTCCTTGATCTGCTCGTGATCGAGCGTCTCGTACTTCATCAGCGCTTTAGACATCGCATGTAGCTTGTCGATATTGTCTTTGAGAACCTTCTTCGCCTTGGCGTAATTCGTATCGATGATAATGCGAATTTCCTCATCGATAATATGAGCAGTCCTATCGGAAACCTGCTTGTGCTTCGTGATGCTGCGACCAAGGAAAATCTCGCCTTCATCCTCACTGTAAGTTAACGGCCCGAGGCGTTCTGAAAAGCCCCATTTGGTGACCATGTTTCGCGCAATCTCCGTTGCCTGCTCGATATCGTTCGACGAACCCGTGGTCACGCCCGCGTCACCATTGATGATCTCCTCGGCGATACGCCCGCCGAACAAACTCGCGATCGCACTTTCCAGGCGTTGCCTGGACATGCTGTAACGGTCTTCTTCGGGCAAATACATCGTCACACCCAGTGCTCGGCCGCGCGGGATAATGGTTACCTTATAAACAGGGTCGTGTTCCGGCACCGAGTAACCAACGATTGCATGTCCTGCCTCGTGGTAGGCCGTATTGAGCTTGTCTGCCTCACTCATGACCATTGAGCGCCGCTCGGCACCCATCATGATCTTGTCCTTCGCCTTTTCGAACTGCTCCATGCTGACAACGCGCTTGTTCTCGCGTGCGGCAAACAACGCTGACTCATTGACAAGGTTTGCCAGATCAGCGCCCGAGAAGCCTGGCGTGCCGCGGGCAATGAAGTTGGCGTTCACATCGTCGTCGAGCGGAACTTTACGCATGTGTATTTTCAGAATTTGTTCGCGACCGCGAATATCTGGCAGCGGCACCACCACCTGGCGGTCGAACCGACCCGGCCGCAGCAGCGCCGGATCGAGCACGTCCGGGCGGTTGGTCGCAGCGATGACAATAACGCCCTCGCTGCCTTCAAAACCGTCCATCTCCACCAGCATCTGGTTCAGAGTTTGCTCGCGCTCGTCATGACCACCGCCGAGGCCCGCGCCACGGTGTCGGCCAACAGCATCAAGCTCGTCAATAAATATGATGCAGGGGGCCTGCTTCTTCGCCTGGTCGAACATGTCACGCACACGAGACGCCCCGACACCGACAAACATCTCGACGAAGTCGGACCCTGAGATCGAAAAGAATGGCACATTTGCTTCGCCGGCAATGGCTTTCGCCAGCAGGGTCTTACCCGTACCCGGTGGGCCCACCATCAATACGCCCTTGGGTATTTTACCGCCCAGACGCTGGTATTTGCTCGGGTCCTTGAGGAATTCGACGATCTCTTCCACTTCTGCTTTCGCTTCATCCACGCCCGCCACGTCCGCGAACGAAATGCCGACCTGATCATCTCCCAGCAGTCGGGCCTTGCTCTTGCCAAAGGACATCGCACCGCGACCACCGGCGCCGCCCTGCATCTGCCGCATGAAATAAATCCACACGCCAATCAATAGCAAAATCGGAAACGAGCTGATTAATAGCTGGCCGATCAGGCTTTGCGACTTCGGCTCTGCAGCAGAAAACTCGACTCGATTGTCCTCAAGAATGCCAATAATCGAATTATTGTCAGTCTCGGGGCTGATCGTATAAAACAGCATGCTGTCTTTCGATTTTCCGAAGCGAATGCGCTCGCCATTAAATTCGGCGACGTTGACCTGGCCCGCCCGCACCTGATCGAGAAATTCTGAATAGGGCCTCGACTCCGGTTGCGCGCCAGTCCCACTGGACAAACTTTCGACGACCGAAATAAGCACCACGATGATAACAATAAAAACAATAATATTTTTGCTCAGATCATTCACATTCAGGTTCCGTACTGCGTAAAAAAGCCCTTGCTTAAGGGGATTTTGACGAACTCTATCATTTGGACACTACTACAATCGGTAGTTCCTTGCTACGAGATAGACCTCACTGCTGCTGTCTCTTGAAGCCCTGGGTTTCATCACCCGTACGCGTTCAAATTGCTTCCTGGCAGCGACAATAAAGGCCTCGCTGCCTTCCCCCTGGAATAGCTTGCAGACGAAATTGCCACGGGGTTTCAAAACCCGTGTTGCAAGGTCCAGTGCAAGCTCCGCCAGATACATTGACCGTGGCTGATCGACGGCTTTGTTACCGCTGATATTGGGGGCCATATCGCTCATTACAAGGTCTGCCTTGTCACTGCCCAGCAAACTGTCCAATTCGTCAAGAATCTGCTCTTCGCGGAAGTCGCCCAGAATAAATTCGACCGATGGGAGTGCATCCATTGGCAGCAGGTCAAGCGCAATAATTCGCACACGACCCTTGAGTTTGTGGGTGACGAATTGACTCCAACTCCCGGGCGCTGCACCCAGGTCGATGCAAATCATGTCCGGGCGCAAGAACCGCTCTTTCTCGTTGATCTGCTCCAACTTGTACACGGCACGTGACCGCCAGCCGTCGCGTCTGGCCTTTTGTACATACGGGTCGCGCTCCTGACGATCTCGCCAGCTGCCACTACTGCGTCGTGGACCGCTCATTTCCTTGTCACGCTGCTACACTCCACGCCCATGAGCCTAAAAGAATCCCAGAAAAAATACTTGCGCGGCCTGGGCCACCAGTTGAAGCCGATGATTACAGTCAGCGAAAACGGTCTTACAGATACCTTGCTTGCTGAATTCGAGTCGACGATTTCGCATCATGAATTGATAAAGTTAAGAGTGCACGCCGGTGACCGGGCCATCCGCGATGCAAGGATTCGCGAGCTCTGCGACAAGGGATCCACCGAACTGATTCAACGCATTGGCAATGTCGCGCTGTTGTATCGAGAGAATCCGGAAAACAAAAAAATCCGCTTGCCGAGAGCGTAGTGATCTACTCGTAGCGAACCTCGACAACCTCGTACGCTTTTTCACCGCCTGGCGCCGAAAAATTTACCGTATCACCCTCGCTCTTGCCAATTAGCGCGCGCGCAATCGGCGACGTGAAAGAAATCATTCCGCTTTTAATATCGGCTTCGTCTTCGCCAACAATCTTGTAAACGATATCCTTGCCGGTCGCGTCGTCGATAAGTTCGACAGTCGACCCAAAAATGATCTTCCCTTTCGCGTCAATCGATGTCACGTCGATTACCTGGATATTGGACAGCTTACCTTCCAGCTCCTTGATCCGGGCTTCAATAAAGCCCTGCTGATCTTTGGCGGCGTGGTATTCGGCATTCTCTTTAAGGTCGCCATGCGCTCGCGCCTCAGCGATCGCGGCGATTACCGCCGGCCGGTCTTTGCTTTTCAGGCGCTTGCATTCTTCGGTCATCTTTTCGTGACCGCGTACCGTTACAGGTACCTTGCTCATACGACTACCTCATTGTGTAAATCTTGCAGGCGATTTACCTCGCCATCATCGAGATGCTCGATCGCAATACAAGTCGCGATCGCAGCCCCGAGTGTCGTGTAATACGTCACGCTGCGGCGGACCGCCTCGGCGCGAATGGAAATTGATTCGCTAATGGCCTGCTTGCCCTCGGTTGTATTCACAATCAGGTCAATCTCAGCATTCTTGATCATGTCGACGATATGCGGTCGACCCTCGCGAACTTTGTTCGCCCGTCGGCATAGTACACCAGCCGACGCGAGACACTGGGCCGTGCCGTGCGTCGCAACAATCTCGAAACCGCGTTCGACGAGTATTCGCGCGAGCTCAACAGCACCCTCTTTGTCACGATCACGAACACTCAGAAGCGCGACACCCTGACGCGGCAGCACAACGCCGGATGCGAGCTGCGCCTTGGCATAGGCCTCACCGAATGAACGTCCGATGCCCATCACTTCGCCAGTCGATTTCATTTCCGGACCGAGAATAGGATCCGACCCCGGAAATTTGATAAACGGAAAAACCGCCTCTTTTACAGAGTAGTACTCGGGTACGCGTTGATTCACGAAACCCTGATCTGCCAGCTTTTCTCCCACCATCGTCTTGGCGGCGATCTTCGCCAGCGGCACGCCGATTGCCTTCGACACGAACGGCACAGTTCGGGACGCGCGTGGATTCACTTCAAGCAAATAGATCACGTCGCCCTGAATCGCGAACTGGGTATTCATCAAACCAATGACGTTGAGAGCTTTCGCCAGCTTCACGACCTGTGCGCACAATTCCTTTTGAATCTCGTCGGACAGGCTAAACGGCGGCAACGAGCAACCCGAATCACCGGAGTGCACGCCCGCCTGCTCGATGTGCTCCATGATGCCGCCAATCAGGACACGCTCACCATCGCAAATGCAATCCACATCCACTTCGATCGCCAGGTCCAGAAAACGATCAAGCAAAACCGGGCTGTCGTTCGAAACCTCAATCGCGGCGTCCATATAAGCGGCGAGATCCTCTTCGCCATGCACGACTTCCATCGCGCGACCACCCAACACATAGGACGGGCGAACAATCAGCGGGAAACCGACTGTGGGAGCCCGCCTGAGTGCCTCTTCCTTGTTGCGCGCCGTGCAATTGGGCGGCTGCGTCAATTCAAGATCTTCAACCAGCTGCATGAATCGCTCGCGGTCCTCGGCCAGGTCAATTGAATCCGGCGACGTGCCAATAATCGGGGCGCCCGCGGCTTCAAGATCCCGAGCCAGCTTCAACGGTGTCTGTCCGCCGTACTGCACGATAACGCCTTGTGGCTTTTCGAGATCAATGATTTCCATCACGTCTTCGAACGTCAACGACTCGAAATACAAGCGATCCGAGGTGTCGTAATCCGTCGATACTGTTTCGGGATTGCAGTTGACCATGATGGTTTCGTAGCCCGACTCTTTGAGCGCCATCACCGCATGCACGCAGCAATAGTCAAACTCGATACCCTGACCAATGCGATTCGGACCGCCGCCAAGTATCATGATTTTGGGTTTGTCGGACGGGTCGGCTTCGCATTCTTCTTCGTAGGTTGAATACAAGTAGGCCGTTGACGTCGCGAACTCGGCGGCACAGGTATCAACACGCTTGAAGACCGGTCGAATATTGAGATCGATGCGCCGTTTACGAATATCGCTCTCTTCCACCTTTAAGATCTCGGCGAGGCGCGAGTCGGAAAATCCTTTGCGCTTTAGCGCGCGCAGACGAGATTCATCCAGACTGCCAATGCCCTGCTCGGCAAGTTCAATTTCCGTCAGAACGAGATCTTCCACCTGCGCGAGAAACCACGGATCGATTCGAGTGATCTTGGCAACGTCGTCCAAACTGAAATCCCCGCGCAGCGCGTCTGCCACGTATCGCAAGCGGTCCGGACCGGGCATCCGCAGCTCGTGTCGTATGCGATCACGCTCAGCCTCGGTTTTAGCCGGCGGGCCCATTTCACTAAGGCCATTGATGCCAATCTCCAGTCCCCGCAATGCTTTTTGCAGTGACTCCTGGAACGTCCGACCTATCGCCATGACTTCACCGACCGACTTCATTTGCGTCGTCAGTCGATCATTTGCGCCCGGAAATTTCTCGAACGTGAACCGTGGGATCTTCGTCACCACATAGTCAATCGTCGGCTCGAATGACGCAGGTGTCGTACCACCCGTAATGTCGTTTCTGAGCTCATCAAGCGTGTAACCCACGGCAAGCTTGGCCGCAATCCTGGCAATCGGGAAACCCGTGGCCTTGGATGCCAGCGCAGACGAGCGTGATACACGCGGATTCATCTCGATAATCAACACACGCCCATCGTCCGGGTTGATCGCAAACTGGACGTTGGAACCGCCCGTATCAACGCCGATTTTGCGCAGAACATCGATCGACGCATTACGCAGGCGCTGGTATTCCTTGTCGGTCAGGGTTTGCGCCGGTGCAACGGTTATCGAGTCACCCGTGTGCACGCCCATAGGATCGAAGTTTTCGATCGAGCACACGATGATGCAATTGTCATTGCAGTCACGGACGACCTCCATCTCGAATTCTTTCCAACCCAGCACCGACTCTTCGAGTAGCACCTCGGTCGTGGGTGACATTTCCAGCCCATGGGTAACGATGCTTTCGAATTCTTCGCGGTTGTATGCAATACCACCGCCACTGCCGCCCATCGTAAACGACGGCCTGATGATCGTGGGATATCCCACATTCGCTTGCTTCTCGAAAGCCTCTTCTAGCGTGTGGGCGATCTCGGCTTGCGGACACTCAAGTCCAATCTCGGCCATGGCCTTACGGAACAGATCCCGGTCTTCGGCCATGTCGATCGCCTCCCGTGACGCTGCGATCATCTCGACATTGTATTTCTCCAGCACGCCCTCGCGTACCAGGTCGAGCGCGCAGTTCAATGCCGTTTGGCCACCCATCGTCGGCAACAAAGCGTCCGGACGTTCTTTTTCGATAATGCGTTCGATCGCGGTCCAGTGCACAGGCTCGATGTAAACGGCATCGGCCATCTCGGGGTCCGTCATGATCGTTGCCGGATTCGAATTGACCAGGATGACGCGGAAGCCCTCCTCCCTGAGCGCTTTGCAGGCCTGGGTGCCGGAATAATCGAATTCACAGGCCTGGCCAATCACGATCGGGCCAGCTCCTATGATCAAAATGCTTTTAATATCAGTACGTTTTGGCATCTACTTAATGTAATTCATGTAGTAATGACGACCCGGACATTGCTGCGCTTGCGCGCCTCCATGTCCTGGATGAAGCGATCGAACAAGTGATGTGGGTCATGCGGGCCGGGGCTCGCCTCGGGATGACCCTGGAAGCCGAACACGGGCCTGTCCTGCAACGCGATCCCCTGCAGGCTGCCGTCGAACAACGATCGATGGGTTGCTAGCACTCCGTCGGGGAGGCTGGCCTCATCGACGGTAAAGCCGTGGTTTTGGCTCGTAATCATGACCCGCCCGGTCTCAAGATCCTGAACCGGGTGGTTTGCCCCGTGATGGCCGAACTTCATCTTGACTGTTTTTGCCCCGACCGCGAGCGCCAGTAACTGATGGCCCAGGCAAATACCGAAGATGGGTATGCCCGTCTCGATAAATGTCTGAATCGCCGTGATTGCGTAGTCACAGGGTTGCGGGTCACCCGGTCCATTGGACAGGAATATACCGTCCGGCCGCAGCGCCAGCGCTTCCTCTGCCGTCGTCGTGGCCGGCACTACGGTCATGCGACAGTCCAGATCGGATAGCACTTGCAGGATGTTGCGTTTCACACCGAAGTCGTAGGCCACCACGTGATAGGGCGCGATGCGGCGACTCAATATGCGCGGTTTGCGGCCAAAACTGGTCCCGTGCAGCCATTGATACGGGCGGTCTGTCGTCACGAATTTCGCGAGATCCATTCCCGAGATACCCGGAAACTTGCCGGCGTGAGCAATGGCTTTCTCGACCTCCGCGGCGCCCGTCATGATGCAGCCGGACTGCGCGCCTTTGTCGCGAATGAGGCGGGTCAGTTTGCGCGTATCGATATCGGCAATGGCAACAGTATCACCCTGTCGCAGGAATTCTGAGAATGAACGGTCCGATCGCCAATTCGACGTCACCATCGAGCTGTCCCGAATAACGAGCCCCGAGACGTGAATCCTCGAGGATTCCATATCCTCACTCGTGGTGCCGGTGTTGCCGATATGTGGATAGGTCAGCGTGACGATCTGCCGACAATAGGATGGATCCGTCAGGATCTCCTGATAGCCCGTCATGGCCGTATTGAAGACCACTTCGCCAATAGTCTGGCCTTCCGCGCCAACCGAGGTGCCGTGGAAAACCGTGCCATCCTGAAGTGCCAATATTGCAGGCGTTGTCAAAAGCGACCCTCGTCAGTCTATATAACCAAGAACGCTTCGAGCGGTTGCAGATGTGCAAAAGCGGAAGGACTGTGCCTTCCGCCTGTGATTACGCTTACCGAACAGCGATCCGGCGTAGTTTACTGAACCATCAGCCGCCGAACAAGACATCCTTCATCGAATATCGTCCCGCCGCTTGTTCAGCAAGCCAGGATGCGGCGCGCAGCGCCCCTTCTGCGAAAACATCGCGCGTCGTGACACTGTGACTGAATTCGAGGCGCTCATTTTCCGACACCAGGATCACCGAGTGGTCGCCCGGCACCTCGCCCTGCCGCACCGACTCGTAGTGAATACGCCCTGCCCATTTCGAGTGCCTTGCGTCCTTAACGGCATCGCCAAGTTTTAGCGCCGTACCCGAGGGCGCGTCCTTCTTGTGAGCATGGTGCGTTTCATGAATCTCGACGGAAAATTCCGGCCCGAGCGCGCCCACTACATCGCGGATAACCGCATCCAACACGGCGATCCCCTGGCTCATATTGCGGTCGTAAAGCAACGGGATTTTCCCGGCCGCCTTGTCAATTGCCGCCATTTGCAGCTCATCCAGGCCGCTGACTCCACACACCAGTGCCTTGCCTTGCCGGGTGACCGTAGCAATGATTTGTCGCGTAGCCTCCGGCAGGCTGAAATCAATAAGAACGTCGGCTGCCGCGCAGACCGCAGCCAGATCGTCGCTAACCAGTACCGTGTCGGTGACGGCAATAGTCGAAGTTGCCGGCTCACGTACCCAGATCGCCGTCAGCGTCAGGTCATCATTGTCCTGCGCGAGGCGGATCAGTGCCTGCCCCATGCGCCCGGCGCCTGCGACAGCAATTGTTGTCACTGGCTGACGCGCTCAAAAAAGCGCTTGACCGTATCCATCCAGCCGCCCGCTCTCGGGCTGTGTTTGTCACCGCCTGCGCTAATCGACTTATCGAACTTATCGAGGAGCTCACGTTGCTCGCTGGTTAGATTAATCGGTGTCTCCACAGAGACTTTGGCGAACAAATCACCCGTCCTGGGATCGCGCACCGTTGTGACGCCTTTGCCGCGCAAGCGAAATACCTTGCCCGACTGCGTGCCGGCCGGCACTTTGAGCACGACATTGCCGTTCAATGTTGGCAGTTCCACGTCGCCGCCCAAGGTCGCCGTTGCGAAACCCAGCGGAATCTCACAAGAAAGATCCGCGCCGTTGCGTTCAAACAACTTGTGCGGCCTGACATGAATCTCCACGTACAGGTCACCGGCAGGGCCACCGTTGCGGCCCGCCTCACCTTCGCCGGACAGACGAATGCGATCGCCATCATCCACGCCGGCCGGTACTTTGACTGACAGCGTCTTGGTTTTGCGCACGCGACCGCGGCCATGGCAATCCTCGCACGGGTCGTTTATCACGGTGCCCGCACCCTTACAGGCCGGGCAGGCCTGCTGCACAGAGAAAAATCCCTGCTGCATGCGCACCTGGCCAACACCGCCACAGGTGGTGCAGGAAACAGGTTCTGTTCCTTTCCTCGCGCCACTGCCGCTACAGGATTTGCAGCCGACCTGTGTCGGAACGTCGATATTGACGGCCTCGCCGGCGACAGCTTCTTCAAGATCAAGCTTTAGCTCGTAGCCGAGATCGGCACCCTTGAAGACCTGGCGACCACCGCGGCTGCGTCCCTGGCCAAAAATGTCGCCGAAGACATCACCGAAAATATCGGAAAATCCCTCTGCGCCACCGAAACCCCCTGCACCGCCAGCTCCGGCCCGCAGGCCGTCGTGGCCGAATTGGTCATAGGTCGCACGCTTGTCCTGATCCTTCAGGACCTCGTAAGCCTCCTTGGCTTCCTTGAAGCGCTTCTCGGCGTGTTCGTCATCCGCATTCCTGTCGGGATGATGCTTCATGGCCAAACGACGGTAGGACTTTTTAATCTCGCCAGCCGTTGCCGACCTTGAGACCCCGAGTACTTCGTAATAATCGCGTTTGGCCATGGTGTCCCCAGCGTTCCGAGCAGCGCCTGGTTACGCAGATTTCGACTCGTCATCCTTGTCGACTTCTTCGAATTCCGCATCGACGACATCGTCGCCCGCAGCCGCTGCTCCAGCATCGTCAGCACCGCCCTCGGCGGCTTTTTGATCCGCGTGGAGTTTCTGTGCAAGTCCGCCGGATACTTCAGCCAGCGCTGCAGTCTTGGCCTCAATCGTTTCTCTGTCGTCGCCTTCCAGCGCCGTCTTCAGATCGGAAACCGCGTTCTCGACAGCCAGACGATCTTCACCGGATGCTTTCTCGCCCAGCTCTGCAAGCGTCTTTTCCGAGGCGTGAATCAGGCTGTCTGCCTGGTTGCGCGCGTCGACGAGCTCACGGAACTTGCGATCTTCCTCAGCGTGACTTTCGGCATCCGCAACCATGCGTTCGACTTCCTCGTCGGACAAGCCGCTCGATGCCTTGATGATTATCGTCTGGCTCTTGCCCGTCGCCTTGTCCTTCGCAGACACATTCAAAATACCGTTCGCGTCAATATCGAACTTAACTTCGATCTGCGGCAGGCCACGCGGTGCCGGTGGAATATCGGCCAGATCGAAACGACCCAGTGACTTGTTGTCGATGGCGCGCTCACGCTCACCCTGCAAAACATGAATCGTCACAGCGGACTGATTATCATCGGCTGTTGAGAATACCTGCTCAGCATTGGCTGGAATGGTCGTGTTCTTGGTAATTAATTTCGTCAGGACACCGCCCTGGGTTTCGATGCCCAGCGACAAAGGCGTGACGTCGAGCAGCAGAACGTCTTTGACATCACCTGACAGCACGCCACCCTGAATTGCAGCGCCCAACGCCACCGCCTCGTCCGGGTTTACGTCTCTGCGCGGCTCTTTGCCGAAAAAGTTTTGCACCGTTTCGAATACCTTGGGCATACGGGTCTGGCCGCCGACGAGAATAACGTCATCGATCTCATTGACCTTCAATCCGGCATCCTCGAGTGCAACCTTGCAAGGCCCCATCGTGCGCTCGATCAGCTCCTCGACGAGCGACTCCAGCTTGGCCCTCGTGAGCTTGATTTGCAGGTGCTTCGGACCGCTGGCATCCGCCGTGATGTACGGTAGATTCACTTCCGTCTGCTGCTGTGTACTCAACTCGATCTTGGCTTTCTCAGAGGCCTCTTTCAGGCGCTGCATCGCCAGCGGATCGGCCGTAATGTCGATACCGCTTTCGCGCTCAAATTCTCCCGCCAGGTATTGAATAATTTTCAGATCGAAGTCTTCACCACCCAGGAAGGTATCGCCATTCGTGGCCAGCACTTCAAACTGATGCTCACCATCAACCTCTGCAATTTCGATAACAGATATGTCGAACGTGCCGCCGCCAAGGTCAAATACGACGATTGTGGCGTCGCCACGTTTCTTATCCATGCCGTAGGCGAGCGCTGCCGCGGTCGGCTCATTGATGATGCGTTTGACATCGAGACCCGCAATCTTGCCGGCATCTTTGGTTGCCTGGCGTTGCGAGTCATTGAAGTAGGCAGGGACGGTTACCACGGCTTCCGTCACTTCTTCGCCCAGGTAGTCTTCGGCCGTTTTCTTCATCTTCATGAGAACGCGGGCGGAGATCTCCGGTGGCGCCATGGCCTTGCCATTCGCCTCTACCCAGGCGTCGCCATTGTCGGCACCCGTAATCGTATACGGCACCATCTTGATGTCGCGCTGCACGACGTCGTCTTTGAAACGACGGCCGATCAGGCGTTTAACGGCAAACAGCGTGTTCGTCGGATTCGTCACAGCCTGCCGTTTGGCCGACTGACCGACAAGCACCTGATCGTCTTTACTAAATGCCACAATCGAAGGCGTCGTTCGATCGCCTTCTGAATTTTCGATGACCTTCGGTGTACCGCCCTCCATCACTGCTACGCAGGAGTTGGTGGTACCCAGGTCGATACCAATCACTTTACCCATTTTGTTCTACTCCAAAAATACTTTCATTTATTCCGAATTGGCTGATAGATAAGGCCGTCGGCGCCTAATTCAAGTGCTTTCTGATGCCTCTGCGGCAACGACAACGACCATCGCAGGCCTTAGCAGGCGACCATTCAGCGAATATCCCTTCTGCACAACGGACAGAACCGAGCCAGGCTCAAGCTCGGTCGACGGCTGCATCGAAACAGCCTCATGAAATTCCGGGTCAAACGGTTCGCCCTGAGGATCGAGCTCCGCAACGCCGAAGCGTTCCAGCGTCGTGGACAACAACTTCAGCGTGGCCTCTTTTCCCGCCATGAGCGTTTCGACGTCCGCGCTCTCGACCGCCTGGATGCCCAGTTCAAGACTGTCTTTGATCGCCAGCATGTCGCGAGCAAAATTCTCCAATGCAAATTTGTGGGCGTTTTCTACGTCACGCGCAGCACGCTTCCGCACATTCTCCGTCTCGGCCGCCGCCCGCAGGTAGCGGTCCCAGTTCTCGTCGGCCCTGGCCTGCACCTCTTGCAGCTCCGCTACCGGATCGACAGCCGCTGCGACGTCATTTTCAGCAAGCTCTGCGTCTTGCTCAATATCGTCTTCAGGGCGTTCGTCTGGCAGGTCTGGCTGTCCATTCATTGCTCATGCTCCACGGTCAAAATCAGGCTGACACGAAGTGTGGGGGCCACGGCAAAAATATCAAGCACCTTGAGAGAGTGGATCGTTGCTCTGGTACTCCATCAATACAACCTTGTTGTGGAGTACTAGCTGCGAGTGCGCAGTGCCGACTGCAGCAGGCGTGCGGTCAGATCGACGATCGGAACGATGCGGTCATAGGCCATGCGAGTGGGGCCGATGACGCCGAGGACACCGATCGTGTCATCGTCAAGTTGGTAAGGAGCCGTGACGACACTGCAATCGTCAAGAATCTTGAAACCCGATTCTTCACCGATGAATACCTGCACGCCGTCCGCGTTGATGCTGCGATCGATCAAATCCAGGATCAGGCGCTTGCGAGAGAATGCATCAAACAAACGCCGCAAGGTATCGATGTCCGAGAGTTCCGCGAAGCCCATTAAGTTGGTCTCGCCCGCCAGCACATATTCCGAATCCGGATTACTCGCCCCGTCCATTGCGGATTGGGCCACGCCGATAATGTCGACCATGGCCTGGTTCATCGAATTGCGCAGGTTTTCCATATCCTGCAGCAATCTATCGCGAATAACGGGCATCTCGCTGCCCGCATACTGCTCATTAATGAAGTTCGCAGCCTGCGTTAATTCCGATGTGCTGTAGTCGCGCTCCACATGCAGTATGCGGTTTTGCACTTCGCGATCATTGATCACCAGAATCACCAGAACGCGATTGTCCGACAGTGACAGGAACTCGATCTGGCGCAGCGTGGAATGCTGGCCGCGCGGAATCGATACAATTCCCGCAAGACTCGTGATGTCCGACAACATCTTCGAGACAGCAGCCACAAGCTGCCCGGGATCATCGTCTGAACTGCTCATTTGCTTGCGCAGCTGCAGCAATTCTTCGCCCTTCGGTTCGCGATAACGGACCAACGTATCCACAAACAAGCGATAACCTCTGCGCGTCGGGATGCGACCCGCCGATGTGTGCGGCGCGGATACGAGCCCCATATCCTCAAGATCCGCCATCACATTGCGTATCGTCGCGGGACTCAGTTCAAGTCCCGGGTCCTTGGATAAGGTACGCGAGCCGACGGGCTGCCCATCGCGAATATATCGCTGGATCAGCACACGCAACAGATTTTGCGCGCGATCATTGGGTATTGCAGGAGACGCTTCTACAGACATTACTGGCCTAAAAGACAAGTCGAGCATTTAAGTTGCTGTGATAGGGTACGTTGATGCGCACCGAGTTTCAAAAAATCGCCGTGATTGGCCGCCACGATGATGTGCGTGTGGCCGATCCCTTGTCCGTACTCGTCACGCATTTAACAAAAAACGGAGTCGATGTACTCGTTGCGGAAGAAATGACGCTCGACCTGCCCGCGTCGCGCCTTGCTGAGGACACATTGGCCAATAACGCGGACCTGATCATCGCTATCGGTGGTGACGGCACGATGCTTTACGCCGGTCGGCTCGCGAGCGACAAGAATGTCCCGTTACTGGGCATCAACCGCGGGCGGCTTGGTTTTCTTGCCGACATCACGCCCGATGAAATGCTGAGCAGCGTTGACCACGTCCTCAATGGCGAATACACACGTGATTCGCGAATGCAGCTGCAGGCGACTCTCAGCAGGGCAAACGGAGAAAACATTACCGGGCTCGCGCTGAATGATGTCGTGCTGCAACGTCGCGAAACCGGCCGCATGGTCGACTTTGAAACACGTGTCGGCGACCACTATGTGAACACGCATGCCGGTGATGGATTGATCATAGCGACACCAACGGGTTCCACTGCTTATGCACTGAGTTGCGGCGGCCCTATACTCGAGCCGCAACTGGATGCGGTCGTCATAGTGCCGGTGTGCCCACACACGCTCACCGACAGACCGATCGTCATTCCGGCGCATCAGCCTGTCGAAGTGCGCCTCCTGGATCGCGACAACACCAAAGCTGAAATTACGCTCGACGGCCGTTCGATGGGCGAGATTTGCCCGGACGACAGGCTGACGATCAGCGCAGCCGATAAACGCATCACATTGATTCACCCGCCCGGCTACGACTTTTACGGCATCCTGCGCTCGAAGCTGTTCTGGGGTCGCGACAGTCGCCAGCGCGATTCGCAGCAGAGCGCATCAGGAGACGAGCAATAATGCTGGTCAGTATGCTGGTGCGAAACTTTGCGATCGTCGATCAAATAGAGGTCGAGCTCGATCCCGGGATGACCGTGTTGACGGGTGAAACAGGTGCCGGCAAGTCCATTCTCGTGGATGCACTCGGCCTGGTCCTGGGTGAACGAGGCAATGCTCAGCTCGTGCGCAGCGGCGCGAAACGTGCCGAATTCAGCGCCCAGTTCGATATCGCTGCACTGCCCCAGGTTCGTGCCTGGCTGGAAGAACAATCTTTGGATGAGGACAGCGAGTGCCTGTTGCGGCGCGTGATCAATGCCGACGGGCGTTCACGCGCATTTATCAACGGCAATGCCGTGTTATTGCAGCAGCTGAAAACCATCGGTGAAATGCTGGTCGATATTCACGGGCAGCATTTTCACCAGTCGCTGGCACGCAGGCCCATACAGCGAGACCTGCTCGATCATTTCGGTGGTTTACTGGAGCAACGCGCCGGGGTCGTCGCCGCATTCGAAGAGTGGCAAAGTCTTGCCCGGAAATTGCAAACCCTCACGGACGCCGATGCCGATCGTGCATCGCGCCTCGACATGCTGAGCTTTCAGTTACAGGAATTACGTTCCCTGGATCTCGGCGAAAACGAAACAGTGGAGCTCACCGCAGAGCGGCAACGCCTGGCCAACAGCGGACGACTCGCCGAGGGTGCAGCTACAGCACTCGCAAGCCTGTTTGACGATGACGGCGCGAACGCCAACAGCCTGCTCGCCGAGGCCGCAAGATCGATTGAGGGCCTCGTCGAATTCGATGCTGAGTTGCGCACGGTTGTGGAGATGCTCGACGGCGCGGCGATCCAGATTGCCGAGGCCGCTGACACACTGCGCCGCTACGGCGAAGCGATCGATATGAACCCGGCCAGGCGTGACTGGGTCGAGGAACGCCTGGATGCGATTCAAACACTGTCGCGCAAACATCGAGTATCGGCAGACAAACTTCGCGAGCAGCAGGCATCACTGGAGCGCGAGTTTGACGAACTTAGCCATGCAGACGAACGTGGGCGCGAACTTGAGCAAGCCGCAGCAACTGCGCAGGCGCACTACCTGAATTTGGCGAATGCTCTCTCCATAGAACGGCATGCAGCAGCGGACCGACTGTCGGCGGCTGTCACCGAGGCAATGCACAGCCTGGGCATGCCGGGCGGTGAGTTCGAAGTACACCTCGAAACGATACGCGAGACGAATGCACGTGCGCATGGCCTGGACGCTATCGAGTTTCGACTTTGCGCAAATCCGGGTCAGCCGATGTTGCCTTTGTCCAAAGTGGCATCCGGTGGCGAGCTGTCACGCATGAGTCTTGCGATTCAAGTCATCGCAAGTGACGGCAGCACGATTCCGACGATGGTGTTTGATGAGGTCGACAGTGGCGTCGGCGGCGGCATCGCTGAAATGGTGGGCCGCAGGCTGGCTGAGCTGGGTATGTCTCGTCAGGTGCTTTGCGTTACTCATTTGCCGCAGGTTGCGAGCCTGGCGTCTCATCATTTCAGGGTATCGAAAGTAACGGACGGCAAAGCGACCCGCACGTCAGTGCAGCCGCTGAACAAGAAAGCGCGTATCGAGGAACTTGCAAGAATGCTGGGCGGTGTCGAAATTACGACAAAAACATTGGCGCATGCTGCCGAGATGCTGGCCGGCAGGCCCAAGAAACGCGCCTAGCCAAATAAACGCCACCTCAATCCGAGTTCGCGCCCGCGATCTTTTTCACGTATAGCACGAGGCTGTGATCCAGCAGCTCATAGCCATGCTGCGCGGCCACCTCTGCCTGCAGCCGTTCAATTTCATCGCTGACGAACTCCACAACCTCACCCGAATCCACACAAACCATATGGTCATGATGTTTGCCGTCGTCGATCTCGAAGACAGAATGACCGCCTTCAAAATTATGCCGCGTTACGAGCCCCGCCGATTCAAACTGGGTCAATACGCGATAGACCGTCGCAAGCCCGATGTCCTCATTGGCGTTCAATAATTCCTTGTAGATATCCTCGGCACTCTTATGCCGTTGTTGGTTTCCCTCAAGAATCTCGAGAATCTTGAGTCGCGGCAACGTAATTTTGAGACCTGCATTGCGTAATTCCTGACGTTGTTCCATCAAGCGCCTCGCTCAAATAAGGTTTTAGGTCACGGCTACCGTGACGTGGGCCAAGAAGGTATGATGCGCGCCTATTATAGAGCTTTGATAGTCCCGTACCCAACAAATGCGTCAAATTTCATTACTCCTTTTACTTCTGATCTCGCTGGTCTTCTCCAGTGGTTGCATTTATCGCGCCAACATATCTCAGGGCAATTTGATCAAGCAGGAAGATCTCGACCAGGTCGAAATCGGCATGACCCATAATCAGGTCCGCTTTCTGCTGGGTACACCAATGATCAATGATCCGTTCCATGTGGACCGCTGGGACTATGTTTATTACCTGAGAATCGGTCGGGAAGACGCCGGATTCAAACGCTGGGTCACCGTCCTCTTCGAAGAAGGCGAGGTCATCGAGATTCGTAAGGAACAGGAACTCGATCCCAATCTCTAGGCGAGCATCGCACGCTCTAGTCGTCTGCTCCCTGATTCATCGTTCGGCCCTGCTCGGCCAGCATCCTGCGCGACTCGCGCGGATCCATTCGTAGCGGCCTGTAAATCTCGATGCGATCGCCAGCACAAAGTTTATGACTGCGATCAACTGGACGCCCCCATACGCCAACACGCGCCTTGTCCAGGCCGTGATCCGGAAACACACTGTAAATAGCCGACTCTGAGATGGCCTCTTCGACTGAACTGCCCTCTTCGATACTCAGTTCAATGAGTTCCTGCCGTTCTGCCGTCGCGTAAACCAGCTCGATCTTAATATGATGGCCGGACACTCACCTGCTCCCATAGACTATTGCGGCACGTTGAGTAAACGCATCAACCAGGGAGTTGCAGGACCCTTCAAAAAACGAGCCGAACAACGTATCGGTTACAGGATTATTGAATTCGAAGTCGAGTTCAAGCGACACTTTGCAGCCGCTGTCACCAAGTTGTTGAAAGGTCCAACCGCCGGCCAGGTGTTTGAACGGGCCGCCGATCAAGGACAGTCCGATCGCCTCGTTCTGCCGCAGAGAATTGCGCGTTGTGAAGGATTTGCTAATGCCGCCACGGCGCAGCTCGAGCGTCGCCTCAACCATTGCGGCGTCTCGCTTGTGTACAACGGCGGACTCGCACCAGGGCAGGAATTCAGGGTAAGTCTCGATATCATCGACCAGCGCAAACATCTCGCTCGCCGAGAAAGGCACGATCGCACTGCGAATTACCTTGCGCACAAATCATGTCTCGCTATGAACCCAGCAGCCTCCCAATGGCAGGTCGCAGGGTATTAATAAGAACAATCAGGATACCAATGGGCGTGATAAATCTCGCCAAAATTCGCCAGGCCTTATACGTCACGCCGGCACCGCCTAATTCTTCGGCCGTCGAATTGCGGCACATCACCCAGCCCGCGAACACCGTTATCAGCAGCGCACCGACCGGCAACAGAATATTGCTCGACAGGTAATTTACATTGTCGTAGATCGTGCCGGCCATGAATTGGACGTCTTCGAGCACATTGAATGACAATGCGGAGCCGAGGCCAAGAACCCAGATGGCGCCACCGACTGCGAAAGCGGCTTGCGCTCGAGTCCTGTGGAACTGTTCAACGAGCCACGCGACCGCCGGTTCCATCAGACCAATGGCCGATGTCCATGCGGCGAACGCCAGCAGAATAAAAAAGACTGTGGAGAAAAAGCTGCCACCTGCCATGTGTCCAAACGCAAGCGGCAGGGTTTCGAAGACGAGACCGGGACCGGATGCCGGATCCAGTCCGTTCGCAAATACCAGAGGGAAAATAATCAGCCCGGCGAGGATGGCGATGACGGTGTCCGCAATCACGACGACGGCGGATGCACCCGTGATTGACGTTTCTTCCGGGAGATATGCACCGTAAGCCATGATGGCGCCCATGCCGATGCTCAACGTAAAAAGCGCCTGGCCCAGCGCAATCAGGACGCCGCCCCAGCTTAGCTTGTCCCATGACGGCGTGAACATGAAGCGCACGCCCTCTGCGAAATATCCTGAATTTATCGCGAACGCGAGCAACACAAGCATCAACAGCACCAGCGCCGGCACCAGGAACCTGACGGCTTGTTCCAGCCCACGTTCAACGCCGCGGGCAACAACAAACGTCGTCATACCCATGAAAATCGTGTGACAGGCCGCGACCATTAGCCAATTGGATTTGAAGGCGGAGTGATCGGCCGCCACGGCAGCGGCGTCGAGCCCTGTGAACACACCCCCGATGCTTTTAATTACGTAGGCCAGAGTCCAGCCCCCGATTACGCTGTAGTAGGAGAGAATCAGGATACCGGCAAGCACGCCCATGGCACCGACCCACTGCCAGTGTCGCGAACTGCCCTCTTCCTTGCCGAGCAATGACATCGTCGCGACCGGATTGCGTCGACCGCGACGACCGATCAGTATTTCCGACATCATCACCGGCATGCCGATCGCAACGACACAAATCAGATAGACGAGGACGAACGCACCGCCACCGTTTTCGCCGACGATGTAGGGAAATTTCCAGATATTGCCGAGGCCGACGGCAGAACCCGTGACCGCAAGAATGAATGCCATTCGCGACGACCACGTGCCGTGTAACGAGGTCCTCTTTTCCTCATTACTCGCATGATTGCTTAGCATTACTATTATCTCGGATCTGCGAAAAGCGCGATTCTTATACAATTTCCTGAGCCTGACAATATAAGCCTATAATCGCCGGCCGTTAAGAGGTGCTCCAGACAGGATTCATGAGCAAGAAAAACACCAAAAAGCCCGCCAGCAAGCTCATCGCCGTCAATCGGCGCGCCCGGCACGACTATTTCATCGAGAGCAGGTTCGAAGCCGGTCTCGTGCTCGAGGGTTGGGAGGTAAAGAGTCTACGGGCCGGAAATGCGCAGCTGGCCGAAGCTTATGTCAATGTCAAAAACGGCGAGGCCTGGCTGACGGGCGCACATTTTGCGCCGCTCAAGACGGCTTCGACACACGTCAGTCCGAATCCGACCCGGGCGCGAAAGCTGTTGTTGCATCGCCTCGAACTCGATCGCCTCATTGGCCAGGTAGAACGAAAAGGTCTTACGCTGGTGCCGCTGGATCTGCATTGGAGTAAAGGTCGCGCGAAACTCGACCTCGGACTGGCCAAGGGAAAGAGGCAGCACGACAAACGCGCCGCCAACAAGGAACGCGACTGGCAACGACAAAAGGCTCGCATCCTGAAAGGCTGATACAATGGACGCACACCGGGGGTGACATGGCTTCGACGTGGGTCGCGAACCTTTGAGTGCATGCCGAGGAACAGACTACCTCGTAAATCCAGCTGTAAAAACTATAGTTGCCAACAACGACAACTACGCACTAGCTGCTTAAACACCAGCCTAGCGCCCTCTGGCCAGATTGTGCTCGTGCATCCGGGTCCCAGGGGTCGACTTCACGAGACCGCGGAAGAGGCTTGTTCAGGGTCGCAACCGTTAAAACCTTACTGAACTGGCTGTGAGTTTTCCCTGCCCGTCGGGTAGCGCACAGTGAGATTAATGACGGAATAAGCATGTAGACCTCGAAGCAGAGGGCTTGCGGACGCGAGTTCGATTCTCGCCACCTCCACCAATTCGCCTTTAAGTTCAACGACTTAGAGGCGTTTTCTTTTT
>Ga0209988_10000147_pt1 | contig 38674 bp, 40 predicted proteins | sample N075metaG_FD_183115 | JGI IMG/M metagenome (GOLD analysis project Ga0209988, IMG submission 183115) | Deep subsurface microbial communities from Kermadec Trench to uncover new lineages of life (NeLLi) - N075 metaG (SPAdes) (version 2) | ecosystem: Environmental > Aquatic > Marine > Ocean trench... | reverse complement strand
AAGAACAAAAAGACGAATACGCAAAGGCCATTACAAAATTAGCTGTAGAGATTCTAAAAACAAAAGAGACTCACGTAATTGTAGTCTTTGAGGATAATCCAAAAGAAAACTGGTTTTTGGCAGGAAATAAACTGTAGACGTCTGGTTATTTGTGCCTAGAATAAAGGATGGGAGAACGGACCCAAAATTATCTCAAACGGTACAAAAACAATATCCATTTTTTAAAATTATGATAACCCACGATTCCAAATTCCTGATGGAGTTAAATTATTTTTTGGGAAAGATTAGAATTGAGAATGAGATTACAAGTTCTAATACAATTCAAAAAGGAAAACAACAAGAATTATGGAATCCAAATCGGTATGGAGTTTTAAAAAGAAAAAGTGATTATGGATCTTCTCCTGAACATTCAGCGAAGAAATCATCGGCTTCCTCTTGGCAAGCTAGAGCTTCTCCACCAGCATCTACGCAAACCTGATTTTTGGCATCAGCTGCAGTGCTACATGTATCGGTTTTTTCCTCTGTAGTTCCCTCACAGATTAGGGCACATTCTGACAAAATTTGTTCTCCTTGTGAAAGACAATCTTCAAAAGAACCCCCTAGATCCAAACATAACAATGTGAACGTTGCTGAAAGTTCTTGGCATTCTGTACAAAGCACTGGTGGGAGTTCTTCTCCTGAACATTCAAAGAAGAACGCTTCGGCTTCATCTCTGCAAACTCCAAAGTCTCCACCTGACAGTAGGCAAACATGATTTTTGAACTCAACTGCACTACTACATGTATCGGTTTTTTCCTCTGGAGTTCCCTCACAGATTAGGGCACATCCTGACAAAATTTGTTCTCCTTGTGAAAGACAATCTTCAAAAGAACCCCCTTCAGCCACACATAACAATGTGAACGTTGTTGAAAGTTCTTGGCATTCTGTACAAAGCACTGGTGGGAGTTCTTCTCCTGAACATTCAAAGAAGAATGCTTCGGCTTCATCTCTGCAAACTCCAAAGTCTCCACCTGACAGTAGGCAAACATGATTTTTGAACTCAACTGCACTACTACATGTATCGGTTTTTTCCTCCGGAGTTCCCTCACAGATTAGGGCACATCCTGAAAAAATTGGTTCTGCTTTTGAAAGACAATCTTCAAAAGAACCCCCTTCAGCCACACATAACAATGTGAACGTTGTTGAAAGTTCTTGGCATTCTGTACAAAGCACTGGTTCTGGCAGGCAAACTGGATCAGGGTCAGGTTCGGTGAAACATCTTTCGGTTCCGGCTACATCGCAAAAATCAAGAGTACATGCATCTCCATCATCACATTGATCATCACTGCTACAACATTCAGGAACTGGGTCGCCGGGGATACAGGTGAAGGTATCTAGATCACACACCCCAGGAATACATTGCTCAACGAATCCACAATCAGTATCATCGGTACATTCTACTGGCAGGCAAACTGGATCAGGGTTAGGTTCGGTGAAACATCTTTCGGTTCCGGCTGCATCGCAAAAATCAAGAGTACATGCATCTCCATCATCACATTGATCATCACTGCTACAACATTCAGGAACTGGGTCTCCGGGGACACAGGTGAAGGTATTTAGATCACACACCCCAGGAATACATTGCTCAACGAATCCACAATCAGTATCATCGGTACATTCTACTGGCAATCCTGTTACCGCTAGTACGCGGTGTGCAGAATCCTCAAATTCTTGACCAGCTACAGTGGTTCCTTTAACAAACTCCCAGTTTTCACAAGATCGTTGTTGTATACTTTCAACATCTTCACCTTTGAGTCCTGGAGAATACTTTACACCAAGGAATACCATACAACCTGCTGGTACATCCTCTACATGTGCCTCTACAAAACCGGCATCATTAATTTTCAATGCACCTGATTCTGCCAATTCATCTGAGAGGTCTATGGTTTGCTCACCACACATTAGTGCAACATAAGCACCACCTGGAACCTTTGCAGGATTCATCTTGCTTATTCCAGGTTCACCTGTACAATCACGGTCGTCTTCAAAGATCCAAAGCCTATCTAGATGCTCGTTGGCTGTAACCTTGGTTACTGCATAGTACTGACCTGGGTTGTAGCCACTTATTGTACCCTTCTTTGGATGAATAACTGCTGAAACTGTCTGTGCACCATCATCTGTAATTGGCAATAGCGTTCCAAAGAAATTATTTTCAAAGTCCTTATCTGTCTCTGTGTAGAACTTTTCTGTTTCAAGTGGTGGTATAGGCTCTCCAGCATTAGCAGCTTGAAAATTTGCAATTGCTATTCCAGTTATGAAAAGTGGTGCTATCAGTAATGTCATTAAAATCGTTTTTTTGTTATGGTTATTTTTTGTCAGTACCCGACATAATAAACAAGATCGGTATTAGGCATTACTAAAAGTACGATGATCGCATTATCGCAATAAATTAATTTCTTTATGAAATTATCATACTGAACTAAGGTAAAAATTTAGAAAAAGCTAAAGCAATTCCTGATCTAAATGTAATAAAAAAAATATTACACTTTGCAAACTTTATGTACAATTTATTCTCATCCTACCCAAAAAATAATTTTTACAATAACCAAGCTTTCTAAAAGCAAGTAATAGAAAGGAAATACTCAATTCTAAAAATAAAAAGAAAAGGGGATGGTTTATTCTATTAGTCTGGTTGCTCACATTCTTCGCCAATAACTGGTACCTCTAGGGGTCCGGTTTCAGCTAGAACGATTGGCTGGCCATTATCATCAAGAACAGGTTCTCCAAGATCATCTGCTAAGATTAGTTGTGCACCGCTGTTTGCGAATAGCTCACAAGAAGTTGGTTTGAACTTGGCGATTTCCTGATTCCCTTTAAGGCTACCTGGACTCTCTCTAGTGGTTATGACTATATGAGCTCCGTTTATTCCGCCAAAATCTGTTGCATCACAGGTTAATAGTGTAGCACTTTTGTCAGCCTTTTGGTTTTTGTTGGCTTGTTCTAGATTGTCTAAGCATCCTAGTGATGTCCCACGGAATCCGAATTCTGCACTCCATTCAGCAGGGATTGCATCTTTTAGGATAACGTTTTCACCAGTTGTATTTATGTAGAATATAACAAATTCACATGTTGTTGGTCCGTCAGATTTTACGGGAACACCTTGGGCAAAGCATGGATCATTCAGGTTAAAGCATTTTGCCAATGTTATGTCACCGACAACACCTACTCCAACCCATCCAGGACCTGAAAGGGATTGGCAGAAAGAACTTACTGGGTCGCCGGCATATGCACTGTTCATTGTTGGCGCGATTGCAGCAAACATCATTACAAATCCTAGCAATGATACTGCAGCAATGTTTCTAATTTGAAGTATTTTTATCATTGAAAAATGAAATTTTCCTAATCAGTTTAAAGGTTGTTAACCGTATCATTTGAAAAGCTACAATTTAGTTTCCTTCCCAAAAAATAATTTAATTTGTCAATGTTTTAACCATTTTGAAAATATTGATAATCATTTTCTTCTCAAATCGAGCCTAAATACGGGAAAAATGATTTTAATCACATACAAAAACACAACATACTAAACAAGACATTTTAAGAAATTCAAGAGAATACAAGAAAATTAAGAACCATTCAAGAGAATTTTAGAACATGCTATTGACAAATGGCAGGAAACCAACTTTAATTATTTTTTAAAAAGAAAAAGATTGGAATATTTATCTTCCAGTCATAAGGATAGACATACAAATCGATTGGATACCTAATTTAGGACAACTTGGTATGATAAAAAAATACACATTTGTTATTTGTACCATCTAAAAATAATATTATATTATAAACTTAGAATTTCTGGGTATCGCCTATTGCGTCTGCATTGTTATGAATTTGATCAATATGCCTTGATAGTTCCTCATTGTCTTCAAACAAAGATTCACAGTATGGACATTTACTTTCTTGTGCCATGACTTTTCTAAATCTTTCGCCTATTTATGGTTAGTCCAAAAGAACTACTGATTTCTCTATCCTTTTATTCTCATTTGTAATTACAAATTCTATGAAAGTGGCAATTGTTCAGTTTAAGGCTTCTACTAACAAAGAAACTAATCTAAAAAAAATTCTCAATTATATTTTAAAGGCAGCTCAAAACAAAGCAACACTTGTCGCCTTTCCAGAATTTATGATGTTTTACACAGCCTCTTCTCAAACACCAAAAAAATTAGCGAGTTTGGCTGAAACCATTAATGGTAATTTTGTAACTACAATTGCAAATACAGCAAAAGAAAATCAAATTCAAGTTATAGGTTCCTTTTATGAGAAAAGCACAAAAAAAGACCGCGTCTATGACACCTCATTTATAATTGACAAATCAGGCAAAGTAATCTCAACTTACAGAAAGGTTCACCTGTATGACGCTTTAGGATTTAGAGAATCAGACAAAATGACATCAGGATCAAAGATTGCTAAACCAGTAACGACATCAATTGGTAAAGTTGGAATGATGATTTGTTATGACTTGAGATTTCCTGAAATGTCAAGATCACTTGCTGCTGCAGGTTCTGAAGTTTTAGTTGTACCATCTGCATGGGTAAAGGGCTACATGAAAGAAGAACACTGGTTAACAATAAACAAAACTCGTGCTATTGAAAATGGATGTTATGTTATAGCGCCTGATCAAGTAGGAAATATCTATTGTGGACGAAGTATTGTAGTTGACCCGTATGGTAAGATTCTTCTTGATATGAAAAAGAAACAAGGAATAGGATATGTTAACATTGAATTAAAAAAAATAAAACAGGTTCGGAAAGTGCTTCCTTTGCTTAAACACCGAAGAACAGATGTTTATCCTACTTTGAAGGCTTAGACTTTCTGCTTTTGCAATTAAAGTTTGAGCATTGTTTAGTCCACTTTTGTTTTCTTGAATAACGAAAAATTATCATTGGCCATTGACATTCCTCACATGGCACTTTAATTGCGCGAAGTTTTGCTTTTTGAAAAAGAGGAGATGATGCCTTGCATCCACCATAAAAATTCGAACAACCAATGAATCTTTTTTTGGTTACCCTTGATCGAATAACCATCAACTGGCCAAGTTTACACTCCGGACATTGAACTAGTCCTTTCTTTGGGGAATTTGTTCCCAAAATAATGTACTTTCTCTCTCTGGAGGACCAGGAAAGAAACCCATTGCTATCAAAGTATTGAATGATCTCTTTTTTGAAAATTGAAATTTTTGATTTTGTAGTCCTTACGGTATGTCTCTCTTTTTTCTCTTTTACTTGGATGGTCTGAAGCTGTACTTTTTTTACCAACATAATCTTTTACTGATTTTTCTAAAACGATTTTTATAGGGAATCTGGTCAGTCTTGTTAGTGGAAAAGGTTTGTGTTCTTGGTGCTGGTAGTACCAAATATGGAAAACTATCTGAAAGTATAGCCGATATCGCCACTCAGGCATCAATTGGTGCTATTGAGAGTGCCGGAATCAACCCTAAAGAGATTGATGCGTCTTACATTGCAAACGTCTTTGGCGTTGCAGACAAGCAGGTACATCTTGGACCTGTCTTAATGAGCAGATTGGGAATTCCAGATAAACCATCATTATCAATAGAATCTGCTTGTGGTAGTGGTTCAGTGGCCTTCAGAGAAGCCTTTGCTAACGTGGCTGCTGGCTTTTATGACTGCCTGATAGTTACTGGAGTTGAGAAGGTCACTCATACTGGAACAGAATGGACTACAACTTACTTTGCATATTGTTCAGACTTTTTTTATGAAGGACAAGCAGGGGCATCATTTCCAGGATTGTTTGCATCAATAGCAAGAGCTTACTTGACAGAGTTTGATGCTACAGAGGAAGACTTTGCAAGAGTTGCCGTAAAGAATCATGAAAATGGATTATTGAATCCCAAAGCTCACATGCAAAAAAAAATTACTATTGAGGATGTAATGAACTCGGCAGTAGTCGCAAGTCCGCTAAAACTCTTTGATTGTTGTCCATTTTCTGATGGTGCAAGTTCTGTTATACTTTGTTCTGAAAAATTTGCAAAAGAACATAATAAAGATTACATAGAAGTTATTGGATCAGGTAGAGGCGGTTCATCTGCAGCACTTCAAGGAAGAGAACACCTGACTACAATTCCAAGTACAAAGATTGCAGTCGAGAAAGCCTACAAAATGGCAGGAGTAACTGCAAAAGAAATTGATTTTGCAGAAGTACATGACTGTTTTACAATTGCCGAAATTATTGACACTGAAGACTTAGGATTCTTTGAAAAAGGAGAAGGAGTTGTAGCTGTTCGTGAGGGTAGAACCAAATTAAATTCAGACATTTCAATTAACCCATCAGGTGGTCTTAAATCAAAAGGACACCCAATAGGAGCTACAGGTGTTGGGCAAGTAGTAGAAGTATTTGATCAATTAACAGGAAAGGCAGGAGAACGAACAGTCAAAGATGCAAAAATTGGTCTAACTCATAACTTTGGTGCAACTGGAGCAAGTTGCGCTGTTCATGTATTCCAGAGTGTGTAAAATGTCTGTTGAAGAGCAACTTATTGAAAATGCTAAACAAGGTAAACTCCTAACTCACAAATGTACCAATTGTGGCTATCTTCATTTATCTACCGCCTATTATTGCCTAAAATGCGGCAGTAAGGGATTTGAGGACGTCCTTTTAGAGGGTACAGGCACAATTGCTACTTATACCATAATTACCGTCGCTCCTGCAGGCTTTGAAAAATATACTCCATATGCATTTGTTGTGATGCTTTTAGATAATGTTGAATTAAGAATTTCAGGATTTATGCCCGATATTGCTACCCCTGCTGAACTCCCTGTTGGAACCAGAGCTAAAATTACTGGTTTTGATGAAAGAGGAATTATCATAGAAAAGCAGTAAAATAATTTAGTAAAATTATTAAAAAAAATTATAATCGATTCTTAATTATTTTATATTCGTGATCATATTCATGTCTGTAGAAGTAACATGTGGAAAATGTGGTGAAAAGATCACAAAAATGAAAATGCTCAAATCTCTAAAAGATGTAATGAAACCTTACAACAGAAAGTGTCCTTCATGTGGAACAACATTATCAGTCTCTGAATTTTCTCTTGATGTTCAAAAAAAATGATCTAATTTTCAGAAAAATAATCTCAACCGATCAAGAAATGATCCAAACGCATTAAAAAATGATCTAATTTTTAAAAAAAATAATCCAAACCCCAAATTTTGATCAAATTTTCTAAAAAACTAACAAGTCACAAGTCTTAATTACTCCTTTTTTTAGTCTTGAATATGGATATGATGGGAGAGCTAGAAGAAATAACGAAAGGTAGCATTCTTCAATCAACATCAAAACGAGTTAGAATGATCTTTTCTGTCATGGCAAGTCCTAACAGAATAGATATCTTGAGAATTTTAAATTCCAAGGGTCCTTTGACCTACTCTGAATTAAAATCCCTTGCTGGATTTAAATCAAAAAAAGAGAGTGGTAAATTTGCATACCATCTAAGAAAATTATTAAGACAGTCACTTGTTGCATTAAACAAATCTGAAAGACGTTATACAATCACAAATCTCGGAAAACTTGTTTTGAGCTTGGCTAGACAAATTGAAGAAAGATCTATTATTGAAAGTGGAAAAATGTATGTTAGAACATCTCAAGAATCTATTGAGGAATTTAATTCCCATAAAATCATCCAATCCCTTGTTAGAGAAGGAAGTCTTCCATTAGAACTAGCCCAAAAAATTACTGAAGAAGTTGAAAATAGAATTTACAAATATCAGACTACATATCTTACTGGCGCATTAATACGAGAAATGGTCAACTCTGTACTCTTAGAACATGGTCATGAAGAGTATCGCAATAAACTGGCACGCCTAGGCCTGCCTGTATATAATGTCCAAGAAATGCTCACAAACTTAGACAATGTAGGAAATGGCGCAGATAGTTTGTTATTTACTACTGGTCAGAAAGTGTTTGCAGAGTACCTCCTAACTAACCTCTTACCAAAAGATGTTGCAGATTCTCACCTTTCTGGAGATTTACACATAACAAATCCTGGTATTTGGTCAATGATTCCAGATACAATTTTTGTAAATGTAAAAGAGCTCATTGAAGATGGAATTATTCTTGGTGGAAAATATCTTGATGTGTCAAGAGTACCATCGTCAAAATCCCTTGATGATATTACAGCATCTTTGTCTGTAATCATTTCTCTACTTTCAAAAGAAGTTTCACAAGAAATTGTACTTGATGGAATGGTTTCATTGTTTAGCAAACATTCAAAGAATGTTGAAGAACTTGAACAAAAATTAATAAATGCATTTGCTACTGCATCTACAACTCCAAATTACAATAAAATGAATACTAATGTTTCAATTAGACTTGCTCTAGGATCTGATACAAAAATTATTATTGCAATAATTAATGCATACCAAAATTACACAAAGATAACACCAATTCCAAAGATTGGTTTGATCATCGATTATTCTAAAGGAAAGATTACTGATGTTTCAGAGAAAGCAGCCGAAATAATTTCAAATGGAGGAAAGATAACATTTACCAAAAATCAAATTTCAAGTTATGGAATTACAAATGGTACAACTAAAAACACCAGACCACTCGCAATTACCTTGCAATCTGTTTCAATAAATCTTCCAAGACTAGCATTTGAATCAAACAAAGATGAAACTTACTTTAGAGCAAGACTTGCACTGCTTATGAAACCAGCATTATCCTCTATGGCCTTAAGAAAGAAGGACATCTCTGATCTTACGAGGAGAGGATTGAATCCTATACTTGCAAAGAACACCCAATATATGCAAAGAAGTTCAATTTCTCTTGTTATCAATCTAGTAGGCCTAAAAGAGGCAGTCTTTAACATCCTAGGTTATAAAAACAACAAAGACGGCAGAGCGATACTTCATAAAGTAATAGAGACAGCAGTGGATGTTGCCGCCAAAAAAGGTAAGGAAATAGGTGATCCAGTCTTTATATCAATGATTGAGACTGATGGATCTAGAAGATTCACTACCCTTGATGGTGAAAAATACGGTAAGAATTCTGCCCTAAATACTACGGAAACTGATTCCTATTCACAAGGGATAATTCTTAATGCCTCTGAAGTTGGTGGATATACCAGCAAAAGTGATGAAATTATAGAGTGCAACAAATTATCAAAGATTCTAAATGGTGGTCTTTCAGTCAGTCTGCAAATTGCTGATGACGCTAAAATTATTGATATCAAAAAATCAATAGAAAAGACAGCAGAATTGACGAATTCATTCAAACCAGTAAAGAGTATTGCTATCTGTGGCGAGTGTGGATTTAAAGACGAACCCTTTACAGACAAATGTCCAAAGTGTAAGTCACCTTACATAGTGTAAAACTCATAATTTCAAAACTAGCTACGATCATTTTATATAAATTTTGATTATTTACTGATACGATTATCGTAAAATTGAATATATTGTGTTGGTATGAATTTCATAATAGAAGTGTTAAAAAAATTGACTAGCGAAAGGGACAAGATCAAAACTTTTCGAGCACATAAGTTATATCCACATTCATTCTAACCCTTGCGGGGAGTTTATAATTGGATAATTCACAAATTGAAAGTACTATCAATGAGATCCGTAAGCGCAATGGCACAGTAACGGCTTTCAATGAAGATAAAATTTCAAATGCCATCTTCAAGGCATTAGCAGCCACATCTAAAGCCGATCGTGCGCTGGCAGATCAACTAGCAAATAAAGTTGTACAAAAATTAGTTGAGCAAGGATTCACAGACACAAGAGCACCTAGTGTTGAGGATATTCAAGATATTGTAGAATCCACTCTTATTGACAGTGGTAATAGCGATATCGCAAAAGCATACATCGTTTACAGACACGAGAGAAGAAAATTAAGAGATGAAAAGATGAAAGTATTAAACACCAAGGTTTTGGATCCGGTTTCAAAGAAATTTGATCTAAACTCTCTTAGAGTTTTAGCATCAAGATATCTCTTCAGAAATGGAAAAAATGAGATTATTGAGACTCCAACTCAAATGTTTGAGAGAGTTGCAATTTTGGTAGGAATAGGCGATATTCTTTATGATGCTCAAGTATTTGAGAAATCAGGAAATACAACTCAAAATATTGAAGAAGCAGAAAGCTATCTTGAAAAATTAGATAACTTTGACTATAAATTTAAAGTTGGAGAGTATTTTCTCAACAAGTGGCATTTTAGATCGCTTATCAATCACTATACCACACTTGCAAACAATGGTCAGATGAAGATCGGGTTTAAGGAATTACTGACACTAATTGCAGCCAAGAAATTTGATAGATATGCTGATAGAATCACCGAATATTTTGATTTGATGACATCTCAGGATTTCCTTCCAAACTCCCCTACCATGATGAATGCAGGTGGTAGATTAGGACAACTCTCAGCATGTTTTGTGCTTGGAATGGGAGATGAAATGGAACAAATTATGAAGTCTACATCTGATGCAGCATTAATTTTTAAATCTGGAGGAGGAGTTGGAATCAATTACTCTGATCTTCGTGAAGAAGGAGATATTGTCGCATCAACATCAGGTGTTGCATCAGGACCAGTATCTTTCATGAATATCATAAACACCGTAACTGAAGTTGTAAAACAAGGCGGAAAAAGAAGGGGTGCTAACATGGGAATCATTGAAGCATGGCATCCAGATGTTGAAAAGTTCATTACAACTAAAACACAACCTGGGGTTCTTGAGAACTTTAATGTCAGTGTTGGGATCTGGGAAGACTTTTGGCATTCTCTTGTAAACACAAAAGATGGTAATTACATGCTACGTAGTCCACGTAATAAAAAACCAGTCAAAGAAATCAGTGCACACCAATTAATTGATTTAATAGCCTTATCTGCATGGAAGAGCGCAGAGCCTGGTTTGATCTTCTTTGATCAAATTAACAAGTACAATGTATTTGCAAAAGCAAGACAAGCTCCACTAAGAGCAACAAATCCATGTGGAGAACAAAGTCTTTATCCTTACGAATCATGTAACCTAGGTTCTATCAATCTAGCAAATCTTGTGAAAAGAAAAGCAGATGGAGAATATGAATTTGATTGGCAAAGATATGAAGAAACAATTAGAAAAACAACGAGGTTCTTGGACAATATTATCGATGTGAATAATTATCCTGTAGATGAGATTGACGTTGCATCAAAAGAATCTCGTAGAATTGGATTAGGTGTAATGGGTGTTGCAGACCTGTTATACAAATTAAATATTCCATACAATTCCCCTGAAGGATACGATCTTCAATCAAAACTATCAGAAACACTAACATACTATTCAATGGAGGAAAGTGTTGCACTCGCAAAGACTCGTGGTGAATTCCCTCTATGCTCTAAAACTGAATATCCTGAAGGAAAGATTCCGATTGCTGGATACTTTGAAAAGCCAAAAGAGTCACATTCCTATGAGTGGGATGCTCTAATTGAGAAAATCAAAAAGCATGGAATTAGAAATGTATTGAATACAACAGTTGCGCCAACAGGTACACTATCTATGATAGCTGACTGTTCCAATGGAATGGAGCCAGCGTTTGCCCTTGTTTTTGAAAAAAGAGTAACCGTAGGCAGATTCTTCTATACAAACAAGATCGTTGAGCAAACACTAAAAGAAAATGGTCTGTACAGTGATGAAATGCTTGCAAAGATTGCAGACAACTACGGGTCATTGAAAGGAATTCCTGAAATCCCAGAGTGGATGCAAAAAGTCTTTGTCACTGCAATGGATATCCATTGGGCTGATCATCTTATGGCACAAGCTGTTTGGCAAGACTGGATTGGAAATGCTATTGCCAAGACAATCAACATGCCATATGACGTTACTGCAGAGGATGTAAAGTCAGCATATTTGTTGGCCCATGAGTTAGGACTAAAGGGAATTACGGTATATCGTGATGGTTCTAGACATAAACAAGTACTTCACATGACCAGTGAAAATGCACAAAAAACATTTGATGTGGTTCCAACCCAGCATGTTACTAACTATGTAAGTAATATAATCACAAATCCATACATAAAATCACAGCTAAATGCAGCATTGGAAATTAAAGTTCACGAGGAGGAAATTTTAGCCGAACCACAAAGACAAGAAGTGTCTGAAGAGCGTCTGTGTCCAACATGTAAGAACAATCTAGTCTTTGTAGAGGGTTGTAGTCTCTGTATCGAATGTGGATACAGTGGATGTACTTCGGGATAGAACAAGATAATCAAAAAGCATTTGAACCAACATTTTGGTCATCTTTTAAAAGATGACAAGAGGGGATAGTTTGGCAACGGTATTCAAAGCCCAATGGGTATGAACCGACCAAAAAGTCTGCGCGGGACACCCCCTCAAATCATCGTTACAAATATTACAATAAAAGACATAATAAAAGTTGCCACGATCAAAAATTATCTTTTTGTAAACTTTTTTACTCTCTTTTAAGCATGCTAATTTTATGAATATAAAATTTTTTGTAGCTATTGGGATTGTAATTTTGATTACTATTATTGTTGTAGCAATGGTTACTCAAGGAATAGCCAATCCAACTTATCAAAACCATAATGAAAAAATTGGGCTTGTAATTAATTCACCTAGTCAATCAGTATCATTACAACAACTTGATGAAATCTATTCAGAAGCATCATCGACTGGAATAGGTAGAAGCAATGTATACCTATTTTGGAATATTATCGAACCTCAACGAGGAGAATTTGATTGGAGTCAATCAGACGTAATGATGGGATTAAATGAAAAAAATGATCTCAAAGTAACGCTCTTCTTTTCAGTAATCAATGGAGAAACACTAGGACCATTTCCAGCATGGATTGGAAAACCATCTCTCAACTCTATTGGAGAAGAAAGACTAGTAAATGTACTTGATGCAATTTTATCTAGATACAATATTGTCGATAAAGTTGTAATTGCAGGGGAAACTGAATCTCAATTTAGATATCATGAACAAAACATCCCAGTATACAAGGATCTTTTCAATAATGTTTATTCAGAAATCAAAGAAAAACATCCTAATGTCAAAATTGGAAATGCGTTTGCACTTCACAATGTTTTGAATAAAAACTTGGGTCACATCGTAACTGATTTGACAATTGGTGACTTTGTTGCATTTTCATATTTTCCAGTTGACACCTTAAATGATATCGTAAAAACACCGATACAAGCTACACAAGACCTTCAAAAATCATTTGAACTGGCTCAAGGAAAAAAAGTGGCCTTCTTTGAGATAAGCTGGGCAACATCTGACTTTGTAGGGGGAAATGATGTCTCTCAGAAAGAATTCTTGGAAAAATTATTTGAATTTTATTCAGAGAACGAATCAGAAATAGAGTTTCTAACATGGTACAGGCAGCATGATAGACCAGAGGGAACTTGTGTTATGGAGCAGCAAGATATTGGAGACACAAGTATTAGTATAGGTGGAGGATCTGGTCTTGGAAGCAGCGAGTTTGTAATTGAGAGATTAAACCATTACATTTGCAGTTCTGGAATGATAGATGTCAATGGAAACCCCAAATCTAGCTGGAATGAATTTAAAACTCAAATAGAAAGGATAAGCTAAAATGATTTTTCTAATTTTAGCCGAATCTGGATTAGAACTTGTTCCAAGCAATCTACAGAAACATGTTTCTGTCATCTCACACGCACATAAATTAAGAAAAGATCCTTCCAAAATTTTGCTTGACAACTCTTGGCATTTTGCTGCAATGAAGGGAATTAAAGATGAAATAAAACGAGGAAGACCTGATCTTGTTCATTTCTGTATCTTAGAGGCAACGACCATTCCATTGTACAAAAAAAATAAAATAAAAATCTACATTCACACCACTGATGATAAGGTAATCTATTTTGGAGATAATGTCAACATTCCAAAATCATATCATAGGTTTGAAGGGTTGATGGAAAAATTATTTTTAGAAAAAACTATTGAAGCTAATGGAAATGTATTATTAAAAATCAAAGAGAAATCATTTTCAGATCTAATTGATGAAATTAAACCTTCAAAAGTAGTTGGCTTTTCAACTAAAGGAAAAAAAAATTCATATGAAAATACTGTCTTAGAAATGCCTGAGGATTGTTGCTTAGTCGTTGGTGGATATCAAAAGGGACATTTCTCTGATATGGTGCAAAGGAGAATTGATCAATTAGTTTCAATAGGGGATTCTTCTTTTGAGGCCCATGTTGTGGTGGCACGAATCCTCTATGAATACGAAAAAACCATTTTTATGTAGGAAATTTTGTTTTCTTTTTTGTGCAGTCATAGTATAGCCTGGTTAGTATTCGGGGTTTCCAACCCTGTGACGCGGGTCCGAATCCCGCTGACTGCATTTTTTTTAAATAAGAACCAATTTTTAGGTGAACTATGAACAGGAGATATGAAACCTGCTGTTAGAAAAATTGCTCTTGAAAGGATGCAAATTCTAATTAACAATGCAATTTCAAATGCTAAAACCAACCCAGAACTTTCTCAAAGGCAGGCTTATCTTGCACGACGAATGAGCACAAGACATAACATCCGAATGCCTTATGATCTCCGAATTGTATTTTGTAAAAAATGCAAATCATTCATCGCTCCAGGAATAAATTCTAAAATTAGATTAGGAAGAGCATCAGTCAAATCGATCAGAATTTCATGTAACTTTTGTGGACATACTTATCGCAAAATAATATCTCAATCATCTTCATCTTGTTAAATATCGAAAATTATTTTAAAACTCCAATGATTGTCATCAACACTACAAGAATAAATTCTGATTGGAAGACAAAAAATCATATTTAAAAATTTTTGTTAGATAGCATCTGCACCGGTTTTCCCATCTTTGATCTTTACTAATTTATCTAGACTATAGGTAAACACTACTCCATCCCCTTTTTCACCTGTATTTGCAGTTTTTTGTATAGTGTTGACAATCTTTTCTTCATTTTCATCTGTACAGAGAATTTCTATTTTGACTTTTGGAATGAAATCACTTGTCTTGTTTTTTACTCCTTCGTGAGCTTTATGAATTCCAGTGATTTGGACTTGATAAGAAGAAAAAGTTGGAATTCCTTCTTTTGCTAGGGCGTCTTGCACTTCATGTAAAACTGAACTTCTAATAATGGCCTCAATTTTTATCATGACTACGCCTATTTTGCACGGGGATAAAACTTTTTCTTCATTTCATATGATGTCACTTTAAAATTTTTCAATAATGAATCTCCTGAATGGATATCAATTACAAGATTCTAAACTTTTGTTGTTTTCCTGAAACTCGGATCTATCCATTTTGTGCATGAATATGTTTAGGAAACTTGGCTGAATTTCTCCATGATTTATAAGACGATTCCAGATTTTTTCACTGTATGGCAAAAGTACACGATGTATTACCTAATGTATTGATAAATAGGTTAGCAGACATTTTAAAAAATGAAGATATACCTGCCCCTTCTTGGACTCCATTTGTAAAAACTGGAGCTCATGCAGACAAGCCACCTCAAAATAGAGAATGGTGGTATTTCCGATGTGCTTCAATTATGAGAAAAATTTACATAAATGGCCCTATTGGAATTAATTATTTAAGAAATGTATACGGTGGAGGCAGACCCTCCGGATATGGAGCGGCACATCACAAAGATGCAAGTGGTGCAATTATTCGTAATGCAATTCAAGGATTAGAAAAATTGGGTTATGTAGAAAAAGTTGAAAAGAAAGGACGTATAATTTCCAAACAAGGAATGCAAAAACTCGATCGACTAGCAACAGAAATTCTGAAAGAGTCAATTGCTGAAAATCCTAAATTAAAGATTTATTCTTAGATTTGATATGAGTAATCCTGATTCTAACGAATCACAAGAAAAGCAAGTAAACGAAGAAGAGTTTAACGCACAAAAAGAAAATATTTTAAAACAAATTCTTACCTCAGAGGCAAGATCGAGACTAAACAATATCAAAATGGTAAAACCTGAATTATCAAATCTTGTAGAAAAATATCTATTTGGAATGGCAACTCAGGGAAAGATGTCTTCTCAGATAACAGACGATCAACTAAAAAAAATATTGTCATCAATTCAGCAACCAAAACGAGATTTTAAGATAAACCGTATCTGATCCCAGACAAAATATAATTATGGGTTAGAGGCCAAAATACTCATGAAAGCCGTAGTTTTCAATGAATACGCACCAGATGATAATTATGCTAAAATCCTTAAAGTCCAGGATATTGATGAACCCAAACCAAAAGCAGATGAAGTAGTCTTTACGGTTAAAGCAGCTTCTCTAAATTACAATGATATTTGGGGAATGCGAGGTCAACCCGTTCCTGTTCCATTACCACATGTTTCTGGATCAGATGCGGCAGGAGATGTAATTGCAGTTGGAGAGGATGTAAAAAATATCAAAGTTGGAGACAAAGTAGTTTCTCACTCTAACATGTCATGCAGGGTTTGCAAAGCATGTACTGATGGAAGAGAATTTGATTGTGTTAAAAGATTAATTTGGGGATTTCAAACCGGCCCAACGTGGGGTGCATTTCAAGAAGTAACCCATTTACCAGAAGTAAATATTTCAAAAATTCCAGAAAATGTTTCCTATGATGAAGCAGGAGCTGCATCAATGACGCTATTAACATCGTGGCACATGCTTGTTGGCAGAGCAAAGATTAGACCAGGCCAAACTGTTTTAATTATGGGTGGAGGTTCTGGGGTAGGAAGCTTTGGAATTCAAATAGCAAAATTATACAACTGTGATGTAATTGCAACTGCAAGTCCAGATAAACTAGAAAAATGTCTTGAACTTGGAGCAGACTTTGCCGTAGATCATAGAAAAGAAGATTGGCATAAAGAAGTAAGAGCAATCACAAAAGAATTAGCAAAGAAGAAAGGTGAAGCTCCTGGAATTGATGTTTCATTTGATCACATTGGTCAAACTCATTGGAACAAACAACTATCATTACTAAAGTATGGTGCAACATTGGTATCATGTGGTGCAACTACGGGATATGATGCAACGACTGACCTAAGACAGGTATTCTTTAAAGGAACAAACATCTTAGGATCAACTCAAGGAACAAAGGCTGAACTTGACCAAGCACTTTATTGGATTGGGCAAGGGAAGATCAAAGCAACAATAGATTCCATTTATTCCTTTGAGCAAGCAGCAGAGGCCCATACGAAGATGCTAAATGGAAAAGGCCTTTTTGGCAAAATCTTAATGAAGCCAGAGGGCACATAGTCCATTAATGACACAGCTTTTCCGAAGTTTAATTTTTGTTCCAGGAAACAATCCTAAATTTTTAGAAAAAGCAAAGCAATTAGAAGCAGACATTGTATGTTTTGATTTGGAAGATTCCGTTCCTGATAAAGAAAAAAAAAAGGCAAGAAAACTAATCAAAACTGTTTTAAAATCACATTCTGATTATTTTTCTTCAATATTTGTTAGAATCAATTCACCAATATCTGGCAAAATACCAGATGATCTTAAAGAAATAGTTCAAAAAGGAATTGATGGAATCGTTATTCCAAAGGTAAATAATGTTTTAGAGTTAAAAAAAATTGAAAAAAATTTACAATCTCTAGAAAAAACTCGCAAGCTAAGAACAATCCAAATTATTCCTTCAATTGAATCGGCCGAAGGTGTAGTCAATACCTATCACATTGCTTCATATAGTAAACGAGTATCAGCAGTGGTTTTCGGAGTATTTGATCTGTTAAATGACTTGGGAATAGAATACACAAAAGATCCTGAAGGTTCAAAGTATTCTAGAGCTAAAATTCCAGTTGATGCAAAAGCTGCAGGAGTGGCATCAATTGATGCAATTTGGCAGGACCTAAAAGATATCAAAGGTTTTGAAAAAGATTGTACAACAGGAAAAAGTTTAGGATTTACTGGAAAAAGTCTAATTCATCCAGATCAAATTTCTACTACACATAAAATTTTCTATCCAGCCAAATCAGAAATTCTATGGGCCAAAAAAGTTTGTAAATCCTATCTAGAATCAATAAAAAAAGGAAAAGGTGCAACAACTGTTGAAGGAAAAATGATTGATGAAGTTCATTTCAAACAAGCTGAAGCAATTCTTAAAATTACAAAATAATTTATTTTTTAGTAAAAAGTTTTTTTGTTAGTTGTTATCAACTTTTCTTTAACTCCTAAAAAAAAGGAATAGAATAAAGATAAGAATAACCAAATAAAGAAGAATTGGTTAACTTACTGGATCCAAGCATAATAATCACCAGAATGTACGAGTCTGGAAAATTCAGTGATATGTTAAATTATTGCTCAAAATTACTTGAAAAAAACCCAAATGACTTGATGGCTTTACAAAACTCTGCATTGTCTCTTTTAAATTTGGAAAAATTTTCTGAGGCTATTTCCTTTTGTGATAAAGTTCTAAAACAAAACAAATTTGATAATTATGCCTTGATTATCAAAATTCATGCCCTTGAAAATTTGAGAAAATACAATGAAGTGCTCAGTTGCAGTGAATCTATTCTAGCCAAAAACAAAGATGATACTTGGGCTTTAAACAGCAGTGGACTTGCATTAAACGCGTTAAGTAAGTTTAAGGAGGCTGTTGAATTTTACGATAAGACTTTGAAAATTGATGATAAAAATATTACAGCCTTGATGAATAAGGCCATTTCTCTGAGTTTTTTAGGCGAACATCGCAAATCCATCGAGTGCTATGACAGGACTCAAATTATTGATCCTTCCTTGAAAGAGTTAGCGATTGCTAAATCAAGAGAATATGAAAAACTAGGTCTAGAGGATGAAGCCTTTTTGGCAGCGCAGGGTGTATTGATCAAAGATATGGAAAAAATCAAATCCGATGCAAAAGATAACAGGTGTTCTGTTTTTCACCAATTTTGTCAAAGTGAATTTGAAGAAAAAGAATTAAAAAAGTAACAAATAGCTAGACTTGAACAACAAGAAAAATAAATTGCAAATTAGAATCAAAACAAAAATTACACAAATAATCTTAAACTAATTATCCAAAATTTATTTTAAGATAATTTAAGTTAAAAAATTATACCTGCCCCGATTTCCAGGTTTCATTAAATTGTCTTATGGCCTCTTGATATGCCTTTATCGAGTCGTCTCCAGAAGTATTCAAAAATTTTTTCCATTGATCATTGAATTTTTTCACCGAATCAATATTGGTCTCTTTGAAAATGTTTTCAATAAGATTATTTTGTTGTTCAATGTATTTCGGTCCAATATCTTCCCAAGTTTGTTCCCAACTTGCACTAACTTTTTTCAATAATTTGGAATCTGATTCTATAGCTTTCTGACAGGCGACATGATAAGTCATCAATGTGTCATTTGTGGCTTTTTGCCATTGAGCAAGTGATTCTTTCCACATATCTAATGCAGCGGTATAGTTTGTCCAAGCTTTATCAAATTCTATTTTTTTTGAAGTAGGTTTTGTTTGCTTTTTTGGCTTTGCAGGAGTTTTTTTAACTGATTTCTTTTTTTGCCTTGTCTTTTTCTTGGCAACCATAAAATAGATTAGAAATAGTAGATGTTAAATCTTTCAATAATTCTAAGATTTTATGATTCTAAATTTTTAGAATTTTGAGGCCTTACTGAAACTCGGAGCATGTATTTTGTGTTTGTTTTTAAATAGATTATAGTGATGTTTACAAAGATTTCTTTTTTCCTTAAATCCGATATTTACTGTTTCAATGGCTTTTGATTTACACTCTGAAATACTACACTGCAATAATGCTTTTGATTAACTTTTTACTAATAAAATTTTGAAATTATATAATTACCAATGATGCTAAATTTTTATGATTGGTTAATTTTCAGAAAATTATGTCCGAAGATGACAAAGGAAAAAGATTTCTTGAATTAATTGATGAACAAAATAATTTACAGTGGGATATTATTGAACAATTAACTTTTCTGATTAATGCGAAATGGGATTCTTCTGAAATACAAAATAAACTCGAATCATTGGTAGAAAAGCACTCCACGATTACTACAGAACTTAACAGTCTTGATGTAGATAACAGTATCTTATAAAGCAGAATCTACCATTAAAGCAATAAACAATACTGCCAAGTAGGGACTAGAAAATTTGAACAAGGTCCAAGCTGCTTTTTCCATAGGCTTTGCCATAACCCAAGAAGATAAAGCAACCATTACTGCGCCTGAAGCAATAGCAGTCCACAAATAAACTGGCCCTATCATTGATTTATTATTTTCTGTTAACATGAAGAATGGTATTATTGAAAATAAAACCATAACAAAGGTAGAAATTGCAATTATTCTAGAGGATGTTTTTTCAGATTGAACTGCAGTTAACATAGGCACGTTTACTTTATTGTAATCTTCTTTAAAATGCAAAGTTAAAGCCCAAATGTGCATTGGAATCCAAATAAACACCAATCCTGCCATTACTAGACCCATTGTCCATAAATCTGACATTGTAACTGCTACCCATCCCACCAGGGGGGGAGAACCACCACATAATCCTCCCAAAATAATATTTGTTCTGGACCTTCGTTTTAATACATAAGAATAAACAATAACATTGTTTACTAACCCGAATGCAATAAAGGCAGTTGCCCAAAGCCCTTGCTCTAGTGTAGTTGTAAATGAAATCGCAAATGCAAGTACAAGTGAAATACCTGCTAAAACCAATCCAAAATTCCTTGCCTTTTCTGCAGGATAGATTCGTTTTGAAGGTAATGGTCTATTTTTTGTTCTCTCCATTATTGCATCAATATCCCTATCATGATAGTTGGTCAAAGTATTTGCTGCGGCTGATCCTGCTGCTATTGAAAATAACGCCAATGCCCAAGTTGCAGGAGAAACCTGAATATCGTAAATATTTGATGCCGTTAAGAGTGCCCCAAATGTAGTAAATACCAACAAATACCATATCTTTGGCTTTGTTAATTCATAGTATACAGCAATGCGCGATTCAGATTTTTGTTTCTGCAACCCTAATCCGTATCCTTTGATGGCATATATGGCATTGCCTTTTGCCTTGATTTCATTTCAATAAATGATTCTGATGATTGAATACCATCAATTCTCCCTATTTGCTCTGAAACCAATTTATGCATTTGATCCAATGACTTTGAATGCATTGTGACTAAAATATCAAATCGTCCCGTGACTTCGGCAATCTCTCTTATCCCCTCAATCTTGAATAGTTCTTCGATTATGTGATCCCGCTTTTTTGTATCCATATTAATTCCAGTCAAAGCCTTTACACCATACCCAAGTTCTGTATGGTTTACAATTATGGTAAAGCGTTCGATTAATTTTCGTTTTACAAGTCTCTTTATTCTTGAATATACAACTGAAGAATTGACATTGATTTTTTTTGATAATCGAGGAATTGAAACTGATGCATCATTTGCTAATTCTGATAAAATCTGTAAATCAAGGTCATCAACTTTGGCCATTTAAAACACCTGAATCGATAAAGATTTCTACAACTTATAAAGTTATTATTGAAAAAATTGCAAAAAATATCTAAATTTTTCCTTTTTTGTAAAGCATTTCTGCTAATAACACTGCACCCTTTGCTGATCCCATTTTTTTATTGTGAGAAAATAACATGTACTTCAGACCATTTTCAAATAGTTCCTCTTTCTCAACTCTACCAATGGTAGTAGTCATTCCACCTCCAACCTCTCTTTCCATTCTGGGTTGAGGTCTTGTAGGATCTTCATGGAACACGTAGTAATCTTTGGGTGCTGAAGGTAGACCCACTACTGAAATTGACTTGTTGTATTCTTCGTAAGTTTTTTTTGCGGCAATGGGATCAATTCTTTTTTCAGTCTCTACAAAGACAGATTCTGTATGTCCATCAATTACTGGAACACGTGTACAAGTACAACTTACTTTAATATCGGCATCTTCAATCTTTCCATCTTTTAGTTTCCCTAAAATTTTCCTTGTTTCAATCCTTACCTTTTCTTCTTCTTTTGGAATGTAAGGTATAATATTATCCATAATTCTCATTGCAGATACTCCTGATCTCCCCCCGCCAGAAATTGCCTGCATTGAGGTCATTAAAACTTTTTTTGCGCCATATTTTTCAAATAATGGTTTAAGAGTAATTGCTAGACCAGTGGTAGTACAATTTGGTAATGGTGCCACCCATCCCTTCCAGTTTCTGTTCTTTTTTTGTACATCAAGTAGTTCTGCTTGCTCATCATTTATTCCAGGAATAAGAATTGGAACATCGTCTTCATATCTATAAGCAGAACTAGTTGAAATAACTGGAACATCAGCTGCCATTTTAGTTTCAATATCTCGTGCAGCTTCTGATTCTACGGCTGAAAATACTAGATCTAATTGTGATGTGTCTAATTCGTCAACTTTTAAAACAGGCATATCTTTGATGTATTCAGGAATTTCCCCACCTACATCCCACGCAACAATTCCATCTGAATCCCTAATTGCATCTAGATATTTTTTCCCCGCAGAACGTTCTGATGCAGCAATCTGTGTAACTTCAAACCATGGATGATTATGCAATGAATGAACAAATTCTTGGCCTACTGAGCCAGTAACTCCAATTATAGCCACACGTTTTTTATCCATAGACAAAAGTCCTTACATCAATTAATAACCGTTATCTGAATTTGACCAAAACATACTATATTAGGAAATGCTATCTTCAAGCGTGAAACTCGATTCAACCATATCTTCACACAAACCCGTATCTCATGGAGGACTTTACTCCATCGTCAATCCAAGTCCCGAAATATTGGATTTTAGCTCAAACATCAATCCACTCGGACCAAGTCCGAGTGTGTTTAAAACTATCAAAAACCACTTGAATACATTACAAATCTACCCTGATCCTGAATCCCTTGACCTTAGGAAAAACCTCCAAAGGTATACCAAAATTCCATTATCTCAAATTGTTGTGGGAAATGGCGCTACAGAAATTATCTATAATTTTTGTAAGGCCTTTCTCTCTCTGAAAACTCCTGTTTTGATACCAATTCCAACTTTTGGTGAATATGAGGCTGGCGCAAAACTTGCTGGCGCTAAGGTTAAATTTTTTAAAACAATGAATCTGAAAAAAGATATTGACAATTTTATTTCTAAACTTCCAAATAATGGATGTGTTTTTATCTGTAATCCAAACAATCCCACAGGTTACATACTTTCCAAAAATTATCTAAAAAAAATAGTTATAGCTGCAAATAAGAAAAATACTTTAGTTTTTCTGGATGAATGTTTCATAGAGCTAGTACCAGGTTATAATGAATCAATAATTACATTTGTAAAAAAATTAAATAACTTGTTTATTTTGAGGTCATTAACAAAATCATATGGGTTGGCAGGAATTCGTATTGGTTATGGTGTTGGGACAAAGAAACTTGTTTCTATTTTGAACCAAATTAAAATTCCTTGGAATGTCTCTGGATTGGCTCAACATGCAGCGTCTGCAGCTATCTCTACTCCAAATTATTTAGACAACACTAAAAAAATGATCCAAACCGAATCAAAATACCTTAAAAAAAATATTTCTAAATTAGCAAATTTTTATTGTTATGATTCTGTCACTAACTTTATTTTAATAAAATCAAAATTAAGTTCATCAAAACTTAAACAAAAATTACTAAAAAAGAAAATCTTGATTCGTGATTGCAGCAATTTTCGCGGATTAAATAATAATTACATTAGGGTGGCTGTAAAAACAAGAAAAGAAAATCAGAGGCTTGTACAAGCTTTAGGAGAAATATGAAGTCATTAATGATTCAAGGAACCTCATCGTCAGCTGGTAAATCTACTCTTGTCACGGCTTTGTGCAGAATATTTACCAATAAGGGATTTTCAGTAGCACCATTCAAGTCACAAAACATGTCCAATTACACCTACAAAGGCGACGGATTTGAGATATCACGTGCTCAGGCAATTCAAGCCTTGGGGGCTAGATGTGAAATTACACCTGATCTTAACCCGATTATGCTCAAACCTCTTGGGAATTATTACAGCCATGTATATCTACTGGGAAAAAAATTTAAAAAAATGCATGCGAGAGAGTATTACCAAAAATTTGTAAAAACTCAAGGACTAAAGATTGCGATAAAATCTCTTCAAAATCTTCAACAAAACCATGATCTGGTAATTTTGGAAGGAGCAGGTTCCCCCGCAGAAATTAATTTAGATAAATTCGACATAGCAAACATGAAGATTGCTGAAATAGCAAACTCGCCAGTATTACTTATCACTGATATTGATAGAGGAGGATCATTTGCAAGTATTGTTGGGACTTTGGCTCTTTTAGAAAAAAAATATCAAAAACTAATTAAAGGTTTTGTCATTAATAAATTCAGAGGAGATGTAAAAATCCTCAAACCAGGATTTAGAAAACTTAAAGAAAAAACAAAAAAACCTGTTTTAGGCGTTATACCAATGTTCGATTTTGATCTTCCCGAGGAAGACTCATTGAACGTAAAAGCAAAGAATATAGCTTGGAGTAAAAAAAACTTGGATAAAATTGACCAAGAAATTGATAAGCTAAGCAAAATGGTGTATTCAAATTTGAATATTAAGGAAATTGAGAAGATAATAAAATGATTATTGAATCGATAATCATAATATTTTTTGCACTTACAATTGATTTTACCTTGGGTGATCCAAAAAATAAATTTCATCCTACAGCATGGATTGGATCCTTGATTGCCAAAATAACTCCTTCCTTGAAAAACTCATCAAATACTTTAGAGAAACTAGGCGGAATTATTTTAGTTGTAATTTCAAGTGCAATTGTTACCTCATTAATAATTCTCTTAGATGTTGGAATCAACATGATTACAACTGACTATCTTTCAATCATAATTTCGGTAATTGTGGGTGGGATTCTTCTAAAAACCACAATTGCCATAAAGGGAATGGAAAAACATGCATTGGCAGTGGTAAATTCGTTGGAAAATAACAATATCACATCTGCGCGAAACAATTTGTCCATGATTGTCAAGCGAAATACCAAGGATTTGGATAAAAATCACGTTTTCTCAGGAGTAGTTGAAAGTATCAGCGAAAATACAGTTGATGGTATCACCGGACCTCTTTTCTATTTTGGATTATTTGGATTGCCAGGAGCATTTGTCTACCGTGTAATCAATACCGCTGATTCTATGATTGGTTATAAGACAAATATTTTCAAAAACATAGGGTGGTTTGCCGCAAATTGTGATAAAATTTTGAATTATCTGCCATCTAGACTTACAGGTTTTGTAATGATTTTTAGTGCGATGATTCTTGGATATGATTGGAAAAGATCCTACAAAATAATGATACGGGATGGGAGAAAAACTCAAAGCCCAAATGCTGGATACCCAATGGCTGCCATTGCCGGAGCATTAGGAACAAGATTTGAAAAAATTGATTATTATTTCCTTGGCGATGGTAGAGTCTCATTCTCAAAAGAAGATGTAAAGTCAGCTATTGCTTTAATGAAAGTTACATCCATTATTTTTTGTGGAATTATAGTGGTGCCAATTGTGTTATTACTCTCTTATTTAGGATGGTGGGTTCATGCTTAAAGAAATTGGTTCTGTCTTTTCATTTTTGACAATAATTCCAACTGGTAATTCAAATCTTGAAACTGTAGCAAAATACATGTATCTATTTCCCATTGTGGGAATTACAATTGGTTTAATTGTTGGTTTTATAGGATTTGGTCTGTCTTTCTTTTTAGATCCTTTGATTGTAAGTTTGTTGGTCGTTGCCTCTCTTACTTTGATTACTGGTATTCATCATACTGATGGTTTAGCAGATTTTGCAGATGGCTTAATGAAGAAAGGTACTAAAGAAAAAAAACTTGCAGCAATGAAAGATCTTGCAACCGGCTCCGCCGGGACTGTCGCAATTGTTTTGTATCTTGTAGGGCTGATTGTTGCTATATCACTTTCCACAGGCTTTCAATTGTTTTTGGCAATTTTTCTAGGTGAAATAATGGCAAAATTTTCTATGGTTTTAATGGCTAATTTGGGTAAATCGGCCTCTATAGGATTAAATTCTCCATTTGTTGAACTTATGAAAAATCGGAAAAAACTTGTAGTTGCAACCATTATCACTTTAATCCCATTGATTGTTTTAGGTGGTACTACAGGCTTGATTATTTTTGTGGTAGTTACAACTTTGACGCTATTTTTAGTTGCAATATCAACTCGAAGTTTTGGAGGGATTACGGGAGATGTTCTAGGTTCAACAAACGAACTTTCCCGCCTTGCTTCTCTTTTGGTATTTGTTTCAATATGATTGGAATTATTATGGCTGGTGGTAAGGGGAGCAGAATGAAATTAGCAGAAGAAAAGTTATTACTGAAATACAAAAAACCTATCATTTTACGGGTTAATGAAGCATTATCTGATTCTAATTGTTTTTCTAAAATTATTTTTACTACCAGTCCAAATTCTCCCAAAACAAAAAAACTGCTACAAGAAAATAATTATGAAATTTTCGATACATCTGGAATGGGTTACGTAGAAGATCTTAACTTAGTTCTTAAATCGTTAAATGATTCTGTTTTCATTACTTCAGCTGATTTGCCTCTTCTAGACAGTGAAATAATAAAAAAAATTGTAAATCTTTATGGTCTAAGTAATACATGGACAACAATTCTTGTGACAAAAAAATTTTTAAAATCATTAGGAATATCTTCAAATTATAATATTACTTTTGAAAATCAAATATGTAACTATACTGGAATTTCTATGATTAACTCAAAAAAGATTTCTAATCTAAAAAATATTGAAGAGAACTATGTAATTGTTGATGATAAAAGAATCGGATTTAATGTTAATACAAAACAAGATTATGACTTACTCGACACTACCTAAAATTTTACCATTAATTTTTGCTTTAGAGCCTCTTGGTTCTGCAATGGTATTGCCACAAGAGTTGCAAGCAACAATAGTTGATGCATGAGAATACACAATTTGCTGCTCTCCGCACTCACCACAATCCACTTTTTGGAATTTACTTGATGGTTTTGGAATTTCAATATGATTTTTTTTCATGCGGCTACCAACTCAAATTTCTTAATTCTAATACCTAGTTTATTGTATTTCTTTTTACATACAGTACAGGTCATTATAGTAGTGACTTTCTTTGTAACTTTTGCAGGCTTGGCAAGTTTTGGGAATTTTTGTCCACCATATCCATGCTTGCGCTCTGCATGCCTACGTTCCCCTCGTGCAGAGCCTCGTCTTTTCCCAGGTTTGTAAATTGATACTTTTTGTTCAGTATGTGTTTTACACTTTGGACAATACTTACGCATAGTCTTGGGAATGTTCATATCAAAAAAACCGACTCCACGGTAATTTAAGCATTCAATCTATAATAGATGCAAAGTCCAAAAAAATTTGTGGCTAGCAACCTAGCTAAATCAATTTCTTCATTAAATTCAGTAGCAATGGGTGATAAGAAAGCGGATCTTGTGTTAAAAAACTGCTCTTTGATATCGGTGTACACTAGAGAAATTATTCCAAAATCACAGATTTCAATTGTAGGAGACAGGATTGCCTATGTTGGCCCTGACGCTAATCACACAATCAGTCCAAAAACAGCTGTTATCGATGTAAAAGAAAAGTATGTTGCTCCTGGTTTTGCTGATCCACATATTCACATTGATCAATTTGTATTGCCCTCGGAACTTGCCAAAAAATCTCTTCTCTGTGGAGTTACATCTCTTTTTTCTGATCCAATTGATATTGTAAGTACAACTGGATACAAAGGATTCCAAGAATTTCTAAAACTCGGAGAAAATTTACCCATTCGAATTTTTCAAATGGTCCCCGGAGGCCTTCCGGTTGATAGTAAATTTAGTAACAGTAAGACTCTTTCATTATCTCAAGAAAAGGCTGCAATCAAACATCCTAATGTCCTTGGTCTAGGTGAAGTTTTTTCTTGGACAAAAGTTACACTACGAGATTCTAGGACAATGACGTCTTTATCTACAATGATTGATAACGGTTGCATCATAAATGGTCACACTGCAGGTGCTAGTGGAAAAAAATTAAACGCCTATGTTTCTTCTGGAATTTTGTCTTGTCATGAACCTACAAACTATGATCAAGTTTTAGAAAGACTTCGTTTAGGAATGTGGATAATGATTCGAGAGGGATCTATAAGACGTGATCTAAGAGTTATTATTCCAAAGGTATTATCTAATAGAATTTATCTGAATCGTCTGATGTTCTGTTCTGATGGCCTTGATCCATTAGACATTACAAAATATGGGCATATTGATCATTGTATTAACGAGTCAATAAAACTTGGTTTGGAACCTATTGATGCCCTAACTATGGCCTCAAGGAATTGTTTTGATTATTATAACATGGGAAAAGATTTGGGAGGGATTGCACCTGGCAAGTTAGCAGATATTATTATTTTCAACGATTTGAAATCTGTAAAACCTTCCAAAGTCTTTGTAGGAGGAAAATTAGTTGCCTCAAATGGAAGCATTGTTGCTCCAATAAAAAAGAGGGCTATTCCTTCATGGATTAAAAATACTGTAAAACTAAAAAAATTCTATAGCAAAGATTTTGAAATTAAATCAAAAAAGAAGAAAGTTAGAGCAAATACAATATTTTTACAAAATGAGATTATTACAAAATTAAGTTCAGCAGAATTAGATACATCCAATGGAAACGTCTTGTCTTCAGTTGATAAGGATGTGTGGAAAGTTGCCGCATTTGATAGAATCCATGGAACAAAAAATCATGTTGTTGGCTTTCTAGAAAATTTTGGGGCAGACATTGGTGCCTTTGCCTCAACTTGGAGTTTTCATGAGAATGATTTGATTGTTATTGGCTCAAATGATTCTGATATGGCTTTGGCAGCAAACACACTCCGAAAAACTCAAGGAGGATTGGTTGTTGTAAAATCAGGAAAAATACAAGCATTGTTGCAATTAAAACTTGCAGGAATCATCTCTATTGACCCTTTTGAAAAAGTTTCATTAAACTTTGAACAAATCAATAATACTATAGTTGATTCTGGATGCAAATTTTCCAGACCACACTTAATTCCCTTATTCTTACCATTCTTGGCTCTACCATCCATACGAATACTTTCACGAGGAATCGTTGATGTTAAGAACAGGTTATTCCTCAACCCGATCAGCTAAGTAATGTTAAAAAGGGGGTTTCAGCGGATGGAATCTGAATCTTAATGGCATCAATTCAACAAGGACCAAATGGACCTGTACTAGTTCTCAAAGAAAGTGCTTTACAACAAAAAGGCAAAGATGCCCAGCAAAATAACATTGCTGCTGCAAAACTGGTCTCAGACTTGGTCAAAAGCAGTTTAGGCCCACGAGGTTTAGACAAAATGTTAGTTGACTCTTTGGGAGATGTTACTATTACAAATGATGGTGCAACCATCTTAAAAGAAATTGATGTTCAACATCCGGCCGCAAAAATGATGATTGAAATTGCAAAAACTGTTGATAATGAGGTTGGAGATGGAACCACATCTTCTGTAGTTTTTGGAGGTACCCTTTTAGCAAAAGCTGAAGATCTTCTGAAAAAAGACGTTCATGCCTCAGTAATTATTGATGGTTATCAAGCAGCATCTGAAAAAACTTTAGAAATCTATTCAGAGATGGCAAAGAAAATCCAACCGGATGATAAAGAATCGCTTTTGAAAATTGCAATCACTAGCATGCAATCTAAATTAGTTTCAGAAGACAGTGATATACTTTCAGAAGTTGTTGTGGATGCTATCTTAAACATTGTTACAAAGAAAGGTGATAGCTACTCCGTAGATCTAGATAATATCAAAGTAGAAAAGAAAACAGGTGAATCTATACGAGATACCCAAATTATCAAAGGAATAGTTCTAGACAAAGAAATTGTTCATAGCGGTATGCCAACAAGAATTGAAAATGCAAAAATTGCTTTGTTAAACACTGCACTTGAAATTGAAAAAACTGAAATGAGCTCTGAAATTCGAATTACTGATCCTTCACAAATGCAGATGTTCTTAGAAGAAGAAAACAGAATGCTGAAAACAATGGTTGACAAACTTCATGATATTGGTTGTAATGTCTTAATTTGTCAGAAAGGAATTGATGATATTGCACAACATTACCTTGCAAAATATGGAATTTTGACTATACGTCGTGTAAAAGAAAGCGATATGACAAAACTTGGAAAAGCTACGGGCGGACGCGTTTCAGCAAATCTAGATGATCTTTCAGAAAAAGATTTAGGTTCAGCAAATCTAGTTCATCAAAAGAAAGTTGAATCTGACAAATGGGTCTTTATTGAAGGGTGTAAAAATCCTCGTTCTGTAACCCTGCTAATCAGAGGTGGTTCTCAAAGAGTTATTGATGAAGTAGATCGTTCCATTCATGACGCTCTTATGGTAGTAAAGGATGTAATTGAAAAACCTGCGATTGTTGCAGGTGGGGGAGCACCAGAAGCATATGCTGCTGGAATACTCAAAGATTGGGCCAATAGCTTTGATGGACGAGAACAACTTGCAATCAAAAAATATGCCGAGGCTCTAGAAATCATTCCTCTTACAATAGCAGAAAATGCAGGAATGGATCCTATTGATACTATGGCAAAACTTAGGGCAAAACAAAGTCAAGGAAAAAAATGGACTGGAATTGATGCAAGAAATACAAAGGTTACAGATATGCTATTAATTGACGTAGTCGAACCAATTGTTGTAAAAGAACAAATCATAAAGTCTGCAACAGAGACAGCCTGCATGCTTCTTAGAATTGACGATGTTATATCTATTTCAGGTGGCTCTGCAGGATCATAGTAAATTTTCCTGAAAACTTAAGCATTCCAATGCAATGGATTCTCTGTGTATAAGATCGGAATAGATCTTGGTGGAACTAAAATCGAAGGAATTCTACTTGATGATTCTCTAAATGTTATTCAAAGAACTAGAATATCGACGCCACAAAATAATTATCCTGAAATTATAAATCAAATCACCTTTCTTGTAAATGGGCTTTCAAAAAACATCAAAGATTTTACTGTTGGAATTTGTACACCCGGCACAATTTCCACAAAAACTGGTTTTTTACAAAATAGTAATACTCAATGTTTGATTGGAATGCCCTTAAAACAAGATTTAGAAAAAAAACTAAACAAAAAAATATTAATGGAGAATGACGCAAACTGTTTTGCAATATCTGAAGCGAATATGGGTTCCGCAAAAAATCATCCAGTTGTTTTTGGTGTAATTATGGGAACAGGGATAGGAGGAGGAATAGTGATTAATGGTCAAATTCACCATGGTCGAACCAACATTGCAGGAGAATGGGGTCATCACACTTTACACCAAAAGGGGAATAAATGCTATTGCGGTAAACAAGGTTGCGTTGAAACCTACATCAGTGGACCTGCATTAGAGTTACGATGGGAAGAAATGACGGGAAGAAAAGAGTCTTTGTCAGAAATAATAAAAGATTTTGAGGTTCCTCAATTTTACCAATGGAGGCAAGAATTTTTAGATAATTTTGGAACTGGTCTTGCAAATGTTATAGATATACTAGATCCTGATGTAATTGTGCTTGGAGGGGGACTTTCAAATATCGACTTTCTTTATTCTGACGGAGCCAAAAATGTGTATGAAAAAGTCTTCAGTGATCTGGTCGATACACCTATCTTAAAAAATAGTCTTGGAGATTCTGCAGGAGTTTTTGGTGCTGCTTTGTTAAACTAGTCTATTGAGTAAATCCTTCATTTGTAGACATAAACCTACCACAAGTCCTAATCTCAATTTCTACTTCTGGTATTGATTGTAAATGACAAAAACTACTTATTCCTTTAAACTTTAATTTCCACAGGAATTTTTACCATATTTTATATAAATTAAGTTTGTATTAAAGTGGTTTTACTAAAACCAAAACGGAAGTTACTTTAATTATCTGAATATTTAGATTGGATTTTCAAAATTTTATCTATGATTTCATTTACATTAGCATTCAATTCAGTGGTCACTAAAATCAAACCAGCTCCTCCAATCGGAATGGTTACTCTGTAAACTTTTTCATATTTTGCCATCGCAAATATAGGTTTTCCAATTTTAGAAACTGTCTTTTTTCTAGTCGACCATCTATATATCGCCTGAGATAATGAAATTTCAGTTTCTTCTCTTGTAAGATAATTGTTTATACCTGGTTTCGTTTTTTCGTATAATTCTCCATAATCATAAATTGCTACATAACGAATTTCATTATCACAACTTAGAATTTCATTACAAATTTTTTTATAATCCACAAAGAGTCACTTTTGAACTCAAATAATAATCACAGCTAAAAATATGAAAATAGAATAATTTTCACTTATTGGGGCTCAATAGTAGCTGGAGGTTTGCTTGAAATAGCATATGATACCCATGTTACATCTTCTATTTCGTTTGTTATTCTATTGCTCATTTTTTCTAATAGTCCATGTGGAAGTCTTGTCCAATCTGCAGTCATTGCATCAATCGAGTCTACAACTCTTATCATTACAATATTTCCATATTTTCTTTCGTCCCCAACTACCCCTACTGCTTTATCATCCCCTACTGAGGCATAAGCCTGCCAAACATTTTCATAAAGACCTGCTTCCATCAACTCTTCTTCAACAATTTTACTGGCAAGTTTGGAAATCTGAAGCTTTTTTGGAGTAACTTCTCCAATTATCCTTACAGCAAGCCCAGGTCCAGGGAATGGATGTCGCATGAATAATTTTTCTGGAACTCCTAAAATTTTTGCAATCTCTCTTACCTCGTCTTTGTATAATTCCTTAAGAGGCTCTAAAATATCCAAATTTAACCACTCAGGAAGACCTCCTACATTATGATGTGTTTTTATCACGGCAGCTGGGCCTTTAGAAACTCCACTTTCTATCACATCTGGATACAAAGTACCTTGAGCTAACCATTTGAAAGGTCCTTTTTTTTCAGCAAATTCCGTAAAGACAGAAATAAATTCTTCACCCACAATCTTTCTTTTTTTCTCCGGATCTTCGACTCCCTTTAACTTATTCAGGAAAGATTCTCCAGCCTCTATTACTGTAAAATTTACTTTGAAATTATTTTTAAACATCTCCTCAACTTCTTTTTCCTCATCTAATCGTAAAAGTCCGTTATTTACAAAAACACACTTTACTCTATCGCCAATTGCCTTTTGTATCAACAAGGCAACGACGGTTGAATCTATTCCACCACTTACTCCACATAAAACATTACCATCAATTTTTGAAATCTTTTCAACCTCAGATTCAATGAATCCTTTCATATTCCAATCCTGATTAGCTCCACAAACTTTCAATACAAAATTTTTGAGAATCTCTGTTCCTTGTTCTGTATGAACTACTTCGGGATGAAACTGAATCCCATAAATGGATTTTTCCTCAGAGGCAATAGCCGCAAACTTGGCACTTTCGGTATGACCTATTACTTGAAATCCAGGTGGAATTTCTTCTGCTTCATCTCCATGACTCATCCAGGCTCTAACAGATTCACCAATTCCATTTAGAAGATCTTTATCGTTATCAATTGTAAGTAATGACGAACCATATTCTTTGTTTGCTTGTTTTACTTTTCCACCATATTTGTTTACAATTAATTGATGCCCATAACAAATTCCAAGAATAGGTAAGTTCGTATCAAAAATTCCATCCTCTGGAATAGGTGCATCTGAATTGTATACACTTGATGGACCTCCTGAAAAAATTATTCCCTTTGGATTATGCTTTTGTAATTCTTCTAAAGTAATATTATAAGGAACAAGTTCAGCATAAACTGAAAATTCACGAATTCGTCTACAAATAAGGTGACTGTATTGAGAACCAAAATCTAAAACAACAATTTTATCCACGTAATCACTTTTTGATATTTTCTAGCATACGTGTAAAGGACCACCCTGCCGTGTTAATAATTTCATTCACTCTTTCTTTTTCCTTATAGTTTTTGATTATTATTTCGCGAATGTCTGAACCATTTTTATTAATAAGATAATTAATAATGGAATCTTTTTGTATTTTTCCATTATCTACATCCAATGCATCCTTTCGCTTCATTTCTCCAATAATTCTATCTATAAAAAACGACTTGAAAGGCGGAACATCTGTAGTAATTTTCACATCCTCTTCCAAAATTATCTCAACTTGTTCTGGAGTAACAAAGGCGTTTGCAATAATTTTACCATCATTTCCATTAGTTATTGGAATAGATTTTTTCTCAATCTTTATCTTATCTCCAAACGATTTTTTTGTATCAAGTGATGACGCTTTCGTAAAACTGGATTCTTTTAATATAGAATCCAAAACTAACAGTCTTTTTTCTAGTATTTCTATTGATTGAGTATGTTTATCGATCTGTTTAACTAAATCTTCCCTCCAGGTAGCAATTTCTTTAATTTGTTCCTCGGAGTGTTTCATATTTGGACTTAGGTAGATATGGCTATTAAATGCATTCTAGGCAATTATGCTATCTAGATTACTGTAGGGGATCTTTTTAAATCCAGTAATAGGGCTAGAGGTGGTAAATAATTCAGATTTTGTTTTTAATGCAAGCCATTCTAACAAAGATCTTCCTTTTCTTAATTTTTTTAATTTGATTTTTCTCTCTAATGGTTTTGTATTTGAAGATTTTCCAATTCTTTTTCCAAAATCCATCCCAAACAAAATAATTTTTTTTGCATTAAAGTAACTTGCAAGAAAAACCGCCCTGTCACCATCAGTAAATCCACCAAAATTTTGTATTTTACCAAAAGGTTTTGTCTGAGTTGATCCTACACAATTTTTGAAATTGCAAACTAAATTTAATTTAGAAATATTATCCCCATGTGCATGAACGACAAAAATTGTCTTAGATTTTCCCATTCTTTTCAAAGTTTCTTCATCTCCATCAAGATCAGTTACAATAATGTCGGGTTTAATTCCATTATTAATCACTGGTTTGATTGCACTATCTGCAACAATTGTTACCGTTTTTTTAAAGTGCTGCAATACAGGAATAGCATAAGATAAGGAAGGACCAGCACCAATTACGAAAACATTCTGATTTTTGATTAATTTATGAATTTTTTTAATGTAATTTTCTTCTCCTAGTATAGAATCTAACAATAAAGCAGATTCAGTGTCTTTTTTCTTGTTATAGTTGAATTCCTTTAGAATTTCCCTATATCTTGAATTCCATCCTGAAATCATCATATGACTCAAATTAGTATGGTTCATCATAAACCATATGACAAAACTTGGAAATGTAGTAGTGGGAGGCAAAAATCCTATTCGTATTATGGGAATTTTAAACACTAGTCCTGAATCATTTTATAAAAAATCCATTAAAACAACAAAACAAAACATCTCAAACACAATAAAACAGATGGAACTCGACGGAGCTGATTTTATTGATGTTGGTGGAATGTCAACTGCTCCCTATTTATCTACATTAGTTTCTGAAAAAGTAGAATTTAACCGAATTTCAAATGCGATAAAAATTATTCAAAATGTTTCAAATCTTCCGATCTCTGTAGATACATGTAGAGCAAGTGTAGCAAAATCTGCATTGGACCTAGGAGTGGACATCATAAATGATATTTCAGGATTAAAATATGATAATCAAATGATTGATGTTATTTCAAATTTTAGTCCGTCATTAATTTTATGTTCATTTGATACTAGAAGAGTATTGGGAAATCAAATTACTGCAACAAAAAATCTTCTAAAGAAAAGCATTAACATTTTAAAAAAAATTGAATTCCCTTCAAACAAAATAGTCTTAGATCCTGCGATTGGATTTTTTAGAAAATCTGGAAAAGGCCCATTTTTCACCAAAATAAGATCTGATTGGTTTGTGAGAGATCTTCAGGTTATACAAAACCTAAGTTCAATAAAACAAAAATACCCAATTTTGATCTCAGTTTCAAACAAATCCTTTATTGGAAAACTCTTGGAAAAAGAAAATCCAGATGATCTACTATTTGGATCTATTGCAGCAGAGGTAGTATCTGTTCTAAACGGTGCTGATATAATACGAACTCATAATGTTTTAGAGACAAAAGATGCAGTTGTTGTAGCGTCAAAATTATCTAAAATAAACAAACGCTTATAATCAATATTTGACTTTTTTTACAAGGTTTAGTTGGAATTTAAAGAAGGGTTAACTTTTGATGATGTTCTTCTTGTGCCCAAGTATTCTGATATTACAAGCAGATCTCAAACCAATTTAAGCACAAAATTATCCCGAAATATCTCACTTAACATCCCATTTGTCAGTGCTAATATGGATACTGTCACGGAATCTGCGATGGCTGTAGTCATGGCTCGTGCAGGAGGAATAGGAATCATTCACAGATTTTTAACCATTCAAGAACAAGCAAACGAGGTTCTCAAAGTTAAAAGATCTGGAAGTGTCATAATTGAAAATCCATACACCATCAATCAAGATAAAACTGTACAAGGTGCCCTTGATTATGCAAAAGAAAAAGGAGTCTCTGGACTTTTAGTAGTGGACTCTGACTCTAAACTTGTAGGGATTGTAACAGACAGAGATTTATTATTTGAAAAAAATACTACAAATCTAATCAAAGATGTAATGACTAAAGACATTGTTACTGCTAAACCTGGAATCAACTCCGAGGAAGCAAAAGAAATTTTGCACAAACACAGAATAGAGAAATTACCAATTATAGATGAATCAGGTTCCATTACTGGCCTTATCACAAGTAAAGACATTACAAATATTGAGTACTATCCTTCAGCATCAAAGGACAAAAAAGGAAGACCTCTTGTTGGTGCTGCCGTTGGAGTGAAAGGTGATTTTTTGGAAAGAACAGAGACTCTTTTGGATGCCGGAACTGACGTGCTAGTAGTAGACATTGCACATGGTCACAGTGAAAATGCAATTAACACCGTTCGAAATATTAAAAAAGCATTTCCTGATTGTGAATTAATTGCCGGAAACATTGCAACAGCCAAGGGAGCTGAGGATTTAATCAAAGCAGGTGTGGATGCAGTTAAGGTAGGGGTAGGTTCAGGTTCAATTTGTATAACTCGAGTAATTACTGGATCTGGCGTACCACAATTGACCGCAGTAATCGATTGCGCCAAAATTGGCAGTGATCATGGAATTCCAATAATTTCTGACGGCGGAACAAGAACGTCGGGTGATGCTACCAAAGCATTAGCTGCTGGGGCATCTTCTGTAATGGTAGGAAGTATGTTAGGAGGAACAGATGAATCTCCAGGTACTGTACTGACCAAAAATGGAAAACGTTTCAAGGTTTACCGCGGCATGGCCTCTCTTGGAGCTTCCTTAGGCAGGAATTCAAAAGAAACAGGTTCAGTTTCCTTTGATGACGACCTTAATGATTATGTTGCAGAAGGAGTAGATGCCTTGGTTCCATACAAAGGAACAGTAACGGATATTCTCAAACAGTTAACAGGGGGTGTACGTTCTGGTTTAAGTTACTGTGGTGCTCATACTATTCTTCAAATGCAAGATAATGCAGAATTTATTAAAATGTCAAAAGCTGGTTTTGCAGAAAGTCAACCTCATGATGTATCAGTAATGTAGATAATCTTTTAACAAAGTTTAGATTTTGTGGCTGATTACCGTCATATTTATTACTGGTTATTACTTACCTAATTTCACATGGGCGAGGGATGGCAAGTAAAACTAAAATACGAAAACTGTACCTCTAACAATTTTTGTTTCCATTGGGGAGAAATTTTTGTTTGATTGGTAAGCTTGCACTCTTGTCATTGTTGTTTGTATCATTAAGTTTAGCTCCAATTTTTGCTGCTACTCCCAACGATTCCATATACTTCGATGATTCAGATAGTGTAAATTTTATTATGAAGGGAACCAACACAATAACTAATAAAGAAAATCCATCCTTCGAACTAAATGGAATTGGTGACTATATGATTTTAGAATCTAATCTGCCGGATAAATTAAAAGAGCTTTCAATTTCTGTTTGGGTAAAACCTAATTTCAAAGTTGGAGCACCAGCTACGCTATCGATAGTTAGCAAATCTAATGCATTTGACCTTTCAATTAACAATGATCAAATTGATAAAAATTTTGTAACATTTTCTATATATGATGGAATAAAATGGCATTATGTTAACTCAGAATCTGAAATAAAAAATACTTGGACACATTTGGCAGCAACATTTTCTGGTGAAACAATCTCTATTTTTGTAAATGGAATACAAGAAAACTCTCAAAAAATTGATGGTGACTATTCTTTAACACACCAATTTGGTGTTTCAACTCAGAACAGCTTTGATTACATCTATTCAAATTCAAATGTCCTTGTTGGTGCATTTACTCCGTTGTTAAGAGGAGAGGGTGTTGTAAAAAATAATTTTTCAGGTCAGATTGATGATATAATGCTATATGATGCAGTTCTTTTGCCGGATCAAATTTCTACCTTATATCAAAATGATAGAACTTCACACAAACTTGTTATCCAGAATATAGAAACAGTTTCGAAAAAAACAAGTATTTTCAACCAATATGGATTTATCACTGATCCTGACAATCCTAATGACCAAAAAATTGAGGCAATATCTTCAGAAGGATATAAAATAAAAAAACTATCTTCAGGAAATGATCTATCCTTTGTTTCTGAAACTTCTAACGATAATTCCAATGTAGACCTCACAAATGAAAATACTGATTCCGATAATCAAACTTCTGATGTAGAAGAGGATAAGAAACA
>Ga0209988_10000145_pt1 | contig 38733 bp, 36 predicted proteins | sample N075metaG_FD_183115 | JGI IMG/M metagenome (GOLD analysis project Ga0209988, IMG submission 183115) | Deep subsurface microbial communities from Kermadec Trench to uncover new lineages of life (NeLLi) - N075 metaG (SPAdes) (version 2) | ecosystem: Environmental > Aquatic > Marine > Ocean trench... | reverse complement strand
GGCTATGGCCGTGCTGCTGAAGCCGGCGATCTCGTGACTGTTCATTACACGGGTTGGTTGTATGACGATACGGCCGCCGATAATCGCGGTGAGAAGTTTGACAGCTCGGTTGATCGCGGTGACAAGTTTCAGTTTCCGCTGGGCGCCGGCCGGGTTATCAAGGGTTGGGACGAAGGTGTTGCAGGCATGTTGATCGGAGAAAAGCGACTCCTGACGATTCCGCCGGGCATGGCTTACGGTGAGCGCGGCGCGGGTGCGTCAATTCCGCCGGGCGCTACATTGATTTTCGAAGTCGAGCTATTTGGCGCGGATGCGCCGGGCGGCAACTAGTGGTCCACTAGTATCTATTGCGGCTAAAGTAGCTCAAACACGATCCGCCGATTCCGTTCGCGACCCTGAGGGGTCGCGTTATCGGCGATCGGAAATTCAGAGCCCACACCCGCAACCGATAACGAATCCGCGTTAACGCCGCGCGCGCTCAGGTAGTCCGCGACGACTTGCGCTCGCGCCCGGCTAAGTCGCTTGTTACTTGATTCGTTGCCCGACTCATCACTGTGGCCTGTGATAAGAATGGTCGAATGTGAGCAGTCTCTGGCAAAATCGGCCAAGCGGTCCAACGATGGATACGAAGCTGTACTGAGCGTCGTGCCGGATAGCCGGAAGTTGACGCGTACTGCAGTAATCCTCGAAAACATCTGCGTGCACATATCGAGCAGCGACAGACTGGTGTCGACGACAAATACGTCCACCGAAAATTCGACGTCGTCAGCAAGACTCGCGCGGAATTGCGAGAGCAGGCGCGTCCATTCATGGCCCGATGATGCGACGCCGCGAAGAGTGATTCGCGAAGCAGCCGTGTCAACTTGCGCGTCGAGCATTGATTCGAGTAATGCATTCAATCCGGGCGTTGAATAGGGGGTTTGGCCTGGCTTCGCGGTGCCGGTGGCCAGAAGTGTTGTAAATGCCAGACCCACGACGAGCAACGTCGTGATCAGCCCAATCTGGAACCTGAGTGGCATCGCTCAGTGCGGGCAGGCTCAGGCCGGTTCGCCGCCAAGCCGGTCGTGCAGGGTTCTGGCTTGGCCAATCCAGTCTTCGCGGTAAATTCGCGAGCGAAAACCTTTCAGTCGCTGCGCGATGCGATCGATGTCGTATTCATTCATCTCCGCGATCTGGTCGAAACGAAATATGCCGATCTCATGCAGCGTCTTCTCGATGGCAGGTCCGATACCCTTGATCTGTTGCAGGTCATCGCGTGAGTTGATCGTATCGTGATCGTGCAGCTCCCTGTCGACGTCCGCCTCGATGGCGCTTTCGTCAACGAGGTCTTCTTCGGCGAGGTCTTCTTCGACGGCGCCTTCTTCGACGGAATCCTCGACGTCGTCGTTCGATGCGTCCATGGCCGCCGAGACGGGCGCGGCGTCAACGGTTTCCACGAGGGTCTCGCTGGGGTCGAACGGTGATTCAAGTTCCTGGATACGGGCTCGTGCTACCTCGAGATCGACCTCGAGTTTCTCGGCTTCTTGATCGCGAATCTTGTAGCGCTCCATCAGCGGGGGCAGCCGGTCCTGCCAGTTTTCGAGTTCGCGGGTCAATTTCAGGATCTTGTCGTCTTTCTCCTGCAATATCGTGTCCGTCGAGTCAGCGCCGGAGCCCTGTGATTGCATATCGGCCTGCAACTTGTCGCGTTCACCGACAGCGGCCTCGAGCGTGTTGCGTACATCTTTGATCTCGCGCTGCAGTTCGTCACGCTTGCCGAATGCTTCTTTCAGGGCGCTGGACAACTCTTTCGCTCGATTCGTAGCATCTTTCTGCGATGCCTGATACTGACTGACTTGCTCCATGAGGTTTTTGTTTTGACCCAGGAGACGATCATGCTCCGATCGCTGAGCCTCGAGCTGTTCCTGCCACCCGGCGTTAACTGCAAGCTTCTCCTGAGCGCAGCGATTGCCGCGCATGACCCAGCCCGCAATGATGCCGACGACAGCCGCCAGCGTAAGCAAACCTATTTGGACCGCAGTGATATCAGGCATCTTTTATCCCGTTAGCAATGTTACTCAGGAAGCGAGGCGGACCTGGTCCATCTCGCCGACAACGTCTCGAATGTGTTCCATCGCCCAGTCGATCTCAGCTTTACTGATCGTCAACGGCGGTGCAAAGCGAACCACGGTTTCGTGTGTCTCTTTACACAGCAGCCCGCGTTCCATGAGCCTCTCGCATATAGTACGCGCACTTCCCAGCGCCGGATCGATCTCGGCGCCGATAAAGAGTCCGCTGCCACGAACTTCTGTGATCAGGGGGCTGTTAATGGCGCGCAAGGCGTCGAGCATGTAGGCGCCCAACTCAGCACTCTTCGCGCTCAGACCGTCTTCGACCAGAATATTGAGAGCCTCAAGGCCAATAGCCGCGGCCAGCGGGTTGCCGCCAAAAGTGCTGCCGTGGTCACCGGGCGTGAATACGTCCATGACTTCGCGGCTGGAGAGGAACATTGATACGGGCAGGATACCGCCGCCCAGAGCTTTGCCCAGGATCAGTCCATCGGGCTTCACGTCCTCGTGTTCACAGGCAAGAAACTTGCCGGTGCGGCCAAGGCCAGTCTGAATCTCGTCTGCAATCAACAGCACATTGTGCTTGCGGCAGAGTTCTTCTGCGGCTTTGAGGTAGCCCTTCGGCGGCAACACGATGCCGGCTTCGCCCTGTATGGGTTCAATCAGGAATGCAGCCGTGTTTTCATTGATCGCCGCTTCGAGCGCGTCGATGTTGCCGTACTCGACTATCTTGAAACCGCCCGGGAATGGCCCGAATCCTTCCTGGTACCGGGCTTCGTCGGACATCGCCACGATCGCAATTGTGCGGCCGTGGAAGTTGCCGCTGCAGGCGATGATCTCTGCCTTGTTATGTGCCACGCCCTTGATCGTATAGGCCCATTTGCGCGCCGCTTTGATGGCTGTTTCCACAGCTTCGGCGCCCGTGTTCATGGGCAGGGCCATTTCCTGGCCCGTAAGCTCACAGGCACGCTGCAGGAACGGCCCCAGCTTGTCCGTGTGAAATGCGCGCGACACAATATTGAGTTTGCCCACCTGTTGCCGCACGAGTTCAACCAGGCGCGGGTTTGCGTGGCCATGGCTTACAGCAGAATATGCGCTCATCATGTCGAGGTATTTATTGCCGGATTCGTCCCAGACGAAAACACCCGCGCCACGCGTCAGCACGACGGGCAAGGGATCATAATTATGTGCGCAGTAGCGCGATTCGAGATCAATACGGTCGTTCATAAATCACCTGGATTGGGCCGGCAACGAAATCCTGCCATTTCCACCGAAAGCTTTATAAGGTCATAATTTTACAGTAATAACAGTGGTGTGGGCCACCCGTCAGGAGCAAAGCATGTCAAAATCACCGTCCGTCGAAAAATTATTCCTCGATGGCCCTGCGGGGCGTCTCGAAGCCATCCTCGAGGCACCCTCAGATGCTTCTGTAGCAGGGGTTGCCGTGGTTTTGCACCCGCATCCGCAACACGGAGGCACGATGCACAACAAGGTCGCTCACATGCTGGCGCGGTCCTGTGTTCGCACTGGGTTTGCGGCGCTGCGCTTTAATTTTCGCGGAACCGAGTCCAGCGAGGGCGAATTCGATGCGGGCGTCGGCGAACTGGACGATGCGCTTGCGGCCATTGACTGGATGCGCAGCCGCTATCCTGATCTGCCGTTCTGGCTAATGGGGTTTTCGTTCGGTGCGGCGGTCGCGGTTAATGCTGCCGTCACTGTATCGCCGACAGGCCTGGTTACAGTCGCGCCGGCATTGCATCGGCTTGCAGACGGGCTCGATAAACAGCCTGAGTGTCCCTGGCTGATTCTTCAGGGCGACGAAGATGAACTGGTAGAGGTAGAGGATACGATCGAGTGGGTTAACAAACTTGATCCGGGTCCGGAGTTATTGGTGATGTCCGGGGCCGAGCACTTTTTTCACGGTCGTCTGGTTGATTTGCGAGAGGTCGTTACTGACTTTTTAAATAAATATGGGTCGAACCGCAATTAAATGTGTGCGGTTCGACCCCGGTTTAATTCAGCGAGACAAATCAAACCATGTCTTTGAGGCCCTTGAGGATTGTTGCTTTGACAACCTTCGAAGCCGGCTTGGCTTTGAACATCATTTCTTCGCCCGTGAACGGGTTAATGCCCTTACGAGCTTTTCTTGCGGGCTTTTTCACAACGCGCAATTTCAACAGGCCCGGGATTGAGAACATGCCCGGCGCGCCACGACCGCCAAGGTTCTTCTGGATTTGACCGCTCAGCGATTCGAAAACTGCTGCGACGTCTTTGCGTGTCAAGCCGGTGTCATCCACGATTTTTGCGTAGATTTCTGTCTTGGTTGGTGGCTTCTTCGTGTTTGCTGCCATGAAAAACTAACTCCCTGGTAAAAGTTTAATACTCAGATAACAAAAAAAACGGGCGTGAGCCCGCGTCAAAATCAGCGCGACGATAGCACACATTAAGGCCCTGGTAACCGGAAAAAACCATAAAACCAGTGGTTTTCAGCAGGCAGGGGCGGCACCGCAAATGGAAACTAGTCGGTAAAGAACTGACGAATGAAACGCACCCTGGATTCCTTGTCGACGCCTTCGGGTGTCACGCTGATATCGAACTTCAACATTTCGCGATTCGCGACCGGGGTTACACCGACGTAATAAATCGCACCGGGTGCGCCGTCTGTGCCGGGCTCTTCGATGAGCCGCAAGGTGACATTCTTGAGTTGCTCGGTCATGTTGACTGTCTTGACCGTGACATCGGCGTGAACCGAGAGATTGTCGGACATACGGATGATCGACACCGTCAGCATTGCTCGATTCTTGCTGCGCACAATGTTGTAAGCGCTCGCAATCTGCGGTGGCAACTGATCGGTGGACTGGGCACTGAAGTGCACTGTGTAGTCACCAATATCAGCGGAACTTGCGCTGGCCGGTTGTGCCTCGGGAATTTCGGCATTTTCGCCGGGGCCACCGCACGCTGAAAGAAATCCGAATAGTGACAAAGCGATGAGTATTCTTGTTTTGGTCATGATACTTGTCTCCGCCTGTGCGAGGTGTTGCCAACGGTATCCACTATAAACTATTCGCCGACGACGATCAGCCCGCGAGGCCTTGCGCGCGTTCAGATCGGCAGCATCTTGAGGCCCCGTAGCAGCATCGTCAGGGCGATCAGCATAATGATCGTCACGTAGGGGGACAGATCGATGCCGCCGGCCGGGCGAATAAGGCGGCGCGCAGGTCGCAGCGCCGGCTCGGCAATTGAGTCAATGAGCCCCATCGCCGGATTGTATGCGCCACCGCCCATCCAGCTCATGATGATGCGGATTATGATTGCAATGATGAATAACCAGACCGTCATCGACACAAGATTGACGATCGCAGTAACGGCAATCGGCATTACATCCAGTGGCCAGCTGCGCAAAGCGGCGATGATCAGAATGGTCAGGTATTGAATGCCGAATGCGATGATGAATGTGGCCGTGTCGAGACGACCGATGGCCGGAATAATGCGTCGCAATGGCACGACGAGCGGCGATGTCGCACGCAGGATGACCTGCGCGAGCGGGTTGTTGAAGTTCGCGCGCAGCAAGGGCAATAGCAGTCGCAACAACAGTATTAAAATATACAACTGCGCGAATGATTGAATGATGAAAATCAGGGCATTTGTTGCGCTGCCGGTCATGGTTTTTAGTCCTCGCTGTTGTGAGCTTCGTCGGCGAGTACATTGGCACGGTCGCGCGCCGATGTGATTGCCGTTGAAAAGATATCACGAATGTTTGCGTTGTCGAGGCTGTCCAGAGCCGCGGCGGTCGTACCGCCCGGTGATCGCACTCTCTCGATAAGCACTTCCATGTTGTCGGTTTCTGCGGCGGCAAGCGCGGCTGCTCCGCTCGCCGTTTCGATGGCCAGTGTTCTTGCAACGTCTTCCTTTAAACCCATTTGAACGGCTGTTTTCTTCAGCATGTCGATAAGCAGGAAAAAGTAAGCGGGTCCGCTACCCGAGACGGCGGTCACAGCATCGATATCCGCTTCGCTGTCCACCCACACAACAGATCCCACAGCACCCATGATCTCTGCGGCGCGTGTTTTTTCTGTCTCACTGGTTTGTTGATTCGCAAACAATCCGGACACGCCCAGTCGTACCAGGGCGGGTTGGTTCGGCATGATTCGCACGACGGACAAACCGCCTCCTAGCCACTCATCGATATCCGCACCACGGATCCCGGCTGCAATCGACATGATCAGCGGCTGCGTGTCTTGCAGGGTTTGCCGAAGTTCGCGACAGACTGCGGGCAGGATTTGCGGTTTCACCGACAACATCACGGCGCTTGCAGCAGCGGCTATTGCCTTATTGTCACCCGAGCTGGTAATTCCCGGCAGATCTTTGGCCAGCGAGTCGCGTGCCTCGGCAACAGGTTCCGATACGAAAACCCTGGACGCGTCGAAACCGCTTTCCAGCAGTCCGCCGACAATGGCTCGCGTCATATTGCCGCCGCCTATAAATGCAAGATTGTTGTTGCTCATGTTTGCTGGCTCACGTTCTTTGATCGACAATTCTTGGTCCAAATATTGCTGTACCCACGCGAATGATCGTTGCGCCTTCAGCGATCGCGGCCGCATAGTCGCCGCTCATGCCCATTGAGAGTGTATCTGTATCGATGCCGTCTGCCGACAGGGATTTTGCCAGCGTGCGCAACTTCGCGAAGGCCGGGCGTTGGGCGTCAAAAGTGTCTTTGTATTCCGGCAGGCACATCAGGCCACGAAAGCGAAGGTTCGGCAGTTCCGCAATGGCTTGCGCCAGCTCGGGCAGGGCAGCGGCATCGACCCCCGACTTGGCGACCTCATCATCGATATTAACTTGCAAACAAATGTTGAGGGGCGACAAATTGGCGGGACGCTGCCGGCTCAGGCGTTCGGCCGTTTTTAGTTGGTCGATCGTATGTACCCAGTCGAAGTGTTCGGCGACAGCTTGCGTCTTGTTGCTCTGTAAATGGCCGATGAAGTGCCAGATCAGATCCTCCGACGAGGTCGCTGTTATCTTGAGCAGGCCTTCCTGAACGAAATTTTCGCCAAAATCCCGTTGACCACAGCGAGCGGCCTCGAGGACCTTATCCACAGGCTGTTTCTTGCTAACGGCGAGCAATTTGACGGTTCCGGGTTCGCGCTGAGCGTCTACAGCCGATTTAGCCACCAAATCTCGGATTTTTCGCAAGTTTTCCGTGACTCCAATCACGTTTTGCTCCGGGTGCTTCGCTATACTAGGCCCCGATCCGTTCCGGGTTATGGTAAGTCCGGGACCCGCTAGATGAGGGAAAAATATGGCCGTCGACGTTGCACAGCTATTGTCGTTCACGGTAAAGAACAACGCCTCCGACCTGCACTTATCCGGTGGGGTGCCGCCTATGATTCGCGTTGATGGTGACATCAAGCGAATCAACATGCCGGCGCTGACCCACAAGGACGTCAATAGCATGGTGTACGACATCATGAATGACAAGCAGCGTAAGGACTATGAAGAATTTCTCGAGACTGATTTCTCGTTCGAGATTCCGAAGCTGGCGCGGTTTCGGGTAAATGCCTTCAACCAGAATCGCGGTTCGGCCGCTGTGTTCCGGATCATTCCATCCGAAATACTGTCGCTCGACGATTTGGGCGCGCCCGCTATTTTCAAAGACATGTGCATGCAACCGCGCGGCATGATCCTGGTCACGGGGCCGACGGGTTCGGGCAAGTCGACCACGCTGGCGGCGATGGTTGACTACATCAATGAAAACAAACCCGATCATATTCTCACGATCGAAGATCCGATCGAATTCGTGCATGAATGCAAGAAATCGCTGATCAACCAGCGAGAAGTGCATCGTGACACGCTGGGATTCAACGAGGCGCTGCGATCGGCGCTGCGTGAAGATCCCGATGTCATCCTCATCGGCGAGTTGCGTGATCTCGAAACCATTCGACTGGCGTTGACGGCTGCTGAAACAGGTCACCTTGTTTTCGGCACCTTGCATACAAGTTCTGCGGCGAAAACCGTCGATCGTATTGTCGATGTTTTCCCTGCCGCGGAAAAAGAAATGGTTCGGGCGATGTTGTCAGAGTCATTGCGAGCTGTTATTTCGCAAACGCTGTTGAAAAAGGTCGGCGGTGGCCGCATCGCCGCACATGAAATCATGGTGGGTACGCCCGCTATTCGAAACCTCATCCGTGAAGGCAAGATCGCTCAGATGTATTCGTCGATTCAGACCGGGCACGCGTCAGGCATGCAAACACTCGATCAAAATCTCGCTGAGCTGATGGCGAAGGGCATGATCAACAAGGAAGAAGCCCGATTCCGTGCCGTTAACAAAGAGAATTTCTAGGAGCTGTAACGATGGAGCGTGAGCAAGCGGTACGACTGACACAGAACCTGCTACGGAAGATGGTTGAGCGCAACGGATCTGATCTGTTTCTCACCTGTGGCTTTCCACCGGCGATCAAGGTTGACGGCACTATTCACAAAGCAACCGATACGCCGCTGTCGTCAGACCAGGCTGCGATCATGGTGCGGGCCATCATGAACGACAAGCAGATAAAGGAGTTCGATGCGACGAAAGAATGTAACTTTGCGATTGCCCCGCAGGGTATTGGTCGTTTTCGCGTAAGCGCGTTTATCCAGCAGGGCAATGTCGGCGCCGTTTTGCGTACGATTTCAACCGAGATTCCGATGCTGGAAGATCTCGACCTGCCGCCAATTCTGAAAGATATCGTGATGAACAAGCGTGGCCTCGTTATCGTGGTGGGCGGTACAGGCTCCGGTAAGTCGACCACGCTTGCAGCGATGATCGGCCATCGCAATGAAAATTCTCGCGGCCACATTATTTCGATCGAGGACCCGATCGAATTTGTTCATCCGCATAAGGGCTGCGTCATTACTCAGCGCGAAGTCGGCGTCGATACGGAAACATGGCATGCGGCGCTCAAGAACACGCTGCGACAAGCGCCCGACGTAATTCTGATCGGCGAAATTCGCGACCGTGAAACCATGGAATACGGCATTCAATTCGCCGAAACCGGTCACCTTTGTCTCGCGACACTGCATGCCAACAGCGCCAATCAGGCGCTTGATCGCATCATCAACTTTTTCCCTGAGGAGCGACGTCAGCAGTTGCTCATGGACTTGTCATTGAACGCGAAAGCCATTGTGTCCCAACGCCTGATCCCACGCGAAGGTGGCATCGGACGTGTCGCCGCGATGGAGATTTTGCTGAATACGCCGCTTATTGCGGACCTGATCTTCAAAGGTGCGGTTGGGAAGATCAAGGAGATCATGGCCAAGTCGACGCGTCTCGGGATGCAGACCTTCGATCAGGCGCTGTTCGAGCTTTATGAGGACTCCACGATCTCCTATGAAGAAGCGATGCGTAACTCGGATTCGAAAAACGAGCTCAGATTGCGGATCAAGCTGGAAAGCAAGCGCGACTCTGCGATAGCAGATCAGCAGTCAGAGACACTCAAAATCGTGGAAGAGGATACGGCGCAGACTTTCTGAGTCGGCCATCAAGGAACGTAAGCAAGTATGAACGTCAAGCCGCTATTCAAGTTAATGGTCGAGAAAAACGCATCGGATTTATTCTTTGCGCCGTTCGCCCCGGCCAAGATCAAGATCGAAGGCAAGATCATGCCAGTCAACAAGCTTGAAATGACGCCGAAAATGGTCAAGCAGGCGGCCATTGAGCTTATGACCGACGATCAGCTTGAGGAATTTACACGGGAACTCGAAATCGATTTCGCGATTTCCGAGCCTGGACTTGGACGATTTCGCGTCAACGTATTTCATCAACGCGGCAATGTCGCGATGGTCTTGCGTTACATCACTAGCGAATTACCCAACCTTGACGACCTCGGCATGCCCGAGCAGCTCAAGGATCTGGTCATGCTGCGCCGTGGATTGATATTGATGGTTGGTGCAAGCGGCGCGGGCAAGTCGACGACTCTCGCGGCGATGGTTAACTATCGAAATGAAAAAACGTCATCGCACATCATTACGATCGAAGACCCGATCGAATTTCTGCATCCGAACAAGCAGTCAATCATCAATCAGCGTGAAATCGGCATCGATACAAAGTCTTACGAGCGTGCCCTGAAGAGTGCTGTGCGCGCGGCACCAGACGTAATTCTAATTGGCGAGATTCGTGATCGCGAATCGATGCAATCGGCGCTGAACATGGCCGGTACGGGTCACCTCGTACTCGCAACGGTGCACTCGAACAACGCGGCTGAGACGCTGGATCGAATCATCAATCTGTATCCCCACGACCACCACGCACAAGTGTTCATGGATCTCGCGCATTACCTGCGAGCGATTCTGTCACAACGTCTTGTTCGTGCTCGCAACGGCAAACGAGTTGCAGCTGTCGAGCTGCTGCTGAATACGCCGCACATCAAGGATCTTATCATCAAGGGCGATATTGCGGCCGTGAAGGAGGCGCACAAGGAATCGGGCGAGCAGGGCATGCAGAACTTCGATGATGCGTTACTGAATCTTTACAAGGCCGGCACGATTACGCTCGAAGAAGCCATGTCACATGCCGACTCGCGCTCAAATCTCGAAGCCAAGGTCAATTTCGGCGGCTAGCGTTCTACCAGACGATGCTTGCGGCATCGAACACCGGACCATCCACGCACACACGCTGCATCGCCTGACCATCGGGCGTTTCGACGAGCACCGTACAACCGGCACAGCCACCGACTGCGCAGGCCATGAATTCCTCCAGCGACACCTGACACGCCAGGTCATAGCGAGCAGCGAGGTCCGCGACGGCTTTAAGCATGGGGGTCGGGCCGCAGGCGTAGATGGCAACTTTGTTCCGTTCCGATTGCTCGAGGCTGGCGAGCCAGTGCTTCGCCAGCTCGGTTACGTAGCCATCGAAGCAGCCTGCGTAGCCCTGCAGGCTCGTCAGTCGCGATGGGATTTTCCAGTCTTCCAGCAGCGGCATGGCGCTCGAAATATCAGTGGCGATGCCGGCAACCGGAAGCGAGGAGTTCTGTAGCTCGAACGGGAACGGGATTTCCGAGCCGAGAATGGCGAAGATGTTCCAGGCCGGGTCCTTTCGCAGCGTGTCTGCCAGGAACACCATCGGCGGAATTCCCACGCCACCGCCGAGCAGCAGGATATTCGGCCGATCCGGGTTGGTACTGAAAGCCGTGCCGATCGGGCCAAGGACACTGACGACATCGCCGATTTGCTTTTGCGCCAGCAAGCGCAGGCCTTCGCCATGAATTTTATAAAGCACGTCGATCCAGTCGTCGCCCACTCGCATGATCGACAGTGGTCGTCGCATAGCCAGCGACTCGTCACAGCTGATGTGGACGAAGCTCCCCGCGCGTGCCGCGGCCGCACATTTGGGAGCGCGAATGCGTTGAATAAACTGCTCGCCGGGATAACACGCAACGCTGATGATCTCGCCGTTTTCGACGAACAGGCTGTTGCGGTTTTTCCGGGCCAATTCTTGAGTTGCTGACGTCACCGCGCGTCCAGGGTGCGCATGACTCGCTCGAGAACGGCCATGCGAACTGCAACGCCGTTGGTGACCTGTTTGGTGATGACCGATTGCGGACTATCGGCAACAATGCCTTCGATTTCGATGCCGCGATTCATGGGTCCCGGGTGCATGACGATTGCGGTCGGCTTCGCGAGCTTCATGCGCTCCCGGCTGATGCCGAAATTCGCGAAGTATTCATCAATGCCCGGGATGCCATCGAGATTGCCGATACGCTCACGCTGAATTCGCAATGCCATGACCACGTCCGCGTCTCGCAAGCCGTCGTCAAGATTGTCAATCAGTTTAGCGAAGGGCATGTCGTCCGCTGCAGGTGCCATTGCCGGCGGCGACACCAGCCGCAATTCGCCAATACCCAAGGTTTCCAACCCGTGTGCAGCCGAACGCGCAACGCGCGAATGTTGAATGTCGCCGACAATGGCGACCGTCATATTTTCGAAATCCTGGCGGTACTGCCGCATCGTAAGAATATCCAGCAAGCCCTGTGTCGGATGGGAAACATCGGATTCGCCAGCATTCAGGACGCTGACGAAGTCCTTGGCGTTGCGAGCGATATAGGCCGGAACGCCGGCGCTCGCGTCGCGCACAACCATGATGTCGACCTGCATTGCCTCGAGCGTATAAATCGTGTCGAGGATGCTTTCGCCTTTCTTACGAGACGAGGTGTTGACGTCGAGATTGAGTACGTCGGCGCCGAGTCGCTTGCCGGCCAGATCAAATGACGCACGTGTGCGCGTACTGGGTTCGAAAAACAGGTTGGCGATCGTGCGGCCGTTTAATGCCTTGCTGCGAACAGGCAGGGCTCCTTCCGGGCTCAGGAATGCCTCCGCGCTGTCGAGTAGTTCGATGAGGATATTCTTGCTCAGACCCTTCAATGTCAGCAGATGACGCAGAGAACCGTCTGCGTTCAATTGAACGTCGGCATCGTTCTTGAGGTCCGGATTGAAGTCGCTTGAGCTCATCGCGGCGCCATTCTACAGAGTTTTGAGAAGATATCTCTCGGCGATCAGGACGGCTGCTGCGGAGTCGATGTGTTCTTTTTTGATGCGGCCGCGGTTGCCGGCCTGGCGGGCTTTCTTGAGTGTCTGTTTGGCTTCCTGAGAGCTGTATCGTTCGTCGATGCGATCAATTGGCAGATTGAAGCGTGCCAGTTCCGCTATGAATTCCTGAATATCGGGTTCGATATCACCGGGACTGCCATCCACGTGCATCGGCATGCCGACAATCAGCCGAGCGGGCCGCCAGCTTTCTATGAGCTCGGTAATGCGCTCGAAATCAGCGCCGTTCTCGCCGTTGCCAACGATACCGAGCGGGCTGGCTGAGCCCGTAATGTCCTGGCCCACGGCAACGCCGATACGGCGAAGCCCGAAATCGAATGCGACAATCGTCTCGGGGGCTTGGGAGTCAGGCATGTCCTGCATCGGGCGCAAGGCGACTTATGTCGACGCCGAGGATTTTCGCAGCCGCTTTCCAGCGGTCGGAAAACGGCAAGTCGAACACGATGTCCGGAGTTGCGGTCACGTTCAGCCAGGAATTGGCGAGTATCTCGCCCTCAAGTTGCCCTGCTTCCCAGCCTGCATAGCCCAGTGCGACGAGCGACTTTTTGGGGCCCTCTCCGGCTGCCATAGCGTCGAGAACATCACGCGACAGCGTCAGATTGATCGATTTGGAGACGGCCAGAGAATTTTCGTAAGAGTGTGTCGAATCATGGAGTACGAAGCCGCGCTCGGGTCCTATGGGTCCTCCCATCAGAACCGGGCCGTTGGCCGCGCTTGAGTTGCTGCCGTCAACGTTCAGTTGCTCGAACAGGGAGCCGAGTTTCAGTGTGAGCGGGCGGTTAATGACAATGCCGAGCGCACCATCCGTGTTGTGCTCGCAGATCAGCGTTACGGTGCTGCTGAAGTTCGGGTCTGCCATCCCCGGCATGGCGATTAACAGCTGGTTTGTCAGCATATTGGTCGCGTCCATGGAGACAGTATCCGCCGAGACCTGTTACGGCACAACTGCTCAGGAGACTAGTAGTCCATCAAACCTGCCTTGTTGGACTACTAACTGGTCGGCGATGATTGATTGACGCTTGCGGTTGCAGGTACAGGGTTCTCGACGAACAGCCACTTATACGCGAAGCGCAGGCTGTCGTAGTCCTCGCGGACCGCGGTCGGGAAGGGGTCAAACGGCGAGGCGCGCCGCAGGATATCTAGCGCCGCCTGATCGAGAACGGCCGAGCCACTGGATTTGCGAATGATCACTTCGGCGAGCTCGCCTGTTGCGTAGATACTGACTTCGAGCGTTGGGCTGCCGGTCAGGCCCTCCAGGTCACCGAGTTCCGGAAAGTACTCGTCGCCAACGGCTTCAATACGGCGTTTCCAGGAATCCAGGTAGCCGGCGATTTTGGACTCGCGGGTATCGGCGCTGACGATCAGCTGGCGCGGGTCATCGTCGTGAATCAACAGCGTTGCCTGGTCTTCCTGTGGCAGCGGTAGAGTGAAGTCAGTGCCCGATTGCAGTGCGAGCGCCGTGCTGCTATCCGGCTGCGGATCATCGCGTGGGCTGTCAGCCAGTTTCAGGTCCTGTTGCTGCTGCGTGGCGAGAACTTCGTCGGCCGCGATAACGTGGTCGGTCGAATCCACAAATGCGTTGCCCTGTTCCTGGCCGAGGTTGTCGATCGCGGACTGGCTTTCTTCGGGGGCCGAGGGGCGGACCTGGTCGCTCGTATTGCCGCCGCCCAACTGACTGACTTGTGCAAGATACTCGGCGCGATCGGGTCGATCGATGCGTTGATCGGGATTGGCGACGATCGTGACTTCCAGGGAGATGGCTTCGGCGAACTGATCGCTCAACGCGGCGTTAAACGTAATGCCGATAATAAGAATGCCGTGAACGAGCGCCGCAAGAAACAGCATACCCGGCAATCGATCACTTGCCGGTGTTGCGACGAGCCTAAATTCGTCGAGTGGATCCAGATTTATTGCGATGTCGGCCATAGTTGGGATCCCGCGCATCATCCGTCTATTTTACGCTGCAAACAAGCGCTTGCGGCGCTCAAGGTTGATCAATCCATTGTAGCCGCTCACGCATGCCGGGAGTGAGACGTGTGTCACCGCCGGCCTCTATCAGGAGTGCGTATTCGAGATTCAGTGCCTCGACGAGCATGTCGAATTCACCGGCACCGCCGACCATGAGTGCCGTCGCCGCAGCATCGGCGAGAACCGGATCGTCGTCGACAACTGTAACCGATACTGTGTGCGCGACCGGCAGCCCGCTGATCGGGTTCAGGATGTGCGTGTAACGCGTGCCATCAATTTCGACAAAGCGCTCGTAGCTTCCCGAGGTTATGACGGACTCGCCATCGTTAATTACGACGCGTGCCAGCGGAGTGTCGCTCAGCGGGGATCGTATTCCGATGCGAGCTGCGCGACCACGGGCCCGTCCGATTACAATGAGGTCGCCGCCGATGTTGACGATTGCGTTGTCCATCCCAATGGCGCGCAACAGGATTTGGCTCTCTTCGAGGATCGCGCCTTTGGCGATGCCGCCGAGGTCAATCATTAGCTCAGGGTTGCTACTTGAAAGTTCGAAGCCCTGCCAGCTCAGCGAATGCAGGCCGGGTGCCGTCTGGAGCAGGGCCGCGAGTTCGTCGGCATTCGGAATGCGGGTCGGCGGGTTCGCCATCTCATGCAAGCCCCAAAGCTCAATCAAGCGGCCGAGCCCTGCATTGAACCGGCCTTGAGACTGTTGCTCATAGGCTGTCGCGGCACGCATCAGGGATGCCAGGCGCTCTGACACGGCGATGCGCTCACCCGCGGCAATCGCAGCGTTGATGCGCTGCAACTCGCCCGGTGTCCACGGATACCAGTCAGCGTCAACGTCGTGAAACAGCGCCTCCAGTTGAGTGAGCGCAATTCGGCTCTCTTCCTCGGTTACCGCGTAAAACGTCACCGATACATAGGTGCTGAACGCCAGTATTTCATGATGGTAGTCGCGCTCCGCCGGTGCGCACGCGCCAAGGATGGCAGTAGCTGCGATTAAGGGCCTAAGCCAGCGTCGACTCAATCGCATCGAACATCAGGCCGGCAATATTCAGGGAGAATTGCGTATCGAGTTCTCGAATTCCGGTGGGACTCGTGACATTGACCTCGGTCATGTAATCGCCGATCACGTCGATGCCGGCGAAGATGACGCCGTGGTCACGCAGTACGGGCCCGACCTGCTCGCAAATTTCAAAATCACGTTTGGAAAGCTTCTGCCCCTTGCCGACGGCGCCCAGCACCAGGTTGCCTCTGTTCTCGCCAGCAGCCGGTATCCGCGCCAGTGAGTAGGGTACGGGCTCACCGTTGATCAGCAGGATGCGTTTGTCGCCGAGTTTGATTTCTGGAATGTACAGCTGCGCCATCGCGAAGCGCTGCCCGTAGTCGGTCAGCGTCTCGAAAATAACGTTGGCGTTGTTGTCACCTTTCTTGATCACAAAAATTGACTTGCCGCCCATGCCATCCAGCGGTTTGACCACGATGCGGCCGTGCTCGGCGAGAAACGCGCGCATGTCATCCATGGAACGTGTAATCAATGTGAGCGGTGTGCACTCCGGGAACCAGGCCGTGTAGACCTTCTCGTTAATATCGCGCAGTGCTTGCGGTCGATTGACGATCAATGCGCCGACCTCCTGTGCGCGCTCGAGAATATAGGTCGTGTACACGTATTCCATGTCGAACGGCGGATCCTTGCGCATCAGGATGGCGTCCAGATCGCCGAGCTCAATATCGCTTGCATCGCCAAATTCGAACCAGGACTCGTTGTCGTCGCGAACCTGCAGTCGGCGCGATCGCCCGATGGCTTTGCCGCCAATAATCCGCAGGTCGGACTGCTCGAAATAGTGGATGTCGGCCGCCCGGCGTTGCGCTTCCAGCAGCATCGCCAGCGAGCTGTCTTTCTGCGGCGTAATGGAGTCGATCGGGTCCATGACGATACCGATTTGAAGCGCTTTGTCTGCCATTTTGGTCGAAACCCGGAATTCACTGTCAGCGGCCACTATACATTCCCCAAAACACACGGCAAGCATCGGTTTACATGACAATTTTTGGGTCTGCGGCGGGCGTCGTAGCAGGACTTATGTCAATATGGTACAAGTCGGCCTACCTGAAGACAGCAGGGGTTCTTGCACCCTCGATTCAGGGTTTGGGGAAATTCAAAATAATGAGGAACTACGGTGTCAAACACTGCATCTCGAAGTCTGAAGGGCCTCAAGATTCTTGTCATAGATGACAGCAAAACCATACGACGTACAGCCGAAACGCTGCTAAGCAAGGAAGGCTGCCAGGTCTTTACAGCCATAGACGGTTTCGACGCATTGTCGAAGATCGCCGACCACCAGCCCGACCTTATTTTCGTGGACATCATGATGCCGCGGCTTGACGGTTATGAGACCTGTTCGTTGATCAAGCACAACAAGACGTTCCGGGATACGCCCGTGATCATGTTGTCGTCGAAAGACGGGCTCTTTGATCGTGCCCGGGGACGCATCGTTGGTTCCGAACAGTATCTGACCAAGCCGTTCACAAAGGACGAGTTGCTTGGCGCCATCACAAACCAGATTAGCTGACAGAAAGGACAACCATGTCGACCATACTGATCATTGACGATTCGCCGACCGAGCTGCATCTGTTTCAGAACATGCTCGAGAAAAACGGCTTCGACACGCTGGTTGCCGACAATGGTGAAGAGGGTATTAAACAGGCCGTGTCCTCGCGGCCGGACTGCATCCTCATGGATATTGTCATGCCGGGCATGAACGGTTTTCGCGCGACCCGAAAGCTCAGCCAGGATCCGGCGACGTCCGCGATTCCCGTCATTATTATCACCGGTAAAGCTCAGGAGACCGACAAGATTTGGGGTATGCGCCAGGGGGCCGTCGAGTACCTGGTAAAGCCCGTTGCTGAAAAGCAGCTCGTGCAAATGATCAATACGGTGATGGCCGCCTGAATGGCCAAGCCGGTTGAACTTGCGTCACTCGTAAAGCAACCATTTGAGTTGCTGCGTGAGATAGAGCGCCGCAGTTCGCAGGCGCAATCCGGCGATGCCGCGGGCCCGCTGGAAGCTGAGTGGGTGGGCGTAGGTTTTCGTATTGGCGAAGAGCAGTTCGTCGCGAGTCGAGAGCAGGTGCGTGAAGTGCTGATGTTGCCTGACGAGATGAGTCGCGTACCTGGCGCGAAGCGCTGGTTACTTGGCATTGCAAATCTGCGCGGTCACTTGTTGCCGCTCATTGACGTGAAACTCATGTTCGGTAGTGGTCGTACAAGCTTACGACGGACGACCCGGGTGATCTCCGTCAATCATCGCGAAGTACCCGCGGGGCTCGTCGTCGATGAAGTGCTGGGCTTTCGACGCTTTATGGACCATGAGCACACTGATACGACTCAGGAAACCATTGTCCGCTGCGATCGGTTTGTCGCTGGCGGTTTTCAACGCAACGAGGAGTCGTGGCCGATTTTAAATTTGTTCGACCTCGTTGAAAGTAATCTATTTCTGCAGGCAGCTGCCGATTAATCGAGTTTCATGTCCATGGCAACAAATACCGACTCATCATCCAGATTTCGTTTAGTCGCAATCGTGATTGCGCTCTTGCTTATCTGCGCGGCTGCACTTGGATACCTGCAAGCTGGTGGCGGCTCCTCTGCCTCCGATTTGGCGGCTCTGTCGCAGTCGATACCACGGGACGCGTCAGCGGCACTCAATGGCAACAGCGATGGCTACGCAAACTTTGACGCCAGCGTGAAAAGGCTGGCGGCGTTACGCGGCACAGCCGGAGCATCATTTCCGGGCAATGCCGGTGACTGGCGCACTCTGGAGACCAATGCGGCGGCGATCCTCGCAAAACGCCCGGATGTCGTCGCTCTGAATCTTGCGACGACGACTGTGGCGAGCAGTTCCGCTGCGATCCTGGAGTTATCGAGCGAGCTGCTTAACCGCTCCAGCGCAACGTCCATTATTCAGGAGTTTCAGCAACGCGCTGACCAGATAGTCAGACGTTCGCAAGGGTTGGCTGGCGACAGGGACGCTGTAGCGTCCGCGGCCGGCATCGCAGGTAACGCAGCATTTCTTCGTGAGGTTGCGAACGCGCTCGGTGGTAACGCCTCGGATCTTGATGTTCGTGCGCTCAATGATGCGGACCGTGAGCTATTACTTGTGCCGCTGCTGGGTCATCTGGCAGAGATCGAAGCTCAGGTTGAGACCATTAATAAAAGCGTGTCGGAAGTTGCGGGCCTGGTGGACGCGCAGGCAGAAATGGCAGCTGCGTCTCGCAGTCTGATGGAAAACGCATTTTCGGCTTCGACGTCCTCGAGCTTGTTACCGGGTTTCCTGAAAATTCTGTGGATTCCCGTCGGGATTCTGGGGTTTGCGCTCGTGCTCGTTATGGTACTCATGTTAATGAATCGTCGTAGCGCGGTGTTCGAACGTACAGCCAGTGAGCACGCGGCGCAAAACGATCGCAACCAGCAGGCGATCCTTCGCTTGCTGGATGAAATGGGCAGTCTCGCGGACGGCGACCTGACCGTTGAAGCAACCGTCACTGAAGATATAACGGGAACGATTGCAGACTCCTTTAATTTTGCGATCGAAGAGCTCCGCAAACTTGTAACCACGGTGAATGAAACGGCGATCATGGTGGATTCTGCCGCCAAGCAAACCGAGAATTCTGCGGCGCATATGGCCAAGGCGGCTGAAAACCAGACGCGGGAGATCAACGCTGCGACAGAATCGATTGTGTCCATGGCTGCGTCAATTGAAGAGGTATCCGGCAATGCCGAGCGTTCATCCGATGTTGCTCGCCACTCGGTTGAGGTGGCTCATAAGGGCGGCGAGGCGGTTCGCAGGACCATCGATGGCATGAATACGATACGTGAAACCATCCAGGACACATCGAAACGCATCAAGCGACTGGGCGAGAGCTCGCAGGAGATTGGCAATATCGTCGAACTTATTAACGACATTGCAGAGCAGACCAATATTCTCGCGCTGAATGCATCGATCCAGGCGTCCATGGCCGGCGAGGCAGGCAGGGGGTTCGCCGTCGTAGCTGACGAAGTTCAGCGACTTGCCGAACGATCCACAAACGCGACGAAACAAATCGAAGTATTGGTTAGTACGATTCAGACCGATACCAAAGAGGCCGTTATATCGATGGAGCGCAGTACGACAGACGTCGTGGGCGGTGCATTACTGGCTGAAAACGCCGGTGCTGCCCTTGATGAAATTGAACAAGTCTCGAATCAGATCGCAAGCCTTGTGCAGAACATTTCAAATTCTGCACGAGAGCAGGCAGGTGCGGCTGCGGATGTAACGCGACGAACTGCGCGCATCAGCGAAATCAGCGAACAGTCAAGCAAAGCGACACTGGCAACTGCCGCTGCAATATCAAAACTATCGGCGTATGCATCGCAATTAAGAAAATCCGTCGCGGGATTCACCTTACCAACAGAGTCTCTTCCGGCAACAACACTTCAGTCAACGTCCGCGGACGCAATCAGCGCCAAAGATCAGCGTCATGCGAGCGCGGGCTAGTGGTCCAACAAGGTTGTATTGATGGGTTCAGAGCTACCCCGATGATCCAAGACAAGGCACAGTCCGCAGGGAATGGCGAGTCCTTTCCAAGGGCTGTAACGCCGTATTGGATCATCCGGGTAGCTCCCTGTGGGCGAGCCGTGAAGCGGTTCTCCGCGTTGTTGCGCCTCTTGACAAGGACGCGCCATTGTCGGCGAGATGCGCCTGGCGGACAACCGCTTCACGACTCGCTGAACCCATCAATACAACCTTGTTGGACCACTAGAGAGCGATAACGATTTCCCAGATGACGGGCGAAACCGCTACAGAGCAGCCACTCAAACACGGCATTGATGATCCCGTTCGCGCACTGTCGATTGTCAGCAAAGAGCTGAATGAGACAATTCGCAAGGCCCATCTGGCGCTGGAAGACAGTGTCGATGGGCGCGGCGGTTCAGCGGCGCTGATCCGTGCGGGTGAGTTGCTGCATCAGATCGGCGGCGCGTTAAAAATTACAGAAATCTACGGTGCCGCGCTGCTCGTCGAAGAAATGGAGCTGGTCTGCAAGTATCTGGCGGCGTTACGGGCCGGCAAAGGCCGTGAAGACGGCTTTGATGCTCTGACCCGTTCAATGGTGCAACTGCCTGTCTATATTGAGCGGCTTCTTGGCGGTGGCCGTGATATCGCACTCGTGTTGCTGCCGATGCTCAATGATTTGCGGGCAGCGCGCGCTGAGCCGCTGCTCTCTGAAGGGACGTTGCTGCTGCTGCACTTGTCTCCTTCGCGCAGTGAGAAAAAAATCAAGGCGCGCGCCGGTAGCGGTGAAGAACCGGTACAGGTTGCCACTCGATTGCGTCCCAAATTTCAGTTGGCGCTGCTGGGATGGATCAAGGGCAGCGAAACAGAGCGTCACGTAGAGATACTGAAACGAGTAATCGTCGCGCTGGAGAATTCCGCGACTCGTGACGACATGTACCAGCTTTGGTGGATCGTTGGTGGCGTACTCGAATCATTGCAAAACGGCGGCCTCGAAACGTCGGTTGCGATAAAACGGCTGCTGGGACAGACCGACCGACAGATTAAATACCTGATCGGTGAGGGTGTCGTGGCCTTCGACAATCATCCTGTCGATGACCTGATGAATAACCTGCTGTATTACGTCGCCCGCTCAAGCACGGCAGGCGAACGCGTCAGCGAGATTCGCGCCGCGTTCAACCTGTCGGAGCTGCTGCCGGGCGATGAGCAGGTAGAACGCGCGCGCGAACAAATGTCCGCGCCAAGCGTGCAGCTGATGAAGACAGTTGCGGCAGCGATCAAGGAAGACCTTGGTCGCGTAAAAGATGTTCTCGATATTTTTGTTCGAACGGGCATGAACAAGTCGTCCGAACTCGTGCCGCAGTTAGAATTGCTGAAGAAAATCAGTGACACGCTCGGCGTGTTGGGCCTGGGCGAGTTGCGCAGCGATATTGTCAGTGAGATCGAACGTCTGAAGGGCATCGTCGAACGAGGTGGCGCTGCCAGCGAAGATGTGATCCTCGAAATTGCGTCTACATTGTTGCGTGTTGAAGATCGCCTTGACTATCAGCTCGTAAAACTCACGACGCCGCAGGAAGCCCTGCAAACAGATCCGGACTCCGATATGCCGGAGGCTGAGGCAGCCGACTACCAGATTGTTGCCGAGTCAGTCATGCGTGAGTGCATTATTAATCTTGCGCGCATCAAGGAAACCATTAGTCAGAGCATGACGTCAGAAGCGCCGTCGCAAGGCATTGACAGCGTGCCGTCGTTGATACGCGGCATTAAGGCCGGGCTCATGATGCTGAACAAGACACGGGCGATGGAGGTCGTCGAGCGTATCGGGCGGGTGGTTTCGTTAATGCTGGAAACCGGCGGGCCCAATGTGCTGACACAAAAGGAAACGGATCGCCTTGCAGACTCGATCGTCAGCATCGAGTTCTACATGGAGACCGTGATGGCCGGTCGAACCGAGCCGTGGTACATGCTTGACAATGCTGAGGCCTGTCTTGGGGTGCTGCGCGACGTTGAACACCGCCTGGCGCAGGAACAGCCTGTGCCGACCTTGAAGATACCCTCCGCGGACATCGAAGCGGCCATGACAGAGCAGGCGATGCGGGCCACCGAGGTCATGCCATTGCCTGTTGTGGCACCCGACGCAGAGCACATGGACCCGGAATTGCTCGAGCTCTTCATCGAAGAGGCCAGGGAAGAGGTCGCTTCCATCAAGCGCAAGCTACCGGTCTGGCGTGAGTTTCCTGATGACATGGAAACGCTTATCGTCGTGCGGCGCTCATTCCATACGCTGAAGGGCAGCGGACGCATGGTGGGTGCTGAGCGTATTGGTGAGTATTGCTGGAGCATCGAGAACCTGCTGAATCGTCTGATCAATCGCACACTGGTGCGTACGCCGCCAATGGTTGACTTCATTCTGGAGGCTGCGCAAGCAGTCCCCGAACTTGTTGAACAGCTCGAAGTTGGGACCGAACCGGGCGCCGACATCAACTTGCTGATGGCGCGCGCCACGGCGTTTGCCGAAGGCGATCCTAACGCAGCGGTGCTGACGATCGATTTGCCTGATAAGAAAGATGAGGAAGAACAACCGGCACTTGAGATGGACCCTGTGCTGCTGGATATTTTTTCCAAGGAAACGGCAGGTCACCTGAAAGTCGTCAACGATTATCTGGATGCTTGCGAGGGCCATACGCCGCCGTTCGATGTCACGGAGAACCTGCATCGTGCCTGCCACACCCTGCATGGCAGCGCCAACATGGCGAATGTAGGTCGTGGTGTCGAGGTTGCCGCCGCACTGAACCGATTCGTGCGCCGTGTCTTCGATCATAAAACCGGTTTCCAGCAATCCGGATTGGACGCGTTGCGCGCCGCCATGAAAGCCATCGCGACGATCGTCGGTGACATCAATCGACCAGATCCAAAGCGCGCGGATTACACGGCTCTTGTCGATCACATTACAAGGCTTGCGAACGCAGTAACGCCCGTCGACGTTGCGAGTGCAGAGCAAGCCGACGTTCAGGAAGCCGAGATCGTCGAACTTGTGCAGAAAGTCGAGGATGCAGCGCCGGAGATCGCTCCGGAAGAGCCGACCGAGGCAGATTACGATGCGGAGATTGCGGCGATCTTCACCGAAGAATCGGCCGAATTGCTCGAGGCCGCAGATCAGGCGCTCAGTGAGTGGACCAGGGACAATTCTTCCCGCGCAGCCGTCGAGGAACTCAAGCGGCACCTGCATACCTTAAAAGGTGGCGCACGCATGGCCGGCATCACGGCCATGGGTAACCTGAGTCACGAAATAGAGACCTTGCTGATATCTGTCGACGAAGGGCGCGTCAAATCCTCGCCCGTCGTCGAAGAGTTGCTGCAGCGCAGCATTGATGAACTGCATCGCATGCGCGACACGGTTATCGCGGGCAAAGTCGTGAAATCGGCCACTGAGCTCGAATTGCGTATCCAGCAGGCAAGCCAGGGCTTCGAGATCGCGGACGATTCCGAGGTGCAGCTGGTGCCGGCTGAACAGGACGTGGAGCCAGCCAAATTTACGATCGAGCCCGAGGACACCATTAGTATGGTGATCGTCGACTCGTCGCTGGTCGATGATCTCGCCGCCACTGCACAGGCTGAGGCCGAGTCGGAGTCGGAGTCGGAGCTGGAGCTTGAACTGGAGCCGGAGCCTGAGCCTGAGCCCGAATTACCCGTTGCACCGATGCCGCCGGCAGCAATGCCACCGGCAGCAATGCCACCGGCCGCGGCGCAGGCGGTTGAGCGGCGGTCAGCGCTAGGTGGTGAGGCACGCCAGGAATTCGCCCGCATCGATGCGGAGTTGCTTGAAGACCTGCTGAATGCGGCCGGCGAAATCAGTATCTATCACTCCCGTTTGAACCAGCAGATTGGTACGTTCGATTTCAATGTTGACGAGCTCGAGCAGACGATTTTGCGTTTGCGGGAGCAATTGCGAAAACTCGAAATCGAAACCGAAGCGCAGATCATGCACAGCCATCAGGACACTCTGGTTGCGCGCGACTTCGATCCGCTTGAACTCGATCGATATTCAAATATTCAGCAACTGACGCGTGCCTTATCGGAATCTGCAAGCGATCTGGTGAGCCTCAAGGACATGCTGCGGTCCGTCACGACGGAGGCAGAAGGATTGCTCGTGCAGCAGTCGCGCGTGACGGCCGAGCTACAGGATGGCCTCATGCGAACACGAATGGTGCCGTTCGAGAGACATGTGCCGCGGCTGACTCGTTTGGTCAGAACCGCGGCTGATGAGGCCGGCAAACGTGTCGAATTGGCCGTCGAAGGCGCGTCTGGCGAACTCGATCGACAAGTTCTCGACAAGATGCTGCCGCCGTTGGAGCATATGCTGCGCAACGCAATCGTACACGGGCTCGAAATGCCGGATGTACGCCAGGCAAACGGCAAGCCGGCGATGGGTCGTATCACGATTCGCCTGCACCGCGAAGGATCCGAGATGGTCATCGATGTCGCGGACGATGGCAGCGGCCTGAACGTCGACGCGATTCGACGCAAGGCTTACGAGCTGGACATGCTGAAACCCGACACCCAGGTCACGGACGAGGAGATCATGGAGTTGATACTGACGCCGGGCTTCTCGACTGCGAGCAAGGTCACGCAATCGGCGGGTCGTGGCGTCGGCATGGACGTCGTCGCAAATGAAGTGAAGAAACTCGGCGGCTCGTTGCGAATTTCGTCGGTGACCGGGCAGGGCACGAATTTCACAATCCGCTTACCGTTCACGCTCGCGATCACGCAGGCATTGATTGTTCGCACGGGCGACGAAGTGTACGCGCTGCCGTTGCCGTCGGTTGAAGGTGTGGCTCGCATTCCACGCGCGGAGTTGGAAAACCTGTTGAGCCAGACGGAGCCGACCTACCAGTACGGTGAGGAGTCGTACAAGTTTCGCCACCTCGGAATGTACCTCGGTGGTCAAGCGGCAAAACTGCCCGAAGACGACTCCCATATACCGGTTATCCTCGTACGTGCCGGCGAATATTCAGCCGCGCTGCTGACGGATGAAATGCTGGCCAGTCGCGAGATCGTCGTCAAAACGGTGGGCCCTCAACTGGCAGGTATTCGGGGCATCGCCGGCGCGACTATTCTGGGTGATGGCCGCATCGTCCTGATTCTCGATATTAATGCGTTGGTGCGTACGGGCGCGCCCGTGGTCGAAATTGCGAAAGCCGCACCTACTCCAACGGACGATCGACCGCTTGTGTTGGTTGTTGATGACTCGATCACGGTCCGCCGCGTGACCGAAAAGTTATTGCAACGCAATGGCTTGCGCGTGATTACGGCCAAAGACGGACTCGATGCGATCAGCGTCCTGCAAGACCACAAGCCCGACATCATCCTGCTGGATATCGAAATGCCGCGCATGGATGGTTATGAATTCGCGACGCATGTTCGCAATGACGATCGTGTGTCCGATGTGCCGATCATCATGATTACGTCACGCGTTGGTGACAAACACCGGGCGCGCGCAATCGAAATCGGCGTCAATGATTACCTCGGCAAACCCTATCAGGATGCTCAATTGCTCGACGCCATTCGAAGACAGTTTGACGACAAAGGAATTATCTTGTCATGAGTGCTGCGGCCGAAGAACTTTATAGCTTGCTCGTGCCACTGACGGACGATCGTTTGATCGTGCCGCGTACCTGTGTGGCTGAGGTCGTGCGTTATTCGAAACCGGATCAAAAGGAAGGATCACACAACTGGATGCTCGGAACCATGAACTGGAGTGGCCGCCAGGTTCCTGTCGTTTCCTATGAAGGTGTTCTGGGCAAGGACATTCCGGTTGCAACGGGACGCACTCGAATCGTCATATTTCTGGCGATTACGGGGCAACTCAAGGCCGGCTATTTCGGCGTCCTGACACAGGGATTTCCGCAGCTGGTTCGCGTGAATCGCGACGTCCTGAAACTTGACGCCACCGAAGGCTGGCCCGCGGACGCGCCGGTGCTGTGTCGTGTGAAGATGATCAACGAGTATCCGTTGATCCCCGACCTCGAGAAGCTTGAGCTCATGCTGGCACGCGAATCGCTGCAGGCATAGACGCAGCTTCGAACCCTAAAAATCACCCCAGCAACTTTGCGCAACAGTCACTGCTGCCAATGCCGCAGTTTCAGTACGCAGGATACGGGGGCCGAGGGATGCGGCCTGAAAGCCCGCCATCTCGGCGTCCTCGTATTCGCGTTCGCTGAAGCCGCCTTCGGGCCCAACGAGCAAACACAGCCCGGCTGTGGGTGCGCTTAGCGACACGAGCGACGCTGTCGCGGTGGCTTGCAGCACCACCTCCATCGTGCCGGCGGAGTCCCTGTCGCCAAACCAGCTGTTGAGTGCCACTGGTTCGTCGATGCGAGGCGGATGGGTACGCCCCGATTGTTCGCAGGCGCTTTCGGCGACGTGCTGCCAGTGCTGCCGGCGTTTGTCGGCGCGTTTTTGATCAAGTTTGACCATGCCGTGATGCGTCAGTACGGGTGTGATTCGGCTGACGCCCAGCTCGGTGGCTTTCTGGACGACAAAGTCCATGCGTTCGCCGCGGGATATTCCCTGCACGAGATGAATTTTCAGCGGAGATTCGGTCGCGGACTCGACGACGGCGCCGAGGCGCAGCGTCACGCTGTTCTTGCCGATGTGTTCGATGCTGGCCGGCCATTCGCCGCCATCGCCGTTAAAGACAGTGACCGTATCGCCGACACGCGACCGCAGCGCGCGACCCAGGTAATTTGCCTGTTCACCCTGCAAAACCAGCTCAGCGTCATTGCTCAACGCGCCGGAAACAAATAGCCTCGTACTCATGTCACCGAAATCATGCCTGATCTGCAAGCGCCATGCCCGACGAATTCGACATTGATCTCGACAGCGGATTGATTCGTCCTGCGCGGCAGGTATCGAGCGGCAATTGCGATGCTCGTCCGGACGCTGCGGCACCGCAGTTGATCGTGCTGCACGGCATCAGCCTGCCGCCGGGTGTCTTCGGTGGCGACGAAATTGAAGCTTTGTTTACGAACAGCCTGGACTGGGATGCGCATGCCTGCTTCGACGAGATTCGCGGGCTGGAAGTATCGGCGCATTTGCTTGTTCGGCGTGATGGCGAGCTTCTGCAGTTCGTGTCATTCGGGCAGCGTGCCTGGCACGCGGGCGAGTCCTGCTACCGGGGCCGTACCTGCTGCAACGACTTTTCGATCGGCATCGAACTGGAAGGCGATGACGAGATCGCCTACGACGATCGGCAGTACGATGTCCTCCCGCGTGTGTTGCAGGCACTGATGACGGCCTACCCGCTTATCTCCACGCGTGAAATCGTCGCACACAGCGATATTGCGCCAGGTCGAAAAACCGATCCGGGTCCAGCTTTCGATTGGCTGCGACTGTATGATGGGCTGATCACATACAAGACCGATTCGACTACAAAGACATGAACCTGATTGCACTTCTCGTTGGCCTGATCGTCGAGCGTCTCGCGACGCGTTTTTTCCACTGGCGTCGCATGCGCTGGATGGATCGCATTATCGATGCGGGCTTTCGTATGGTTGAGGGCTTCGCCAACTGGCCTGCGCTGATTCCGGTCATTCTTCTGGCACTGCTTCTCGCATCGCCCGTGTTTATCGTGACCTTTGCGCTCGGCGATCGCTTGCTCGGTTTTCCGTACATGTTTCTTGCCATCGTTGTCCTGTTTTTCTCCCTGGGGCCGAAAGATATTGCTGAAGACGTCGATGAATATTGCGCGGCGCTGCAAGCCGGTGACGACGAGGCCGTTGAGCAACGGGCCAAAGCGCTGGTCGAAGGCGATGTCCCGACCGATGCGCTGGAACGCATTCACTGTGTCGAATCCGCCGTGTTCGTGCAGGCAAACAATCGTTTGTTCGCCATTATTTTCTGGTTTGTCGCGCTGGGACCCTTGGGGCCACTGGGTGCGTGGGCCTATCGCGTAACCGACCTCATCAGGCGTCGGGCAGTTTTCAATGCTGGGCGCGATGATGTGGAGCATGGCAATTCGGCACGCGTTCGCGACGCGGCGGTCTTGTTGCACAGCTGGCTTGCGTGGATTCCTGCGCGACTGACAGCGATAGGCTATGCAATAGCCGGTCACTTTGACGGCGCGATCGGGGCCTGGCGTCACGCGCAAGACCCTGCGCCGACATCAACGTCCGAGGCCAGCGAGATGTTGCTGGCGCGTGTCGGTGTCGGCGCGTTGGCGCTGCACGAGGAGGAAGACGAGAGCCTGTGCGAGCGTGGTGTACGAGGTGCGTCTGCCGCGAACAAGCTGGTCTTTCGGCTCTTGTTCATTTGGGCGTTCGTTATCTCGGCGCTGACTTTGTACGGTTGGTCTGTGTGAAATTAATCTGCGCCGTTCTTGTGACGGTCGCATGTGCCAGCGCTTGCAGCCCTGCCGAAGAAGCCACTACTGCGTCTGAAACCGTCACTGCGACGCGTATTGTCACGCTCGCGCCGAATCTTACCGAACTGGTTTTTGCAGCAGGCGCCGCCGACTTACTGGTGGGCGTAAGCGCGTATTCCGATTTTCCACCTGCCGCGAAAGACCTTCCCGTCGTTAGTGATGCATTTACCGTCGATCAGGAACGGCTCGCGCTGCTCAAGCCCGACCTGTTGCTTGCCTGGAAGAGCGGCACGCCCGCGCACGTCGTTGACGAACTGCGTGCAGCAGGTTTCAACGTGGAAGCCGTCACAACACGCGGGCTGGACGACGTACCCGCGGCGCTGCTTCGAATTGGTGAACTCAGCGGCCACGATGCGCACGCTGTCGTGGCGGCTGAGAACTTTCGACAGTCAATTGACGAAATTCGTCAACAGTATCTGGGCGTGTCCGAGGTGTCCGTGTTCTACCAGATTTCGACAAGACCCTTGTACACGATCAATGGCGAGCACTTTATCGGTGAGATTCTGAGTTTGTGCGGTGGCCGCAATATATTCGCGGATCTGTCCGCGCTTGCGCCATCGGTCAGCGTTGAGGCCGTGATCGACCGCAACCCGGAGGTATTGCTGGCGCCCAGCGACAGCGGCGAACTGCCGTTTACCGATTGGCAGCGATGGGATGGGCTCGCGGCAAACCGCCTCGGCAATCACTTTGTTGTCAGCGCTGCCGAAATTGCTCGTGCAACGCCACGTTTGTTGGTCGCGGCGAGGCAGGTGTGCGAGGTGCTGCAAGTGGCCAGGACGAATCGCGACGCGGCTAATGACTAGATCCGGCTTCGCGGCGGTCCTCATGAAAAAAAATCTCGCCGCCTAGCGGTCACGCTTCCACAGCACTTCCTGACCGGCTTCCACGCGTGATAATACGCGCGCGATGATGAACAACAGGTCGGACAGGCGATTGAGATAGCGAATGACTTCGGGTCGCAGGCTTTCGCTGCCTGCCAATGTAATCGTGCGTCGCTCGGCGCGCCGCACGACGGTACGTGCCAGGTGGCACGCTGCTGCGGCTTCGCCGCCGCCGGGTAATATGAAATCCTTGAGAGGCGGCAAGTCATCATTGAAGCGCTCAACGTCGGCTTCGAGTCGTTCAATGTAGGCCTGGTCAATCGCACTGTGCCCGGGAATGCAAAGCTCGCCGCCCAGTTCGAAGAGGTCGTGCTGTACGTCGACGAGGCAATCGCGGATGTCATCGGGGACCGATGCAACCGCGAGTACGACGCCGATGCTGCTGTTTGCTTCGTCAACGCTGCCGACGGCTTCGACTCGATCACAGTCTTTGGCGACACGACTGCCATCGCCGAGTCCGGTCGTGCCGTCGTCACCGGTGCGCGTCACAATCTTGCTGAGTCGATTACCCATTCTTACCTCCAGCGGTATTTTAACTCGACAAAGCCGCTGCGTTCCTGCATTCGGAAGTCGGCCGCCGTCTGGTACTCCTTGTCGAACAGGTTTTCGATGCGGGCATTCAGTTGCCAGGAGTCGCCGAGCTGGATTTGACCCGTCAAATTGGCAATGACGTAGCCGGCCAGCGTCCTGTCACCGAAGTCCTTGCGGTCGCCACTGGCAAGTATCGCCAGTCCGAGTCGATGGGCCCCGATGTTCTGCGTGTAACTGATGGTTGCACTTTGCTCGGCGCGTCGTAACAGGCGTGTACCTGTTGTGGCATTGTCTGCGCGTTGCTCGACGACTTCGGTGCGCAACGTGAACGAATCACCCGCGTATTCGTAGCCGAGTTGCACGCCCCTGATTTCTGCCTTGTCAATATTGACGAGCGTGAAGGTCGCGAAATCGAATTCGATCAGGTCTTCGATGTCATTGGCGTAAAACTCGATATCGAATTTGTGTCGATTACCCGCCGCATAACGCAGCCCGAATTGCGCACTGTCGGCCAACTCAGGATTGAGATCGGGATTGCCGCCGAAGCCGAAACGATCCGTTGCATCGGGGGCGCGAAAGGCGCGACCGAGGCCCGTGTTCAGAGTCCAGTTATCGCTCAGATCGAACGCATATTCGGCGTTCCAGGTTGTCTGATTGCCGAAAGTCTCATGATCGGTCAATCGCAGGGCGACGAAGGCACTGTGACGCCCATACTTGAGTTGGTCCTGAACAAACAATGCGCGTACGTCGGTGTCCTCGTCGAAGCCCGTTCCAAAAGACAGGCTGGATGCGTTTTCGTCAACAAGGTAAACGCCACCCGTCAATGTGTGGTTTTCAAGCGCATGGGTGTACTGCCAGTCCAGGCTGATACGCGTGGACTTCACAAAATCAGGCGACTGCTGCTGCTGAATCTCGTCGACGATATGCGACACGATGAACTTGCTGTTGCCCTGTTCTGAAATTCGGCTGTCGATTTGCAATGCCGTTGCCGCGTTTTTGAAATCCTGATCGAGCGGCGACAGAAAAAAGTCCAGATACTCGACGTTGCCCTCGGTCTGCCAGTGCCGAATGCCTATTTCAGAAGCGCCGAATTCCCGCGCGGCCGATAGACTGAGGGTCAGATTGTCGTAACCGGTTTCTATATCGGAATCGACACGCGGTGCGTAACCGTCAGTGTCCTGCCAGTTTATCGATGCACTGAATTCACCGGCGTCGCCGCGGGTTCCGGCCGACACATGGCCGGTTTGTGAATTGAAGCTGCCAGTGCCGAGTCCCGCTTCGACGTATGGGCTGTCTGCCTGGCGCGTGATGATGTTGATAACGCCGCCGATCGCGTCAGTTCCGTACAGCGCCGAGCGCGCGCCTTTTACGATCTCGATTCGTTCGATCATTTCCGGCGCGATGTGCTGCACTGCAGCACCGCCAAGCGTGCCAGGGTTGATGCGGACGCCGTCGATCAATACCAGCGTGTGATTGCTTTCGGTGCCGCGGAGAAATATCGATGTCGCCTGACCCGGGCCACCGTTACGACCAATGTCTATGCCGGCCTCGAAGCGCAGTAATTCTGCAAGGTCGGTTGCGAGTGATAGTTCGATGTCTGCCCGCGTAATGACCTTAACTGGAACGATTGCGTCGTCGAGCGGAATCTCGGTTCGCGTCGCGGAAACGATAATTGTGTCGCTCACCGAAATGTCTGCGGCGAGCAATGAAGGTGATGCAAACGTCAGCAACCAAGTGACGATAAAGAGTTTCGGTGTATTCATGATGTCCCCATTGCGTGCCACCCGCACGCGCGTTCATTGATGATGTTGAACATTGCTTGGGGAGGGGGGGGATCGGTTCGATCGCCCGAACCTGCGCCCGCCGCGCTGCTCGCGTGTACACCGGGCCGGTCTCCGGGCTTACGAGCGGACTAAAGCCAACCCTGGCGCCTTCCCACGATCCAACGTTCCGGTTCGCAGTGGCTCCACACGTTTGCACCGTGCGGGGGCCAGGGTTTTAACTCGATCACCGTTGCGGGGGCAGTGCCGGAATGACGTGACGTTTCACGTTTCACCGGCTTCCCGTTCACCTGCACATGCCTGCACAAGTTCACCTGATGAGGGACACACGATAGGGAGGGGTGGATTGGCTGTCAAGAGGCGCAATCGTCGGCGCGACCGTGTCTTGTTTCCGGCTCGAGATGTCGCCATAGTTCAGCGGTCTCGCCCGCGAGTGCCAGGAGTCACAGTGAAGAATTTTGACGAGAATCAGGCATCTGAATACCTGCAAGTCGCGCTGGCGGCCGCGCGTCGTGCGGCTGAGATCAGCAGTGACTTCTATGCGGGCAACTTTTCCGTCACGACCAAAGCGGACCTGACGCCGGTGACCGAGGCCGATGTGGCGTGTGAGCAGGCGATTTCCGCAATCATCCTCGAGCGTTTTCCCGAACACGGTTTTTTCGGCGAAGAAACCGGGCAGACTAATGCTGATGCAGATTATCTATGGCTTGTCGACCCAATCGACGGTACCAAGGCATTCGTCCGTCAGTATCCGTTTTTCTCAACGCAAATCGCGCTCATGCATCAGGGCGAGATCGTTCTCGGCGTCTCCAGTGGCACGATGATGGATGAGCTCGCGTGGGCGGAGAAAGGCAAAGGCGCCTGGTTGAACGGTAGTCGCTTGTCAGTCAGCGACATAAGCGATCCGGATCGTGCAGCCGTGTCGGCCGGCAATCTGAAGTCATTGGCCGCTGGTGACAGCTGGTCGAAATATGGGAAGATCGTTGCGCGTGCGGATCGAATTCGCGGTTACGGCGATTTTTATCATTACCATTTGCTGGCGGCCGGAAAAATCGAGGCCGTCATCGAATCGGATGTAAACATACTCGATATCGCAGCCTTGTCGATCATTGTTACTGAGGCTGGCGGCGTTTTTACGGATCTGAACGGCGACAAGCCCGACTTGAACGTACGCTCAGTGCTGGCGGCCAATCCAGCCTTGCACGCACACTATCTTGCGCAGCTGAAAGATTAATAGGGGTTGAACCGAGGTTTTTGAAAAAACCTCGGTTCAACCCCTATTAATCTTTCACGGGGACAAAGATTCTCGAATCCCGCCACTTGATTGCTTCCATCGCCGTGCCGAACAAAGCTGTCAGTCGGGATTCGGTCAGGATGTCGTCGCAGGTGCCGAGCTCCCAACGCCCGTCGCCGTATAGCAGCAAGCAACGATCGGCGTAACGCACGGCGAGATTCACATCGTGCAGGCTGGCGATCACACAGGCACCGTCATCTGCGGCACGACGGAACACGTTCAGCACATCAAGCTGGTGCTGCGGGTCCAAGTGGTTCGTCGGCTCGTCGAGCAGGTAGATTTCGGGTTCCTGCGCGAGTATTTGTGCGACAGCGACTCGGCGTCGTTCACCCCCGGACAGGGTCAAAATGTCGCGTGCGGCAAGCATGTCGACGTCCATGGCCTTAAGCGCATCGTGGGTGATGGATTTGTCATCAGCCGACTCCCATCGCAGGCGGCCGATATGTGGATGGCGGCCGATCATGGCCGTGTCCAGTACCGTTGATGGAAAAATATCGTCCACGCTCTGTGGCAGGAAGGCGAGCCGTTTCGCGATGTCCTGGCGTTTGAGCTCGGCAATATTATTGCCATCGAGACTCACCTGACCTTGATTCGGAGCACGGAGCCCGGCCAGCGTCGATAAGCTCAAGGTCTTGCCCGCACCGTTGCGGCCCAAAACGGCGACGAACTCGCCGCGTGTGAATGAGACGTTGAGCGCGTCAACAAGTTGTCGGCCCGGCACGCTGACGCCAAGATCGCTGGCGGACAATATAATTCGGGAATCGGCCGGCATTCTAGTCACTCATACGAATTTCAGCAGCGGTCAGCGGGCCGATGCGCGCGTAATCGAGGTTTTGCGGAATGACTGCATCGTCAATGGCAAGCGCGATGCGCCCGCCCATGATCTCAGCATAACGCTGTGGATACAGCGGCGATCGATCGGGCTCTGCCAGACCGTCTGGCACCAGCGGCTGACCCGTGCCGAGGTCATATTTGTCGCTGGCGCCCAGCGTGTGGAAAAATTCATGCGCGATGATGACGTTGTTTCTACCCGTATGTCGACGACCTGTATACGCGTTGACGATACCGAACATGCCCTTTTGCACGCCCACTGAGTCATCGAGCAGGTAGACACCTTCGGCCTGGTGGTAACGCACAAATATACTGACGTCAGGTTCAATGTCGTCCTGGTTGTCAGTGACTTCGCCAACCCACCAGCGCATCTTCAGAGACCAAAGCATGACATCGAGCATGCCCGGTGTTCGGCCCAGCGCAGGGGGCTGTTCGTTGATCGGCGTTCCGACTTCCATGCGCACGGGGCGCGATAAATTCACGCCGTAGCGTTCCGCTTCTCGTGCAACAAAAGATTCGATATCCTGGAATGTCCGGACGTCCAGGCTTTCAATGTAGCGTTTCGTTGCGTCGCTGCCGTCGGCATTGATCGGATAGATCTTGACCCAGAGGCTGTTGTTCCAGTCCGTGCTGCGCGATTTTGATAGCCAGGTGCTCAGGACGACGAAAATCAGGACTAACAGCAGTATGGAAATTCGAATGGCTTTGAACATGCTTACTGGTCGCCCTAGTTGCTTTCGTCGTGCGAGAAAACAGGTGCCCGTCGGGCAGTTGTTGCCTGTTCATACGCATAGGCAATTTCGATCAATTGTTTTTCACTGAAAGGCCGGCCAATGAAGGTCAGTCCGATCGGCAGGTCTGACACAAAACCGGCCGGCACAGTGATACTCGGATAGCCGGATACGGCCGCATAAGATGAGCTACCGATCTGACTGTTGTCCCCGTTGGCGTGGTCGATCATCCAGGCCGGACCATTGCTTATTGCGATCAATGCGTCGAGCTGATGCTCATCGAGCGCGGCGTCAATTGCTGTTCGGCTGATGCGCTTGCTTGCTGCAAGCGCCTCGAGGTATTCCGGTTCGTTAAGGTCACCCTTCGCCACGGCCTCGAGCATGATGTCTTGCCCAAAAAACGGCATCACAACGGCGGCATTTTGTTCGTTGAACTCGATGATCTCCTGCAGTGAACGCAGAGGTGCGCCCGTTTCCTCCAGGTAGGCGGCAAGGTCCGCTTTGAATTCGTAGTAGAGAACTTCAATTTCCGCAGCACCGACACCCGTGACGTCCGGACGAATGTCATCGAAAACCTGCGCACCCTGTGACGTCATCACCGCCATGCTCGCCGTCAGGAGTTCCTCGACGGCCGGGTTGCTTCCGGCTCCGCTATTGGAGCGAATGACACCGATGCGTTTGTCTTGCAGGCCGTCCGCAGCAAGATTGGCTGCGTAATTCGTATTTGCGGCCGGGGCATCCGCGGATGCCGGGTCGTCCGGGTCCCTGCCGGTCATTGCAGACAACAGGATCGCCGCATCGCGCACAGTTCTGGCCATCGGTCCCGCGGTGTCCTGGCTGTGTGCCAGAGGGATAATGCCGCTGCGACTCACGAGGCCGAGCGTTGGCTTGATGCCGACAATGCCATTGATCCCGGACGGGCAGATTACCGAGCCGTCGGTTTCTGTGCCTATAGCAACGACCGTCAGGTTCGCGGCTACGGCAACCGCGGAGCCGCTGGACGAGCCGCAAGGAGTGCGCAAGGTGTCGTACGGGTTGAGAGTTTGTCCGCCGATGCTGCTCCAGCCGCTGGACGAACGACTTGAGCGAAAGTTGGCCCACTCACTGAGATTGGCTTTGCCGAGGATGACGGCACCCGCATCTCGCAGCTGGCTAACCAGAAACGCATCCTCTGGCGGACGATGTTCGGCAAGGGCCAACGAGCCGGCCGTCGTGTGCATCTTGTCGGCCGTACCAATGTTTGCCTTGAGTAGCACGGGGATGCCGTGCAGCGGTCCGCGCGGCCCTGATTCGCGCCATTCTTCGTCGAGCGCCCGGGCTGTCATGAGCGCATCCGGGTTTAGCTCGATGATCGCTCTTAATGTTGGCCCGGACCGATCGACGGCTGCAATTTGATCGAGATACCAATGCACCAGCTGTTCGGATTGCAATTCGCCGCGCTGCATCCTGTCGTGCAGTTCCGCGATACTGGCCTCCGCATAGTCATTGGGTTTATCACTACAGGCCGTGAGCGACAACGCAGTCGCGACCAGCAGTATTTGGATGACACGCCGCATCTTAGGCTCTCCGGTTGGTGGCAAACCGAGACTACGGTGCCAGGGTGGCGGCCGCAAGCGGCCGAGTGCCTGCTATCGCCTAACCGGTTTTGCGGAAGCGCAGAATGAAGCGATCAGTTTTGCCACGGACTTCGGGGTCGAAAACGGTCTTGCTGTAGTCGTCATTCCGATTGCGCAACAGGTCGCTCGTGGCTTCGCAGGTGAACCCGGCCGCTTCCATGTCCGCGATCACGATCGCACGATCGATGCGATGGACGGCGCCGCCGGATTCGCGCGCTGTACCCGGTGCCGCGTAGTGGTCGACGATACCGATGAAACCATCCGCCTTGAGACCCTTGCTGAGCTCAGCAAGAAATTTTGGTACGTCGATTGCCTCCCAGCCATTTTCCGGGCTGGACCAGTAGGTGTCGTGATACGCCAGCACCAGCAGGATCGCGTCAAACTCCGCCTCTTTCAGGCTGAGCTCGTTATTCTCGGCCATCAATACATCGACGTTCGGCAGGCGGCCTGCAGCATGCCGTTGCTTGAATTTTTCACCGACGAAATTCAGGTATGCCTCGTTCGAGTGCGATACGACGTGACCTTCGCTGCCAACGACATGCGAGACCAGCTCGGTGTAATAACCGCCGCCCGCAAACATGTCGAGTACGGTCATGCCCGGTTCGACGCCGAAAAACTCGAGTACCTGTTCCGGCTTGCGGCCCGCATCTCGCGCGTAGTCGGCTTCGAGTCGAGAGTTGTCTGCAACGGCAGCGGCGTAAATGGAAAGCTCTGCAATCGCAGTGTCTGAATCTGCAACGGCTGCCGTGTCACTGGCCGGCTCATTACCACAGGCGGCAAGAACGAACGTAAGACAGAGTAGTGTGACAAGTGTTTTCATTTTCGCGTATCCATTCGGATGATGGGTCTTGTGACTTGCCATGCTAAGGAAAGTGCCAATAAAAAGCCCCGCAGCGTGAGCGGCGGGGCTAATCTCTCTTTTTATTATCAAAAGAGGTAACTGCGAAAAAAGTAGCCGGATGCAAAACTATTATTATTATTGGATCTGGGACATTTTGTTTTTGTAGTTATTTTTCTTCTGGCGTCTAAATCCTTTGCAAATCCGTTTTTTGTGCTACCCCTGCAGTTACACTTCGCTTGGGCAGGGTATTAAAAGCAAGAGCTGTGCCAACCTTCGGACACTATGACGGATATCAAGTGTTTAGGGAGGCGTTGCCGCTTACAACCGACCGAATGGCCTGATTAATTTGGCCATTTGTAAGAGAAATCGACATTTTTGCCGCAATGTACGTCATGGAGACGGCAAAGTTCAGCCGATACTGCGTTGATAAGTAACAAAAAAAATTCTCCAAGTCGCTGCCGGATTGGGATTGTTAAGCGGCGCCAAGGCTGCCTGATTATGTTGAATGTTCTTTCGATCCCACCAGAGGCAGTCAGCATAGGAAAAGCTGTCAAATTATTCGACAGTTTTGGCGCGTTTGGCGTTCTCTGAACGGTCAATCAGGCCCGAAACACTGAAAAAACGGCCGTTACGAACAATGCCGACGATTTTCAAGGTGTCGCCAATATTATTGAGCGGATCGCCGTCAACGAGCACCAGGTCCGCAGCCGCGCCTGTGGCGATTCGTCCCAGTTTCAAACTGAGGCCCAGGGCTGCGGCCGCGTTGACGCCCGCTGCCTTTATCGCCTGCTCTTCACTCAGGCCGGCGGCGACCAGAGCTCGAAATTCGGCGTGCAAGGCGACGCCCGCCTGCAGTCCGTTCGGCTTGCTGCCGAGAACCACGGTGCTCGCGATCGCCGACAAATCAGGCGCCTCCGCGAAACGTCGAATCGGCGTCACCGGGTGCGGTAGCAACAGGGCCTGGCGTGAAGTGAAGATGCTGGCTAGCGTTGGCGTAGCACTGTCTGCAAGACCGGAGACAAACGTCGATGCGCCGGGACCCATCGCAATTTGAACGTCCTGGTAACTATTGCCGGCGGGTGATGCAGGCGTGGGTCCGGCATTCATCAACAATGACGCGCCGGTATCGAAATCTTGAATTGAATTGGATGGAAGTATTCTCGGACCCGGCGTGTCTTTGCCTGACCACGTCAGGTTTAGGGCTGCGGCGTTGGGATGATCTGCGACAAGCGTCGTTACACCAAGGGCGAGCAACAATGGACCCAGAGACGCATCGGCATCATCGGGCAAGCTCGCGTAAGCATCGATGTAACCGGGCAAAACCGTAAGGTCGCCGAGGTCAACGACTATTGCATCGTCGTGATCGGCGCGTTCTTCCACGGCCGCAATGCGGCCCGCTTCAATGACGATGTCGCGATCGTAACTGTAGTTGTTGCCCAGGCCGTCATACAGCCGTCCTGCACGAATAATGGTCTTGCGCGCGGGTACGTCGATCGCCGGCATTTCACGCACAGCGATTGCTGCAGTAGTCGACTTGCTCGACTGGCCGACCGCGGCGCGGAACGGCAGGTCGGAAGACGACCATGAATCAAAACGACGCTGCCGAACATGGCCGTCGGCCGTGTAAAAAAAATGTTGCCGGTCCAGCCATGCGACCGGCGCCAGA
>Ga0209988_10000143_pt1 | contig 38759 bp, 37 predicted proteins | sample N075metaG_FD_183115 | JGI IMG/M metagenome (GOLD analysis project Ga0209988, IMG submission 183115) | Deep subsurface microbial communities from Kermadec Trench to uncover new lineages of life (NeLLi) - N075 metaG (SPAdes) (version 2) | ecosystem: Environmental > Aquatic > Marine > Ocean trench... | reverse complement strand
GCGCGACAGACGGCCAGATCAGGACAGGAAAATCGCGAAAAAAAACCGGGCAATGCCCGGTTTTCCTGATCGAGAAGCATGGTAGCTTAGACCATGTCTTTCAAACCCTTGAGCGCGGCAACCTTGACGGTTTTTGATGCTGGCTTGGCTTTGAACATCATTTCTTCGCCAGTGAACGGGTTAACTCCCTTTCTGGCTATTGTGGCCGGCTTCTTGACGACGCGCATTTTCATCAGGCCGGGGAGAGTAAATACTCCCGGACCACCACGCCCGCCGAGGTTCTTCTGGATGAGCCCTGAAAGGGATTCAAAAACTGCGGCAATGTCTTTCTTGTTCAGACCCGTGGTGTCTGCAATGTGGGCGTAAATTTCTGATTTTGTTGGCGGCTTCTTCGTGTTCGCGCCAGCGTTTCTCTTTGCTGCCATGAAAAAATGACTCCTTAAAAATAACGAAAGCGGGCTATGCCCGCAAAAAATTCTGCGCGACGATACCACAAGACCTGTTGCTTGGTAAGGCCGGGCAGCAGATTTAAAGTTTGCTATGGATGGGTGTATCGAGCCGGATCTGAACGACTTGGGTTGGCGGTCAGAACGTCATTTCAGATGGACTTGTTTCCCATCGCCGCAGTAGATTCGGCCTAAGTCCGACAGGCTCCTAGTCCGTATAAAATTGTCTCTTGAAACGCACGTCGAATGAGGCCGCAGCGCCTTGTGGTGTGATGCTGATATCGAAAATCAATGTTTCACGATGGGCGACCGGGGTTTCTCCGATATAGTAGATTGCATCCTGCTCTTCAATCTTGCGCATCGTAATATTTTTCAGCTGGCCGGTCAGGTTCACTGTCTTGACAGTCACCACGGCCGTTACTGCTTTGCTCGTCGCGGTATCCAAAACAGAAACATTAAGCATGGCGCGTTTCTTGCTGCGTACAAAATTGTAGGTGCGCGCAACTTCAGGCGGTAACTGGTCCGTGGACTGGGCGCTGAAATGGACAATGTGATCACCGATAACGGCGGATGATGCGGCCGCAGGCTCAGCTGTCGGCACCGTAGCCGAATCTCCCGGTCCGCCACAGGCCGCAACAAGTGCAATAAGCGACAGCGTAATAATAGTTTTTGTGGCCATCATAATTCCGGTCCCCCTGACACGGCTATTGTACTCCCCAAACTATAGCCGATTCCGAGCACTTGTCCTATCCAAAAAAGACTCGACGACATTCAGCTGTCACGTTCTCCCTGGATTTTGCAACGGCTGCTGCGGGGCTGGACACGTACCCGGACAGTCACAGTTCCTGCTGCGGCCTTGTCGCGAGCGCTACTCACACTAAGCCACGACCGGCCTATATTCTCATTATGTAGGGCGTGAGCGATTGCAGGTAGATTTCAGTCGCCTTCAACATCACGATCGCGAATATCGGTGAGATATCCAGGCCACCGATGGAAGGAATCAGCCGGCGAAACGGACGCAGTACTGGTTCAGCCAGGTTTGCTGCTATTGCGCTAACCGGGTTGTAGGTGTTGGGCGCTATCCAGCTCAGGATAATACGGATCATGATGGCAAAGAAAAACAGGTTGAGGCTGAGGAGACACAGCTCAAGTGCTGTGAGAATCGCGATATTGAGTGATCCGGCATCCTGCTTCGCAATTGTCATCAACAAAATCAGGACAAGGAATTGCATGGCGTAGACCACCAGCACAACAGCGGTATCAAGTCGGCCGATCGCTGGCACGAATCGTCGCACCGGAATAATCAACGGCGCAGTGAGACGCAAAATACCCTGTGCTACCGGGTTCCTGAAGTCGGCGTGGACCAGGGGCAACCATAAACGGAGAATATAAAGCAGCAAGACGAGCTGGGTCAGCGTCTTGACAATAAAATACAATGCCTGTGTCATGAAATTCGATCTACCTGGTTTATGCAGAAGGGCCGGGGGCGGCGTCTTTACTCAACTCAATCGCGCGGTTTCGAGCCGCTTTTATAGCGTCGGCAAAGATACCACGTGCGTCCGATTTATCCAGGTGTTCGAAAGCGGCCGTCGTCGTACCGCCGGGTGAACGAACACGATCGATCATCGCTGACATGGATTCGGTTTCTGCGGCCGCGAGCGCTGTAGCTCCGCGTGCAGTCTCGACGGCAAGCGTACGCGCCGTGTCAGCATCAAGGCCAAAATCGATTGCAGACTTGATCATAATGTCGATCAATAAATAAAAATAAGACGGCCCGGTTCCCGACACAGCGGTGACAGCATCCATTTCCTGCTCATTTTTTAACCAGACAACCTGGCCTACTGAAGACATGATGCGTTCCGCCAATTCACGTTGCTCCTTATGCGCAAGTGCGTTTGCGAACAAAGCCGAGATTCCCTGATCTATCATTGCCGGTTGGTTCGGCATCACGCGGACCACACTGTTATTGCCGCCGAGCCAGCTATCAATGTCATCAATCATGGAGCCTGCGGCTATGGACATGATGAGTGGGCGAGTTGCTTCGATGGCGGGACCCAGATCGTTGCAAACGGATTTCAGAATCTGCGGCTTGACGGCAAACAGGAGAACTTCGGCTTCCCTGGCAACAAGCATGTTGTCATCTGTCACCAGCGCGCCATACAGATCCTTGCGGAGAAAGTCGCGTTGTTCCGGCCGGGGCTCGGCAATGAGCACATTGGTGGCGTGCATGCCGCCACGCAACAAGCCACCGGCTATGGCCCTGGCCATGTTGCCCCCGCCGATAAAGCCCACTTTGTTATTGATCATGTGTTCTCCCTAATACGATTTCGCAACCCTCTGCGCCGGGCAAGGGGGCAAGGATCGAGGATTGTGATTGCGCCGAACTGCCCATCACTCCCGTTCACCAAACAGCGCAGTACCAATGCGAACGATTGTAGCGCCTTCGTGTATTGCCGCCGCGTAGTCACCCGTCATGCCCATTGACAGCGTATCAAGCTCCAGCCCGAGTCCCTGGAGTTCCTCCAGATGCATTCTGAGTTGGGCAAAAGGCGCTCTTTGCTCCTCAAATGTTTCGCGAATGGCTGGCAGGCACATCAGGCCCCTCAGCCTCAATTTGGGTAATGTGGCGACTGCCTGGGCAAGTTCAAGCAGATTTTCGGCCAGTACACCCGATTTGTCCTCCTCGCGGTCAACATTGACCTGAATGCACACGTTCAGGTCGTCAGCATAATGGGGCCGCTGGCGACTAAGCCGGCGTGCAATTTTCAGCCTTTCTATAGTATGAACCCAATGAAAATGCTCGGCGACAACGTTGGTTTTGTTGGCCTGCAGATGACCGATAAAATGCCAGTTCAAGTCGCTGTTATTGATTTGCAGCACCTTGGACACCCCTTCCTGGACGAAATTTTCTCCAAAGTCCCGCTGGCCGGCAGCAACCGCTGCGAGAATCGCTGCGACCGATTTTCGCTTGCTTACGGCCAGCAGGCGCACCGCTTCCGTCGGTCGTCCCGCATCAGCAGTGGCCTTTGCCAGCAAATCTTGGATTTTTCGAAAGTTTTCCGTGACTTTTATCACGTTTTGCTCGCATTGCTTCGCTATACTAGGCTGCCATCGGACCCAAGTTATGGTAAGTCCGAGCCATTAATTTCAAGAGGAAACAACGTGGCCGTTGATGTTGCCCAACTATTGTCATTCGCGGTAAAGAACAATGCATCTGACTTGCATCTTTCAGGTGGTGTGCCGCCAATGATTCGGGTTGATGGTGACATCAAACGGATCAACATGCCGGCGCTCACGCACAAGGATGTCAATAGCATGGTGTACGACATCATGAATGACAAGCAGCGCAAGGATTACGAGGAATTCCTGGAGACTGATTTCTCCTTTGAGATTCCGAAACTGGCACGATTTCGTGTGAATGCGTTCAACCAGAATCGTGGCTCTGCCGCGGTGTTCAGGACTATTCCCTCCGTGATCCTTACGCTTGATGACCTGGGCGCCCCCCCTATTTTCAAAGACCTGGCGATGCTTCCGCGCGGGATGGTACTGGTTACCGGCCCGACCGGATCGGGCAAATCGACCACCCTGGCGGCTATGGTCGATTACATCAATGAAATGAAACCGGATCATATTTTGACGATTGAGGATCCAATTGAGTTTGTGCACGAATGCAAGAAATCGCTGATCAATCAGCGCGAAGTGCATCGTGACACACTTGGCTTTAACGAAGCTCTACGCTCGGCACTGCGTGAGGACCCGGACGTGATCCTCATTGGCGAACTTCGGGACCTGGAGACAATTCGCCTGGCGCTGACAGCCGCAGAGACCGGCCATCTCGTGTTTGGCACGTTGCATACGAGCTCAGCCGCGAAAACGATCGATCGCATCGTTGACGTATTTCCGGCGGCCGAAAAGGAGATGGTGCGTGCGATGTTGTCAGAGTCGCTGCGAGCGGTTATTTCGCAAACTCTTTTGAAGAAAATTGGCGGTGGCCGCATTGCAGCGCACGAAATCATGATCGGTACTCCGGCGATTCGAAACCTGATTCGCGAAGGCAAGGTCGCACAGATGTATTCCGCGATTCAGACCGGTCAGGCACTTGGTATGCAAACCCTCGATCAAAACCTGACCGATCTGATGGCCAAAGGACTGATTAACAAAGAAGAGGCGCGGTACCGTGCGGCCAATAAAGAGAATTTCTAGGAGTGGTCGGCAGGAAGCCGGTCATGCTCAAGGAGAGTAAGGAATGGAACGCGAACAAGCGGTACGACTGACACAAAACCTGCTGAAAAAGATGGTCGAGAAGGATGGATCCGACCTCTTTATCACTTGTGGCTTTCCACCCGCTATTAAAGTCGACGGACAGGTGCACAAAGCGACTGATACGGCACTGTCGGCAGAGCAGTCAGCCATGATGGTTCGCTCCATCATGAATGACAAACAAATCAAAGAGTTTGACGCGACTAAAGAATGCAATTTCGCGATTAGCCCACAGGGAATCGGGCGCTTTCGTGTCAGCGCTTTTATTCAGCAAGGCCTCGTTGGCGCTGTCCTGCGCACAATTACCACCGAAATTCCGACCCTTGCGGATCTCGGGTTGCCGCCGATTCTCAAAGACGTTGTGATGAACAAACGAGGGTTGGTGATCATTGTTGGCGGTACGGGATCCGGCAAGTCAACCACTCTTGCGGCCATGATTGGTCACCGCAATGAAAACTCGAAAGGCCACATAATTTCCATCGAGGATCCGATTGAGTATGTGCATCCCCACAGGGGGTGTGTGATAACGCAACGCGAGGTTGGTGTCGATACTGAATCCTGGCACGCCGCATTGAAAAACACGTTACGCCAGGCACCGGATGTGATTCTCATCGGCGAGATCCGTGATCGCGAGACAATGGAATACGGCATTCAGTTTGCTGAAACAGGTCATTTATGCCTGGCAACACTGCACGCAAACAGTGCGAACCAGGCGCTGGATCGAATTATCAACTTCTTTTCCGAAGACCGCCGCCAGCAGCTGCTGATGGATTTGTCGCTAAACACCAAAGCGATCGTTTCACAGCGACTCATACCGAGAGAGGGTGGTGTGGGTCGAGTCGCAGCTATGGAAATCATGCTGAATTCGCCGTTGATTGCCGACCTCATTTTCAAGGGCGCAGTAGCTCACATCAAGGAAATTATGGCGAAATCAACACGACTCGGGATGCAGACGTTTGATCAGTCGTTGTTTACCTTGTACGAGGATTCGGCGATTTCCTACGAGGACGCAATGCGCAACGCTGATTCCAAAAATGAATTGCGCCTGAAGATCAAGCTGCAGAGCAAACGCGAGTCTTCGTTGTCCGCCGAGCAAGATGAAAGCCTGAATATTGTGGAAGAAGATTCAGCCCAGACCTTCTAATGAGAATGGATTAACCAGCACGGACCCGCTATGAACGTAAAACCACTTTTCAAACTAATGGTTGAAAAAAAGGCGTCGGATTTGTTTTTCGCGCCATTTTCGCCTGCGAAAATCAAGATCGACGGCAAGATCATGCCAGTCAATAAGCTCGAAATGACTCCAAAGATGGTCAAACAGGCTGCCATCGAACTGATGAACGAGGATTTACTGGAGTCCTTTACACGTGATCTCGAAGTCGACTTCGCGATTTCAGAGCCCGGGCTGGGCCGCTTCAGAGTGAATGTGTTCCACCAGCGAGGCAACGTAGCGATGGTTTTGCGTTACATCACTGCTGAGATGCCAACGCTGGATGAACTCGGGATGCCGAAGCAACTGGAAGAACTGGTTATGCTTAAGCGTGGTCTTGTCCTCATGGTCGGCGCCAGCGGCAACGGTAAATCAACGACTCTTGCTGCGATGATCAATCACCGTAACGAAAAAACGTCCTCGCACATCATTACGATCGAAGACCCTATCGAGTTTTTGCACCCGAACAAACAGTCAATCGTCAATCAACGCGAGGTGGGTATCGACACCAAATCCTACGGACGAGCACTAAAAAGCGCGATGCGCGCAGCACCTGACGTAATTCAAATTGGTGAAATTCGCGATCGAGAGTCAATGCAAAGTGCCATCGATATGGCGGGCACGGGTCACCTGGTGCTGGCAACTTTGCACTCGAACAACGCACCGGAAACGTTGGATCGGATCATTAATATGTTTCCACCGGAACAGCATCGGCAGGTGTTCACGGATCTGGGTCACTACCTGCGCGCCATTATTTCTCAGCGCCTGGTGAGAACGCGCACGGGGCGGCGTGTTGCTGCTGTAGAGCTGATGCTAAACACTCCGCACATCAAGGAATTGATTCTGAAGGGCGATATTTCCGCGCTAAAAGAAGCCTTGCAAGACAGCGGGGACAGCGGTGTGCAGAGTTTCGACGACGCTTTGTTGGGTCTCTACAAGCAGGGAACAATTACTCTGGAAGAGGCGATGACGCATGCCGATTCGCGCTCGAATCTCGAAGCCAAGGTAAATTTTGGCGGCTAGCCTCGTTGCGTGTTGGAATAGCCATGCACGGCTTTTTCAACAGACTGCTAGATTTCCTGCAAAGCATGCTCCAGCGAATATACGCTGGTGGCCGCAAACACGGGGCCGTCGACGCAAACGCGTTTCATCGCCGGACCATCATTTGTTTTAACCATGACCGTGCAGCCGGCACAGCCGCCTACTGCACAGGCCATGTATTCCTCCAGTGATACCTGGCATGGCAGGCCATAGTCCGTTGCCAGTTTTGCGACCGCTTTGAGCATTGGCGTGGGGCCACAGGAAAAAATTTCGACCTCCTGCAGTTCACGATCGGTCAATGACCGAAGAAACTTTTCTGCCACATCGGTTACGTAACCGCGATATGTTCCTGCGAAATTTTCGAGGCTAGCGAGCCTGGCAGGAATGCCCCAGTCCTCGAGCAAAGACATTGTGGCGATGATATCCGGTGACACCCAGTCGCAGTCAATTGTTGAATCGACACATTCGAATGGAAATGGTATTTCCGAACCCATGATGACCAATGGCTGCCATTGCCTGTCATTATTCCTGAGCGTATCAGCGAGGAAGATCATGGGTGGAATCCCCACACCACCGCCAATGAGCAGGGGTCGATTGCGGCCAGGCGTCGCTTTGAAACCATGACCGATCGGCCCAATGGAACTCAGAAAGTCACCCGGTTTTTTTTGACCGAGAGCCTGCAGGCCCTCGCCAACAACTTTGAAAAGAATATCTATCCAGCCATCTTCCACACTTGCTCGCATCATGGAGATGGGTCGCCGCATGAGGATCGACTCGTCGCATTGCAGGTGAATAAAGCTGCCTGCGGTCGCATGCTTTGCGCACTTGGGCGAATGGAGGCGTAATACATATTGCGCACCCGGAAATGCCTTGACGGACAGGACCTCGGTATCCTCTACGAAGAGAGTGGCCCGGTGCGACCGGGCATTTTTTTTCATCGGGTCCCCAGTGTTTCAACAACCGCTGTCAAGAGGGCCATCCGCACGGCAACACCGTTCTGTACCTGCCGGGTAATAGCCGATTGAGGGCCGTCAGCAACTTCTGATTCAATCTCGATACCGCGATTCATTGGTCCGGGGTGCATGACAATGGCGTCGGGAGCCGCCCGTTGCATTCGTGCCCGGCTGATACCGTAGTTCGAGAAATAGTCCTCCACGTTCGGCACGTCCTGCAGATTGTCGATGCGCTCTCGTTGAATTCGCAATGCCATGATCACATCTGCGTCGCAAATGCTTTTATCGAGATCGTGAGAAATAGTGGCACCCCGCATCGTTACAGGGTCGGGAGCCAGGGCCGGTGGTGACACCAGGTGTAATTCGCCAACGCCCATCGTCGTCAGCCCTTCGACGGCCGAGCGAGCTACCCGCGAATGTGCGATGTCGCCGACGATCACGACTTTCAGGTTTTCGAAATCACTCTTGTGCCGCCGAATCGTGAGGAGATCAAGCAAGCCCTGGGTTGGATGCGAGACATCCGCTTCGCCAGCATTCAAAATGCTAATGTACGGATCAACGTGGCGGGCAATGTACGCCGGGATACCCGCCCCTGCATCCCGAACAACAAAAACATCGATTTGCATGGCCTGCAGTGTGTATATCGTGTCCAGAATGCTCTCGCCCTTTATTCTCGACGACGTATTCACATCAAGATTCAGGACCTCAGCCCCCAGGCGTTTGGCAGCCAGTTCAAATGAAGCGCGCGTCCGTGTGCTTGGCTCGAAGAACAGATTGGCTATTGTGCGACCCTTAAGCTGGTCCGAACGAACGGCACTCTCACCAAGTGGACTCAGGAAGTCTTCAGATAAATCGAGAAGCTGGCTGAGGAGGTTTTTCTCCAGCCCACGTAGTGTCAGCAAGTGACGCAGATTGCCATCGGGCGTCAGCTGCATCTGTGCTGGGTCCGGTTGATCGGACGGGTCAATGGAATCCGTGACTGGCATCGCGGCGGCATTCTACTCTGAACAGGATATCTTTTTCAGCTAATTTGAGCGAACCATCGCTCGGCAATCAGCACGGCGGCCGCAGCGTCGATCATTTCTTTTCGTATGCGCCCACGGCGACCGGTTTGTCGCTCTCTTTTGAGCAATTCTTTCGCCTCGAGCGATGTGTAGCGTTCGTCGACGGTCTCGACCGGCCGGCCATAGCGGCCAAGCTGGGCAACGAACACCAATGCGTCGCGCGACAAGTCCGAAGGCGTGCCGTCCGCGTGCAACGGCAGGCCGACCACCAGTCGATCCGGATTCCATTCGTCCATCCAGCGTGAAATTTGGGACCAATCGGGACCTGCCGGTCCGTTTGCGGCCGCACCCAGCGGGTTGGCCGATGCGGTGATCTGCTGGCCGATCGCCACACCGATTCGGCGGTGCCCAAAATCGAATGCGAGCAATGTCTCGGGTTTGTTGTGCTCAGGCGTGTCCGGCATCAGTTGACAGTTGACTAAAATCAACGCCCAGTTCGCCTGCGGCCGCCCGCCAGCGCTGTTCAAAAGGCACCTTGAAAATCATATCCGGGCTCGCAGGAACGCTCAACCAGGTGTTGGTAAGCATCTCCTCGTCAAGCTGTCCCGCATCCCAGCCTGCGCAGCCGAGCGCGATTAGCGAATTTTCGGGACCACGACCTTTCGCCATGGATTCGAGTACATCGCGCGAAAGGGTCAGTTGAATATCCGCAGAAACGGTCATTGAGTGATCAAAGGCATCGCACGGGCTATGCAAGACAAAGCCACGTTCTGTGGCGACGGGGCCGCCATCCAGGATGGGTCTGGCTGCCATTGTCGAATCGATGTCTTCCAGGTTGAGTTGCTCGAACAGTCCGCCGAGACTCAGGTTCATCGGCCGGTTGATGATGATGCCGAGGGCGCCATCGCTGTTATGTTCGCAGACGAGGGTGACTGATGCGCTGAAGTTGGGGTCTTGCATTCCCGGCATGGCGATCAACAGCTGGTTAACGAATGGGGATTCGTTTTGCATGCCATTAGTATCGGCGCTAAAGCGCAAATACACAACCAACAGACTGCTAGTACTCTGTGAACAGTCCGGGCTAGTTGAGGCTCGCTGTCGAGGGAACGCTGTTGTCGCTGAAGCGCCATTTATAGACGAAATTGAGTTCGGGGTGATCCATGCGAACGGCTTCCGGGAACGGGTCGAACGGTGATGCACGACGCAGGATATTCAATGCGGCCTGATCGAGAAGTCGTGAACCGGATGACTCACGAATCACCACCTCGGACAATTGGCCGGATGCATCTATGGTCACCTCCAGCGTGGGGCTGCCGCTCAAGCCGCGCAATGCTGCTTGTTCGGGCAGATAGCGACTGCCAACAGCCTCGATTTTGCGTTTCCACCGATCGACATAGCCGGCGATATTGGATTCTTTGGTATCTGCGCCAACGAGGATGCGTTGCTTGTTCTTGTCGCGTACCAGGAAGTTGGCCTGCAGGTCCTGCGGTAGCGGCATGCTGAATTCGTCCCCGGCCACCATCAGTGCCGCATTCGAGTCCAATGGAGCCGGAATTTCGCGAGGATTGTTTGCTACCAGCAGCTCTTGATCAGCCTGGCTGGCCAACACCTCATCAGGGCGCTGGTTCTGAACGAATGAGTCTTCGAGCCCGTCGCCATCCTCTGCACCCGCATTGTCTACGGGCACACTGCTGGCCAGCGGCGCAGTGGGCCGTGACTGTTCGTCTGTATTTCCGCCGCCTTCCTGGCTTGCCTGGGCGAGGTAGGCGGCGTCATCGAGTCGCTCGAAATTGTTGTCAGGATCGGCAACGATGATGACTTCGAGTGACACAGCCTCCGACAGGGCATCGCCGATTACGGCATTGAAGGTGATGCCGATGATCAGGATTCCATGCACCAGGGCTGCAAGGAACAGCATTGGCGGCAGGCGGTCCGGCCGCGGCGCCGGTTCCAGCATGAGTTGATCGAAGTGAGTTGTCACTTCGTTCGTGTCTTTATTTGAAGCCAGTTTGTTCATAGGTGATAGCGGAGTCTTAATCAAAGTCGCAGCGCAAATATTCCTTTTACCTGTCCCAGTTTACTCGGCTGGCCATCCCTGCAGTGAGACGTAGTTCACCGGTCGAATCGATAAGAATCGCCTGCTGAATGCCCAATGCAGCGCAAGTTTGGTCAAAATTGTCTATTCCTGCAACTACCAGAGCAGTGGCGGCAGCATCGGCCAGTATCGGATCGGTGTGGACGACGGTCACCGAGGCAGTGTGGCGCACCGGAAAACCGGTCTCTGGATCGAGGATATGCTGGTATCGCCGACCCTCGAATTCGAAATAACGCTCGTAATCGCCTGACGTGACGACGGTCTCACCGTCAGCGACGTCGAGCCAGGCCAGCATTTTGCTTGCCAGCGGGGACCGGATTCCGATTCTCGCAGCACGTCCATGCACTGTGCCAAGCACCGTCAGATCCCCGCCAATGTTGATGATTGCATCATTAATACCGCCCTCGCGCAGTATCGCTACGGTGAGACCCAGTATGGCGCCCTTCGCGATACCGCCCAGGTCGATCTGGGTGACCGTCGAACGGCTACTCAGAGTGTTGCCGTGCCACAGCAGGTGCCGACTGCCGGGTTCAGCAGCGATCAACTCACTGACGGCGTCTGCCAACGGAGGTTTCCAGTCTTCGCGCCAGACGTCGTCAAAACCCCATAGCTTTGTCAGCCGACCAATGCCCGCGTTGAATTTGCCCTGTGAGAGTTGCTCGATTTGAGCTGCCCGATGTATCAGATTCGCTAATTCAGCGCTGACATCAATCGAATTTCCGGAAGCAAGTGCCGCGTTGATTCGTTGCAATTCACCCAGTCCGGAAAATGCTTCCCTGTCCCACGGATACCAGTCGCGATCCACCTCGGCATAGCGTGCTTCGATAACTGCGCCGACCTTCCTGACCTTTTCGCTGTCCCCACCGTAGGTGACAAGTTCGACTTGAGTGCCGAATGCGATGATTTGCAGGGTCTGGTCACCAGGTTGCGAGTCGCAGGATGCAGCAAGGCCCGCGATCAGCAGGAACACTAATCTGTGTTCAGCCCAGCTTCTTTTCGATTGCATCGAACAGTGTGCCTGCAATATTCAACTTAAAGATCGTGTCGAGTTCTCGTATGCCCGTAGGGCTCGTCGAGTTGATTTCTGTCATGTAATCGCCGATAACGTCAATGCCGCAGAAAATAACACCTTTCTCCTTGAGAACGGGCCCCACTTTGGCGCAGATCCAGCGGTCTCGCTCGCTGAGCTCCCGGCCCTCTCCGATGGCACCCATCACCAGATTGCCACGATTGTCGTCGGGGGGGGGGATACGAGCGAGGGCATAGGGAATGGCCTCACCATCGATCAGCAGGATTCGTTTGTCGCCCTGGCTGATTTCGGGGATGAATACCTGCGCCATCGCGAACTGCTTGCCGTAGTCTGTCAGCGTTTCGATGATGACATTCGCGTTGTTGTCACCCTGATTGATGACGAAGATAGATTTCCCACCCATTCCGTCCAGTGGTTTGACGACGACTTTCCGGTGTTCCGTAACGAAGCTCTTCATGTCAGCCATCGAGCGGGTGATTAATGTCGTGGGTGCACAATCCGGAAACCAGGCGGTGTATGCCTTTTCGTTCATGTCGCGCAGTGCTTGCGGTCGATTGACAATCAAAGCGCCGGCAACCTCAGCCCGATCCAGGATGTAGGTTGTATAAATATATTCCATATCGAATGGTGGGTCTTTGCGCATCAGGATGACGTCGAGGTCGCCCAGGCTGATTTCCTGTTCATCGCCTGTTTCAAACCAGTTGTCCGGATCGTCATTGACCTGCAGGAGGCGGGAGCGTCCAATGGCCTGACCATCGATTAGTTTGAGGTCTGATTGCAGCAGGTAATGCAATTCATAGCCGCGCCGCTGCGCTTCCAATAGCATGGCCAGTGAGCTGTCCTTTTTGGGCGAAATGGACTCAATTGGGTCCATGACTATTCCCAGTCGAGTCTTCTTGTCGGGCATGTGAGCTGTGTCCAGTTAATGTTGAAAAAGATTGTCGGCCGGGTTGCGCGGCCCCCTGAAGCCTGCGCGCACAACTATACAGTGCTGGCTGGTTTCGCCAAACAGCAACATGGCGCGTGATAGCTTGTGCAGCTGCTCTCATTGGGTGCTTCCAGAGCCAGTTTGCATGCTGAATTCCGGATTGCAGATGCGATCCCGCTGGCGCACAAACTGGCTTCCTTGCGCGGGCTGCAGAGCCTGTCGTAGCAGCAATGTGGCCAATGTGGTACAAGTCTTTCTGCTCTGGCGATATATTATGGAAACCGTCGTCAGAGGGCACCATAAACGCGACGAAGGCCCGGCAAGGGCCGCAAATTGGGCGAGGATATCCAGTGTCAACGAACGCATCTCGCAGTCTGAACGGACTCAAGGTACTTGTAGTGGATGACAGTAAAACCATCCGTCGAACGGCAGAAACATTGCTGTCGAAGGAGGGCTGTCAGGTGATTACGGCCATTGATGGCTTCGATGCCTTGTCCAAGATTGCGGATCACAAGCCGGATATCATTTTTGTCGACATCATGATGCCGCGTCTTGATGGCTATCAAACTTGTTCTTTGATCAAGCACAACAAAATCTTTAAAAACACACCGGTCATCATGTTGTCGAGCAAAGATGGTTTGTTCGACCGCGCTCGTGGTCGAATTGTTGGTTCAGATCAGTATCTGACGAAGCCGTTTACTAAAGGCGAATTACTTGGCGCTATTTCAAACCAGATTAATTAGGGAATTTGAGTATGGCTGTAGTTCTCATTATCGACGACTCACCAACAGAGTTGCACCTGTTTCAGAACATGCTGGAGAAGGGCGGTTTTCAGACACTCGTCGCTGACAGCGGCGAGGATGGCATAAGGCAGGCGCAGACAGCGGCTCCGGATTGCATCCTCATGGATGTGGTTATGCCGGGCATGAACGGGTTTCAGGCAACCCGCAAGCTATCGAAGGATCCCGGAACTGCGAATATTCCGATCATCATGATTACGACCAAAGATGCGGATACGGACAAAATATGGGGTATGCGCCAGGGCGCCGTCGAGTATCTCGTCAAACCTATTGAAGACAAAATGCTGATCGCCAAGATCAATGCGGTGCTGGCCAGCTGAATGAGCGAATCGGTTGATCTGGAGAGCCTTGTTGAGCAGCCGTTCGATTTGCTGCAGGAGATGGAACGGCGCAGTCGCGCAGCGGTCGCTGGCAAAGGGACCGGCGATTTACCCTCCGAGTGGGTTGGCATCGGATTTCGCATGGGTCGGGAGCATTTCGTCGCTGATCGAGACCAGGTACGTGAGGTGTTGATGATGCCTGAAACGGTGACCCGTGTGCCGGGGGCAAAGCGGTGGGTGCTGGGCATTGCCAATCTTCGCGGCCATCTGTTGCCACTTATTGATCTAAAATTATTGTTAGGCAGCGGCCGAACCTCATTGCGTCGTACGACCCGTGTTATTTCAGTGAATCACCGTGATATCCCGGCAGGTCTGGTGGTCGACGAAGTGTTCGGTTTTCGACGTTTTACCGCAGACGAATATAGCGACGAATCGCCGGAAACGGCGGTTCGCTGCGATCGCTTTTTGAAAGGTGTGTATCAGCGTGGCCAGGATAGCTGGCCCATTTTCGCGTTGTACGATCTGATTGAGAGCAGCTCTTTTCTTCATGCTGCTGCCGATTGACGGCACGGTAATTGACCATCGACAAACGAACAGAATAGCCATGGCAGACAATTCCAGTAAATCATCAATCTTTACCTATACGGCATCGATATTGGCCGTGCTGATCATCGCAGCGGCCGGATTCATGTACCTGCAGTCCAGCGAGAGGGGTGGTGCTGACACATCGCAATTGACTCTTGCAGCTCTGTCCCAGGGTATCGCACTGCATGCGCGCGATGCGATTGCCGGTGATGCGAATGCGTTTCAACGGCTCGAAACTGACCTGAACCAATTGCGGTCCCTGCGAAGATCGTCGACGGGCTCGCCGGGAAACCGACAAAGTTGGGATCAGCTGGAGCAGGGAGCCGACGGGATTCTTGGCCGACGGGAGGCGCTGGAAGCGATCATAGCGGCAGCAGCCACCGCAGATTCGGGTACGCCCGCTTTGCTGACGGCGGCCGACGATTTACTCCTTGAATCAGGTTCTACGGCAGTGATCCAGCAATTCCAGCAGCGGAGTGTGGAACTGCAGCGATCACTCGGAGGCTTGCTCAACAGTAACGATCCTGCGGCCGATGCGGCGGCCATTGCGGGGCATATCGTTTTTCTTCGACAGGTCGTTGACGCTCTCGCCGGCGCGGGCAGTGAACTTGACGTGGCGCCGCTCGATGATGCGACCCGTGAAGCGACACTGGTGCCCATGTCCCAGACGCTCGCAGAAATAGAAGCCCGGGTTAACCAGGCTTTGGTCGGCACGGAGCAGCTCGAGGGCCTCAAGGCAGATCTCGACAGCATCAACGGTGCTGCCGCAGCCTTGTTCGAAGCGACTTCCTCCATATCATCCAGCTCATCATTGCCTCTTGTTCTCTCCAGACCGGTCATTTGGCAGGCAATGTTGGGTATGGCGTTGCTCATGCTCATCGTGCTGTTGGTGCTGCAATCCAAATCGGCAATCTATGAGGAAACCGCTCGTATCCAGGCTGAACAGAACGATCGAAATCAACAGGCAATTCTGCGCTTGCTGGATGAACTTGGCAGCCTTGCTGACGGTGACCTGACCGCTGAGGCAACGGTAACCGATGACATAACGGGTGCCATAGCAGATTCCATCAATTACGCTATCGAAAAACTTCGTGAGCTGGTTGTGACGATTAACGAGACAGCCATCCTGGTTGATTCGGCAGCGAAGCAAACACAGAACACGGCATCCCACATGTCCAGGGCGGCGGAAATTCAAAGCAAGGAAATCGTGGCGGCGACTGAATCCATTGCAGTGATGGCTGGCTCCATCGAAGAGGTATCCGGAAACGCCGAGCGCTCGTCCGATGTTGCGCGCCATTCAGTCGACGTCGCACATAAGGGCGGCGAAGCCGTGCGCCGTACTATTGAGGGCATGAATACAATTCGCGAAACCATCCAGGACACGTCGAAGCGCATAAAGAGGTTGGGCGAGAGCTCCCAGGAAATTGGCAACATAGTCGAAATGATCAACGATATTGCGGAGCAAACGAACATCCTGGCCCTCAATGCGTCGATTCAGGCGTCGATGGCAGGGGAGGCAGGGCGTGGTTTTGCTGTCGTAGCCGATGAAGTGCAGCGTCTTGCTGAACGTTCAACGAATGCGACCAGGCAAATTGAGGTCCTGGTGAGAACCATTCAAGCCGATACCAATGAGGCTGTGGTTTCAATGGAGCGCAGCACGACCGATGTGGTTGGCGGCGCGCTTCTGGCTGAAAATGCCGGGGCGGCACTGGATGAAATAGAGCAGGTGTCCAACCAGATTGCCAACCTGGTGCAGAACATATCCGGGTCGGCCCGCCAACAGGCTGGGGCGGCTGCGGACGTAACGCGCCGGACTTCGAAACTGAAGGAGATCGGCGACGAGACCGCGCGTGCGACGGCAGCCACGGCTGCATCCATTTCCAATTTGTCCGTACTGGCATCTCAGTTGAGACAAACTGTCGCCGGTTTCACATTGCCAAGTTCGGCGCTGGAGGTCAGCGCGTTATCCGTTTCGAAAATGTCAACTGAGATACCGGAAGCCCCGGTAGAGGGCAAAGCTGTAGGCTGAAACTGATGAGTGGCGATTCAGGCATCCAGGCACAGCTAAGCGCAGAGGACGCCGAGGACGAAGTGGCCGAAAACGCTCTGGCGGTAGTCAGCGAAGAGCTGATGGAGACCATCCGCAACAGCCAACTGGCGCTTGAAGATTGTATCGAGGGGCGCGGCGGATCGGCTTCGCTTGTTCGTAGCGAGCAATTATTGCACCAGGTCGGTGGCGTGTTGCGCATGACGGAAACCTATGGTGCCGCGCTCCTGACAGAGGAAATGGAGGGCGTCTGTCGCTATCTTGCAAATCTTCGCGCTGGAAAAGGGCGCGAAGACGGGCTTGAGGCGTTAACACGCTCCATGGTGCAACTGCCGATTTATATCGAGCGTTTGCTTGCCGGTGGTCGCGACATAGCGCTGGTGTTGCTGCCGATGCTCAACGATCTTCGTGCTGCTCGCGGACAACCACTGCTTTCCGAGAGCACTCTGTTATTACTGAATCTTTCTCCCTCGGGTAAGTCATCAGGTGATGGCGCCCGGCGAAGAAGTGATGAAGACCCAGTGCAGTTGGCCGCTAAACTGCGGCCAAAATTTCAGCTGGCCTTGCTGGGCTGGTTAAAAGGCGGGGATTCAGAGCGCTATCTGAATACCCTGGCGGAAGTTGCAGGCAAGCTTGAGGCTGCGGCAAATCGTGATGACATGCATCAGCTCTGGTGGGTAACGGGCGGCTTGCTTGAGTCTTTACAAAACGGTGGCTTGAAAACATCGGTCGCCCTGAAGCGCCTGCTCGGTCAGACCGATCGGCAGATGAAGCGGCTCATCGATGAAGGGCCACAGGCTTTCGATAATCATCCGATAACAGATCTTCTCAACAACCTCCTGTATTACGTGGCCCGATCCAGCAACGCGGGCCCCCGTATCAGCGAAATTCGCGCTGCTTTCAATCTCTCCGATTTGCTGCCCGGGGATGAGCAGGTCGAGCAGGCCAGGGAGAACCTCTCAGCACCCAGTGCCAAATTGATGCAGACAGTGGGCGCAGCGATCAAGGAAGATCTGGGACGGGTCAAGGACGTGTTGGACATCTATGTCCGCACTGGCTTGAACAAATCGTCGGATCTGGTTCCACAGCTTGATTTGCTGAAGAAGATCAGTGACACGCTGGGTGTGCTGGGCCTTGGTCGCCTGCGTGGTGATATCGAAGCCGAGATCGATCACCTTAAAGAAGTCGTAACCAAAGGAGGCGTCGCGGACGAGCAGACCATACTCGAAATAGCCTCGACCCTGCTGAAAGTTGAGGATCAGCTTGACCAGCAACTGTTGCGCCTGATTTTGCCGCGAGAAGCGACAACAGGCGATGCGGAAACTGAAGCAATCGAAGATGAGGATCCAGATTACAAAAAGGTTGCTGCTGCCGTCATGCGCGAGAGCATCATCAATCTTGCGCGCATCAAAGAAGCGTTTAGCCAGGGATTAGCTTCTTCCGGAAGTTCAGCTGGGATTGATAGCGTGCCGGCGTTGATTCGCGGTATCAAAGCCGGCTTGATGATGCTCAACAAAACGCGCGCGGTGGATGTCGTCGATCGAGCCGGTAAGTTTTTGGTGCTGGCTCTAAGTGGTGCCGGCCCCTCACGGTTGACACAAAAAGAAACGGATCGATTGGCGGACGCAGTTGTCAGCATCGAGTACTACATGGAAACCGTCAAGGCGGGCCGCAAGGAGCCCTGGTACATGCTCGATAACGCGGAAGCCTGCCTGAGTGTCCTCGAAGACATGGCGACCAGGCTCCGGGCTATCGAAGCCGATACAGAGGCACCCACTGAAGCGCCGCCTGGCGACACAGCAAAAGCACAACCCGAAGCAGCGTATAACGCTGCTGCGAATATGCAAGCGACGGAAGTCATGCCGTTGTCGACGCCCGTTATTTCTGCGGATACAGAGCATCATGATCCGGAGCTTCTGGAGTTGTTTATCGAAGAAGCCAGGGAGGAAATCGCAACAATCAAGCGCCATCTTCCACAATGGATGGATTCTCCCGACGACATGGAGACTCTGATTACCGTACGCCGTTCGTTCCATACTCTCAAAGGCAGTGGACGGATGGTTGGTGCCGAGCGTATTGGTGAGTATTGCTGGGCGGTAGAAGGTCTGCTTAACAAATTGATTAATCGCACACTGGTGCGAACGCCACCGATGATCGAATTTATCAATGACGCGGCGGGCGTCGTTCCCGAATTGGTAGAGGAACTGGAGGTCGGGACCGAACCGTCTTCTGACGTTGTGCTTTTCATGGCTCGCGCGAACGCATTCGCACAGGGTGATCCAAACGCGTCAGTGTTGACAATATCGACACCGAAAGCAGAGCAGATCGAAGATGAGGTCGCGGCATTGGAAATGGATCCCGTGCTTCTGGATATCTTCTCCAAGGAAACGGCGGGTCACCTCAAAGTAATTGGCGATTACCTGGAGGCTTGCAAGGGATTTCGACCACCATTCCAGGTGAGCGACAAATTGTATCGTGCCTGTCATACCCTGCACGGAAGTTCAAACATGGCAAATGTTGATCGAGGAGTTGCTGTTGCTGGCACCCTCAATCGACTGGTGCGACGCGTATACGACTACAGGATCGGGTTTCAGCAGTCCGGACTGGATGCATTGAAAGCAGCGGCGACCGCCATTGCAAGTATTGTTGCGGATATCAATCAGGTTGGCGGGGACCGTCCGGCTTTCAAGGTACTGATAGAGCATATCAATAAGCTGACCAATACAATCGAGGCACCAAAAGAAATTTCGGGGTCGGATAAGCTGCCGGCCGTGGAGGCGGAAGACAGCCTGGTCGTGCCGGAAGTGGCGGAAGCGTACGACGCAGAAATTGCCGCAATATTTTCGGAGGAGGCCGCCGAGCTTCTCGAGTCTGCCGATGTGGCTCTGGCGAACTGGACAAAAGACAAGAGCGCCAAAGGCTACGTAGAAGAGCTAAAACGCTATTTGCATACGCTCAAAGGTGGTGCACGCATGGCTGGCATCACGGCGATGGGCAATCTAAGTCATGAACTTGAGACTTTGCTCATCGGCATCGACAGCGGCCGCATACGTTCGTCACAGCGCGTTGACGAACTCTTGCAGCAAAGCATTGATGAGCTGCATCGAATGCGGGATGACGTTAATGCCGGCAAACGTATTCCTGTGGCGGCGCAACTAGAGCAAAAAATTCACACCATTAACAGCGGCGGCAGTGAGTCCGAACAGGCATTGCAACAGATTGAAGATGCGCCGCCAGAGGAAGAGTCCGATACCGCCGGACCGGTCTCGGTCGAGTTCACGATCGAGCCTGAAGACACGGTCAGCATGGTTATTGTTGATTCACCGCTGAGCGAAGACATAGCCAAGTTGGCGAAATTTTCAGTCCAGGATGACAAACCGGAAGTGTCCGGCGCAGCAGCGGAAACCGAGGCAACAAAAAAGGCAATTGGTGACAAGGCGACCAAAATCGCGAAAAAAGATGCGGCAAGGGATACGGCCAAAAAGAAGGATCGACGGCAGGCACCGCGCCAGGCGAGTGAACAACGACAGGAATTCGCGCGAATCGATGCAGAGCTTCTCGAGGATCTGCTAAACGCGGCGGGCGAAATCAGTATTTATCACTCACGGTTAAGCCAGCAAGTGAACACTATCGATTTTCATATCGACGAACTGGAGCAGACGGTAACGCGATTGCGTGAACAGTTACGCAAGCTCGAAATAGAAACCGAAGCACAGATAATGCACGGGCATCAGGAAACCCTGGTTGCCCAGGATTTTGATCCACTTGAAATGGATCGTTACTCAAATATCCAGCAACTGTCACGGGCACTGGCCGAGTCGGCGAGTGACATGGCTAGTCTGAAGGACCTGTTGCAGTCTGTGACGGCCGATGCCGATACGCTGCTGGTGCAGCAGGGGCGGGTTACTGCAGAATTGCAAGATGGCCTGATGCGGGCCCGGATGGTGCCATTTCAGCAACATGTGCCGCGACTCACGCGTCTCGTCCGGCAGGTCGCGAAAGAAGCAGGCAAGCGGGCGGAGTTGGCGGTTGAAGGCGCGTCCGGCGAACTTGACCGGCAAGTGCTGGACAAGATGTTGCCGCCTTTCGAACACATGATGCGTAACGCCGTCTTACACGGCATCGAGTCACCAGAAGTTCGCCAGGCGGCAGGCAAGCCTGCTGGCGGGCGCATAACGATACGATTGCATCGCGAAGGCGCGGAAATGGTCATCGATATCGCCGACGACGGGGCCGGGCTGGATGTTGAATCGATCCGCAGCAAGGCATACGAAAGCGATTTGCTGAAACCGGGCGCGAAAGTCACCGATGAGGAAATTATGAACCTGATCCTGACTCCGGGATTCAGTACGGCGACCGAAGTGACGCAGTCGGCAGGGCGTGGTGTCGGCATGGATGTCGTCGCCAACGAAGTAAAACAACTGGGTGGTTCCTTACAGATTTCGTCGGTGACCGGCCAAGGCACGAATTTTACGGTGCGTCTGCCCTTTACACTGGCAATTACGCAGGCGCTCATTGTGCGTACCGGTGAAGAGGTTTATGCGTTACCTCTGCCAACTGTTGAAGGCGTCGTTCGAATCGCACGAGTGGAGCTTGAAACGTTATTGAGTCAAAGCGAGCCGAGTTACGAATACGGTGAGCAGGCGTATCGATTCCAGCATCTTGGCATGTACCTGGGCGGCCAGGCGGCGCAACTCCCGGAGGAAGAATCTCACGTCCCCGTGATCCTCGTACGTGCAGGTGAAAATTCAGTGGCGCTGCTCACCGATGAAATGCTGGCGAGCCAGGAAATTGTCGTAAAGACGGTCGGGCCGCAGCTGTCGAGCGTAAGAGGCATTGCTGGCGCAACCATTCTGGGTGATGGCAGTGTCGTTCTGATTCTGGATATCATCGCGATCGTACGCGCAGGAGCCCCTGTTGTTGAACTGAAAAATGCCGCGCCTACTCCCTCTGACACTCGTCCATTGGTGATGGTAGTCGATGACTCGATTACGGTGCGCAGAGTCACGGAGCGATTTCTTGAGCGCAACGGGATGCGCGTGATTACGGCCAAAGATGGTCTCGATGCCATAAGCGTTCTGCGTGATCACAGGCCGGAGATCATCCTTCTCGATATTGAAATGCCGCGCATGGACGGTTACGAATTTGCGATACATGTGCGCAACGACCCGCGAATTTCGGACACTCCCATCATCATGATTACATCCAGGGTTGGCGACAAGCATCGTGCCCGTGCGATTGAGATAGGCGTCAATGACTATCTCGGCAAACCATACCAGGACGCGACTTTGCTGGACTCGATAACGCGCTTGCTTGAAGAACGAGGGGTGAGCCTGCAATGAGCGATGAGTCGGAGGAACTATACAGTCTGCTCGTACCCCTGGCCGACGATCGGCTGATTGTGCCTCGAACTTGTGTGGCGGAGGTGATCCGCTATACCAAGCCCGAGGAAAGAGAAGGCAGTCAGGACTGGATGCTGGGGCCGATTACCTGGAATGGACGTGAATTACCCGTCGTCGCCTTTGAGGGCGCTATTGGCAAGGATGTGCCGGTGGTGACCGGCCGGACGCGAATCGTGGTCTTTTATGCGAGCGGTGGCAGGATCAAGGGTGGGCATCTGGGGATTGTGACACAGGGATTTCCGCAACTGGTGCGCGTGAACCGGGAGGTATTGCGACTGGATGCGACCGCGGGATGGGCAGAAGGAGCGCCGGTACTGTGCCGGGTGAAAATGATCAACGAATTCCCGCTGATTCCTCATCTTGAAAAGCTCGAAGGAATGATTGCCGACGAGTCGATTCAGGCCTGATTTTGCACTAGTAATAAATCACCCCACAGCGCCTGAATGATGGCCAGGGCTGCCAGCGCCGCGGTTTCCGTGCGCATCACTCTTGGCCCGAGCGACACGGCCGTATAACCAGTTGCCGCGGCCAACTCGGCTTCAGCATCGCTGAGACCGCCTTCGGGCCCAATCAGGAGATCAACCGAGGAGACCTTTGTCCCGGCTTGCTGTAAGGATACCTCGGCAGAGAGTTGCAACATTAACCTGCAATCAGCCTGCTCGGTTTCGCGCAGCAATTCATGGAGTGCCACCGGTTCGTCAATGAGTGGAATCGTGTTGCGCCCGCATTGTTCACAGGCACTTTGTGCTATTTTTTCCATTGCAAAATGCGTCGCGTTGCTCGCTCGGCTTTCAGTTTGACCACAGAAAACTCTGTCAATACCGGTGAGATACGTTGCACGCCAAGCTCTGTTGCCTTTTGAACGACGAAGTCCATCCGTTCACCGCGGGAAATTCCCTGGATAAGGCGAATCGACAAGCGGGATTCGGTATCGCGAGTTACAGGCTGGCCGGTCTGCAGTAAAACGCTCTGCCGCTTGGCTTCGAGCACGATAGAGGGATATTCTTTGTCACTGCCATCGAAGAGCGTGACGGTGCTGCCAGGTTTCACCCGCAGAACGCGACTGAGATAATGTCCCTGCTCACCGTCAACGGACAGTTCCTGGTCAGCTGAAATCGGCTGCGGAATAAACAGTCGGTGTCTGGGCATGGGTCTTGCTCGTACGGCTATGAATGCGGCGTGGCGATGGCGTCGACATTAAGCATGGATGAGAATAGCTTTGTCAAAGTTGGCGGCGTTAAGGATGAATGATGGGCCAGGAAGATAGACAGGAATTCACCGTCAGCCCGGATGAGGGTCTGATCGAACCGGCGTTTGCTTGCCCATCACCGAACCAGGATGAGCGTCCCGGCCACCGTGATCCCGAACTGATCATCATCCATGGCATCAGTCTGCCGCCGGGCGAGTACGGGGGGGCGTACATTGAACAGTTTTTTACCAATTGCCTGGATTGGGACGCCCACCCCTACTTCCTGGAAATTAAGGGCATGGAGGTGTCGTCCCATTTATTAATAAAGCGTGATGGAGGACTGGTGCAATTCGTGCCGTTCAGTCGACGCGCCTGGCATGCCGGTCAGTCCGTGTTCCGCGATCGCAAAAACTGCAACGATTTTTCGATTGGTATCGAACTTGAGGGTTGCGACGAATCTCCCTATGCCGATGCCCAGTACAAAACGCTTGTCAATGTGCTGCGGGGGCTATTTGCTGCCTATCCCAAACTATGCCCGCGGAGCATTGCCGGTCACTGCGACGTTGCACCGGACCGAAAATCGGATCCCGGTCCTGCTTTCGACTGGCTGCGCTTGTATGATGGGCTAACATAAGAACTTCGTGCGAAATTTTGATTGAAACATTATGAATTTGATTGCACTACTTGTAGGACTCCTGATTGAACGTCTGGCGACGAAGCTGTTTCATCTGCGGCAGTTGCGCTGGCTCGACCGCCTGATCGACGCGGGCTTTCGGCAGATGGAGCGATTGGGTAGCTGGCCAGCGCTCATTCCTGTCATTTTCCTGGCTGTCTTGCTGGTCTTGCCCGTATTTCTCGTGATATTCAGTCTTGGCGATAATCTGTATGACTTTGGTGCAGGAGTGACCTTCTACGGTTTTCCTTACCCCTACATGGCGCTCGCAATCATCGTATTGTTTTTCTCGCTCGGACCGAAAGATATTGGCGAGGAAGTGCGTGAGTACTGCAGTGCGATCGAAGGCGAAGACGAGGTAGAAATTCAGCGTACCGCGAAGGCTTTGCTCGAAAAAGACGTTCCTGCCGACGCGACGGAACGAACGCGGCAAGTTGAAGCGGCAGTCTGCGTGCAGGCGAATAATCGCCTTTTCGCCGTTATTTTCTGGTTTGTATTGCTGGGTCAATACGGGCCCCTGGGAGCGTGGGCGTACCGGGTCACCGACCTGATCCGCCGTCGTGCGGTTTTCAATTCGACTCGTGAAGAGATTGCTGGTGAGTCGATGCAGAACATTGCGGAAGCGGTCGGCAGATTGCACGGCTGGCTGGCCTTTATTCCCGCCCGCCTGACGGCAATTGGCTATGCACTGGCCGGAAACTTTGACGGCGCGATCGCCGCCTGGAGAGGACGGAACGAAAGCAAGGCCGAGTCGCTGAGCGAACAGAATGAAGACCTGCTGGCGCGAGTAGGAATCGCGGCATTGGCATTGACGTCGCGCGACGATGAGAGCGTGCAGGAGCGAGGTGTTCGCGGCGCGCTGGCAGCCAGCGGTCTCGTACTCCGATTGCTCGGAATATGGGCCGTCGTTATTGCCGTCATGACTCTGTACGGCTCGTCTTTGTGAGGCGAGTGAGCGCTGCTTTATCCATTACGGTTTTCTCATTTTCCCTGCTGATCGCCTGCGGATTGAAAGCAGCGACAACATCGAAATCCGACATTGCCAGCGAGCCTGCAACACGAATCGTAACGCTGTCGCCGCATTTGGCGGAACTGGTCTTCGCCGTTGGTGCCGGGGAAACACTGGTGGGTGTCAGCGCTTACAGTAATTTCCCGCAAGAGGTCACGGCGCTGCCACAAATTGGGGATGCGTTCTTGCTTGACCAGGAACAACTTCTCTTGCTGCGTCCGGATATGCTGCTGGCCTGGAAAAGCGGCACGCCAGCCCGCACCGTGACCAATTTGCGTGAACGCGGCTATCGGGTGGAGACGGTTCAAACGCGTAGCCTGGACGACATTGCGGTGGCACTGCAGAGAATTGGTGGTCTGACCGGTCACCAGGAAGAAGCTGCTTTGGTCGCCGCGGAGTTCAAACGCGATATCGAAAAATTGCGGGTCGAAAATACGAACGTCGAAGCGATTCGCGTCTTCTATCAAATAGCACCGCGCCCACTCTACACTGCAAACGATGCACACTACGTCAGTGAGATAATCGAACTGTGCGGCGGCGAGAATATATTCAGTGACCTGGGCGAGTTGGCTGCGCTGGTATCTGAAGAGGCGGTAATCGTGCGCGATCCGGAGGTGATGATTGCCGGTGGCATCGACGGCCAGGATTTGGCTTTGGCACAATGGCGGCGATGGCCGGCGATGGCCGCGAATGTGCTGGGCAACCACTTTTACGTGCCTGCGGACTTGCTGGCACGGCCGACGCCCCGGCTGGTCAAGGCGGCAACCATGATCTGCGAGCTACTGGACAGGGCGCGTCAGAACAAAGTGCGACTGTCCGGGCTAAGCAATGGCGACGGAGATTCAACAGGCGGTCTCCAATGACTGGCAGAGCATTCGTAGTCACCTGGAAGCGGCGGGACTCCCGGTTGAAGATCTGGATGCGTCCAGTATGAATCGTTTTTTTATTGCCCGATCGACCGAGCGAAGGTTTCTTGGAGCGGTCGGCATGGAGCAATTCGGTAGTGATGGGTTGTTACGGTCCCTCGTTGTTGCCGATCATGCGCGCGGTCTGAGCCTTGGGCGTGAACTGGTTGCCCGTCTTGAGCAATATGCTGTTGGCGCGGGTATCACGGCACTGTGGTTACTGACCATCGACGCAGATAATTTTTTTCGGTGCCTGGGCTTTGGATCGACGGATCGCGACGCCGTGCCCGATGCGGTACGTGCCGCGAGAGAATTCAGCGAGTTGTGTCCGGCCAGCGCATTCCTTATGCGCAAAATCCTGCCCTCAAAGCGCGGCCGGTAAGCGCAATGACGCGACGCTTCGATCGTGAAGCTAGCGATTGTCGTTGCGCAAAATCGACTGGCTCGCTATCGAGCTAATCGCGCTCCCGGTTCCACAACACTTCTTTTCCGTTTTCGGCGCGTGCAAGCTGCCTCGCGATGACGAATAACAAATCAGAAAGACGATTGAGATAACGCAGTATCTCGCCTCGTACGTCTTCGTCTGCCTGGAGAGTAATGGTTCTGCGTTCCGCGCGGCGCGTGATTGTTCTTGCCATATGGCAGGCGGCCGTCGCCGGTCCACCGCCTGGGAGAATAAAGTCTTTCAGTGGCGGCAAGTCTTTATTGAATTCATCCAGATCGCGCTCAACGCGATCGATAAACGATTGCTGAATTGCCTCATATCCCGGGATGCATAATTCACCGCCGAGTTCGAAAAGATCGTGCTGTACCTCGGTCAGGCACTGGCGAATTCTTTCCGACAGCGAGGACTGGGCCAGGATGATACCTATCGCACTGTTTGTCTCATCAACCGTGCCAAATGCTTCGACTCGCGCACTGTCTTTTCGAACCCGGTTCCCATCGCCAAGACCGGTCGTACCGTCATCGCCGGTACGCGTATAAATTTTGCTCAGACGATTGCCCATAGCCGAACTTTCCACTACCTCTAGTGATTCGTCAATGACCCGGTCAGTGCGACACTGAAAATCATGCCAATCCCGGATCGATTGAACACCTGAGTCTTGTCTCTGCACTGGCCAGCGGCCATAGTTAGCATTTCCGTAGGGAGTGATCGGTGGAAAAATCTTTGCCTGAGGATAAATCGCCTGAGCTGCGCATCGCGCTGGAGGCGGCGGCCGCGGCCGCAGATATAAGTCGCAGCTATTTCCGCGGTAATTTTTCGGTAACCACAAAAGCCGATATGACGCCCGTGACTCAGGCGGACGTTGACTGCGAGGAGGCCATCAAAGGCATCATTCTGGCCGCATTTCCGGAGCACGGTTTTTTCGGCGAGGAAACGGGCCGCACGAAATCGGACACGGAATATTTGTGGCTCGTCGATCCTATCGACGGCACGAAGGCATTTGTTCGCCAGTACCCGTTTTTTTCCACCCAGATTGCGCTGATGCGAAACGGGGAAATAGTGCTCGGCGTGTCGAATGGCACGATGTTCGATGAGTTGGTCTGGGCAGAGCGGGGTCGCGGTGCCTGGCTGAACGGAGAGCGACTTTCAGTTAGTGATTCAAGCAACCCCGAACGCGCTGCAGTCTCAACTGGGAATTTGAAATCGCTGGCGAATTCGGGTGGCTGGCCAGGCTTCGGCAAGATCATGGCCCAGGCGGATCGTACACGCGGTTACGGTGATTTCTACCATTATCATCTACTGGCGGCGGGAAAAATTGAGGCCGTCATTGAGTCCGACGTCAATATCCTGGACGTCGCCGCCCTATCCATCATCGTCGAAGAAGCGGGAGGGGTATTTACCAACCTCAATGGTGACAAAATCGATCTGGGAATTCGGTCAGTGCTCGCCGCAAATTCGGCACTGCACGGGCAATTTCTCGCCGACCTAAAGGGTTGGGTCGACTGAAGAGGGCTCTGAACCCGCGAATATCACCTTGACGGAGTACTAGCCCGGACTAGCGCCTGCAGCAACAAACAGCTTCAGGTCGCGCCATTGCAATGCTTCCATCTTGACGTTGTAGAGTTTCGATAGCCGCTCCTCCGAAAGTGCCTCAGCCGTGTCACCCAAATACCAGTGTCCATCTCCGTAAAGTAACAGGCAGCGATCCGCAAAGCGTGCCGCAAGATTTACGTCGTGCAGGCACGCAATGACAGCGGCCCCTTTCCTTGCTCTCTTGACAAAGAGTTCAAGCACATCGATCTGGTGCTGCGGGTCGAGGTGGTTTGTTGGCTCGTCCAGCAAGAAAATTCCTGGGTCTTGTGCAAGTGTCTGGGCGATAGCCAGCCGTCTTCGCTCGCCACCGGACAAGGTGGCGATCTCGCGATCAGCCAGGTCAGCCAGATCCATGTCACATAGGCAATTTTTCGCAAACCGGCGATCCTCGTCCGATTCCCAGCGCAACGGCTCGATGTGTGGATGGCGACCGATGAGAACCGTGTCCATAACGCTGGCAGGAAATATATCTTCGGAGTCCTGCGTCAATAACGCCAGTCGCTGGGCTATGGTCCTTCGAGCGAGCGATGTGATCGCCACACCGTCCAGCTCAATCATGCCAGCCTCGGCCGTCCTGAGGCCGGCGAATGTGTGCAGAGTGAGAGATTTACCTGCGCCGTTTTGCCCGAGAACAGCGACCAATTCTCCCGGCCGAAGAACGAAATCGAGGTCTCGGACCAGAGATCGGCCAGGCACGCTGACCGCCAGTTTGGTGACGGAAAACACAGGTTGGACTGATTTCGGCATGCGCATAGATTAGCAGGCCGCCGGAATCCGTGCTGCTAAAGCAATAGCATTCACTTTGCGAATTCCGATGAACCCAATGGAGGTTTCTTTGGAAAGTTCAGGTCAGTATCTGGCAGTCTGTTGAAAAAGCCATGGATGGCTTTTCGCTAGCGAAGGTTTATTTCGTTCGCGGTCTTCTCGCCGATAACTGCGAAATGCAAGGTTTTTGGGACCTGTGCATCGAACTCCGCGACGGCAATGCGGCCACCCATAATTTCGGCGTAGCGTTGCGGATATCTTGGTGTCCGATCGGGCTCACCGTAGCCGTCCGGAAAATACGGATTGCCATTCATCGGATCATATTTGTCGGTCGCCCCGAGCGTATGTAAAAACTCGTGAGCGATGATGACATTGTTTGTGTTTTTTTCGCGGTGACCGGCAAAGGCATTGACAATTCCGACCATGCCTTTTTGCAAGCCAACAGAATCTTCCAATCGAAATTCATCGCGTGGGGCGTGGTAGCGAACGAACATGCGAACGTCGGGAGCGGGGTTGTCCTGGTCGCTGGCCGCAGAATTGGCCCACCAGCGCATCTTCAGACTCCATAACATCACGCGCCACGCACTCGGTTCACCGCCCAGTGCCGGGGGCTGTTGTTTGATTTCCTTACCCAGCTCAATTCTTACAGGTCGGTCCAGATCGTGCCCGTACTTCCGGATTTCGCGACTTATGAATTTCTCAATGTCGGCGAAGGATTCGATTTTTAGGCCGCTGATGTATTTGCTACTCTCAGCGCTGCCATCGGCGTTAATGGGGTAAATCGTGATCCACAGGCTACCGTCCCAGTCCGTACTCCGCGCCTGCGTGAGAAAAGTACTTACGCTCACGAAAAACAGGACGAAAAGCAGAACGCTGATTCGAATCGCTTTGAACATCAGGCTGACGCAGTCCCGGTGGTGAGGGGACTGGCCATTAGGCCCTCTGGCAGGCCATAACTAAAGTGTGGGCGTCGCAGTTTTAGCTATTCAAATTGCGGCGATCGGCGTGCATTGCCAGCCTGTTCGAAGGCATACGCGATCTGAATCAGGCTTTCCTCACTAAACGCGCCACCCATAAAGGACACGCCGACGGGTAAGCCAAAAATGTAAGCGGAGGGAACTGTAATATTCGCATATCCGGAGATCGCTGCGAGCCCTGAACTGCCGACACTGGAATTGCCGCCGTTAACATGATCAGTCATCCACGCCGGGCCATTTGATGGCGCAATGAGTGCGTCGAGATCATGCTCCTGAATCGTATTGTCTATATTGTCTCTGGCAATACGTTTGCTTGTCTCAAGCGCATCGAGATACGCCTGATCCGTCAAAGGGCCTTTAGCCTCCGCCATTACCATGATCTCCTGTCCAAAAAACGGCATCACCGCGTCCGCATTTGCTTCATTGAATGCGATGATTTCGGCAAGTGAACCGATGGGGGCGTTCGACGTGGATAAATAATTATTGAGGTCAGCTTTGAATTCGTACAAAAGTACCTCGTATTCAGCGTCGCCCATACCATCTGTGTTCATCTCGATTCCATCGACAATTACGGCGCCACCTGAGCGCAACAAATCGATTGCGTCTTCGAAAGCCTGTTCGAGATAGGGATTCTTGCCTGCGCCGCTGTAGTTGCGAATTACGCCAATTCGCTTGCCCATAAGCGCACCGGCATCCAGGTTGGCGGCGTAATCAGGGATTGAGGCGGGGCGACCGGCGGTGGCCGGATCGTCGTGATCGGCGGAACTCATTACCGATAACATGATTGCGGCATCGCGAACGGTACGCGCCATTGGCCCGGCCGTATCCTGGCTGTGTGCCAGCGGAATTATGCCGCCGCGACTTATGAGTCCCAGGGTCGGTTTGATGCCGACAATTCCATTGATGCTCGCCGGACAGATAACGGACCCATCGGTTTCGGTACCGACGGCGAGGACCGCGAGATTGGCGGCGACTGCAACGGCAGAACCCGCCGACGAACCGCAAGGATTCCGTAGCGGGTCGTACGGGTTTCTGGTTTGTCCGCCGATACTGCTCCAGCCACTGGATGAGCGAGTGGAGCGAAAGTTTGCCCATTCGCTGAGATTTGTCTTAGCCAGAATGATTGCACCGGCGTCGCGAAGCTGCTGTACGAGAAATGCATCAGCGCTTGCATGATGATCTGCCAGCGCGAGTGAACCGGCGGTGGTTGCCATCTGATCACCTGTTCCGATATTCGCTTTGAGCACCACCGGAATGCCGTGTAAACGTCCGCGAGGACCACTGTCGAGTCTTTCCGCATCCAGCGCATCGGCGATCTGCGTCGCTTCCGGATTGATCTCGATAATCGACCGAAGCTCGGGACCGTCGTGATCTATGCGGGCAATACGTTCGAGATAGTAATCAACAAGCTCCCTGGACGTTGTTTCACCGGATGCCATTGCGTCCTGCAGCATGGCGATGTCGAACTCTTCAAAATTCCTGCTAGATGGCAGGTTTTCAGGAGGTGGTGCGCAGGCGCTGAGGTACAGGCAAATGATTCCTGACAGAATGACACTTTGACGCATGACATGGCTCCCGAGCGAATGAGTTTGGTATCAGGCTCCTAGTGGTCCATCAAACCTACCTTGTTGGACCACTAGTCTGGTTTGCGGAATTTCAATACAAAGCGATCGGTCTTGCCGCGTACGTCGGCGTCAAATACCGATTTGTCGTAGTCATCATCTGCATTGCGAAGAACGTCGCTTTCGCCATCCAGGACGAAGCCTGCAGCCTCGACTTCACTGACAACGAGATCACGATCTATTCGGTGTGTCGTACCGCCGGTCGTCGACGGTGATCCTTGTGCCGCCGCATGGTCGACGATCCCGAGAACTGCCCCAGGCTTCATTCCTTTGTACAACTCGGCCAGGAGGGCAGGACCGTCGATTTTTGCCCAGCCGATATCTGCATCCGCGTAATAGATGTCGTGATAAGCAAGAATCATGGTCACCGCATCGTACGTATCGGCGACTAACATGAGTTCATTATTTTCAGCCATGAGTATCGATGTGTTCGGCAATCGGTTGTCCTTGTATCGCGCCGTCGATTCCTCACCTGAAAATCCCAGGTAGGCCAGATTGCTGTGCCCGGTTACGAACCCGTCAGGACCAACGATCCGTGCGAGCAATTCGGTGTAATAACCGCCACCGGAAAACAGGTCGAGAACGACCATGCCCGGTGCGATGCCAAGGAATGCCAGGACTTCCGCGGGTTTCCGTTGGGAGTCCCGTGCGATATCGGCAGCGGAGCGTTCTTCATTGTTGACCGCGAGTTGGTAAATATTCTCAGCGCTCTGCGCTGCGAAAGCCTGGGTCAGCAGGCAGGTTATGAACAGAAGAATTGCGGCAGTCGTCGATGTCTTAAAATTCATTATTATTAGTCTGTGTTTTCATTTTTGGCGGTTGAGATGCTAGGAGCCCGTCGGACTTAGGCCGAATCTACTGCGGCGATGGGAAACAAGTCCATTTCTTCGATCCTTTTCGTCAAATGGAACCACCATTCTCCTTAAACGATCAAAAAAATGGCCTGCGTTTCCCACTCGCCTCGCTACGATCCCCTAAGTCCGACGGGGTCCTAGGAGCATACTTTCTTTTTTCGCGCTCGGCACGCTAGTATTTTCCAATAAAAAGCCCCGCGGCCTGAGCAGCGGGGCTAATGACTCTTTTTATTATTAAAAGAGGTAACTGGGGATTCGGTAACCAGATACTGACTTATCGTTATTATTATGGATCTGGATCTTTTTATTATTATTTGTCTTCTGGCGTCTAAACCCTGTATGTACCTATTATCGTATTACCAAGTCCAGTTACACTTCGCTTGGGCTTGATTATAAAAGCAAGACTTGTGCCAGTGTACTAAAAGTCATGATATTTCAAACAGTTATGAAATACCGCAGTGGCAAATACTCAGCATGTCACGAATAGTGTATAAAATTTCGACAATAACCACCAATTAAACATAATTCTGTACGAAAACAAAAACTCTTAAAACATTGATAAACCGAATAATTATTGATCGACGGGCGCTTGTCCGCAAGCAGTGCTATTGGCTTATGTCTAATTCCGTCGCTGCTTGGCGACAGAGGCGTCGCTGCTGTATTTTGTCAAATTATTCGACACTTTTCGTAGTCTGTGCCCGTTCCAGCAGGCTCACTAGACTGAAGAATCGGCCATTGCGTACGACAGCTACTATGTTGAGAGCGTCCGCGATGTTTGCCAGCGGGTCGCCCGAGACAAGTACGAGGTCCGCCCGAGCCCCCGGCGTGATTCGCCCGAGTTGTCCGTCGAGCCCCAGAATTCTGGCCGCATTCTGACCTGCCGTCTTGAGCACCTGGTCGCCACGGAGTCCTGCGGCGGATAATGCTCGCAGTTCGGCGTGCAAGGACAAGCCGGCCGGCAAACCGTTTGGTTTGCTGCCCAGGACGATGGGTGTCTGTTCTGCAGCAAGGTTGGGTACAGATGCGAGCCGGCGAAACGTCTTGTCGAAATCATGATGACGCGAGGCTTGTCTCGAATTGAACAGGGCGGTCAGGCCTTGAGTGCCTGCGTCCGCGAGACCTGAGATCAATGCGATCGGCCCGCCGCCCGCCGCAGTACGAATATCCTGGTATCGATGCCCTGCCGGCGAGGCGGGCGTTGTATTCGCGGCCAACAAAATGCTGGCACCGATGTTTCGACCCGTCACCCGGTTTTCAGCTAACACCGGCGTGCCGTGTTCCTGCCAATTGCGCACCTGTTCCCGTGGTTCTGGGCCGGGTGATTCGGCTGCGGTGATGACAACGAGATAGATGGGCTTATCCTTGTCCTGCGGGGGGATGCTGTGCAATCGTCCAGCGGGCAACAGGCGAGGGCCGGGGGTCTGTTCGCCCTCCCACAAATCCGCCTGGACACTTGATGCTTCGGTGCTCACGAGTGTCGTCACGCCGTAGGACAGGAGTTCCGCCCCAGCATATTCCTGCGATCGATCGGGCAGGCTCGAATAGGAGTCAATGTATCCCGGTACCAAAGTCGTGTTGCCAACATCGAGTATCGTTATGTCCGGCCAGTCCTGTCGAGGCACTACGGATTCAATCACACCGCCATCGACAAGAACGTCAATATTATTTCGATACCCCATCGAGATTCCGTCGAACAGGCGCGCTGAGCGAATCACTATTTTTCCTGACGGCGGCGTGACCAAAGGCAATTTCCGTTGTTCCAGGTTCAGACTCGGGGGAGGCGCAGGCGTGCCGACAGAAGCCCGAAAATGGATGATGCGGTCGCGCCACTCGCCGAAGCCACGGGTTTTGATGAGGCCATCGGCAGTGTAATAAAGAGTGTCACGATCAGGCCAGCTGACAGGAGCACTAAAATAATCTTCGCCGGTGCCCAATTGCCGCTCCATCGGTGGTTCCGACATGATCAGCATTTGCAGTACGAACTCAGCCTGCACTTTTTTCAGGAAAGTAATCAACGTTCCATCGGGTCGCCATGACGGTGCTGCCAATGGTTCATCCGAGACAAGCAACTCCAGATCCGGCTCACCAAACCGACGCAATACAAGAGCCCATTGCAGGTCTTTATGGCGGACGTAAACCAGATCGCGCCCATCCGCAGACCACGTCGCTTCCGTCTCGTCACCAGGGCCGTCGGTCAGTCTCCATTCGATACCGGTGTGCAGATCCATTTCCCAGACATCGAGGTTGCTACCGCGCCTGTCCGATGAGAACACAACACGCTCACCGCCTGGGTGCCAGGCGGCGAACTGATAATGGTTGGAGCCGAGGCCAAGCTCGCTGTTTTGGCCCGACGCAATATCGATTATCCAAAGCTCGCTGGTGCCGGTTCCGGTGGTCTGATAAAGAATCTGCCGACCGTCCGGAGACCAGCGCGGTCGCCGTGCGGGCTGCGAAGTATTTTTTACCTGTACGGCTGCACCCCCACCTGGCGGCAACAGCCAGATACCGCCGGCCAAATCTATTGCCAGCTGACCGCTTGATTTGGAAACATCGACGCTGAGGTCCGTCCCCTGCGTCACGAGCACCTGCCCGTCAGCGGTGCCGGTCGCGAACGAGAGCGCGAGCCACAAACTCAAGCAGAGGGCGAAAGCTCTAACTGGCACAGTCCACCTGCAATTGCAGCGATTCGCCATCGTCGGTATCGAATGTGATCTGCATCGGCTGGCAACAAACCTGGCAGTCTTCAATATAGGATTGCCCACCGGCCGATGGATCGACAAGAATGCTCATACGTTCAGCGCAAAAAGGACAGCTGATACGGCGCTCGAGAATGCGGGAATCCATGTGGCTCGCTCTTGGTCAGGGTTGCAGTCGCGTACCGATCCACGCCGTCGTCTGGAATTCACCCTCACTTGCTGACGTGAGCTTACGCGTCCAGAGGGCACGGTCGTGGATGCGATCCTTTCCTTCAATCCACAACTCGATGCTCGACGCCCAGATTCGAAGGCCGCCCCAATGGGGTGGTCTTGGCACAGCGACGGATCCTTCGGCAACCGATGTGCCCGTATCATCGCTCAGGGATATGCCGTGCTCTGCAGCACGAGCCCGGATCTGCGCGACCAGTGCTGCGTGTGATTCGATCGGCTGGCTTTGGTCGCTTCCCCATGCACCCAGTTGGCTGCCTGGATCGCGTGACGCGAAGTAAGCATCGCTTTCCGCGGCTGGTGAGCGAACAGCGGTTCCACCGATCCGAACCTGCCGTCCCATGTAATCCCAATGGAGCAGCAGCGACACATTGGAGTTGCCTTCAATCTCCCGGCATTTTTGCGACCGGTAATTCGTATAGACGACGGCATAGCCCGGTTCGGGCAAGAATGATTTGCACAGGACAACCCGGGCGGTGGGCTTATGGTCCTGGCCGACGGTCACCAGCGTTACTGAATTGGGATTGCGTTGATTTTCCTGGCGGGTCGCTTCCGTCAGCCATGCATCCGCCCAGTGCATGGGGTCCGCTGGCAGCGTTTCGGGCAGGCGATCCGCGAGGTAGGCATTGGGCATGGGTCACTCCGGTATTGAGGTGGTTCGCGCGTAAATGATTCGCGGCAGAGTACCAAACCGCTGCGCAGCGTTCACCCCCGATCGATGAATGTGCCGCCCTCGCGTCGAGGATCTGCTGCGGCTTGCAATCGATCGGCTCCGTCAAACGTAGCCGCAGCGACACCACCGAAATACATATTCGTCGATGGGTACGGAACAACATCGATGTCGACTAAGGGCAGATCGATACCTGGTTCGTGGGAAAGTTTGGGTCGTTCGCCATTCACGTCAATATGGAGACGAGGGTAAGCGATTGCCTCATCGAGGTCACAACCGATTTGTGTGTAGTTGATCAGGAATTGATGCAGGGCAGTGGTAATTCGATCCGCGCCGGGTGAACCGAAGGCCAGGACCGTTTGATCTTGTCGGGCGACCCCGGGCGCCATGTTGGAAGGCAGGCGGGCGCCCAGCGGCCCGGCAGCCAGCCCATGGCGATTGAGTTCCAGTTCTCCCAGGCAGTTATTGAGCCACAGACCGGTTCTCGCTGGCATTTCCCCGGAGCCGTAGCCGGACGATGCGGTAATGGCGCAGGCCAGTCCAGTTGAGTCGACCGCCGAGGTATGCACGGTTGAAGCTGAAGACCAGCGGCTGATGAATTGCCCGTTTGTTGCGAGTTTGAGTAGCCTGTTTGCTGCTGCGCCCACATCGTCCGCCAGATCGACCTGGTTTTTTCGATACGACAGGGTTGCCAATTGCACGGCGATCAGGTGAGCAATGGCGTCTCGATCCCAGCTTGTTATTGGATCATCGACGAAACCTAGCAGCATCGCCCCGAGCATCGCGCCGCCCACCGCCGGTGGCGGGTTTGTGGCAATACGCCAGCCGTTAGAGACAACGCTCAGCGCTGGCCGTACGATTGCTTTGTAACTGGCCAGGTCAGTGCGCGTTAATGTGCCGCCGGCATCGCGCACATGTTCAGCGATTTTTGCTGCAAGATCGCCTTCGTAAAACAAGCGCGAACCCTCCGCAGCGATCGCCGCCAGGCTATCGGCAAGATGAGGCACGACGACTGCAGCTCCCGACTCCAGCAGTGACCCATTGTCGTCATGCAGCGCTTTGAAACCGTCTGTGCTGCGTGAAAATATAGGCGCAGCCGAATAGCCCAGATAATAGTGGCAAGCTTCAGACAGAGGAAACCCGTCCGCCACAGCTCGAATTGCGGGCCGCAAAGTATCTTTCCAGTTGACGGTTCCAAAGTCCTGACTCGCCTTTTCAAGGGCGGCCAGTGTGCCGGGAACGGCGACTGAGGCACCGCCTATGACGGTCCGAATGCCTCCCCCGTATTCCATCTGGAGGGTCAAACCGTGGTCGGCATCATAGCCAGCGTCTGCCTCGATGCCTGGCACAGCGACATTGCCATCAATGGTGATCGGTTCTTTGTCCGGGTGCCACACTGTCACATACGCGCCGCCGGCCAGCGCGCAAACACCGGGCTGCGTATTGGCCGATAGCATGGATGCAGCAACGGCGCAGTCGACGGCATTGCCGCCGCATTCGGCTACTTCGGCTGCAGCGTCAGCAGCAAGTTGTGACGTCGTAGCGACGGCCACCTTGCATGGATTTTTACCGCGTTTTGGTAAAACCCTAGAAATGGATCACCGATCGAATGCTCTTGCCCTCATGCATCAGGTCGAAAGCATGGTTGATATCTTCCAGTCCCATCGTATGAGTAATGAACTCATCCACTTTAATATCCCCGGCCATGTATTGATCGACCATGCCGGGTAACTGTGATTTTCCCTTGCAGCCACCGAATGCGGTGCCGCGCCAGACACGCCCGGTGACCAACTGAAACGGGCGTGTACATATCTCCTTGCCCGCGCCCGCTACGCCGACAATGATCGATTCGCCCCAGCCCTTGTGACAACATTCAAGCGCGGCTCGCATGAGTTGCACATTGCCAATGCATTCGAAGGAATAATCGACTCCGCCGTCGGTCATTTCGACAATGACCTCCTGAATCGGAACGCTGTGGTCGTTCGGGTTAACCGTGTCCGTCGCACCCATCTGGGTAGCGAGTTCAAACTTGGATGGATTGATATCGATGGCAATAATTCGGCCGGCTTTGGCCATCATCGCACCCTGAATCGCACTCAGTCCGACACCACCGAGCCCAAACACGGCGACAGAGGCGCCTGGCTCCACCTTGGCGGTATTCAGAACTGCGCCAATGCCAGTGGTTATACCGCAACCTAGCAGGCAGACTTTTTCAAGCGGTGCTTCCTTGCTGATTTTAGCAACCGAAATTTCCGGCAATACCGTAAATTCACTGAACGTGGACGTGCCCATGTAGTGATAAATTGATTTGCCTGCTGTTGAAAAACGGGAGGTCCCATCCGGCATCAGCCCCTGGCCCTGGGTGACACGAATCGCCTGGCAAAGATTGGTTTTTCCTGACTGGCAGAAACTGCATTCCCCGCACTCGGGTGTATACAACGGAATGACATGATCGCCCACGCTGAGTCCGGTAACGCCCGCGCCTAGTTCCTCAACAACGGCGCCTCCTTCATGGCCCAGGACCACCGGAAAAATCCCCTCTGGATCCTCGCCTGAAAGCGTGAATGCATCGGTATGGCAAACACCGGTGGCGATGTTGCGTAACAGCACTTCGCCTTCTTTCGGGCCATCAATATCGATTTCTTCTATTTCAAGCGGTTTGCCTGCTTCCCAGGCGACGGCTGCACGAGTTTTCATTATTCCTGGCCTTTTTTGTGCTGTTGCTGATCGGGTATGAGAAATATGCACGGTGATCGGAAATTACGCGGTCGATAGTCGCACGATTTTATGGGTGATTACAGAGGGAGACTGGACTACCGCAGTAATTGCCTTCTGTTATGCCGGTAACTGCGGTACAACGATTCGCTCAGGCTTTCTTTGACAGGGCATAAGGCAGAATATGAGTCTCGAACAATTACGCGATCAACTATCGGCGCTGGACCGCAAACTCCTGATGCTGATCGGCGAAAGGCAGCGCGTTGTCAGTGACATTGGCCGCAACAAGCGCGACAG